>Ga0080013_1003212_pt1 | contig 17626 bp, 10 predicted proteins | sample ETNvirenome_6_85_FD_69236 | JGI IMG/M metagenome (GOLD analysis project Ga0080013, IMG submission 69236) | Marine viral communities from the Pacific Ocean - ETNP_6_85 (SPADES assembly) (version 2) | ecosystem: Environmental > Aquatic > Marine > Oceanic | place: Pacific Ocean | collected 2013-06-19 | reverse complement strand
ATTGAAGCCTTTCATTTGCAGCTAGAGCGTTCAATTCAGAATCAAAAGACGCTTGAGAGCACTATCCAGCAGCAGAATGAGAACCTTAAACAAACCATTGAGAATCAAGAACTTATGGTTGCCCAGATAGAAAGACTTAATGATGAAAATACTCAGGCTCAGATAGAGGTTGAGAACATCAGAAAAAAGTTCGCAAAGCACGATCTCAATGTGCTGTCTTTGAGGAAGCCAAAGTTAATCGAGAAAATTATCAATAAAGGCACTAAGGAAGTATTGAGTGAGCTTGAAACCATTACTGACCCGGATCAATTTAATGAAACTAAGCCTGTTATTACTACTACTGCTGGTTAGCGGTTGTTCAATGCTTGGGTCGAAGCGGGATATCCCCGAAGTTAAGCCCGTGGAAGTGGTTACGATAGTTAAGAAAGCACCGATGTACCACCCCCCTTTACCTAATAATATCAGTGCAGTTCCAGTTGAATGGACTGTACTAAATCCAGCATTAATGCAGGAGTATTTAGATGATTTAAATGAGGGGAATGCACCGACTAACGTGTGGTATGCTTTGACTACCAAGGGATACGAGAATCTTTCTACCAATATGGCAGAAGTAAAAAGATATTTAAGGCAGACGCTTAGTATCTTAAAATACTATCGAGAATTGGATAAAGAGGAGCCTGAAGCTAATGAGTGAGCAATTAAGAGAAATGCTAAGAAGGCATGAAGGTGTAAGAAGCTTTGTTTATCTATGCAGTGAAGGCTATGAAACCATAGGTGTGGGTAGAAATATCGCTGATTCTGGGTTAGGTCTTTCTGATGATGAAGTCGATTATCTGCTGGACAATGATATCAAGCGTGTAAGAGAAGAACTAAACGATGAATATTACTGGTTTGGTGCGCTTAACGATGCACGTCAGGAGGCCATGATAGACATATCCTTTAATCTTGGTCAGACCAGATTAAGGGGGTTTAAAAAAGCTCTTGATGCTATGTCTACAGAAGATTTTGATCGAGCTGCCGATGAATTTATGGACTCCAAGTGGAGTGAACAGGTAGGTAATCGAGCCACAGAAGTTACTGAAATGATTAGAACAGGGGAATATTCGTAATGCCTCTTCAAAAGTTAGCGTTTAAACCCGGAGTCAATCGAGAGAATTCCCGTTATACAAGTGAAGGCGGGTGGTACGAGTGTGATAAAGTACGTTTTCGACAGGGTACACCTGAGAAAATAGGGGGTTGGGAACGGATATCTAGTGAAACCTTTCTGGGTTTATGCCGGAAGCTCTTTGCATGGATAACATTAACAGGGCAGAAACTTTTAGGAGTAGGGACTAACCTTAAATACTACATAGAAAAGGGGGGTTCTTATTACGATATTACCCCTTTACGCGCTACTGTCTCTCTCACCAATCCTTTTACAACAACTTCTGGTTCAGCCGTAGTTACTGTAGCAGATGCCGCAGGTGGGTATATTGACGGCGATTTTGTTACATTCAGCGGTGGTTCTGCGATTGGCGGGATAACCATTACGGGTGAGTTTCAGATCACTAAAGATACAAGTGCCAATACCTATACGATTACCTTTACTTCCGCCGCTTCTTCGTCTGTTTCTGGTGGAGGCGGCTCTGTAACAGCTAAGTACCAGATAAATGTTGGCCCTGAAACTTGGGCACCGCTAGTCGGATGGGGTGCAGGGACTTGGGGAGCAAGCACATGGGGTGTAGGGGGTACTTCTACGGATTCATTCAGGCACTATAGTCAGGGTAATTTCGGTGAAGATTTAATTTTTGGGCCTAGAGGCGGTGCGCCTTATTATTGGGACACAAGTACTAAGACATTAGGGACAGATAGAGCGGTAGCGTTGTCTGCTATTAGTGGGGCATCTAACGCGCCTACTATCCAGAATTTTATAAGTATTTCAGATATCAATCGTTTTGTATTCTGTATGGGGGTTAATGCGCTAGGAGGCTCTACACTAGACCCTATGCTGGTTCGTTGGTCAGACCAAGAAGATGCGGGTAATTGGACACCTTCTGCTACTAATCAAGCGGGAAGTTTACGTTTATCACAGGGAGCCGAGGTTGTTACAGCGGTTCAGGGAAGACAGGAAGTACTTATCTGGACAGATATTGCCCTTTATTCCTTACAATATGTTGGAGCACCAATCGTATGGGGAGCACAGTTATTAGGCGATAACGTGTCAATTGCTTCTCCTAATGCAGCCACTTACGTCAATAGTATTGCTTTCTGGATGGGTATAGGGGGCTTTTATAAGTACGATGGTCGGGTTCAACCTCTAAGATGTGACGTAAAGAAATACATATTTAATGATTTTAATACAGAACAGTACACTCAGGTCTTTTCAGGAACTAACGAAGGTTATGGGGAAGTATGGTGGTTCTACTGTTCCGGTGATTCCACCTCTGTTGATCGTTACGTGGTCTATAATTATGAACAGGATATCTGGTACTACGGCACAATGGCACGTAGTGCATGGCTAGACTCCGGGTTACGAGACTACCCCATTGCTGCAACATACACTAAGAACTTAGTAGACCATGAACGGGGGCTGGATAACAAAGAAACAGCTACCCCTGCGGCTATTTCAGCACATATACAGTCTGCCCAGTTTGACCTAGAAGATGGGCATCAGTTCGCCTTTATACATCGCATACTGCCTGATGTAACGTTTGACGGATCAACTGCGGATAATCCTGTCGTTGATTTCTCACTATATCCTCTACAGAATTCAGGTGCAGGGTATACCTCACCCGCATCAGAAGGGGGTTCCAGTTCAGGAACGGTAACTCGTACAGCTACTTCTCCTATCGAGGCGTTTACTTCACAACTGGATGTAAGGGTACGGGGACGGCAAATGGCTGTTAAAATAGAATCCAGTGCAGAAGGTGTGGCATGGCAATGGGGTGCCCCACGGCTTGATATGCGCCCAGACGGGAGAAGATAATGGCTACCGATACCACTCGTTACAGTATAGATTTTGTTGCTCCACAGCTCCCTTTAGCCCCTATACAGTATGATATGAATGCTTTTAATCAACTTAATGGTATACTCAGCATCTACTTTAACCAGCTTGATAACGGCTTACGACAAGCCTCTACGTCCCCTCAAGCTGAAGCAGCAGGGTGGTTTTTTAGCTAATGGCTCATAACTACAAAAATGCAAAAGCAGACCTCACAGCTACCACAGCAACCACACTATACACTTGCCCTTCGGCTACCACTGCCATTGTTAAGTCAATATTGGTTTCAGAGGATTCCGGTAATGCCGACACGATTACAGTAACACTTACTGATTCTGCCGCTGCTGTGTTTAGTTTGTTTAAAGTTAAGGCTATTAGTGCCAATACTACTGTTGAACTATTAACAGCACCGCTAGTAGTAGAAGAGTCTGAAGTGGTAAAAGTCACCGCTGCCACCGCTAACCGTTTGCACGTAACCGCTAGTTTTTTAGAGGTTAGCTAGTGAACGCAAGACCAAGTGTAAGTGAAATAGATAAACTTCTTATGAAGTATCTACAAAGTCCCCCTGTACAACGATTCCAGAGTGGGGGTATGTCTGAAAACCCTGAAGCAGATTACTACGAGGGTGGAGACGAAGACCCATCTGGGCCACCAAAAACACAACCTGATCGGACTAGAAGACGTACCCCTTATACAGGTAATAATCAAAAATTACTAGCTAGTCTCGGTATGATAAGTAAAGTTATGAAAGCTTTGGGTATGGCTAAACAGGCTGGACAAGCTCTGGCTGATTGGCAAAGTCCCGACCAAGTTATAGAAATGTATAGTGGGGAACAAGGAAAGCCTGACTATGCAAATCAAATTACTAAAGCCACATCTATGGCTTCGACAGCAGCAGGTGTTTTAGGGTTAGAGTTAGGCGCTGGTATTGCAGATGCTATGTCAACAACACTTGCTGAAATTATTGCCGTAGGAAAAATGCAAGGAGCTTATAATGTAGGAGCAGCCGCCGCATCATATGAGGCCGCACAGGCTGGATCATGGACGTCTAGAGTTGCAATGCCTAACCCCGCAATTATAGCCCTTGTTTATTTAGGGACTAAAGTAGCAGAAATGTTTACGCCCGATCAAACTCCGTTCTCTATGCAGAAGTTAGATTTTATGCAGGGTAGGGGAGGGGACAACGAAGCAACTTATAATAAATTAATGGAGGCTGGATTTAGTGGAGAGGATAGTTTATTAGATATTATTAGTGATGTGGTTAGAACTCCTCAAGATTATTATGAGTTTCGAGACAAGTATTTTGTAGGTGATTTTGAAACTGACACATTTAGAAAAGACTTTGGGCTTACCGATGATAGCTTTTTCCCCGTAGAAGAACCTGAACACGTAATGTTTGGGGATCTCAAATTATATATGGGAGAAGATGAAGATGCTAATAGCGCGTTAAAGAGTCTTGTAGATCAGTTTAATGAATTTAAAGACGAAGGATACTCTGGATTACGAGTATTAGAGGAAATTAATACCCAACTAGAGGCTGAAGGGGAAGACCTTATTGAACTTGATCCTGAAGAAATGAGATGGTTTCAGGAGTCCGATTTAACTGCATTAGCAGAGGCTAGAGAAGCAGGTGACGATGAAGCCTATATGCGTCTACTGGGTGGAATGAGTACCGCAGTGGGCGAACTAGCAGATCAACGAGCGTATGAAGAAGCCGCAGGTATACTGACCGAACAAGAAGCTAACGAAATGCTACGTAAGCAGTATCCAGATGGATATACGCAAGAACAAGTTGATGCCTTACGGTATGCAAATGTAGACGAAAGTGTTAACCGAGACGACTTCAATCAATACGAAACTGCTAAAGAGCAAGTACTAAGTCAAGATGAAGATCCTGTAATCACTATAGAAGACGACACACGCCCACCTCAAACTGATGTAGAAGCCCCTGATCCAGATTTAGAAGAAGTAAAGATTGACCCAACTCCAGAGCTACCCGATGATGAGGTAGACCCTGATGTAGTATTTGAGCCTGTAATACCGCCAGAAGAGGAAGAAGAGGAAGAAGATCAACCGCCAGAAGATCAACCACCGGAATATGATGACCTTAGTGCTACTGGTAAATCTATTTATGACAAAGCACAGGAGATGGGCCAACCATTAACCGTTGAAGAAGTACAAGGTTATTTTGACCCTGAAACAGGTAGGCCGATTGGTAACAGAGTTACTAATTTCTTTCGTTCTTATGGAAACTGGAATAAAAACCAAACTCAAGCTAGAACCGATGCAGAAACCGCAATACGTGCGGAAATAGGTGAAGGACATCCTTTTTATCGGGTAACAGGTCAAAATGAAGATGGGTCACTTATTTTAGTAGACCCTTTTGGTAACGTATCTTCTGGGCTTCCAAGTGAAGAAGACCCAACTTTAATAAACGGCGAAAGCTACGGAGACCTTCCCGCAGACACTAACAACTCCATGCTTCCTAAATGGCTGCAAACCTATTTAAGTACAGGTACGGATACTGGTACAGATACCGATACCGATACAGATACAGACACTGATACAGATACCGATACAGATACCGATACAGATACTGATACAGATACAGACACTGATCCAACTACTGATCCAACCACTGATGTAGATACCGATGGGGATGGTGTACCTGATAAAGATGATGCCTTCCCAAATGACCCTACTGAATCAAAAGATACTGATGGTGACGGTATAGGCGATAATGCTGATACAGATACAAAAAACGGTACAAAAAACGGTGACGGGGACGGTGACGGAGATGGCAGTGGGAGAGGAAGGGGAAGTAGCAACCTTCTTATGGCTATGTTGGGTGCCCCCGATGCTCAAGGGCAACAAGTTACAGTTCCTGAATCAAAGCCAACAAACATAGAATATTTCTATGATTTTGATAGTATATTCGCTAATCCTAAACAGGCTTCGTTGTTTCCTTCGCCCTATAAAAAGCGGGCGCAACCGCCTCCTAACAATCAAGGGATTATGCAAAATAAAGGATTATTTAATCAGCCATTTGGACAGCCATTTGGACAACCTCAACCAAGACGTATGGCTAGAGGTGGATTAGTAAATACAACGACTGATGATTTGTTACGCATCATTGGAGGAAAATAATGAATTGGTGGAATGATTTAGTAGATAGTGTCATAGATTTTGGTGGTAATGCAGTAGATTTTTTCACTAGTAAAGGTGGAATAAAAATGCTAATGGACATGGGCCTTTCCGGTTGGGGCCAGAAGCAAGGATGGTTTGATCCGAATATTACCCCCACTGGTTATCAAGGCGATATCCCCCGGTACGATGCTATTAGAGAGCGCGTCCCTATGGAGTATGACCCCCAAAGAAGGCCCGGAAGTATGGGCCAGCGTTACTTCTCCGATACTATTTATGCCGAAAGACCAGCGGATGCTAAACCCATGACTGTTGAAGAGGCTCGTACTCAAGCTGCAAACCAAGCATCAGGGTTAGCCGCGTTAAATACCGGTAATCAGACGACCCAAGCTGCCACACGTCGTCCTACTTACACTACTGCTACAACGACATCTAATCCCGCCTCTTCTGTAATTAACACTACACCTGTCGATACAGGGGAAGACGAAGATGAAGATGAAGACGCAATAAAAACTACCGGTACTCAGACAGGCGGGGTTGCAGGAGGTATGCGGCATGGTGGGATAGCCTACTTAAACAGAGGACGATACCTTAATGGTATGACAGATGGCATGGCTGATAGGATTCCTGCTAGTATTAACGGAACCCAACCTGCTGCATTAAGTGATGGAGAATTTGTAGTACCCGCAGATGTGGTAAGTCATTTAGGTAACGGGAATTCTAATGCGGGAGCTAAAGAATTAGATCAAATGCTGAATCGAATACGAAAAGAACGTACAGGGAACCCTAGACAGGGTAAACAGATAAACCCTAACCAATTTTTACGGAGGTAGAATATGCCCACTGATACAACCACGGCACCTACAGATCCTAATGTAGGGCAGCATACAGGGACTGAATCATCTATATCCAATTGGGCTGGCCCTTATGTTACTGAGATGTTGGGTAAAGGTTGGGCTGCTGCGGATCGACCATACCAAGGTTACCAAGGCCCATTAACAGCAGGGGCTTCTAATTTACAAAACACGGCTTTCCAAGGGATTGGTAATTTAGCCGTGCCTACCGGCGCTATGGGGGCTTTTGATTCTACCGCTGCTCAAAACTACATGAATCCTTATTTACAAGCCGCATTGCAACCTCAACTAGCAGAAATGAGAAGGCAATCTGAGATAAGTGGTTTGGCAGATACATCCAGATTAACTAAGGCGGGAGCGTATGGAGGCACTCGTCAAGCCGTTATGGATGCAGAAAGAGACCGTGCGTTACAAGCTAATATTGGGTCGGCAGCAGGTGCTGGATATGCAAAAGCTTTCGATAAAGCATCCGATTTATTTGGTAGAGATAGAGGGTATGGTCTACAAGCATTAGCCGCACAACAAGCGGCGGGTAGAGAAGAACGTGCTATTGAACAAGAAGGTATAGCCGCAGATCGTGCTCAGTTTGAAGAAGAAAGGGATTTCCCATACAAGCAAGCGCAGTATATGCAGTCATTACTACAAGAGTTGCCGTTAGCAGCTCGGTCTTATAATTACGCTCAACCAAGTGCTTTGAGTAATATCTTAGGTAACTCAGACTTACTTAATGAAATACTTGCTATATATGGCGGTGGTGCTGGTGGTAGCGGTGGCGGTGGTGAGGCTAACCCCGGCGGTGGCGCTGCGGAGGCTTATGATGCAGCGGGCAATCCTACTTATGGGGGAGGCTAAATTATGACTATTCCTATAGATAGACAGGTCGCACAACGTATAGCTGCTAGTGGTGGTAATGAAGCCGGTTTAATGCAGGAGTTCCAAGCGAACGGAGATTTAGTAGCCCTTTTTGCTTTACAAGAAATGAAAAGAGATAAACAAGCTTATGTAAGAGATCAACAAGCTAAATATAAAAAAGAAGCTACTGTTAAAGATAAATTAACGCAAGAAGTATACGAATTATATAGAGAGGATGTTGGACAAAGATTAAATATGGGTAAAAACCCTGATGAAGGAAGGAATTTAATTGATACGATTGAACGTACAAAAGGTGTTCTAGGCCAACAACAAAACATAGCTAACGCAAAAGCACAACAAGCAGGGATTACACAGCCCACTCGAATGGGCAGTGCTGGTGGATTAATGAAGCTGGCTAGCGGCGGGATTGTTGGATTTGCTAGTCAAGGAATGGTCTATCCGGGCGGCATTACTCAAGCTGAAATAGATGCGTATAGGCAAAAATTTAGAACTAACAGACGGATGCAGAGACTTAGTGACCAAGATATAGTGCAAAGAATACTAAAAGCGAAGCAAGATGAGCAGGAACAAATAGCACATTTACAAAAGCAATCTGCATCAGGAAGCGGGCGTAGTAAGTTATCAGCGAGAAAACATCTTCAAGCTAGGGGTCTTATCCCCATGACGGAAGATTTACAATTAGATTCGTTTCCAGAACCAACGCCTAATGAATTAGCCTCTGTTGTACCACCTACTACCAAAAAGGATTTTGACGAAGAAACTTATCCGTCTGGTTTACAAGGGCCATCTACACTTCCCCCCACTGCTCCTAAAGTAGAGGCTCCTAGTACCCTTGACCCTAGTTCTCCCCCTGCTCCGGCTGGACTACCTACCTTAGATGCTGAAGATTTTACTTTAGGTAAAGATACAGGCAGGAATGTAATGTTAGAGGGCGGTGTAGGCGAGGCCGCTAGAAAAGGATTAGAAATAGATCCTGAAACAAGAGCAGGTGAAAGGCGAACTCAAACTGCCGATAGTATGGGCCGTGCCGAAGGTATGGAAACATTTGGTAGGCAAGTAAGAGACAGACAAGCTCTTACTGACAAGTTATACACTCCTGAACAAGAGGCGCGAAATAGAAAACGTGCTTTGGTTATGGGCGCTGCTGGGAGAGGTAGTACTGTAGGCGCGGGTGTTGCTGCTGCTATGATGAATATAGAGAACAAAATAAGAGATCAAAAGATGAAGAATCTTGATGATCTTCAGGGATTAGAACAAAAAGGTATTTTGTTTAGGCAACAAACAGGCGAGAAAATGGAAGCTTCTTACGATAAGACCCTTGATACCTATTACGATAATCGAAATGCTTCTATGGACGCATTACAAAGTGCAAATGCTCAAGAGCTAGCTAATGCAAGAACGAATGCCCAGATTGAATCTAATATAGCAATTCAGAACGGTACAACATTAAATAAAGACCTTGATAGGAAAGCGACCGCTGCGTGGAGGCAGTTAGATCGTGATGCACAAGCTTTAAAAGATAAAAATATAACTCTAGAGAAAGGGCTAAATAATGCACAAACATCCCTTAGAGAAATGGATGCAGATTTACAAACAGCTTACACTAATGCTGAACTAGTCGATGCGGAATTAGAGGCTATACAATCGGAAATAGGGGATACCCCAACACCAGAGCAGCGGCAGAGGCTTAATTTAAGAAAACAAGCAATAAGAAACGAAGTAAACACTAGACTAAATATGAGACCATCACCAGATACTCCTTCTTTCTTGGAAACAATGGATAAATTAGCTAAAAGAGTAGAGGAATATGGGGAAAGATTAGAAGGTAGTCTTGACACTATAGATGTTGATTTAGGAAAATATGGCTAGTGTAGCCCAAGTAGAACGAGCTTTACTTGCCGCAGAACAAGCTGGGGATGAAGAATCAGCCAGAGTTTTTGCGAATGCTCTTCGCAAACGTGAACAGCAAAAACAAGCCTCCCGTGAGCAAAAGCGTCTAGTTTACGAAGAAGACCAAAAACGTAGAGAAGAAGAGCTTCAAGCCTCTTATGAAGAGATGGAGGCATTAAATTTTGCCAATGAAAACGCATTCATGCGTGGTATTGATATTGGTAGCGATCAGATTTCTCAGGCTACAGGCTCATCTTTAGAAGGACTTGGTGGTCTCTTAGGGCTTCAAGGGCTTGAAGAATACGGTGCTGAAGTTGCATTAGAGAACGAAGCGGATATCCAACGCAAATCCCGATTTAGTAAAAGATGGGATGACGTAGAAGATATTAGTAGTTTTGGTAGTTATTTCGGTGAGACATTAGGGCAAACCACTCCTATAACTGCTATTGGTATGGGTGCTGCTATAGGTGGTTCGGCTGGTGCTGCTTTTGGCGGTATTGGTGCATTACCCGGAGCGGCTATTGGTGCTATCGCAGCGGGTGTATCTCAACTCCCTTTCTTCTTTGGTATGAACCGTGAACGCCAAAAAGAAGTTATAGATCAAGGATTACAAGCAGAAGTAGATGAAGGAGCTGCTTTTCTTGGAGCTTTAGGACAAGCTTCTTTGCAAGGTGTTGCTGATCGTTTGTTAGTTGGTATGGGAATGACACCCAGATTAGTCCAACAAGGTGGTTTATTTACACGAGCAGTTAAAGGTGTGGGCGCAGGTGCGGTAGTTGAAGTACCTAATGAAATAGGTCAGCAATTAATCGAACGCGTTCAAGCAGGATTACCTGCATTTAATGATGAAGCAATAAAAGAATACAAAGAAGCGGGTATTGCTGCTGGTCTAATAGGCGGTACGATTGGGGGCGGTGCTAATGTTATACAAGGTGGAGTTGAGGCTCCTGTAATAGATGATACTGCTCCCGGCACACAACTTGATTTATTTCCTGAAGAATTAGAAACAGCCCAAGCAAAGAGAGAAGCGGCTAGAGCGGAAGAAGAAGGGCAGCTAAGTTTATTTGACGACGATGAACTTGCTCCTGCTCCCGTAGAGTCTGCAAGCTTCCTTTCAATGCCAGAAGAAGAATGGGCCTCTTATGATCCTTCTTATCAACAAGCTACTGCTGATAGAGCAACTGCTGCTCGTGTCGGGCCAGAAAAAGATGTTGGTAGTTTAGGACTTACAGAAGCTGAATATTATGAATTAAGTGCCGAAAGGCAGAGAAGAAAACAAAATAAAGAAGCCTTTTTAGGGATGTCAGAAGAAGAGTGGGTATCTTACGATCCTTCTCGTACAGACTCAGAAAAAAATATTAGGGATTTAGGGCTTACAGAAACTGAATACTATGAATTAAGTGCTGAAAGACAGGAAGGAAAAGGGCAACTTGGTTTATTTGATGCTAGACAACAAGAACTTCCAACAGGCGGGTTAGGAGCTTTAGATGTTGCAAGGGAGCAACAATTACAAAGGGAAGCTAGCGAACGTCTGCAACAATTCCCTCTTCCTGCTGGTGATCCCCAACAAGATATGTTTGCTCTTGAAAAAGAACAGTTACTTGAACGAGGGTTTGAACCTGAAACAACAGTAGCAGAAACCGATGCCGAATTAGAAGCTTTACTTCGTGATCCTGCTCAAATGGATTTAGTAGATGAAATTGAATTTCAAGAACTAGTAGATGCAGAAGCAGCCGCAGAAGAAGCAGAGTTTCAACAATTATTAGAAGAAGAAGCGACTGTTGAACTAAAACAGAAAAACAAAAAGTTAAGACGAGTGCAGTCTGCTATTGAACGTGGAAGAGTAGATAAAAGTACTCAAGCTAGACAAGGTGTATTAGATACAGTATTAGAAGCTTCTAGTAATACAGGTAGCCGGATAAATTTAGAAAATCGTTTTTCTAAGGCGTTAACTAAAGCTGGGTTTAGTAATACGGCTCTCACAGAACAAGAACAGGTACAAATAACTAACCATACGTTAGGAGTAGCAGAACGAAAAGCTGCACTTAGCCCTACAGAAGATACTGGAGCTGATGTATCTGGAATGGAAGCTTTCATCCCTGAACGGGGGGCTAGGCGCGAAGCTGATGAGGTTCAAGACGTTGGGCGCGGAGCTGATGAGATTATAGAGGAAGAGATAGTAGAGGCGACGCCAGAAACTACTATAGAAGAAGATATAGAAGAAGATATAGAAGAACAAGCCCCTACACCTCCCCCTGAACGAGCGGCTTTCTTAACTCCACAAGCTGAAACACCTGCGGCAAGAGATAGGACGGCTGAATTTGAAGCTGCTGGGGTAGCTGATGAGGATGTTGATGTTAGTGGTACAGGTGTAGCAGGGACAGAAGCCGCAGATGTCGTTCTAGCAGAAGACCTTGATACAGATGCACAGATAAATCGAGAATTAGAACTAGCAGAGGAAGCAAAAAGAAGAGCAGAGCAGGTCGGTCTTCCACAGGTGCGCACTGCCCTTAAAATTAAAGAACGAACCCCAGAAGAACGTAGTGAAAGACAAGACACAATAAAAGAATTAATGGATGATGGTCAAAGTAGGGCAGAGGCAATAGAAACACTTAATATTCAAGCGCAACAAACGGAAACAAAAGAGCGACAAGAACAAGTTGCCAAAGAGGAGCAAGCTGAAACTAAACGAAAACAAGCCGGTAAAGCTAAAGAACTTGCAGCTGAAAAAGCTAAAAAGAAGAAAACACCAGAAGCAGATAAGACTGTAAAGACTAAAAGGTGGGGGTTTATTTCCCAACAAGAGGCCGACAAGATAGCTGAAATAGCGCAAGATAATGAGGCTTGGGTTGATGCAAATTTACGGGATAGTGGGGCGTTTGCTCAGTTTGTTAAGAATATAAAGGACTATAAAGGGTTTAGGGAAACTGTAGGTAAGATCACACCCACCGCAAAAGACATGGCTGCTATCAAGAAGTTGTTAGCAGGGGGGATACCAAAAGACAAAGAATCTGATGAGTATGCGGCTTATTTCTACCTTAAAAAGATGCCCCATGCTGTAGATGCTTTATACATGGCGATCTTTGATACTGCCCATGATTCTCCACAATATAGAACTCAAGAAAAGGGAAAGCGCAGTGAAAAAGAGATAAAGGCCGACACTAAACAAGTGCTTGAGTTACTTAAAGGGGATAAACCTTATGAAGAGTATACAGAGGTTGAAGCTGAAAAAATTCAGCGTTGGTACTTTACCGGTACAAGTCGTGAAGCTGGTCTTAATGCCTTAACATGGGCTAATAAAAATCTATCTCCAAAAACTAACAAATGGATAAATCTTGAACTGCAAAAAGAAATTGATGCTCTGACAGAAATAAGATTATCCTTTAGGGAGAAGGTAGCGCAGAGTGAATTAAAGAAAAAAACAACCATACGAGATATTGCTAAGACTATAACTCGAATAAAAGGAGCAGGGTTCTTTAGGGGTAAAGCGGAAAAGCCGGGGTCTATTACAGCACTTAGCGAAACACAACTTAAAGAATTAAATGCTTTAATAGAAGCAGATGCCGATCTTTCTATATCAGAAGCTATAAATAGCATGGGGGGCATCTTCCCTTCTATTGGAGAAAACCTTGATTTAGAGACTCCTATCCACCCAGCCGTATACATGGCGTTAGAGGGGTCTTTAGGAGTACCAAACAAAGGTAATTTAGAACTTGCGCTAGAACTGATAGCCGACACTTCTGACAGCCCACGGGTTAAACAGATAGCTTCTGTAATGGCTAAGATGGTGGGGGAAACAAGGGTAGTACTAGGAGTTTACACTAAGGACTTACCGGCAGACGCTACATATGAAGAAAAAGTTGTAGCTGCTGTATTAGACAAATCAAGAGATGAGCTTCGTGTTAAAAACCCTAATGCTGAATCAGTAGGTACTTATACTGGAGCTACAAAAACTAAGTATCCTAAAGTAGATGCTATTTTAAATGATGTTATTGTTTTAAATATAAGTCCTGATGTAGACCGTATATCCGCCGTGTCGCTTTTACATGAAATGGCTCATGCTGTTACAGCAGAAAGCTTAGAAAACAAAAAATTACCTACCACTAAAGAGCTTGAAAGACTTTTTGAGCAAGCCAAACCTTTACTGGGTACTGCTTACGGAACAGAGGACATATATGAGTTTGTTGCTGAAGCGTATACCAACGAACAGTTCAGACAGGAATTAGCAACCATACCCGCTGCCGATGAAAAAGGGCAGTTAATGTATGAGCCAATGAGTATCCTCCAAAAGATGCAAGACATCATAGCCCGTATATTCCAAAGGCTAGGGTTTAAAATGGTTAAGCGCCCCGAACGCAGAACTATAAAGACCTTAGAGTTAGTTGACCCACTAATAAGTGAAATAATGGCTCCTTCGACAGGAGGGTATAGCGGCCCAACCTTATCTATGATTGCTACAAGTAATCAAGTACCTAGTTTTGTAGATAATGTGATTACAACAACAAGAGAATCAGCAAAATTAGAGAAAGCTAAAGGGCTACCTAAATTTATAGGTTACTTTAAAGATGTTTTTACCGATGGGCGTATACCAAAAACTATTAAAGCAGCGGCTACTTGGGCACTTTCTTCTGCGGGCATCGCAGATGTCATAAGAGGAGCGTACAAATCCGAAGCTGGGTTTACTATACATAGATTATTTGGCAAACAAGAAGCTGAAATACAGCAAATGTCCAACACTATGAGGGCCACTGTAAAAGAACTTGCTTTGTGGGAACAAAATAATCCAGATGAAGTAGCTTCTTTTAATCAATTAGTAAACCTTAGTACCTTTTTCAAGGTGCATTTAGGCAATTATGAATTTAAAGAAGACGGCCCGCTTAAAGGAACTAGAATAACTAAAAAAAGCTACGAAAAAAGCGGTGAAGTAGATAAGGAAGGGGTAGAGCTTAACAACATCGGTCAACCTTACGACGAAAACCAAGTAGAATTCTACGAAAAAATGAAGCCCGCTTATGACGCATTAAGAAAAAGTGGTGGAGCTGCTAAGTACAACGAAGTATTTAAAACATACGAAATAATTCTTGAGCGTATGAAAGATAACCTCAATGCTAGAATTGATGCAATTGTTACTGCTGGTATGCAAGGTGCAATAGAAAAGTATGAGAAAGAAGGACTAAGTACAAAAGAAGCGACCAAAAAAGCAGAAGCAGAAGGTGAGGCTGATAAAAAACAATTTAAAAATTTAGTCGCTAGTAGACTATTTAACAAGGCTCATATCAATCCCTATTCTCCCCTCACTCGTGAAGGTGATTTCTGGTTACAGTACAACGTAAATGCGGAGCCTGTATACCAAGCGTTTAATGGTAAAGAACAACGTAATGCGGCAGAAGCAGAGTTAAGGGCGAATGAAAATGTTGATTCAGCTTCCATCGTGTCTTTTGAAGGGCTAGAAAATATAAACTATCAGAACGTGCCTCCTACTTCTTATGTAGGACAGGTTCTAGCTATATTAGAAAGCCAAGGCGTACCTAAAGAAGTAAAAGATCAAATAGTGGGTGCGTTTGTAGACGCTGCTCCTGAAAGTTCTTTTGCTAAATCCCTTCAAGGACGAAAAGGAGACTACGGAAGACTTGGTTTCCAACAAAGCGTATTACGCGGCTTAAATCTAAAGGGGTTCGGCCTATTACGGCAGACCGTAAACATTAAGTACACTCAAGAGATATACGCTGAAATTAGCAAATTTGGTGTAGATTTTGAGAAGAAATTATACAGAGCAGAAATATTAAGGGGGGCTTTAAAGGACGCAAAGGCAACAGAGAATGAACAAGCAATAAAGAAAGCGCAGAAAGAGATTGATGCGTTTGAAAAAGCGAACGGTAATATTAAGCTTTATACGGCTGCTGACCGCAGTGTTCTCATTAATGACCTTACGTCTCGCGCACAAGTAGCAACTAATCCTTCTAATAGTCCGTTAGAAAGGGCGGCTGTAACGGCTAACCGACTAACTTTCTTAGGTACGATAGGAGCTAACGTATCATCCGCTATACTGCAAATGGCCTCCATACCTATGGTGCTGATGCCTCATCTACAAGGTAAAACAAGTTGGAGATCCGCACATAGAAATGTAATGGCGGCTAGTAGAGCCTTTGCGGGTAGTGGGCTTTCTCAGGAAGTTACAGCGTTTAGTGGCCGTACACAGGAATTTAAAGAATCTTTTGTAGGTGCGCCTTCCATAGATAATTATTACGTAGCCAATGAAAACGGTAGGTTTAGTCTACGGTCTGGCTTAGACCTAGATAACGAAAAAGTTTTCTTTGAAATGCCTGTAAAAGGTAAGACTAACGGTAAACAAAATGTTAAAAAATTAACCGAAAAACAATTTATTGAGATGATACTACCCCTTGTGCAACTCGCTTCAGATAGGGGTCTTCTTAGTAAGTCCTTAATGGCAGATATACTTGCGTTAGATGTATCAGGTAAGAAACAAGAAAGTATGGGTAAAGAATTATGGGAAGTATTTAACACAGCTACCGCTCTTCCTTTCCAAGTATCCGAACGCTACAACCGTCAGGTTGCTTTAGTGGCCTCGTATTTAAACGAAATGGAGCGGATGGCAACTAATCCTAATAAGAATAAAGGGGAAGATAAGCTAAACAACGTGGAAATGGAGGAGCTTGCCCGAGAAACCGCCATACAAGACACGGAACAAACTTCTGGCGGTGCGCTTCTTGCTACTGCACCAAAGGTAGCACAAAGGCATATTTTCCGCGTAGCCTCTATGTATAAGACATGGGGCTTACTTATGTATTACCACCAACTTAAGACGGCTCTTACCTACGTAGCCAATACACCATTATTTAAAGATGCTGATCCTTACATAAGGAAACAAGCAAGGGATCAAGTAATTGGGTCTATTGGGGCAACCGCTTTATTCTCAGGTGTATCGGGAATATCCGTATACGGCGCATTGGTGGGTCTATTCGATGCGTTCTTTACTGATGAAGATGAAGAGTCAATGGACACTAAGGTACGTAAGTACTTAGGTGAAGAAATGTACAAAGGCGGCGCTAATTATGTAACTGACGTTCTAGGTGTAGGGTTGGATGTTTCACAACGTATTGCACTGTCCAACCTAATAGTAGGAACCAACCGGTATAACTTTAATAGGTCTCCTGAAGAAGAAATATACGATGTTATGTTTGGTGCCGCAGGGTCAACAGCCGCAAAAGTAGGGCGGGGTCTTGATGATATATGGGAAGGGGAGTTCCAAAGAGGTGTAGAACAGATAGTCCCTGCTTCTGTGGGTAATATGTTAAAAGCAGCCCGTTATGCTACAGAAGGAACGAAAACACGTAGAGGTGATCCAATCACTACAGACTTTAATGCAGGGCTAATAGCTGCTAAGTTCTTCGGTTTTGCACCTGCGGAATATACGTTTGCTCAAGAAGTCTCCCAAGATGTTAAGAGGATAGATAAAGCGGTTAATTCAAAACGCTCTCAACTTCTTAAGGAGTATTACATATCGTCAAGGGTGGGGGATTACGGCAAGCGTAATAAGACCATGAGGGAAATACGAGAGTTCAATAGGAAGCACGGGCGTAAGAATCGCGGTAAAGTGCGTATTACTCCAGAGACTATAGATAAGTCTATGGCGCAGCATTTAAGGCAGTCGGGTAAGATGTTTAACGGGGTAGCACTTAGCCCACTCATGCAAGACCATTTGCTTACGTACGCTAGAGAATATGACAGAGGTTTTGAGCCTTTAAGATAGCCCCCTTACCGCTTGGTTATACGATAAGGGGTACTATGCTAGGGGAGTAAAGTGCAATGATAGGACTCTACCCCTAAATTCTATCATATGGTTCTCCAAAAACGCACGCCCAAT
>Ga0080013_1003211_pt1 | contig 17637 bp, 33 predicted proteins | sample ETNvirenome_6_85_FD_69236 | JGI IMG/M metagenome (GOLD analysis project Ga0080013, IMG submission 69236) | Marine viral communities from the Pacific Ocean - ETNP_6_85 (SPADES assembly) (version 2) | ecosystem: Environmental > Aquatic > Marine > Oceanic | place: Pacific Ocean | collected 2013-06-19 | reverse complement strand
GAAGGAGGCCCCAAAAGCATGGCTAATAATCTTTATAAAGTAATCACACGGGACGAAGCAATCCCTATGTTTGATAGTTTCGTTCTACCAAACGTGATTGCGCAGTTTGAGCAGGACGGTGAATTCGATGAGATCGCACGAAGCGAAACGTGGAACAATTGGACCGATATGCTTCGTGAGGAGAAGCGGATTTCAGATTGGCAGTATGAGAATTGGACACATCCGAAAAGTTGTGAGGGTTAAATGACGAGAAAAGATTTTAAAGTGATTGCGAACATCATCGCGAACATCAGTGACCCATGGTCACGTAATGAGACTATTGGGAACGCTTGCATCGAGCTAAAGAACCTTAACCCGCGCTTTGACGCGTCACGGTTCGCTAGCTTCGTTAACGAGTTGACCGAAGCAAAGGAGGGGCGACGATAATGATGACACAAGAACAAAGGACAAGGACGCTTGAAATCCATGGATGGAAAGTGTACGCCGGCGTCGACGAAGACGGCCATCTTGATATCCGGATTCTCCACACGGACGGAACACAGGTTCATGATCTCGCTGCTGACATCGCGACGGACAGCGATGAATGGGCCGAAAGGTTCACAACGAGTGCAATCGAGGCCGCCCACAACGAAAGAACAAGAGAGGAAGTATGACACGAGAACAAGAACTAGCAGCAATCGACGCATATATTGAGAAGAACGGAGCAACGTTGCTACCACCAGATGAACGAGGCCCCGATTTCGTGATGAGCCCATGGAAGAGATCACGAGGTAGGAAAAAGACAAAGAAAGCCACAAAAGACACAAAAAAGTCTTGACAAAAGCCCTCGGATATGAGATAATACATATAGAAACAGTCGAGAAAGGACAATCAAATGGCCAATTCAAAAACAATTTTTCTTGCAATGCATGACCACAAACACGGCCTAGACACTACAGCGCACCTCACAAGAGAGGGTGCAAAAAAGTGGTGTATCAGCGTCATGCGCGAGACCTTAGAAGATTGGAGTGATAATAGCTGCGACGAACTGGCCGACGCCGAACTTTGGCAAGCGTGGCCAGAAATTACCGGAGAAACAGAATTCTTCAGCATTGAGCCGGCGCTATTGCACAACGATGAGCCGCAAACGAAAGGAGACAACTAAGATGACTAACATCAACGTTGAAAATATTGACATCTCTATGCTACGCGAGCAACGCGATGATTTACTCGATACCATTGAAACGATGAAGATTCTAACAAAGCGCTACCGTGCGCACTCACAATACCAAAAGCAAGTTGAAAGTTTGGGCGGTATTGTCAACCTGCTTGACGCAATGTTAGATATTGCGGAGGAGAACTAAGCATGGATAACATCGAGCACATCGTAAAAGTCGTATTAGAAGAGAACGCAGATTGTGACTTGAGCCAACCCGCAGTGCGTGCATTCGTCGCGCAGCGTGTTGCGCATAGACTATTAAAAGGTAGTCTAAGCCAGTTGGCTAGCCTTTTAGGGGGAACGATTGGAGCAGACGAAGATGGTTCCGCAGTGATTTATACCGACATTCTTTTTGGTCGAGAGTCTGTTAATAAATAATGATATGGGCAATAGACCATCTTATGGGAACCCAGATATTTGCAGCAGTGTTGATAGGACTAACATTAGCATTAGCAGTTATACACTATACTAAGGACGAGGATAGAGATTAAGATGAAGTTATCCCTATTAGGAAAAGGATTGGCTAGACTAACATTCTCAGACGGCAGCGCTCTGACTACCAACATGCGTGTAGCAGGCGAAACTCTGGAAGGTCAAGGTTACAAGCGAGCGTTTAGAGGCTTTGCAGGTGCTATGAGTAGGCGTTGGTATAGGGTACAAGCTAATAATGTTAATGATATGGTTAGTACTGTTAGCGAAGAAAATAAATAGTAGAAGGATTTTAAGGAGAATGGGAATATACTTGCAGACGGTTACGGGGGTGAAAGTGAATGTACTTAGTGTATATACTGCACACATTTCGTCAAGTGAATTAATTCCACACTCCATTGCAGCCCTGTCAACCTTTTAGACACTAAAAACCTTGTCAAGTGAAATCTTTCTACACTGCCAACGGGCCATTGGGAAAAGATTCTACACGTGTAAAGTGCTTTTTTACTTGACTTTTAAACCAAAGGATGATATAGTTATATTATGAGTATGTACGGACCCAAACTTAACAAGCTTACCCACGCACACTTATTGCGTATCCTGCCATTCGCTAGCGGATATCTATGCGATGAGGAGACTGGTAAGCCCTGCGCGACCAGCGTTACTATCGCCATGCTATTCCAAGCCATCATAGCAGTGCAAGATCCCTACGCACTCCCCGAAGACTACGAAAATTAAACATCAATAGTTACGCGCACTTAGTTTAACTTTCTCTAGGTGGAGATAGATTTATGCGCGAGAACACTTTAATAAAAACTTAAAATAGTATCAGGAACAAATACCAATGTTAGACACACTAACCCCAAACACTCTAGAACTATTAGGATTATTAGGTATATGGGGAATAGCTACTATAGTAATGGGTTTATTAATAGAATATAGTAGTAATAAGAGTAAAGATAGTTATAATAAGCTACATTAAGCTATAGTAAGCCAACCTTTTTTAATCAGTAAATAAGTCGTAGGAGGGGGGGGAGGGGGGTGTAGCCCCCGAATGTATGTCTCCGTGTATGGTGGTGGTGAGGAGCGACTAAGTACATGAGCAAAACAGCTACCAAATTTTCCCAGATTTTAAATTTCCACATATTAAACACTACTTATTGTGTGAGTATAACCAAACACCAACTTAAGCAGATAATCCTTGAAGAATTGCTAGCCGTTTTAGAGGAAGGCAAGAAAGCTTCCAAAAGCGTTGGTGATCCCCCTTACCGAGAAAGAGGCGCTACCGAATCGCAGGCTCAACAGAAAGCTGCAGGAATGGCTTACTCGTGCAGGAAGAAGAGAGGGGAAGAGAGAACCAAGTGCGCTAATAAATTAAAAAGCCATGGTGGAGCGGCCTACGATCTATACAAAGGCGAAATCAGTTTTAAAGACCTTAGAAACCTTGCTAAGCTTGGCCAGAAAGTTAAGCAGCATAAATCTAAAGAACCAGAGCACCTAAAAAGCCTACCAGGCCATGCCACTCCCGCCAAGGATTAAGCCACTTAATGGACGACCTTGATATAGGTGACCTTGTTTATCACGACGACATATCCATAACAGGAATTATAGTTGACATATCTTATTTTGCAATTGGCTACGAATACGGTTCGGATAGTTTACGAATAGCCGACGTAGAAGTACAATGGTGTACTGGCCAACGTTACTGGTGCCTAGCGGAATCGCTTACCGTCCTATCTAAACACGATTACGAATAATCCAATATAAAAAAAATTTGCTGGTTAAAATTTCAGGTTTTTGCTTTATAATGATTACACACATAGGGGGAACGCATGGGGAGACTGGAAGTAATCTGTGGGCCGATGTTTTCGGGCAAGTCTGAAGAGCTATTAAGAAGGCTTAAAAGGGCACAAATTGCCGGCCGAGCCTTTCGGCTATATAAGCCCGCCCTAGATAATCGTTATTCAGAAACCCATGTCGTCACTCACTCTGGGATAGATATGCCTTGCCGCGTTATTAGTTCCGCTGAAGAGCTTTTATTAACCCCCCATACAGTGGAGATCATAGCAATTGATGAAGGTCAGTTTCTCGACCAAGATACGCCTAGAGTAGTTGAACTACTCGTTAGTGAGGGCCATCGTGTAATCGTTGCTGGTTTAGACATGGACTACAATGGAATTCCCTTTGATCCAATGCCACAATTACTAGCCCGCGCAGAATCGGTTTTAAAAGTTACCGCAGTTTGCGAAGAATGTGGTGAAGACGCTACGCACACGCACCTTCGAAGCGGCGAAACAAGCGACACTAAGGGCGAACCAACTGTACTTGTAGGGGAAGCTAACTACTACGAAGCGCGTTGTAGGGAACATTGGAAGAATTAAATAAAAAAAATTTTAGAATAACGTTTTGGCCCTCCTTTATTTTTTAAGTTTTTAAGCAACATATTGACTATTTATAGTACATTCCAGGAGCATGTCTTTATGAAACTAGCTAAAACCAAACTAAAACAATTAATCAAAGAAGAACTTAATAAAGTTCTTAAAGAAGAATATGGTCCATACCGCGATAAAGCAAAACTCTTACGGGATTTAGATATTTTAAGAGATTTTGTTGAAGACGACCCAAACTATCCAGAAAGCGATTGGACGGTACCGGGTGGCCACCTAGCGAGGGAGGCGCCTGCCGTCGCTGAAGGAATCTTAGAACTGCTACCTACGAAAGAGGATGACTGGCTTACAATCGAGCAGAAACTTAACCAAGTGTATCAATATACATTGAAAAATATAAATACGTGGAAAAGCAAAACTCCTGATGCTGCTGACCTGTTTGATAAATTGGAAGAAGAATTGGAAGACATAGTGCAAAGAATTAAAGCAACAAATGAGAATTTCTAATGAAACTAACCAAAACCAAACTTAAGCAACTAATCAAAGAAGAACTACAAGCTGTTTTAGAAGAGAAAGACGAATGGCCCGAAAAGGTCAAAAAAGGTCGTTTTACTAAATGGTGTAAACGAAACGGCTTCGAGGACGGAGCAGGAATTGGATGTGCAGAAAAAGCCATGGATAGTGATGACGCATCTGTAAGAGGAATGGCCAGCTTTTATATGAATACTGTAAAGCCAAAAGGCAAAACAACCTCTGATTTATAAGGATCCTACACATGGGCATAACAATAATTAACTTTGGAATACTTGGAATGTGGACCTCTGCTTTATTATGGCACAATCATCAACTCTCCGCTAAAATCTCTCAAACTCTCGATCAAGAATACGCCCTTATAAAGGGGTATGAGGAAAAACTACCATGAAAACTAAATTGATTACTTTTTTAATTGCTACTCTCGGCCTAATTTGGACTGCACAGGCAAAAGTGTCCTACGGTACCAGAACTTTAAACGAAGTCCACGTACAAGGCATCAAAGGCTTTCTTTACGATGTTATAACGGAAAATCCCCGAAGAGATCTCGTTATTCGCCTTAAGCCCAAATTTGCTAGTGCAATTGTGTGGCTGGATGAGTCTTTCGCTAGCAGGCAAGAATTTAAGATCAAAGAATTGGCCGCCTCGAATGAAAACGCTGAGATTATTTCAGAAGCAATTACACACATTACAAAGGTGGCACAAGGCAACTCTTCCCTTCCAGCTGAAGCTACTATTGAAAGATGGGTTTCGTTAGGGCAGAGAGTTGAAGCAAGTTATAGCGTGCAGCGGATAACAAGAGAAGATGGCCAAGTGGAAACAATTGTGGATTATGAACTCGATCTACGAGAAGCAACCCAAAATTTGCTTTATCGCTACAGCGAAGAGTACGAAGAAGATTTGGCTTTACCTCTTTTCCAAAAAATTAATTTATTTCACGAATAATCCTTAAAACCACCCACCACACCTGTTAAACTATTTACACGAATCAAACGACAGGAGGAGCACCACTATGGCCACGAACAAAGAATTAGAATCTGAGGTTAGCAATCTTAAGGATCGACTATCTCGCCTTCAAGCATCGAATTCTCACTTACGAGACGAAGTTGCGCAGCTTAAACACAATTATTCGAATTTAATTGAAGGTTTGAATACGAGGTTTGAAGATATCCGCGCCAACTTTCTCAGCAAACAGTAATAAAGCAACTTTTCTTAAAAAAATAAAAAATATTTTTAGTACGATACGGATGTTTTTGCTTTTAAACAAGTAAATCAACTATTTACATTATGCCCAACTTTCATGACAAGTGGCGATCCTGGTCAACCCTCACTGAATCTCAATTATTAGCCGAGGGTCGTAAGGAAGATGCTGCTAAAAAGTACCCAGAAGTTGCCCAGAAACGTGTAGAATTGGACGGTGAGAGCCTTTTGGATATGCTTATTGCCGCTGATCCCTCCGGAAATCAAAAATATTTAATGAACGCTGCTCGATTGGTTTATCAAGCTATGGAAATGGCCGATAGAGATGGTCTTAAACCATGGTGGGGCAAGATCACCGCATATATGCCTGATACCAACGAAGAAGGTGAGGGTCTCTATTCTCCGTATGGATTAACAGGTCGCATCACCAACCTTTTGCCTAAATACCATAAATTAATGCCTTATATTGCCGGTGCTGATGAGATGTTCAAAGACATGGGGAATATTCTTACATGGCAAGCTTTTAGAGGGGTTGTTGCGGTTGCACTCCAAAAGAAGAATAGAGCAGAAAAAGAAAAAGAAGAAAAGAAGCGATTGTCTAAAACTGCTCGCGACGAAAGCAGAGTAATTGAAGCCAATGATTATCACATAATAAGACGACCGGAAAGTCAAGTTGCTTCCTGCTATTATGGACGAGGAACAACTTGGTGCGTTTCAGCAACCAAATCTGAAAACTATTGGGACCACTATAAACAAAAAGGAAAATCTTTTTATTTTATTAATACTCGTCGCAATGACGTCGATAGTGACTGGAAGATAATGACTTTGGTTTATGGGCCGGATGGATATTTGGATGAAGATGAGCCTAGAAAGGACGCATCAAACGACACCATGAGTGAAGAAGACTTCGAAGTTGCGATCCGACAGGGAATTATCGGACCAGATGTGGGGGGAAATATTGCTAGTTTAGAGGCGGGCGAGGAATCTTACGATGCAAAACTAATTGTCGACACCCTTTCGGCTTTTCCAGAGATGCGTGAGGATGCTTATCAAGATTATGTTGATGAGGGCCTTAGCGAAGAAGATGCCCTAGAGCGTCTGGTCGAAATGTTTCATGATAAGGTGATCAGGCCATACATAGCTGAAATCTACCGAAAAACCAAAGAAGACGTTGAAGAAAATCCAGTTGAAGCATTCTCCGAAGAAGATTTTGAAAGAATAAAAGAGGAAGTTAATCTTGAACATGCGGAAATAGAACTCTACTTTGACGATTATGTTAATTGGTCTGCTTCTTATACTTTTGACGTATTCAACATTATTGGAGAGCACAAGGGGAAAGGTGAGCAAATAACTTATGCTGTTAATCCTGCGGAAGATGGTGAAGAATACATCGAAGCGATTGAACATGTTTTTGATGCTATGCGTCTTCCCTATTTGAGCGAATGGGGAGGTGATGCTATAAGACAATCAGAGCGCGATCCCGAGGAGTTTACCGTTAATATAGACTCAGGCACCGGCGAGTATACCCCAGGAACTTTAAGTGAATTTCAGGACTTCGTGCATAATGTAGAATATGTTGAAGGATCCTTCCCAGACTTTGAAGGGGAATTGTATAAATATATGCTAGAAATAGGACTTATCAAGAGAGATGAGCAATCAGAAAAATACTGGCCAGATCCCGCAGAAAAAGAACGACAAATGGATCTACCTCTTCAAGAGGGCAGATTAATAAAAATAAAAATTATGAGGCGTAAATGAACCAACCAACACAACAACAGATCCCTGTTGACCTAAAGAATGCACAAGATATTGAATGCGAAGAATGTAAAGGACAGTATTTTAGTCCTGTTTTTTCTATTAAGAAGCTCTCCGCATTAGTTTCTCCAACTGGACAAGAGATGATGATCCCAGTACAAACATTTCAATGTTCCGGCTGTGGACATGTAAATGAAGATTTTTCTCCTTGACATTCTAGTTAACTTCTAGTATAATTAAGAACCAAATTGGAGGTTGAAATGAAAAATATCGCATGGAATGCTATGAACAATGGTCGTTATGATTTTTGGACAGGCGGGAAAATTAATGAGGAGAAAGGACCGACTCCACCCCTAGTTACTATAAGGTGCAAATCGGATCATACATTCGACACTTCTTATATCGCGACCGAGGCGAAAAACTCTACCGCTACGGGCTCGTAACATGCCTCATCACTCAAACTCCATTCGGAGTTGTGCAAGTCTTGTTTAATCCCACCATTCATTATCCGTTTTATCAAACGCCTTATTATGAGCCCGTAAAAATAACGTTATTAGAATTAGTTTATAGCCCTTAAGGACTAATTAATAGGAGGCATAAAACATGAAAAATTGGAAACCATGGATTTTTGAGGATAGTAAAATACCGGGTTGGTTATCAAAGGTTGCTCCTATTGACATTTGGGCTGTAAGTTTGGGTTGCTTTGTGTTTTGCAAAGGAAAATTAACGAAAGAAACAAAAAGACACGAGACAATACATTTTCAACAGCAACTAGAAATGCTCTTTGTCTTACAATGGCTCTTGTATGGTCTTTTTTGGTTAATCGGTTATATAAAATACCGTGATGGCCAAAAAGCATATTATAGAAACCCTTTTGAGCAAGAAGCATATGATAATGAAACTGTTGAGAACTATTTATCAAACAGGAAACGTTTTTCTTGGCGGAAGTATAAAATATAATGAATGATACATGGAAAGAATTCTTAGATGAGATAACCGACCCGGATGATGTTAAAATCACTGGTTTAGACGTTAAAAAGACCTTAAATCCCATATTTTGGGAAGATAAAAACCACCTAAACGAAGAAATCACAAACCGTCTCTATAAAATAGCAAAAAACTTTTTTAAGAGCCTTGGGCTTGACTGGAGCAAAATAAAAGACATAACGGTCACCGGATCTCTTGCAAATTTTAACTGGTCAAAATATTCGGATATTGATCTACACATTCTCGTCGACTTAAGTGACTTCAGCGAAGATGAAAAAATGGTAAAAGAATATTTTAGAAATGCTTCAATGATGTGGAATAAAACCCACGACATTCGGATCAAAGACCACGAAGTAGAAGTATACATTCAGGATTACGAAGAACCACATCACTCAACCGGAGTTTATTCCGTCAAAGAAGGCAAGTGGAATAACCGACCTTCTCGGTACACTGCCAAAATAGATTATAAGAACGTCCAAAAGAAAGCAGCGAAGCTAATGGATGAGATTGATGAGGTTTACGAAATGTTTGCCCATAAAGAATATAAACAAGCTCACGACGAGGCCGAAAGACTTAAGGATCGCATAAGAAAATTTAGACAGGGCGGCTTAGAAGAGGGTGGGGCATATTCCGTCGAGAACCTCGCCTTTAAGGTATTGCGCAGAAACGACTATTTACAGAAACTATCAAGTTTAAAAATATTAGCATACGACAAACTTATGTCGATGAATGGAGAATTTGGAAATGAAACTTACAAAGTCATTATTAAAGACGTTAATTAAAGAAGAGACTAAAAAGTTATTAGAGTGACCAGACTGGGGTGGGGAGGATCCTCACGCACACGGAATGGAAACAGAAATATCGCCTGCACCGGTGGGCATAGAAACTGTTAATTTAGATGATCTTTCTGGCGAGGAGGGCTATGAGCATGCTCGCGGAGAGATAAAAGACGAATTGACATTCATTCTCGACACTTGGGAAAAGGGCCGCTATGACTCAGATGAAGAGCGCTGGAAAGCATACGCTAAGGATATTATGCAATTAGCAGAGACTTTGGGCGACTTTGGTCATGAAGGCGTTTGCGAACAAGTTCACCCGGGCATCGATCACGAAGAGTGGGAAGCTCAACAAGGAGAGTAATATGTGTTTAGTTTGTATTGAGTACGCGAAAGGTAAGTTATTACCAGAAGAAGGATTGCGCAATCTTCAGGAAATGAAGCCGCAAATGGAAGAGGATCATTATTGGGAAGTTTATACTAAACTGAGCGATGACTACACCGAACAGCAATTAGACGAGTGGTGGGAAGAAGTAGGGTTCGGAGACTAAGGATCCCAAATAATTGAAAGCTCGACTTTTAAAACTAATCGTTCTTGGCTTATTGATGATAAGCTGCGGCATTCATTACGCCGAAGACATCAATTCGTATATCGTTGTTACATCTAAATATGACGATGGTCCGGAGATTTTAGTCACAACCAGCATTCCCAAGCCATTGACCGATTGTTTAAATCTTTCTGAGGCACAGTGCGCAGAGGCTTTATATAATGACGCCGAAAGATACATCGCTCAAGGAGAAGAATTCATACATAGACAATTATACGTCTCCGCTAAGGTCGAGTTCATGCAAGCACTATGTAGATTAGAAGCTGCAAAAATAAGGCTACGCCAAGCTGGAGTAGACGGCTATTTAGAACTAGAAGAAAAGATAGAAGAAAGAATTAATCTTTGCGACAGACGAATGTTAGTTCGCCCCATAAATTGGAGATAATTCGCTATTAAAGGGTGTAAATGTTAAAGTATATTAAGAAACGACAAAGGCAGTTGGAAAGAAAAAGACGGCGCGAAGCTGAATTGGCAGCCAAAAAAGAAGCGGAGCGAATAGAAGCCGCGACCCGAAAGCAAGAAGAGATCGCTGCACGTAAAAAACTTCTTCGAGAGCAACAAGAAGCTGTGCGCGCGCACCAGAAGTACATTGAAAGAAAAGAAAAAATAGCAAAACAAAAATGGAGTGAACAGGTTGATACTTTGCTGGCCCGGGCTCAGGCAGAGGAGCGGGCCCGAAATGATGATAAGCTTGAAGAAATAAGGATTATAATCCAAAATCGCGAACCCTTTCCTGATGAGCTTGATTGGGCTAGTTGGCTGGACGATCCCCTTAATCAAAGACTGGCTCTTTTAGATTTTGAGTACGCGATGGAAATGTTTAGGCGCGATAACCTGATAGCAAAACGGCGTAAGGGGGGCGGCAGGAGAATAAGAGCAGCAGTTAATTATGGATTATCATTCACTGGCAATGACGCAGCCGGCGCCCGGGCGGATTTGGTGGCAACTGATTTTACTCCTAATGACCCTACAAATAAAGGCTTTGATGAAGGTTCTGGTAGGAAACCACTTGCAGAATCAGGATTTACTCTATCATTTTGGTGGAGACCAGACCAAAACTATCAGGATTCATTTCCTATTGGCTGGAAAAGAGATACACATGCCAGATTTGAATGGGGGATAAGAAACGCATCAAAACCATGGTGGGGTTTAGGCACTTCAGAAGTAACAAACACAACTTGGGCTGATCACTTTGATAATTCAGGTAATTCAGATTTAAAAAACACATTATTGGATAGTGGTGTAGGAACAGCCCCCGGCTCTGGTAATCATTTAATACTGGGTAAATGGTATCATTTTGTAGTAACATATGTAGGTACCGATAATCCTGATGGTGATGGTAACATGCTCCGTAAGATATATTTAAATGGATATCACATATATGGGGGATTTGGTGAAGCAAAGCAATCTGTGAACTGGACGAGCCATACTGGTGCTCAGATGGCTCGTGGTTTAGCTTTTGGTATGCGTGTAGTAGTAGCGAGCGGTCTGGACACAGAATCAGGACTCAGAAATGCTAAATATAACAACGGAAATGCGTGTGCGCTTAATGAAATAGCCATTTATAGTGAAGCCAAAGATGCAGCTTGGGTTACGAGCGTATATGATGGTGGTGTGAGTTACAATCATAAAGATTCGGGCGGTGCTGGTCTTGTAGCATATTGGAAATTAAATGAAGGTACTGGAACGACTGCTATAGATCATGGTCCATATGGCTGGGATGGAGCACTCACTAATGCTTTACACGGAACTAAAATTGATACCGGTATAAACGATCTACCACCTTCAGGAACACCAACTTGGATCAAGGTACCAACAGGATACGGTCAATAATGAAACTCTTATTTGAAAGAAGCAAACTAATTATTTACTGTACGGGGAAATAATGATGAAACTCCTATTTGAAAATTGGCGAAAGCATAAAAAGTATCTTAAAGACCATCCTTATATGGAGCCGGATGGACTACAAGAAGCAATAGAAGATCCTGCCGCAAAAGTAGGGAAGCTTCCCGAAAATTGGTTCGTTAAGCTGATTAAACTACCAGGCATCATCCGAGTTGAGTTGGTAGAGAGAGATAAAGAGGGAAGATTTCAAAGAATACCGGGCCGAGAGGATCCTTTTTCAGTAGTTCAGGCTGCGCACACGAGCCATGAAGCTTATCACGACAGATTTGAAGGTACAGATGCTTATATGATCCAAAAAAGTAGCGCTCCTGCTGGTTTTGGCCCTCTTTTGTACGATCTTGTGATGGAAGAAGCGTATCCAAAGCCATTAAGGCCGGATCCCGAGCTTGTAAGTGACGCTGCAACACGTGTTTGGCAAGGATATTCTGAAAGAGAAGGCATAGAAGCCGATCTTTTTGGCGACGATGAGGAAAATCCACTCCAAAAAGAGTATTATAAAGAAAACCCAACGGTCAAATTAGCTTTAAAACGAGCAAAAAAATTAATTTTAGACGAAGAAGAGACACCGGAGCCTGAATTTAAGGAACCAGAGCCCGAACCTTTCGACATGGAAGAGTTTGATTGGGAAGAATTAGACGATCTATATGAACACCAGGAAGACGATACAGATAAGGTCGCAAAGGTAGTAGTTTTAGACAAAGATAACCAAATTTTGCTCCTCAAACGCACGGAAGCGCCTCATGACTGGGATTTGCCCGGTGGTCACCTAAAGAAAGGCGAGGGAGCGGAAGATGGGGCAGAAAGAGAAACGAAAGAAGAGACAAATTTGAACATTTCTGGTCTAAAGCACCTAAAAACAGAAGAAAATGTTAAGTTTTATAAGACTGAGACTGATAAAACTGAAGTAACAGTCGATCCAAAAGAACACACCGAGTACAAATGGGTAAAAGTAAGCGACTTAAAAGACTATAAAATGCACGATGGAGCCAAATCAGTCATTAAAATGGCTATTAAGGTGATAGAAGAAGATTATCAAGCTGATGTTAAGCGTCAGAGCCGCAAATGGAAGATTAGACTGATTGGAAAGGGCGGAAATAAGACAAAAGCAGCCCCATTTAACCGAAATCCATCATTTTCTCGATCAAAAAGCGCTCCCGCAGGCTTTGGAGGGTCTTGACAACGATCCCATAACTAGTTATAATTAGGTAGGAGGAAAAACATGCCTATACTGCCTATAGAATGGGAAATTGACCCTGAAATGGTCGATTTGTTGATCAAAAAGGAGCAAGAAGAGCAAAATAATGCCCAAGAACGCCCATTTTTGCAACTTCCGATGCCAAATCCACCCAATTTGCCCGAATTTGCCCCTAAAAACGACGAAAAAGATGATAACGATGGTGTGATCATTATAGACCTTTAGACTACTTATACTATGCAAAAACTACTAAAAGAGTGGAAAAATTACCTCAACGAAGTGAAAGGGAACTGGGAATATCGCATCATGCTTCGTTTGGACGGCGATGCTTCTCTTTATGGCGATCTTTTTGAGAAAATTAGAGCAATTCCTGGTGTTACCATCGTAAAAACCGAAGAAAAGCAACAAAAGATCTCCGCGAACCAAAAGGGCGCCGTAGTGAGCATTAAAGTTGTCGTCAAAGGAGCATCAATTCCCGACTACACCCTCTTTTTGAAGCGAGAGTTAGATAAGTTAGCTGACGACAAGGGCGCCCGAATTTTAGGGGTAAAACTTGTCGCCTCACCAAAAAAACTCAAATAAATAAAAAAACATATGTTCTTTATGCTACAATGAAAATAGTTACTTATAGGGGGTAAGTGTGTTTGACCTTTAAACTATATAAGAACATACCATTGCTTATCGTGGTATTGTTGTTGTGTGCCTGCTCAAATGATGAGCACTATGGTCAAGGTCATGAAGGTCAGAGTCTTTACAATATCCAATTCCCCACTTTAGACATAAATGATGATGTATTAGTAATAATCGACGAGATTACAAAGCTCCAGTATCACAAAGACTGTATAAGAGAAATTTATTATTATTGCCCTCCGCTTGATGAGGTCCATCGAGCCAAAGCCGTCGTCGATATATGTCGTAACAATAAAGTATTGTCGATTAGCGATTGCGAAGAAGTTCTAGAATGTATTCCTACCCTCGATATAATAGAGGTAAAGGAATGCGTTGATGAAAATGGAATGAACGGCTATCAGAACGTTTATTGTTATAAGGGTTTCTATGAATATGGTGAGTGTGACCCATGTGAAGAAGAAATTTGTGACGGTATCGACAATGACTGTGATGACCTAACTGACGAAGGCGAGTATCCTTGTTCTACTGAATGCGGTGATGGAACAGCGATTTGCTTAAACGGAGAGCTTGCCTACTGCAACGCCCCGAGCCCCGCAGAAGAAGTCTGCGACGGTTTCGATAATAATTGTAACGGCCTGATCGACGAAGGCCAGTTAAACAAGTGTGGCAATTGCGGGCCCGAACCAATAGAAGAATGTGACGGCTATGACAATGATTGTGACGGACTAACCGATGAAGACCTGTTACAAGAATGTAGCACTGTGTGCGATGCTGGAATTGATTATTGTATTAACGGATCTTGGTATTGTACCGCCACGCCACCTGAAGAGGAGATTTGCGACGGCTTTGACAATGATTGCGATGGATTAACTGATGAAGAATTAGATTGCCTCTGTAAGCTTGGTGACGTCGGAAAGTTGTTGCCGTGTAAAGAAGGTCCATTGGTATGTGGAGAAGGATATAAGAGTTGCGAATGTACAGATGAAACTTGCACTGAATTTGTAATGTCCGAGTGCCTAGCGGTATGTCATTGGATCCCCGCAGCCACTCCACCCGGATCTGTTTGCGACAAATACCTTGGCGAAGTAAAACCAGAAGAATGTAATAACCATGACGACAACTGTAACCAATTGGTCGATGAAAATCTCGTTGCCGCCTGTTATGACGGCCCGATAGAAACAATTGATGTTGGTATTTGCAAAGCGGGAGAGATAGTCTGCTCTGCCGGTCAATGGGGTCATTATGAAGGTAATATTTTATTTGTTCCTAATCTTTGCTTGGGACAAGTAACACCTGAACCAGCAGATGTGTGTAATGGTGCCGACTCAAATTGTGATGGGATGATTGACGAGGATAAGGAATTGGCGCCAACTGATATCTTATTTGTTGTAGATTTATCTGGGTCCATGAGTTATGAAATTAATGCCGTCTTTGTGGCGCTCCAGCAATTTGCTGCGTATTATAGTGATGCAGAGGTGATTAGGTGGGGCATCTTGTTGATCGCAGTTGACCCTCCGGGCGCCGGATCAGAATACATGCATCTCGTAGCTAATCTAACTGATTTTCAGAACTTTGTGAATAATTTTTCGCTTATTCTTGGAATGAACTTTACAGGTGGCAGTGAAATGAGCTATGACGCTATTTATTTGGCCATTCATAACATTGTGGCACCCTCCAACCTTACTTACACTCCCGCCGACTTACAATGGAAAAAATCCACAACAGGAGGCTATTCGTATGGATATGTAGGGGAATCAGTTCCTTCATTAAATAATTTTGAAATAAATTGGAGAGAAGATGCAAACCGGGTTGTAATTATGTTTACTGACGAACCAGGACAGTCTTATATGGAGCCTCCCATAACACAAGACATTCTAGTTACAGCAATCGAGGGCGCCCTGAAGCTTAAAATATTTGTTTTTAGCCTTCTTTATTTGGAGACCGGGCTCACCACCGGAACGCCCGACGGCTCTTGGGGACCGATAACCTTAAATAACGCAGCCGGCAAGTTTTTTGAAATAACCAATGATGCTGTTACAATGTATAACAACTTATTAGAAATTCTTGACGAAACAGCTTGTGAAAACTAATTAATAACATGAAACTTTCCAAGAAAATGTTAAAAGATCTGATATCGGAAGTTGTAAAAGAACGAATTGATGGAGCCCCTCAGACCTATCCCTCTGAGGAGGAGAGAATGGCGCAATTGCGCAAGCAAGGACTCATCCCCGAACCCGGCGAAGAAATAGCGTATCAAAAGATTGCGGATCCCCGCGATAAAAAAATTGCAAAGATGAGAAAAGAAATCACAAGGCTAGAAAGTATGAATCTCGCTCTTGTAAATCAATTGGCCGAATATGAATTGGAGCCGAAAGCGATAGTGCGCACCGACCCCGATGCCGATCCCGAAGCCGATACTGTCGTTAAAAAATAAATAAATTTTACACAACATATGTTATAATAGATACATTAGCTCAATGGAGGAAAAATGATTGCTGATGTCGTTGTAGATCTTCAATACGGAGATTGTGGAAAGGGAAAAGTTACTCACTATTTATGTAAAGAGGGGAATTATACTCATGTCATTCGCTATAACGGAGGCTGTAATGCAGGCCACACGATCTACCATAGAGGGGTCAAGTTCGTTACTCATCATATTCCTGCCGGTGTTTTTTTTGATATTAAATCTATTATTGGCGGTGGCTGCGTTGTACACGTTGAGCAGTTTTTTAGAGAGCTTGGAGAACTTAAAGCGGGTGGGGTGGACCCCGAAGGACTTGTATTTATCGCTAAGAACGCGCATGTTATCACTGATGAACACTTGGCGGAAGACGCCAACGACACCACCATCGGAACCACCAAAAGAGGAAACGGGCCGGCTTACCGAGATAAGTTCGGAAGAACAGGACTAAGAGCAGAAGATGTTCCAGAACTCCAACCTTACTTAATCGACATGTACGAAGAGTTGCATCACAATGATGAAAAAGTTGAAATACTCTTTGAAGGGGCGCAAGGCTTTGGGCTTGATATTGACTGGGGGGATTATCCCTATGTTACTTCAAGCAATTGTACAGTCGCAGCTGCGCTTCAAAACGGCGTTCCAGCACAAGCCCTAAGACATGTTTGGGGCGTGGCCAAAGCATACGAAACTTATGTAGGCACAAAACAATTTCAAGGAGATGATCCAGTCTTCGATCAGATTCAACTAATTGGAGAAGAATTCGGCGCCACAACGGGCCGTAAACGCCAAGTTAACTGGATGGATTGGGGACTTGTTAAAAAGGCTATCGATATCAACGGAGTCACTAAAATTGTTTTTAACAAGATGGATGTCTTAGATGAGGTGGAACAATGGTCAATTCGCGAGAAAAACACCACACATCATTTCGATAGTGCAAAAGATATGGCCGAGTGGCTCCAAGGAGCAGTTGCGAAGACAACAGGAAGCCGCATCCATCCATTCGGAACTTATTTTTCCAGAAGTAAAGAAACAATCTAACTACTTATAAGGTAGGGGATTGTCTTGTGGATAAAGAACACCTAATTAAAATCATAAAAGAAGTTATTTTAGAGCTTGATGCTAATCCTCTAAGTGTATTGGGTGGAGGAGAAGGTGGAGTTTACGCGCGGGCAGACTACGCTACTAAAAAGGGTATAGCTGCACTAGGCCAAGAAGAAGAAGCAGAAGAAGAAACAGAAGAAGAAGAAGAAGCAACAGGGCCCAGCGAAGAAGAGGTTTTGACTCGCTTTAATGAATCTATAGTAAAAACCGTTCTCAAAGTTTTAAAATCAAGATCTCCTCTTAATACTGTATCTGAAAATATGCTAAATGTTATAGCAGAAAAGATCGCAATTGATATACAATATCAAATAAATAAAAGCATGGAAAAGGGGAAAATTGACTTTCTTGATTTTATTAATAAGATCTCTCAGCTTAATGAACGTAGCAAAGACGGCGCTTGGACAGCTTCTAAACGCAGAGGTGTGGCACAAAGCGGAGTGATAGAGACGCTGGAGACGCTTTTAAATAAAATTT
>Ga0080013_1003208_pt1 | contig 17664 bp, 4 predicted proteins | sample ETNvirenome_6_85_FD_69236 | JGI IMG/M metagenome (GOLD analysis project Ga0080013, IMG submission 69236) | Marine viral communities from the Pacific Ocean - ETNP_6_85 (SPADES assembly) (version 2) | ecosystem: Environmental > Aquatic > Marine > Oceanic | place: Pacific Ocean | collected 2013-06-19 | reverse complement strand
CGTCGGGGACGGTAAGTTTTACTAAAGCGTTCTCCCCATCTGTAAGTGATAATAAAGACAATAAATGGCATCATTACGCCATAACATTTGAGACCACTGGGAGTACCGTTCCCGACAAAGCTACCCTTATGAATTTTTATTATGATGGGTCTTTGCGCGAGACAGCAACAACCCTCCCAATAGGGCCTATAACGGGTGCGATGTTTGGAGCTGTTGGTGCTCTTGCGGCCCCAATTAGCAGCTCCGCTCTCAGTTGGTTTGGAGAGCCCGGATGGGCACCCCTAGTTTCTTCTTCTGTTGACGAGTTTAGATATTGGAAAACGGCGCGCACCCCAGCCCAGATAGGTAAAAACTGGTTTACTAATGTGGGCGGCGGAACCAATACAGATGCGGCCAACACAGATCTTGGCGTATACTATAAGTTTAACGAAGGTATTACCACCAACTCTAATCTCGATAAGAACGTTTTAGATTACTCTGGTCGCATAACTGAAGGCGAAATTATACATTATAGTGCGTCTATTAGAAGTACGGATAGCGCATTTGTGGGCGCTGGTTATTCTGAGAAAACAGTCCCCGTGCTGTATTCTAGTCATCCGGCGCTTACGGCACAGAGAGAGATGTATAAGAAGGCTGGTAAGGCCCACGACACAAATAATAATGCGGCGTTTAGCAATTTTATTCCAAATTGGGTGATTGACGAGGAAGGCAACCAGGGAAGTCGGGTAACAAGTGATTTTGCTCAGGTGGTGGCATTTTATTTTGATGAGTTGCACGCACAAATCAAAGCATTCTCTGACATAAGAACTGTAGACTACGCCAGCGGAAGTAATTTAGACGGAGCGCTGCCGAAACCCAGCAAGATGGCGAGAACTGTTCTAGCTGATGCTGGTTTTGTTACACCTGAGCTTTTTACAGAGGCCACCTTCTTAGAAGATCTAGAGTCACAAAGTGATCATGCTGCTTTTAATAAGAAACTTACCGATATAAAGAACTTCGTTTATCAAAACATCTACAAGAATCTGCAAGCCATTTATAAGTCCAAGGGCACTGAACGGTCTATTAACAACTTATTGCACACAATGGGGACCGACCAGGACCTAATAAAGCTTAATGTGTATGCTGATGGCCAAGATTATGATTTGGCGGCAAACTATAGAGCGGCGTCTTCTAGAACCAAAGCAGTTGACCTTAATAATGTCAGCAGGTTTGGGGGCACCGTTTATCAGTATTCGTCCAGCCATGTTCCCGACTCTTATTCTTATATACCAGCGAACTCACACATCGCCCGGACTTCCCCAATTACCTATGTAGCGGAGGTAGTTTTCCCCAAGAAAGCAAGGCCCACCTCAAATGTTACATACATAGACGGCTTTCCTAACATATCATCTTCTATTATGGGCGCGAAGGCGAAGGACAACGCCACCCAAAATGAGATGACAGAGTACGACGGTTGGGCCAACTTCGGCATCTATACGGTAAGGGATGGAATCAACTCTAGAAATGCTTACTTATATATGTCAGGGGCGTGGTATGGGGCAGTCCAGTCTGATGTTATAAAGGACCTCTACACAGATCAGCATTGGGTTTTGGCACTCAGAGCGTACCCCAGACACATGGAAGGGAACAATATAGTATCAGGCTCTAGCCATTCCAACGGTTGGGACCCTCCAAGATTTGATTTTATCGGGGCCACGGCAGAGTACGACACCATTGATCAGCAATTTCAAGTTTCCGGAGCGTTCCCAGACAACTCTTCTGCCAGCAGAGCGATGTGGGATGGAAGGAAGTCTCTTTACGCTGGAGCGCGCTATACCGACTTTACAGGATCCATAGAAACATATTCAGACGTTAAGGTCTTATCTGTTCGCGTTTACCAAGGTTACCTTGACAATGAGACGATCTTTCAGCAGGCGAGGGATGTGGACAATGTTGGCACGAAAAACCCAAGCTTTAACTTACTTCCCAACCGAGGAGAGTGGGAGGCACCATCGGCGGACGTGGCCATAGACATACCAGGGATTGAGTCGTGTATTCTTAATTGGAGTTTCAATAACGCCACTGGCTCGGATGCGAGTGGGCAGTTTTGGGTTGATGATGAGTCATCTGGGTCTTCTGGCCTCACCGAGAGATTCGGAAACAAATATGAAGGATATCGCCAATACACCGCAAGGGGTGATTTTTTCCCAGCCAACGATACAAGCGTTATTGATGTTGATTATATATCTAACGCCAAGCAGCACCTCCCTGAAGTTATAAACTCCACCGATATGGTGCAGGTCAGGAATAGAGATGACTTGTTGCTTGAGAAGGATACGCGCCCCGTAAAATACTTCTTTTCGCTTGAAAAAAGCCAAAATCAAATCATTTCTGAAGAAATAATGAAACTATTTGCAGGGCTCGCAGACTTTAACAATCTATATGGCAATCCTGTTAACCGATATCGGCAAGAATATAAAGAGCTTAAGTACCTTAGACAGTTCATATTTGAAAAGTATGAGACGGTAGCAGAGGTAGAAAAGTTTATCAACTATTATAAATGGTTTGATAATGCTGTCATTAGGTTCATTGAGAACCTGGTACCGGCCACGGCGAAATTCTCCAAGAAAGTGGGCAATATGGTTGAAAGCCATATTATGGAGAGGAGTAAATACTGGAATAAGTTCCCCACTCTGGAAATGAAGCAGACGGACCCTGAAGGCGCTGTGGATGGTTATGAAGAATTAAATTATAACTGGAGGCTTGGTCACGCCCCTCCCAACCCTAATCAAGATACAAATCAGGATGAGAATTGTTTATGGTGGAAAGACAGGGCACAAAGAAGCGCTGATCATGTGTTGGCTACTAATACTAGTGTTGACTCGAATAGAGAAGAAATTAGACAGGTCGTTGTAACAGATGTACCGGGAGCTGGCGTAACACTTGCTGTATCGAGAAATAAAGCCAGCATAGGCGATACAACTTATAGCGGCAGACGATATCAAGATCGCGCCCTTACAAAACATATGCATTTTAAAGTTGGCAACTTTATTAAGCCTGAGCGAGTTAGGGCACCACTTCCCAACAAAAAAGACGACTACTGGAAAGCAAAAATACGACAGGTTGGCGACGATCAATATATTGAGATAAGAGAAACAGGCTTTATTTCAGGAACGGTGTGCAAAGACGAAACGAAGCCACCTTCCGTGAATAGAACCAAATACTTCTTTGATGTATATAAAGAAACAGGGGATGTAAATTCTGAAATCAAGGGCGCCAACAGCGTTCCATTTACATTATATTCTGCTTCTTACCCCAAGGCGGGCTATGAGCAATTTGTTAACGGTTGGGGTGTTCGGTATGGCCTAGAGATTAACAACCTACACGCAGACATAGTGCATCGGGATCTCGGCTTTAGTAAAGAACTTCAAGGGCCGTTTACAGAAAAGTGGGTTGGTGGTAATCAATATCGTCATGTTCCCTTAAACGCCCCAAACAACGGCAACCTTAATAACGCCAACTTTGATACACGACGAGCAGAAGGGTTTGTTTTGAGTGGTGGTATCCACACCGATGGATATGGTGGGCCTTCTATCCGAATGGAGGACATTGGGGGACACCGGGGGTATGATCCAAGAGCAAGTTATTTCCGAACCCCCGTTGCCAAGCGCCCGGTTAACATTGCTAACATCGCAACAACTGGAACCGTGCATGCGGCTGGTGTTTACAACAACACCACCCAAATTGGCAACTACCAACATCGCTATGAGTATTTCCAAACGGTTGGCCGTCACACTCAAAAATATTATTTAAGAGAATTCCCTGATGGTCTTGGTAGTCCTAATAATGGTTTGTATTCTGGCATAACAGCTACGAAGGTAACCTTGGATATGCCTGATAATTCCGCGAAACCTGTTCCCGAAATAAAGTTGAACATACCATTGGGGTGGGCAGAGATGCTCGCTGTCCGTAATGGTCCGGATGGCGTTCCGACAACAGTTGGGTCAAATGGCGTAGCAGGACCGTTATCTGACATTCATAATCGGCTGGCTAAAAGCTCCAATGCCGCCAATTATTTCCGCCCTCCGGGCATGGCAAGAAGCCTTATTGATCTAACAGGCTCTGCAACAAACCAAACTATATTTGTGGATAGGTTCTCTGCTCCCGGTGGATATGAGGTTATGTCAAGAGGCTTCCTTGATCCTGAAACAGAAACATATTCCGTTTATAATGCAATGCCATGGCGCAATGAAACCGTAAGAAGAGAGCTTAATAACAAATATAAGTCTTTTTGTGCTCAATTCGGCTGGCAGGGGCGTAGACCTATAACAGGCAGCGGTGCTTATTTTGTCGTTGGCGGCAATCTAGCAGGCACTATTTCCGGAATTAATACATATGGTGGGTACTGGACAAGCTCACTTAACTTGGATAATGCCGGTGCGGTCCACGACGGAGCGCCCACAGCATCGTTCCATAAAACCCATAGAAACCCCACCTATAGAATGAAGTATAGTTCATGGCCTTCCTTATTGGATTGCGTTACGGCGTCTTCCTATGATAACTTCTTTGTTCAACATCCAATACCTACCGCTGACAAGCAATACTCTTGGATTGCAAACTCCTGGTATAGTGGCCCTCTTGGGTTTGCTACTGGGTCAAGTGAAATTCAATTTGTTAGTGCGAGCGATCATGTTTCTTATGCGTGGCAGGTCGGTGCCGCAGCCCCTCTTGCTTGGTTTGGCGATGATAAGAACTCAACTGGTGGACAAGAAGCCTTCTTGTTTACTGACTTTGTAGGATTGAACAGTAATATTTACGACCCTGTTACCTCTAGCCAAAACACTGTAGGTTATTTGTTTATTAACAACGCGGGAGCCACCATTAAATCTAATGATTATCACGGCGGCATGATAGGAAGGTTTACGACTTATACCGCATATAGCGACCACGGGCGTATTGGATACCCGGCTGTCTTGAATGCACTTATCCTCCACCGCCAAGGTCCTTACGGCTGGCCTTCTTGGAAACAGATTAGAGGAAATGAACATCGCGTAACACGATACCACAGAGACAACAACATTATATCATTGGCAGAACAAAAAGTAGGTTTCCTTAATAACTACATGCAGCCTGGGTATAGAACAGTCTTTAACAATATTAAAGAGCCCCCTATTCAACTTAACGAGCCGGTGGTTCACGATTTTGATGTTGTGGCGGCCTTGAAAGATCCTAATCAAGCAGGACCGGGGCCAGTCTCAACAACTCCTGTTAAGGTCCAATACCCGCTGCAAAACGCTTTGACGAGATTCTCGACGCAGAAGTTAAGCAGTGAATTGCTTGACACTTCACAATGGCAGCAGGTGGACAAGACACTATACAAAACCATCGTGGATGGTTATACAACAGATAAGCCATCTCCCGTTGTAGGGTTTAACCAAATAACGTTTGGACAACCCCTGTATCCCAAACAACAGAATATGTATTTATCATCTTCCAGGGGGCGATTAAATAATATTATTGATTATTGGAAAGACCAGAGAGGAGCGAGACAACAGACTACGAGTTTGAATTCGCAAAACTTTACGGTTGATTTTCAGAGCCTGTGGCCTTTGGACGGTAGGAATAACTTCACTGCTGAGGGGTCAATTGCGTTTGTCACTGGCGTCTATAGCAGTCCAACAGCCGGTTACGGCGAGCTACAACAGCCCGCCGCTATTTTCCATATGAGAACAACGAGGGGAGGCGCAGTCAATATATTGACTGCCTCTGCCTTGTACGCAAGACCAAATATGGAAACCATAAGAGGCGCGTCTGGAAACGGACCAAATGCTCCGGTTATATCTGTGGCAGGCGATACTAAGTGGGAGGCAGGAGCCCAAGCTGCTTCTGAGGGTAAAGTAGTTGCGGGCCCGTTCTACCAGAGCTACGAGGAATATGCAAAAGAGCTTCGCTATGCCGGTAAGGATTACTCTATCGTACCAGAGTTTAGAATCTCTGAGCACATGGATTATTACATTAAAGAAAAGGGAGCCGACTTCCTTGCCGACAATGCAATGTTCTTGTCACTCACCGGGGCCTCTTATCCGAGTTCTGGGGTTACAAGGGCCCAGCAGAACTTGAACTTTTATAAATTGTATTCTAATTCAGACTTCTTGAAGATGTTTAGTATGGTTGAGAAGGACCACAAAGATAAAGGAACCCCAACTCAGATTGAATTAGAGTGCAGAGCACTGATGAAGTTCTTGCCATATAATGGGTTCTACCCGGCACAACGAACTGTCCAACTCACATCGCTGTTCAGCCAGTCGTATATGGACAATATTCAGATAACAGCAGCACTTGGCGATGCGCCGGGGATGTATAGAACTGTCCTTGCTCCATTGTTTGCCCCTGGTATTCTCTTTAACACAATTAAATCTGGTATTGCTGTTGACTTTCCGATCATGACTTCATCATTTGAGGTAGATTATGGCACCACGGTGAGCAACCGGTCGCCAATCAAGGCGCGAAGAATCTCGTCTTCTTTTGGCTACAGAGTACCATTTGAAGCGCTTCTATCTCCTGAAAGTTACCTCAACAACAAGAATATAGTTGATTTTGAAGCCAACCAGTCGGCTTCTTTTGATGTTACTGCGTCTCTTGAGGGAGCATCGGATGCTCGCTATAGTTTGGCAATGCATAACTTCCTCGCAGAGTCAATCAGCTTTTTCTTGAAAGATGGGAAAATGACTACATTAAATTCTAAACCAGAGGACGCAGGAGGGTCATTTTACAATGTGCAGATGGTGCCAGGGCCTAGCGCCACCGCGAACCAAAAAATACTGCCTGAATACAAGATGAGAATCACTCTGGCTCATGCTGAAAGAAGGAGCAGGTACGCTATCGAGGAGAGAATAAGACAGCTTCCAGTAGCATCGGCTTCAATATGGGTCAATCCTCCAACTATTGAGATGTACTCTAAAGCTAGCGCCTCCCTCGCAGGGATGGCCCGCACAGCGGGCATAGAAGGAACTTACTACAGCAATACGAAGAATTACAACTATGGGGCTTCTTTTGGGCCTGCGTGTTGTTTGAGGACAGCAACTCAAGCGGGCAGCATTTTGTGGGCCAATGCTGATTCGCGTGCGCCCTTTACACCGCCATACTACAATGGGTATTCCGAGATTGAGCTGACTTTCAACCCAGAATGGGAGGGGCCACACTCGCTTCAAGATATTTTGGCCCGCACAACATCGAGCTTTGTGCGTGTGGCGGATTTCCCAGTTCGCCTTACTCCAAGTAGCACAGACCTGCCTGCAACTGCTTCTGGGTACAATAGCAATGCCTATACCGATATGATGCAACTGTCTTCGTCGCTAAACTATTTGATATCGTCACAAGTCAGACGGCCCGATTCTAGTGAGCCTGTTTATAGGTGGAGTATTCAGCCAAAGTTTGAAACACCTGTATTAGATTTTAGTCACCGGGAAGCTGCACTGCCAGACGGCAACTCTCATGGGCAAGGGATGTACTCGGTTGCTAAGGGGATGTGGCACCAATACGGAAAAACTCCTACGGATAGAGCAGGGATATTCTTGCAGGTGCAGGATCTAGACCCGATTGAATTAAACAATTCTAGTCACACCGGCTCTTTGAGGGAACTTGTCGGCTTTGACAATGACGAGATCAAGATTGGCCGGACTAGAAAACAATTAAATGTTAGAGAAGCTGTTGTTGCCATACCATTTACTCGTGATCAGACGGGACAGATGCAGTTTTACCCTGTTAACAAAAGTCAAGTAAACTTTGCAGTGTATGGAATTAAACAAGGGGCAGAGCCTGCTGAGGGGTCTGTTGGGGACATGGTGGCAAAGATGATGCGTTATGTATTCCCTCCAAAGTTTGATTTTATTACCAACCCGGATATTGACCCATTTGCAATGTACATATTTGAATTTAAACACACGTTCACCCAAGACGATGTTACCGATATATGGCAAAATTTACCACCAAACAGCTTGATGGACATACAGGAACCCAGGGGGTCTAGAGCTATTCTGTCGACTGATTTGGTGGGTCCGTCATTCTATCAAGGTGGAGGAATCGATCCTAAAACAGAGTGGCTTGTATTTAAGGTGAAACAAAAAGCGGCTCGTAATTACTTCCTCAAAACAAAGAACACTGAGGATGATGAGTCATATAACTTCAAATTGGCACCCCCCCAAGCCCTCGGTCAAAAATTAATTATTGACGGAACACAGGGAGGAAACACACGGGTCATTGATGCTGAGAATGTTGAGGGCGAAACTTTCATACCTGATTACAGCTATAATTGGCCGTATGACTTTTTCTCAATGGTAGAGCTGATTCAAATGCGCGGCAAAGTTAAAATAACGTAGGATTTCTATTTATAAATATGGCAGAGTTTTTCAACAGAAAGGAAGAGGTACTTGATATCCAACTGACCCCGCATGGGAAATTTTTATTGAGTCAGGGTATCTTGAAGCCAGTCTATTATTCATTTCATGACGATGATATTCTATACGATGTACAATACGCAGGCATAACTGAAGAGCAGAACGCCACGTATGATCGAATCAAGAGCGCTGTTAGACCAAAGGCCCAGTACACTCGTGTCGGGGCTGAAACCAATTTGAAGAAATCTGTTGATATGAAGATGGATAATAGTTACGCTTCTTCCTACTATAACAAAGAGTCGGTTTCCGCCAAGCAAAGGCTTGACATATTGCCAGAGTGCATTGGCACCTCTGACCCTAATGTCATTATGGCACCGGCTTGGAATCTTAATGTGTTTCGCACAACGATTAGCTCCTCAGCGGCGGGGTACTCAGGCTCAGCGGGAACGGTGCCAGTGCCGCAATTAGAAATTCTTCATCAAATAAATACCTATGTTGGCATAGATGAGGCATTCGCAACTGAGCAGTTTATAAATTTTGATGGACCTCCTAATGCAATTGCGTCTATGGTTTTAGGGCAAGACAAGTTTGCGCAAGCTCAAGGGCAGCCGCCGCAGCTATATCAAGTCTCTGATCAATTTGATGATGGTACTTTTCTTTATGAGGAGCAAAAATATGTTTTCGTAGATTTGCGAGAGAAACACACAACGGATAGGACTGAAAATTTTGATCTTGAAGTGTTTGAGGTTAAGTTTGAAACGAATAAGTTAGGCGGCACAGAGAAAATAATAACCCCGTTAAAGTTTTTACCTCCCATTCCTGAGGATGGCCAACTTTCGCCCGAGCAGATGGTTGCCACGCCGCAGCATGTAGAGTATTATTTTGATTTAAATGTAGACAATGAGATAGAAGACAGAGTTCTGTGCCAAGTGGACTTTGAAAACAAGAAGAAGAATATTTTTGCGGACACCTTGATAGAATATGACTGTGTGCCATATCAATTTATTACCCCGGATATCATTGATCCTGATGTTATAGAGGACGACTGCCCATGAATGTGAGTTCTGCAAATATTATCGACGGCCTTCTTCCTTCCCCTGTTGTTAAAAAGATTTTGCTGGAAGGTGGAGGAGGGGTGGCTGTTCAAAGCGCCTATAGGCTTGCGCCACATGTAGCGAGCACTGTTAACGCTGCGTGGTCGTACTATGATATATCCGAGGTTAAAAGTGGCTTTGGAGAAAAAACACTCAATGTAACGCTTAATATAGCTGTTCGCGATGTAATGGATTATCCCAATGTGACTCAATGGCTTGATCAACATTTTGCTAAATATATTCGGGTTGTTTTATTACAAATGACAAACGAACAGGCTAGATCAGAATTGAATACACTTTCGGCGATTGCAACCAAATCGTCGCTATTGGATCGAATCAATCTTCTCTACGAACAAAATAAGATATCTTCGTCTGACATCAAGTCTTTCAGCCTTTGGAATGAGACTCCCGTGGAGCTAGAGGATATGAATATTTCTGATCTTACTCGGAAGGATATGGTCATAAATGATAGCGGCGACAAGATATTTGAGGCGACTTTTGAGTCAACTTTTGAGGGACTTCCGGAGAAACCACAAACACTAGCATATATGGTATTTACTTATGTTGATTTTAACGCACTGGCAGAGGACTACCCCGAGATTGACATAAGCGAGATAGAGGGGGACGCAATCAATGTAATGGCGGGGGCGTCAGCTACGGGGACGCGTATTATATTTCCGGACTTGATGGGCGATCCGTTGTTCGAAAATGTTTTCTTAAACGGTTCGATGAAATCAATAGGGGGAATTTACCACCTTGCTGATGGTTCTATCTATAGCGGTCCCGTGCATTTTGCGGGAAACCAGCCAATGACAGGACATCAGCCACACCCTAACAGTAAAAAACTTACCTTTAAGAACGCGATAAATTCTAAGATCCAAGATTTTCGTGTGAGAAATATACCCAAAACACCAATGCTAGGCGTGGACATAGAGTCACTATTCCCCTCGATAACGATGCCGTCTAAAAATGCAATTGACACTCCCATTAGGCCCAAGCAAGCCTATTTTTCAGATGCCTTCTTAACTCAGAGATCAGATCAAAGTAGTCGGGGACTGTTTTTTGCTGATTTTGAAAGAATTTTGATAGAAGAGGGGATGTTTCCCGTTTCCCTCCAAGGGGAAATGAGGAATGAAATTTTCCTTAATACTAAAATCACCGGACTTAGTATTTTAAGAAACGAGATGTACGGTAGCAAGCCCACCGTTGACAACTCCAATAGCTTTTTCCAGGACACAGACAAAAAGATTGTGTCATCGCAAGACCCTGAAGAGACCACAGCTGATCGAAAGATTATTACAGTTAAGACAGAGACTAAGAAAATAGGCTCAAGCGTCGCTCTAGAAGAAGTTGATGTAAACCTTACTAATCCGAATTCACAACTTGCCGTTAGATCATTTGCATTTGAGGATCACACAACTACGACAAATATTACTTATAAATATGGAGTTGAGTTTACGGTTCTTGATGGAACTCTTGAGGTCGCCAAGACACTCATAAGTAATCTAGACGAGTTGAGTACTTCCCTAGAAGATTCTAAAGCTATGTTAGGGGTACCTACAAATTTGGTCGTCGGCACAAAGCAGTTGACAGACCAGGCGGTGTCTGAGAATACTTCTACGCTCAACGAGCTAAAAGATAAGGTATCCAGAAGTCTAACAAGAGTCTTTGAATTTTCTAGGGGTCATAATATTGAACTGAGCAAGAGCAACCAGCAGGACATCATTTTTAAATTGGTTTTTATGCTAACAAATATGGGTGGAATTGATGAGGTTATTAAGTTTGTTAGTGATATTCGATCGACATTTCATAGGGCTATTGGAGGAAACATAGTAGGATTCAAAGGCGCTGCCGTAACGTCTGACGTGGATAAAAGCTCTCCGAGAAGAAGGCAATTATATGTTCGTCATTTTTTTGACGATACGATTAAGATCGAACCATATTTTGTTGAGCTACTGTCTCTTGACAATAGTTCGTATGACGCAGCACAAGTTGCTGGCGAGACAGCGGTTAGAAGAGTCAGTAGCGCTCGTTATCGCTCCAGAGTGGATGTAGAAAAAGCTAAGTTTTTTAGCGATTCTGCTACCATTGAGTTTGATGGAAACACTATAGACGGCAATCTTGATAAAACAAAATATTCTTACCTAACCCCCACTAAATTCATTAACAAGTATTTTGCAACAGAAGACGCCGTGGCAGGAAAGTTTGGTATTGGAGATACTGTTGTCTCTAACACAAATGCAGCCTTTGATCAGATGATTTATAACCTGCTTAAGAGCATCGAAAACAAGGGTATTCACGCTGTAAACGACAGCACAGACAACATACAGGGAACGCCAGCGGGGCAAGAAGGTACAACAACCGCAAATAATGTTTTAACTTTTGGGGCTGTGGATTCAAGCTGTACAATACCCGAACAGAATGTTTTTGATCAGGCGCTAACAGCGGTAGCAGAAGCAGCAGGAGGAGGAGCGCTTCCTCCTGTAGTGGGCGACAATACAGAAGTGCAATCAAGCCCCGCTTCTGAAATTGTTTTTCCTCATACTTCTATTCATGATTCGCAAGAATCGCAGGCCCTGTTTGGCAATGTTGATGTGACTAGTGTCTTGTTTTTTAAATATTTAACATTACTTGAAAGTCTGCTTAAGTTTATTCCCAATGATATGACATTTGATTTGGCCACACTTAAGACAAAGATAGAAGGGGTTGGAGGAAAAAGCTTTACAGGGTTTAGCCAGTACGACTTTAATCTGCCGGTGCAGATTAAAAATCTCTTCGGGCTCACGTCAGGAGGATCGCAGATACAATCGGGAATGGTAAAGAATCCTGTTAATTTCACATCCCTCCCGGTAACCAACAAGGTTTTTAAAAACTACCAGACCATATCAAAGGCTTTTTTCTTGTACCAAAATATATTCCAAGCGGAGTATTTACTAGGCTTTGAGCTTAGTGAAGACGGCTACAGGATGATGAAAAAGCCTATATTCAAATTGATTACAAATGAGACACTAGATAGTAGTGCCCAAGCATCGATCTTGTGCCGCATGAGACCTTATGAGGGGGGTAAGAAACGAATGTCATCTGTGCCTGTCCCTGAGAAACTTAGGATTGCCCCTTCTGACCAAGTGTTTGTCCTGCAAAAGTCGGCAACAGCGGGGGCCCCGATCATAACTGACCCGCCGCCTCCGGTGGAGGGTGATCTTGGGTGGTATGGGGGAGGTATGATTATCACATATGTACCACCCTCTAACGAGGAAGTGACAGAGACAGGTACCCGAACCCCAACACCTGAGCCTACTTTTACGGGAGGTGGCTATGGCGGATAATGCTCATGGAAGCGATCCTAGTTGGAGTCCTGCTGCTTACGGCCAATATGGCAAGAAAAGCAGTATGGCTGTTACGACTAACGTCGGATATGCCAATAGTGTTGGCGGTCTTTTGGTCCCGGTTGAGGGGCCTTTTAGAAAGGCAGAAGGAGAGGAAGGACTTAATGCGTTGTATTCTCCGGATCAATTGCGCGCAGATATAGGGGCGAGATGGACCGAGGAATCTCTAAAGGAAGGAAAGCTTCCATTTGGGTCCATGGCGGACAAGGTAGAGGAGGATGGTGATAAGATAACATATAGGCTTGTGGGTAATGACAATATATTTGACATGTTGTATATTCACAAACAAAAAACACTCTTGCCATCTCCTGCTGATGGAGGAATGAAGTACACAAGTCAGAAGGTTAAGATTCGAAAGTATGCGCCTGAACCAACTTTAGGAGCAGCGGGTGAGATATTAAAAGACGTGCCCGAAATGACACAGACCAACAAACCTAAGGCGATGCAGTATATGCGTCAAAATGTTATCTTTGCGGGCGATTTCAATTACATGGTAGCCGGCACGCAGCAATATACGGCAACTGGCCCCCAGAGCCAGTACATTCTAAAAAATCCTTTTATTTTCAAATCTATGTGGGAAGATGAAGGCTTACAAAAGCTTTCTTATTTTCCTACTTTTCGCCTAAATCGTGTCTTTTATGATTATTATTTTTCCTTAACCGCCCCTTTCTCAAAAAATGAGCTAGAGGAGGTTGGCAACTCCATGGCACCAATGTATTATGACATAGATGCCAACTACAACTTTTTAAATCAGAATTATGAAATGTTGGTGGCAATGACGCGTGCCCCGGAGGTGTACTTGCCTAATATGTATTTGTTTTTGACAAACAAGTACGCGACGGACCCAGAGAGTGGTGTTGCATATTTGACAACACTAGCAGGTTCGCTGGGCGACGATCAGGTAGATATATTAAATGAGACGATGAGTGGTAAAGATCTAGAGGAGAAAAAAGAATTTTACTCAAGCTACGGGTCTTTCTTGGCATCAAATGTTAGTCAGATGTTTGTAGACGAAGTGTTCAAGAACTATAATATTGGCTTTTCCAATAAGAATGTGGACTTTTTGTTGAATTATGCATCAAAGAAGAATAGCTTTCCGATGTTTGTTGACTTTAAGATGTCCACCCAAACAGACACAATTTTAGCCCAAAGCCTCAAGGACTTCCAGTTTGATTACCCGCTGTTAAAGACCATTATGCAAGCGAATGTAAATCGAGTGCCTGTAAGCTCAGATGGTGGGGGAGGAAATCTACAATTTTTCAGCAAGATTAGCATGAACGGCACATCTCAACACTTAGATACAAATGTTGAGATGCCGGTCCCTAATTCACCAGCACAGCCCCCATCGTTAGTCACTAAGACAGCTCCGGTCACCGCACAGTTCTTAGACTTATTGGAATGGCTTGAAAGCTACAAGGAACAGGGTAACGATTACTTTGATACAGAGGCGGAAGACCGGTATCGCTTCATTGGTGAAAGCCAGCAGGGCTTGTTTCTTGCGAACAGTTTCTTCAAGAGCATCTATACAATGATTATGAAGGGTAAAATGAAGGCCTTAGCTAACGCTGAGACAAGAGACTTTCATGATATTGTAAGTGGTAAGGGTGCTTACAACGAAATTATTGCCTATAAAGTTACGAAGCATCTTGTTAATACTGACGGCACGATTGACCCTTCGGCGGCACAAGCGTTTTATTTTACGAATAGTAATGAACTAAAAGAGTTAAATTTTATTGACACGCAGGTTGCGTTTGGAAGGCAGTATAAATACCTTGTCTGGGTCTACACCCTAGTTGTTGGCACGGAGTATTATTATAGTGATCTCACCACCACTGAAGTGGCAGCGACTCAAGGACACAATGCAATATATGAGGCTGAGTGTAATTTTAATTACCGACCCACCCTGAAGCTTGTCGAGGTTCCCTATTTTGGGTTGGACGCTGCCGATTTGGACACACTTGTATCAATGTGGGATGACCCTCCCACGCCACCGGAAGGACAGCTTCTGCCTATCTTCCAAGAGACAAATAAACTGAAGATATTCTTGAATGGTTCCACTGGCCGAATTGTGACAGAACCGTTGTTAATAACGGCGGGCGATGTCAATAATTTGTCGAGGATTAGACAGTACCAAAACCTTCCAAAGAGCTTAGAAAATAAAATTGTATATGACTCGGACGATCCGGTGGAAGCGTTTCAGATATTTAGGATAGGACCAGACGAGGAAGGCTATACAGAAAAACCGACATCCTATTCTGATTTTTCTGATAAGATGTATAAAGAGCTTAAAGTGCCGGATGCAAATTCTGGCGCTATGGTGGACAAGCTCTTACCAAATCACACATATTACTATATATTTAGAAGTATTGATTTCCATGGCAACGTATCGCTGCCATCAGCACTATACGAGGTTAAAATGCTAGTAGAGCCGGGTGCCGACATTTCGTACCCGTTGATTAACGTGGTGGAGTTTGCCAAAAAATACAGTTTTGAAACTAAAAAGCCTATGCGTAGATTTTTTCATATTGACCCCAAGCTTTCGCAGAAACTACTTAAAGCAGACCTTTTAGCTGATCCGGACTTTTACCAGACAGCGACCACATCACAGAACTTTCAGTTAGGGATTGTTGACCCGCAACTGTTCATTAACAAGGACTTGGAAAACGATTCAAGCCTAAAACAATTCAAAATCAGAGCAACATCTAGAGAAACGGGCAGAAAAGTTGACTTTAATATACGTTTCGTATGGAAACATAAAACTCATTATGAATAAAATGTTTTTAATAGATAATTAGTAAGAGTTAGGAGTTTTAAAATGGCATTCTTAGACAATTCAGGCGACATTATACTAGACGCAGTGTTAACCGATACGGGAAGATTTCGTCTTTCAAAGGGCGATGGTTCTTTTAAAATAGCAAAGTTTGCTTTTGGCGACGATGAAATTAATTATGGGAATTATAATTCTAGCAATACCAGCGGCTCAGCTTATTATGACCTAGATATTTTGACTACACCTGTCTTGGAGGCTTTTACGAACAACACCTCTACGATGAAAACGCAGTTAATTTCTGTTCCACGAACTGATCTTCTTTATCTTCCGATTTTAAAGATCAACACAGTTATCGGCGGCGGCGGTTCTGAGGCACAAACTGCAATGGTGCAGAATAGCTCCTCGTTTTTCGTTCTTGCGGACACGGCGTCAGCAAACCCGAGTAGTGCAACCACGCCGTGGAATGGTGTAGCTGGGGTTTTGGATGGAACCTTAACTTTAAACAACAGCTCATATGTCCGGATCGACCAGGGTCTTGACACTACGGAGATTCCATATTCTTTTAACATAGATCAGATGCTCAAAGAGACACAATACATTGTGCAGATAGATAGTAGACTTGGGCAACTGGCGTCAGAAGCAGGGGGCTCTACCAACAAGCAGCCAAGCTTTATTGATGATGACAATATGGCATTTTATTATTTATCAATTAATACGGATCAAGATTATGTTGGCAATGTTGACGATACGTCAAATGCTGCGAATTCAAGCGCTGCCACTACCAATATTGATGGACCACGAGGGACGTTCCTTAAGTTTAAGATAAAGGCTTCGACCGAGCTGTCAGTCAGTAATTATCTTTTTACAAAGCTTGGAGGCACCTTTACATTCTATGGGGCTTCGGGTAGATATATTGATACATTTGTTAGAATTACTGGCGCAACTACTGGGTACTCGATTGATGTACCGGTTAGATTCATCAAGGCAACTTAAAAAAATAGGGGTTAACAATGGCGACTACATTTAAAAATTTACTCAACGAGGACGTTGTTTCAAATAAGACACTACTTCACGAGTCTATTCCGATCACAGGAACCATAGTGTCGGGAACCTACACTGAGAATAATATCAAAAACTATTCCCACGGACTGTTTCAATCGGTTTATGACTACCCTTACTTAAGCTCTTCTGCTAACCATATTTTTGATGTTACGTGCGGGTACTCAAGCAACTCTGGGCTTTCGGGCACTTCAGCAGGGCATATTCAAAATAAAGAGAAGATAAATATTTATAATGAAATGGCGCAGGTGCTTGTTGGTTATGATATAACGGGCTCTATTCAAGAATTTGACGCAGACGGCGACATTGCCGCTGGCGGCACCAAGATAAAAGAGGCCTATTTTATTAACTTTTCCAGGTTGTTGACTAAGGATGAAATCAAAAAGGGAAGCTTTACTATAGGTTTTGTTACGGGTAGCACTCAAGCCGCACCAGGCCAGACGTTGACTATTGCTGATACTGATGCCGAGAACACCTACAAGGTTAATTCACCTGCTGGTGAATATGGTTTATTGAAGGTTTCTGCTGAAGAGGTAAACGGACCACTTGCGGTTGGTGATAATGTTGGGCTTTTATATTATCAAGCTGGTATTGCGGTTTTGACGGCGTCCGTGTTTATAAATTTTGGTGGCTTGGTGAACACCGCCACACAAAATGTGACAGGTGCGCTAACAGGAAGCGCCATTTCGGGCAATGCGGACGGCTTTAGAACTCGTCTCCAGAACCTCTCCTTTAATAACACCACGGAATTGAATTCAACAATTTACTTCTGTCGTGCAAACCATAATGAGTTCAATTACAGCACCAATCCGACCTATTTGAGTAGTAGCAAGATTGTTGTTAAGCAGAATACTCAAGATAACCCGGTGAGCTATGTCACCACAGTTGGCCTATACTCGGCAGATAACGAGCTTCTGGCTGTTTCTAAGCTGTCAGAGCCGATCAAGAAGGACCCAACTACGGAGCTTACATTTAGAGTT
>Ga0080013_1003207_pt1 | contig 17666 bp, 24 predicted proteins | sample ETNvirenome_6_85_FD_69236 | JGI IMG/M metagenome (GOLD analysis project Ga0080013, IMG submission 69236) | Marine viral communities from the Pacific Ocean - ETNP_6_85 (SPADES assembly) (version 2) | ecosystem: Environmental > Aquatic > Marine > Oceanic | place: Pacific Ocean | collected 2013-06-19 | reverse complement strand
TATTTGCCATTAGCCTAATCCATACCAAGTAAATCGTTCTTGGTCTTCTTTTTGTTGTGTTAAGTATGTAGAGTTTAACTGTTCAATGATTGTAGTTAACGCTCTGTTAATTTGTCTTTGGTTGTCTTCACTATATTCTCTTTTAGGTTCGGGTAATCTTACTACTATCTTTGCCATTACCTTCTACCATCCGGTTGTATATCTACTTGAAAAGTTCCGAATCTCCACGATTCGCTAACCCCTATGTTTTCTATTTTTAAATTTGCATAACGTCCTCTTGCTCTTGTATCTATTTTCTCTGTCGTCGATGTAATAGTAAAAGGACTTAACGTAGTATCCGCCATAGTATCAGCAGGGTAATCTGAAACTCCAATGGTTACTTGATTGTTTCCACTCAAGACTCTGAAGTTAGGTAGGAATCTTCTCATAGCTAGGAATACTTCACTTTGATCAGGTTGTAAAGAAAAGCTAAATGATTCTATAAAGGAAGTTAAAGTGGTTGTACTTCCATCTGGATTAACTTGATCGGTCCCCGTTTCGTGTTCAAATAAAACACTTCTGCCTAAGCCCTGCTCACCAATAACGACTGGATAAGTTCCGACAGCGGTACTGTCGAAAGCGGTTGCATAAGGTTTTGGATATACTAATGAATCAATCCAAGTAGTTCTAATAGAATTTACATTAGTTCCTGTATACCAATTCCCCATAGGTAATGGAGTTTTATTAGTTTCTCCATAATTAAAAACTACATAACGATCATTATAGGTTGCACCTTGTGTTGGATACCACCATATTACTTCCGTAAATAAATTATTAATTCCTGCGTTGACTTGTTGACCTTTAGTTGTATCACAATCATCAAAGACATAATCTTCAACCGCGCACGGTAAAGAGTTAACAGTACCATCAAAAGAAAAGAATCCATTGTTGGACATCCAATAAGCAACACCATCAATTTCAATGGCTGCGTTCTGTCCAATCAATCCACAGTTAGTACCTACTTGTTCAAAGCCAAAAGTAAATGGAGCACCAACAAATTTCATTGCATATAAAGCATTGTCAGTCCACACTAGAATATTCTCTTTAGCAACCACAGCTCCCATAATTTTAGTTCCGTCTTGAAGTCTTTGAGTACCGGCCGTGTTAGTTGCTTCAACGGTGTATTCATTAATGTCTTCATCGGCAGAAAATCTTATAAACATATCATCCTGAGTCGTAGGACTTCCCACAGTTATTTCTGTTCCTAAATGAATTAAGTGACGTGTTGTGGGTGAAATTAAAGTAAATCGAGTAGCAGTTGGATTATTTGTAGTTTGATAACCAGCCGTACTTTGTTTAGCCGGAGTGCTTAGTCTTGCCACAATAGAAGAATCCCAAGTAAAAGTTTTTCCATTGGCAATCGTTGCAACTAAGACGTCTCCAAAATTACTTAACGCCCATAAGCCTGGTTCGAGTGTAACGGTTGCAGCGTCGGCTGCTTCTCCCCATCCACTCCAATCTGTCGCTTGTTGAACTTCTACGCCCGAACTTGTGCTTGCGGGAGCTGTTGTTCCATTTTGGCTTCTGGCTACCGTAGTTAAATCTCCAGGAGCTGCATCTGTATTGCCTGCGTATGTTGCAAGCTCGCCTGTAGAACTATAATCATCTCCAATAAAAATTGTTCCAGATGGAGCAGTAAAATTTGTAGAATCTACTAAAGTAACAGTAGTATCCGCTGCGACAATACCTGCATTTAAAGTTGAACTAGCAGATCCCTGAACGGTTCCACCAAATTGAGTAACACCAAAACCATAACCATAACTTTGAGCTACAGGTCCTACTCTGTGGTAAGGAGTAACATCACAAGTACCACCAGTTCCAACTCCTGTTGTTGTTTCTGTTCCTGTAATGACTGCAATTAAGTCAGTTGTTAATCTTGTTACTTGAAATAATTTTTCTTCAAAAGCAGCATCGGTTAACCCAACACCACTAGGAACGGTTACATTATCTAAATAAATTATATCGCCTGCTTCTAGATTATGAGCAGCTGAAAAAGTTAAAGAAACTTCTTGGGTTGCGTCGGCATTAGACATACCAACAGTTGTAATTTTTGTTTTTGTAGGGGTAATATCGTAGAGCTGACCTTCAAAATAAATAAGTAAAAACTTATCTGTACCAATTCCAATATATCTATTACCATCTTTATCTACAAAAGCGTGTTGCTTTCTTGCGGCACCGACCATTGTATCGGTTAATAAGGATTGCCATCCCCCTACCTTTTCAGGTAATCCATATCTAAATCTAACGTTGTCTGAATCGACCCAACGACCCTCAGCTCCAACAGCAGTGTCTTGCTTGTCAATGCCAGGAGCAAACTTAATTTTCGTAAGCATCCTTAACTCCTATGATGTACTATTGGTTTTAATCTGCCAACCCATTGTAGCGTTGGTGTAGTACCACGTAATACATTGATTGTCGGTATTCATATTGTAGTTACCAGCGCCTCTTTGAAGTTTTAAACTATTAGGATTAACTACACATTGATTAGTTCCAAATCCAACCGATGTAATAGATGAATCCATTATGGTAACTTCATCACCCATTGCTGGGGCAGCTGGTAGAGTAACAGTAACTGAAGCTGTTGCAGCTCTGATTAAAATTACATCTCCTGAAACCGCTGTGTAAGCAGTAACTGTAGCTGAATCAATTTCTTTAACACCGGGTTGCATAATAGACATATAACTCGCAGGCGTTGCTCCCACTGAATAAATTAAAGCTTTAGCGCCTGTCGGTAAATTAACATAAGTGCCACCACTTTGACCTGTTGTAAAAATCTGTACTGTATAATTAGAACTTGTTCTATCCGTTGCATCTTCTACAAAAAATACTCTGTTGGCATTTCCTCCAGTAGTTGTCGCAGGCATTTCTAATGCTGAGTTTCCACTTAAGGTGCCTGTTAGTTTTAGATAAAGATGTTTTCCATTCGCACTGTCGGACCCATCAGCCAAACTTAAAGTTGTAGTACCAGAACTTAAAGTAACTGTTGTATATCCGGATGCTGCTGTTTGTAATAATTTTAAATTAGTATTTTGAATAGTTCCCCATAAACCAGCTTTTTCACCGGTTGTAACGAGTTCTAATGATAAATCTGTTGAATAAGTTGATGCCATAATTTTAATAAGGAACTATTGGTGTCCAAACCATAGTTGCTCCTGGTATAATTTCATTCCAAGTAATTACTCCTGATTCTTTTGTTGCCAATGTTAACGCGTTCTCCAGACCTGAATCTACGACCGCATTACCTGTTATTGTAACAGTTCCACTTCTAATAGTCAACGCGTTTGCAAGACCTGAATCTACGACGGCGTTACCAGAAACAGTAACAGTTCCCGTACCTAAAACTAATGGGTTTTTTAAGCCTGAATCTATATCAACGGTAGTCGATAAAGTAACAGCTCCTGTACCCAATACTAAAGCATCTGCTCCTGATTGTTCAATGACGGATGTAACTTCTTGACCAACAGGCCCAATCGTAATTGTTAACTGATTTTTAGTTGCAACAATTGTAACATTTCCTTCATTACCTGTGGCTGAAAATGGCTGGGCTGCAAATGCGTCTATTCCTAATAACATATATAATCCTTAAAAGGAAGCAGGGGGTATGTGGTGGATCCCTGCCTCCATCTAAGAATTATATCATCGTTTAAACCAAGAAGGAAGTCCTAAATGAGGTCTCTTATCAAAGATATTTTCTTTAGTTCCCGGTGTCTTGCGATTATTATAATGTAAAAATACCTGAATACATTCTTTACCTTTAAATTTGTTTCTCCAATGCTCCAGTTCCATTCCTCTATAAACCATCATATCTCCTGGTTTTAAATCTACTTGAACTCCTTTAGTGTTCTCAGATACATATCCAACACCTTCCTTAGTCCCTCCTTTTGAAGAGTCGGGTTCTAGATATAAGGGCCAATCATCCCCTCCTAGATTCATAGTCGTAGATATTTCACAGCTAAATCTGTCTTTGTGTCTTTTAAGAACATCACCCTTTTTATATATTCGGGCATAGGTATATGTGGGATATAATTTTAATCCTGTTGCTTTTTCCATAACAGGTTGGATTTTTAACATTAAAGTTTCCATAGCCATATTACCATATTGAGAATAAGTGTTAGGTATTTGTTCTTCTTCATTTTCATAATTACCAATTATATTTTCAAATGGTGAAAAATATCTTGTAGCTTTACAAGTATCATAGACTTGTTTTTGCATAGAAAAATAATTAGCAATAAAAGCTGCTAGGTCGTTTGATATAGCTTGACGAACAATTGTATATTTATTTTTTTTAAACATCTTTCCCCATTTCTTTTAAGACAGCTGTTATATTAAAATGAATAAATCTAAATGGAGCTTTACCGTGGTCCACAGAAAATTCGTGTGCTAGGTACCCTGGAAAAAATATAAGTAATCCTGGTTCAGGTTTAAAATGAACCTGTTCGTGACCTGCCCAAACACCTTTAAGATTTGGTTTCATATGTAATTTAGTTGCTCTTGCACCGGTTCGCGGTTCGTGAAAAACTGGAAACGCAGTCTTCTCACTCGCTTTTAAAAAATAAAAACCATTAACGTGAGTGTTCCAATGAATATGTGCTGAATGATGACCACCGCCTTTTTTTGCAAATTCTTGTACCCACATTTGTTCAAAGAAAGTAGTATACTTAGTCATATCAAATCCCGAATGATCTAAATATTCCCAACACTTCTGACCCACATAATTTCTAAAATCCATAAACTTAGTGTCAGATAATAATTGGGTTGAATGCCAAGCCCTGCCAAAATCTCCGTGAGCTTTAAGATGGGCCTTAGCTTCCTTATTTTTTTTAGCTTCTTTAATATATGGATCACTTGCTTTGTTTAAAGACTTAACAAAGTCTGGTTTCATTTCATTCCATACAGGTGTTACAAAATAATTATTTATATACATTTTTTAATAATGTAAAGAAATTAGTTTTAGTTTTAACTAAAGTTTTACATATCTCCTTTCGTTCATTTAATTTATTTATACAAGTAGAAAATTCTTTTTCTAGTTTTTTTTCTTCATACTGTCCTTTAACTATTAGTGTTTGTTTATCAGTGGGTGACCAATGCATACCAGCTGCAATAGAATGAAGTCCAGCCTGGTCCTTAAATCTATTACCATATGTTCTTCTCTCAACCGCATCTTTAAAACCAGACCAAGCTACAGGTTTTAAATTAATTAATGTTTCCTCCCAAGATTTATTAAAACAGTGTTTCCAATATTCTGTATCGTTTCTATGGGACAAAGCATAATGTAAACCAACAAATTCTGCAAAATTTTTAAATAAATGTTTACATTGATAATTAAAATTATCCCTATCCCATTGAGATATTTTTTCTCTTTGTAAATTTCTAATTAATCGAATTAAAAATTCGTGAACAGAAAATAGACCGTTGCTTTCTAAGGGCTCTATAAATCCTGCTGATAAACCCACAGCAACAACATTTTTAACCCAGAGTCTATTATGAATACCTACTCTCATTTTTATTTTTTTGAAGTCTAACTCTTTTTGTCCTAAATGTTTTTTAAATTCTTTTAAGGCTGTATCATCATCAACAAATTTACTCGAATAAACATACCCGGTTCCAATTCTTGACCACAAGGGTATATTCCAAACCCAACCATTTTCAATAGCTGTGCAATTAGTGTAAGGAACTAATTCTTTTTCTTTATTTTTATATTGTATTTTTGTAGCCCACGCAGAATCATTAGGAAGCATATCTGCATAAGATTCAAAAGGTTCTTTTAAAGATTTTCCTAAAAGCAAAGATTTAAATCCAGTACAGTCTATGTATAAATCTGCTTTGTATTTATTATTAAGAGATGTAATTCCATTTTCATCTTGTTCAACTGATACAACATCATCAACAATGTGTTTTATTTTTTTACAATAATTATTTTTTAACCATAATCCAAATTTAATGGCATCAAAATGATAAGCATAGGCGCAATCATTTTTATCAAATTTATTGTGATTAACATAAGCCATTTGTAAAGGGTATGTACAATCAGCATAATCAGAGTAAGGGGTTTTTGGATATAACATTTTTTTAAACCACCAATCATTTGTTCCTGCTCGCGTGCTTTCTATAGGAGGGCTTCCAAAAGGATAATGAAAAGATTCTCCTTTTTTATAAAAATCTGTAAATTTTATACTTAATTTATAAATTCCATCTACGTGCTTTAAAAAATCTTCGTCTTTAATCTTAAGTAATTTCACCCACTCTCTGATTTGAGCAATAGTACTTTCTCCTACACCTACTGTGGATATATTTTTAGATTCGATTAATGATATTTTATAGTTTGGAAATTGTGATTCTAAAGTAGCTGCTGTCATCCAGCCAGAACTTCCACCTCCTACAATCAATATTTTCATCTAAATGGATCCCCTAACTGCCATATGACAAGTGAATATCTTGTTCCTCTTGTTACCGGTTTGACTCTATGCCATAGGTGTGAAGGAAATACTACGATAGAGCCTTTAGGTAATATCTCTTTTACTTGTCTTATATGTTTACTTTCATCCCTCATATTGGGATCATAGTTTCGAAAATCAAATTCTAATTCTCCACCACTATATTCGGAGCCGTCTGTTAATTGACAAACCAGAGATAATTTTCTAACTTTGCCATTCTCGGGATCATTAGGGTCTTTTCTTTTATAGGGTTTATCCCACGGATCAGTATGCCAATCATAATATTGATTTAATTTATACTTAGTAAATTGACAGGACTCACTTCTTTCCCATTGAAAATTCCACCCAGCATTTTTATTTGCCATATGAACATAAGGATGTAGTTCTTTATAAATCCAAGTATCGTTTAACCAAACTAAATCAGATTTTCTTTTCTTATATAAATTTTTAACATCGTCTTTGTTTAATTTTTTATCCCCATAGCCACCCGTTCTAGCCATTACTTCCTCTTTGGATAATGCATATTTAATAACATCATCACAAAACTTAGGAGTTAACACTCCACTAAAATACCAAAAATAATTAGATAAATTCATAAGTTGTAGTTTGTATAAAGTTTAAAGAATCTTTTTGATTGTTGGTGATGTAATACATCTGTGTAGATGGAAACATAATAAATTCATTATTTTTTAAAGGTATATCCCAACTTCTTCCTGCTCTTCGATTGGCGTCATAGTGAATTCTAACACTACAGTCTTTAACATTCACTCCATATAACAACGTGTAATCCGGAGAATTTCTTAAATCAACTGGATCTATATTAAGTAAAGGAATAGAAATTTCTTTTGGCTTATAAACATTTCCCCACATTTCTTTATTCACTAATTGAAAACCATATTTCACATTAATGTGTTCTCTTAAATAGGTATTAAGTTTATCCCACTGCCGTGAATAAGGAAATTTAGAATTTTTAATTTGTGATGATAAAATATCTGATTGAAGTTTGTCTCGGTCTATTTCAAAACCTTTAGGCATATCTACAGTGCCATAATGTAAATCTATTTGTGATAATACTTTCTTATGCATACCGGCTCCTTTTATAAAGGAGGGTATTATAATGTCAATATGATTAAAAAGATTTGATCTAGATCAATTAGGTTTTGCTGTCTGTCAAGTCCCAAGATTGACCATCTTCATTCCAAGAATAAACCCAATAATGAGTATTAGCTTCATTTTGAGCTTTTTGTTCAGCTGTCAATGCTGGAGCATCACCAATGGGTGATTTCCAAGAAGCTGTAGGAACATCAAGAACCCAACTTGCATAAGGTTTTTTAGGGTAGAATAAATTATTATCTTCATCCCAAATATAACCTATACCTGCATAGTTTCCTCTTAAAGGAGTTCCACCTAGTTTATGTGCTCCACCAGATGTATTGTAAGATGTTTGAATCCACATTGGTGCAGGCCAGTTATTGTGTCGTTCTAAATATTGTTGTCCTACTGATTCATCTTCAACACCATCAGCGTTAAGCATATCTCCATTATTCAAAGTTAATACTGCGATAACTTTTGAACTCATTCCTATTTTTGCAAAGTGTGCCATATGTTTCTCCTTATATATTGTTTTTAAATTTGTGTAAATACATATTAATTTTGAAATTTATACCTTATTACTACTATACCTGAACCGCCTGCTCCACCAGTGCATTGAACTCCTGGAGCACCTACACCTCCACCACCGCCTCCAGTATTAATAGTTCCATCTTTTGAACCAGGAGTTCCTATATATGCATTTCCACCTCCTCCTAATCCACCAACTCCATTTGCTCCACAGTTATATCCACCACCTCCTGCACCACCAGCGTAATATCTATATGAACCACAAGGTTCACCATTTGAACCAAAAGCTGTTGGTAGACCACCACCATCACCACCATTTCCTCCAGTTGATCCTGGGGTTGCCGCTCCTGCTGCTATAGCGCCACCTCCACCTGATGCGTGATTTCCAGGAGAAACTGCTGCTCCTCCAGGATTACCTTGAGGTGGACTTACAGAAGGAGTATCTCCTGCATAAACAGAACACGCAGGGTGATTAGGACTTAAAGACTGTCCACCACCTGATCCGCCTGCAGATCCTTGTCCAGCTTGTCCTCCACCTGCGCCAGCGCCTCCGCCAGCAGATGTTATTGTTGAAAAAACTGAATTAGATCCAGAATTGCCTGGAGAATCATATGGTGATGATGGACTTGCAGGAGCACCTCCACCAACTGTTATTGAATAATCTTGCGCTGAAACTGGTAAAGCTGCAGGAGCTGCTAAAGGTTTAGCTGGATATGTTAAAGGTGCTAAACTTGGTGAAGCAAATCTAAAACCACCTGCACCTCCTCCGCCTCCTCCAGATGAGCTAAGTAATTTACCGCCACCTGATCCACCGCCAGCTACCACCATATACTCTACTGTGTCTGATCCAGCTGGGGCTCCTGCATTAGTAACTGTAAGAGTTCCTGGACCTGTAAAAGTATGAATTTTATAATCACCACAAGTTGTTGGAGTTCCACCTGTAGCAGTTACATATGCATTTGCTCTAACATTAGAAGTTGAATCTAAAACATTAACCCAACCTTGAGTTCCATCTATATAAACAAAAGTGACAGATTGTCCTTCTGTTGATAAAGTTATATCGGCATTTACTCCGCCAATAAATTCACTTCCATTAGGTGAAACAGTTACATTACTTGTTTGCCACGTTCCCGCGTAATCTGCCATAGCTACTGAGTCTCCAGCAGTTCCTGCCGGCAAGTTAACTGTTATGATTCCACCTGTTGTATTTAAAAAATAACCTACACCAGCTGTCGCTGTAAAGGTTCCTGTTGTTTTAACTGTTGTGTCCCAGGAAGTTTCTCCTGTTGCACCAAATCCTGATGCAGTTCCAGAGTTGGTAATTGTAGCACCAGAAGGAATTGTGAACGTATCTCCACTATCTCCTAGCTGTGTTGTGCCACACGCGACTCGTGGTGTTATTTTATTTACTTTTATTTCACTCATTATTTATATTTATATCTTATTACTACTACGCCTGAACCACCAGTACCAGCCGTAATTAGTGTATCTCCTGCTCCACCACCTCCACCACCAGAATTATCCCCTCCAGATCCACCTGTAGCCGGAGCGCCACTTCCTCCAGTTGTTCCACTATTAATTGCACTTCCTCCACCAGTACCTCCAGTATTCCCAGCTGCGCCACCACCACCGCCACCACCAATTCCACCATTTCCAGCGCTCGTTGGAACTGAGTGTGATCCACCACCACCGCCTCCTGCCCAATAGTAGTTATTAAAATCAATATTATTTTGAGCTCCAGCTCCTCCTGGTCCTGACGAAGGATTTCCAGGTAAACCATCTGAACCTACCGCCGCAGCGCCACCGCCACCGCCACCGCCACCAGCAGAGTGAGATGTTGCCGTTCCGCCAGCATAACCTTGAACAGGTGATGCAGGTGAACTTTGAGCAGGAGTATTTCCTGCTCCACCTGCTCCAGTCTCATCTCCACCACCTCCACCTGATCCACCAGTTGCACCAGCTACATTAGGGTAACCGCCTCCACCACCACCTCCTGCCGATGTGATTGAATCAAAAGTTGAATTACCTCCCGGTGTTGCTGTGCTCCCCCAACTAGGAGCAGTAGGAGTAGCTGCTCCACCTCCACCAACTGTAATTGGATAACCTGTTTGTGAAACTGTTACTGTACCTGCATTACATCCAGGACTTGGAAAAGATGATCTAAAACCACCTCCGCCTCCTCCTCCCGATTGCTGCACAGCTCCTCCACCTCCGCCAGCAACCACTAAATAATCTACTTTAGTAGAGCCCGCAGGCGTTCCTGCAGCCGTAACGCAAAAAGTACCAGGGGCTAAAAAAGTATGCACTTTAAAATCTCCGGAACAAGTTACACAACCACCTGTAGCTGCTACATAAGGAGGTATTCCTGTTACTGAAGTTTGAGTTTCGTTAATATTAACCCATCCTTCAGTTCCATCTACATAAACAAAAGTAGCAGATTGTCCAGCTACACTTAATTCTGCATCTTGATCAACACCACCAATTTTTTCTGAACCATTGGGACTTATAGTTAACTTATATGTATTAAAAGTTCTTGTATAATCAGAGACTGCTACAATGTTTCCAGCTACTCCTGCTGGTAAATTCACTGTGAAAGCCCCACCACTTGTATTACAAAAATAACCGTTTCCATTGACCGCACTGAAAGTTGCTGTTTTAATACTTGCTGTATCCCAATCAACTGTCCCCGTTCTACCAAATCCTGTTTGTGAAGCACCTGATGCTAAAGCTACTGTATCTGAACTTGCACCGATTGTAATTGTTGTTGAACACTTATTAATTATATTAGTGCCCGGTTGATTTTGTATATTGTCTACTTTTATTGTTGATGCCATAATTATGCCCGTTTATATCTTATTACTACTATACCTGAACCACCTAATCCACCAGATTTTGGTCCGGGTTGACTAGGTCCATAAGCACCACCACCGCCACCGCCACCTTGGTTAGTTAAACCATCAGTTGCAGCTGTGTTTGCAGCTGACCCTGTTCCTCCGGTACCGCCCCCACCTGTTCCTCCAGAAGCTGTTGATCCACACGTAAATCCTCCACCACCTCCACCACCAGCGTATGCTACAGGTGAATCTGTAATACTTGTTGTTGCTCCAGCTCCACCAGCTCCACCTGTAGCAGAGTATCCACCAGAGGTGCTTCCACCACAAGCTGTTGATCCACCCCCACCAGATCCAGCATAACCATCAGGATTAGGAGCATTTCCACCACTTTTTCCTTGAGCTGGAGATACTGGAGGAGTATTACCTGTTCCCCCAGTTCCTCCTCTATGTCCTTTACCTGATCCTGAACCTCCAGGTTGTAAACTTGCTTCATTTGTGCCACCACCAGTAGAAGTTATTGTATCAAAAATTGAATCCCAACCTCTTGTTCCAAGTCCAGGAGCTGGTGTTTGACCAGCTCCACCAGCACCAACTGTAATTGGAAAAGATGCAACTGTTGCTGTTAATCCGGAACAAGATGCGGCTAAAGGACTAGCTGTGTATGGAGTTATAGGATCATTGCTACCTTCTCTCATTCCACCTGCTCCACCACCGCCACCAATATCACTTGAACCTCCACCACCGCCAGCAAGTACTAAATAAGCCATTTTATTTCTATTAGTATCAACTGATGAAATTGCAGACACGCAAAAAGTTCCTGGGCCTGTAAATGTATGTATTTTACAAGTAGGAGTGCAACTAATAGTTCCTCCTGTTGCGGCCATAAAAGCAATATTACCTCTTTCTGTATCTTCTGCATTTTGAATATTAACCCAACCTTCTGTACCATCCACATAAACAAAAGTTACTGCTTGACCATCAACATCTAAAGTTACATAGTTGTTAATTCCCCCTATTTTGTCTGAACCATCGGGAGAGATTGTTAAATTGTATGTTGCAAAAGTTCTGTTATAATCTGAAAAAGACACAATGTTTCCAGCTACTCCTGCTGGAAGATTTACTGTAAATGCTCCCCCTGAAGTATTACAAAAATAACCTTCTCCATTTGTAGCTGTAAAAAGAGCTGTTTTAATTGAGCCTGTTTGCCAATCCACCGTTCCTGTTCTTCCAAATCCTGTTTGAGAAGCACCACTTGCTAAAGCAATTGTGTCTCCTGAAGCTCCAAGTGTAACTGTTGTTCCACATTGTTTAATAATATTACCCGCATCTGAAGCTTGAAGTGCATTTGATTTTATAACATTGCTTGGAACAGCAACATTAGTATCCGCTTTACCAACTGTTAAAGTTGTTCCGCATTGTGGTTCAACTGTATTTACTTCTATTTTGCTCATTAAACTACTACCAATGTTCCTGTTATTGTGATTGTTGCTGGAATAGAAATTGGACCGGCTAAGACACCGCTCTCAATTGTTTGAGTTACACTTAATGTGCCTGCTTGATTATTTATAAAATCGTTAGGGCTTGTGCCCCCTCCGATATATTGGATTCCATTTATTGTTGCTGTCATAATTCCTCCTAAGAACTAATTGTATCAATGTAGGATGTAACTGTATCAAGTGAACTTGCCGTATCACTTACTGCATACAAAACATCACCACTTTTTAAAACAATTTTTGCTCCGCCTTGGATTAATTCAATCGCTGAATTCGGTGGAATACTTACATCTTTAGCGATGTAATAATTTGTTGCTGAATTAGTAATATAAACATCAACTAAAATAGTTGTTGCTACAATATTACAACATCTAATTCCTATTACTGCATCATAATCGCCTGCAGTTATAAGAGTTGCAGCCCCCGTTCCTGTTGCGCTTGCTAGATCGTTTCTAAAATTTTGTGCCATAATTTTTTCCTATAATGCGACCGCCATTGCTAATGCAAAACCGGCGCTTGCTGCTCCTACTGGATCTCCAGAAGAATCTAAGTACACTGCCTTATCTGCGGGTAATGTACAAAATACATCTTTAGTTCCAACACCAAGAGTGATTGCAGAAGTATTGCCGTCGGAATTATCGAGGACCGTTGTTCGAGCTAAATTAGCACTCGTTCCATCTAAAGTTCCTAAACCAACTTCCCATTCAGCGGTTCCCTGATTATGAATTGCATAGTAAGTTGTATTACTATTTCCAATTCCGGTTGCAAAAGTTATAAAACCTTCACCCGCTACTATACCGCCGAGTGCAATCGCACCCGTACCAGTTGTAGTACTAGTTTCTTTTACTCTATCATTTATAACCAAAGCCATTTTTTATCTCCTATACTTACGAATTAATACTTAATAACGCATCTGCACCAGAAGGTGATCCAGAAGTCGGACTTGGGAAAGTTACTGTGAACGTCCCATTAGAACAAGATTTTGTTCCACTGAAATCTAAAACTACAATCAATTTATTCGATGCTGATGTATTATAAAGGGCTGCATAAGCTGCACTAAAAGTTGCTGGTGTTGGACTTCCCCAAACACTATCCGTAAAATCAACTGTTGCATAGTCTGTAACATTTGAAACCGCATTACCTGATAATGTATTACCACCTGCTGAATATTCTGTTCCTGATGATTCACTTGTAGCAACATAAACTGTACTAGTACTTTGAGTGTAAGGGTTCGCTGTATAAAGTGCTAACTTAAATGTATCCGATGCAAAGTCGTGAGTGCCACTCAATAACTCTACAGGGAATGCATAAGGTACTTCGTTTGCCATTTTTTATCTCCTATTTGTTTCCATAACTTGATGGTGGTTTAACATTAAGTTGAGCACGAACTTCACCATCTTGATATTCGTCTCTGCGTCTTTGACCGAGTTGTTCGATCGAGTACGATTCTAGAGCTTCCTTAAAAGCTTGAGTGTAGTATTGTAACATATCTTGAGGACCTTTCAAGTACCCATATGCATTTACTAAAGAGGCATATAAAATAACATCAGCATATTTATTTGACAAATATGTCCCTGCTGTATCTGTTATAATACTTGTTGGTTCTTTATCATAACTAAGCGTAATTGCATAAGTTTTATCAGGAGTAGGTGCTACTACCCAATAAGTTTCATCCCAATTTGCATAGTATTTTGGAATATCTACAGCTGAAGTACCAGGTGTTGAGTAGTATTCGGCCATAAAAGAAGTGTCTCTTTGCTCTAAATAATATTGATTTCCTGCTGCATCTTCTAATTGAGCATATCGGATCGCTCTCATATCACCAGGAATAGTTACATATCTATTCCCACTAACTAAATTTGATGTAGCATAGTAAACATTTTGATCTGTATCAATTGTTCTTAAAATTTTATTTTCTGCGTTTTGAATAATTCTAGATAAAACAGCATCGGAAAGTACATTACTTCCAACTTCTGTATAGTTTCTAATATCGTCTCTTAAATTTGTTAAGCTATATGCCATTATGAACTAACCACCTTTAATGTTACAGGGCCCGCAGAACAAGCAGAACCGCCTCCTGATATTCCTCCACTTGTAGCAGTATCTGTACTTGTAAAGAAAAAATAATTTTCAGGGGAAGTTAAATCGCCCGTCGCACGAGTAACACTCCCATCAGATTTTTTTTGTCCTATTGTAATTGTAAATCCTGTTGCTGAATCAATATCACTCACATTATCAAAAGTAGGTATATCTCTAAAAGCTTGTAGATTAGTTGCATCTGCTCCACCACTTCCAGCAGAAGTTACTTGAGCTGGTCCTCTTAATCTTACCGTATCGCCAGTGGATCGTTGATGATCAACTGAATAAACATTTATATAAGTAGTTCCTAGATAGTTAACAGTCGTGAATGGATCAGAAGTTAATAAAATTAAACTCACCGCTGACGCAGGTTGTGGTCTTGGATTAAGCAAAGCCTGTGGATCTGATCCAACTGGTTTAGGTGACAATTGGGGTTGCTTAGGTTCATACTCGGAAGTATGAACTAAAAATCCATTCCATTCCCTAACCATTTCTGTGTAAGGAAATCTTAAGCCTGATCTATCAGAAATCGCCCAGGATCTTTTACCTGATGCATATCCAGCCATTATACTCCTTCTCCATAAAATGTTTGTGGTGAAATGAAAGTAGATGTACCTTGGTTATCAGCATCCAAGGCTCTTAGTAATTCACTTTCATATCTTCTTTCCAATTCTTGACTCATATCTGGAGAAAATTTTAAACTTAAATAATAAGCCAGACCAGACATCATACAAGGATAGAATCTGTTAACCACATCAGAGGTATAATTATAAGCTCCAACGTCTTCAATTTTTGCTAAATAATAAAAACAAAATTGATAACTAGTGGGTGTACTCGTACTAGATACACTTGAACTTGGTGTTGTGTATAAAAAAATACTTGGATTTAATTTTCGCTGTACATAATATTGTGAGGGAGTTCCTTTTGCTAATTTATTGGGTGTTTGTGAATAAGCGGATCTATCAATTTTAGTTAAAGCAATATCCGAAGGAGCAGTCGTTACAGAATTATTTCTATAAAACGCTTCTAATACTTCACTAATATCAATTGGAAAATTTTCTGAATCACTGGCAAAACTATATTCTGCTTGGCCTAATACTAAAGGTATCTTAGCTAATTTTACTTTCCATAAATGAACACCTCTATTACCCCATTCTTGAAACATTATGTTTAAAGAACGTCTTGCTGATTTTAACATATAACCAGTTTGAGTTCCTCTGACCCCTGTTCTTTCAAAGGCTTCTTGAATAACATCGTCGATTTGGGGATTGAATTCTGTAGTTTGTGAAGTAGGTGCAATAGTTTGTGCACTATTACCCATTCCAGCTGTAGTTGTGGCGCCTGAATTATAATAAAATAATAAAGGTGCACCTACAGTTCTAACTGGAGCAACTACAATTGTAGTTTTAGCTCCTGAACTTCCAGGTGTTCCTGTTTTAGTAACGCCTGTTGTATATTCTGCTCCACCGGTTGTAAAAGTACCGTCTTTTGTTGAAGAAAAAGATAAAATAAAAGTAGCGTTAGTAGAATCAGAAGTATCAAAGACATAAGTATTCCCTTCCTGTAAATACAGAACAGGACTTACGTCACCATTAATATAAAATTTATTGACACCGGCGCTAAAGGCATTAGTGCCACTCGCGACAGTGACTGTGTAAGTAATAGTCGCCATTTATGTCCTTATGTGTATAAAATAGTTACACCAGGAGTAGATGTTAAATCAACATACACTCCTTCTTCAAATAAAATTCCTGAACCTGGTACATACACAGATAATCCATCTACATCAAATAAGTATGTAGCTAGTATGGTTCCTGATGAACCACCACTTTTTAAAATAACACCACCAGATGCTACACCAGCTGCTTGAATATAAGTTACTCTCGCTCTTTGTGTAGTAGGTACTACTTGTGCATCAACCGCTGTATGGGCTACCTGTTGATCGCTTGAAAAAGATCCGCCGCCTGCCATAATTTGTTTCTCCTTTTAATCTAGTGCTCCCGAAGGAGCACTATTAATTATTTATTACGCTAAATTATTATTTTGAACGTATGTTACAGTTAAAGTCGCAACTCCTGTATCTGAAGTCGTAGCAGAAGAATCAGTAAAGATTTTAACATCTGTTGTTCCAATATCTTCCCACGCATCTGCATCAGTAATTGTCGCTTGTGACGCTAATTTGATTGTGTCGACAGTTGACACCGCAACAAGTGTTGCTAATTCAGTTGAAGTTGAAGTAGTTCCAATACTTAAAGTTGCTGTGTTATCGTATGCAGTTGTGACATATACATACATCTCTACAATTTGACTATTTGCAGGAATAACAATTCCTGAAGCAGCCGCAGTTGTAGATTGTGTAATCGCTGCAGACTGAGACATTAATACAGAACCAACATTCTGCATATTAGTGCCGACTGTTGTTCCAGTTGTATTTCTAATCGTTCCCGCTTTTACTGGTCCCGAAAATGTAGTTGTACTCATAATATTCCTCCTAGAATATTTAAATGTAGTCCCTAGGGATGTCGACTATACGCGTCTACATTTAAGTTTTATTAAAAATGTATAGTGCTTCTTTTATACTATACAATTAATTAGAGCGCAAGAGGGCTTTGTTTATGTTGTGATTTTTAAGATGTAGCTTCTAAGTAGCTACTGAAACTTGTGGTGCAGACATTTCAATGTTGTTTTGTCTATCTGCTATTTTGGACTCTTCGAGTTTTATCTCAGTGATGACATCTCTAATAGCGCCATCAATTCTGACCATATCCAGAGTATATTTACCTTCTTGCTCATACTCCAACTGCCACTTCAACTCCAAGGACCGTTTTTGTTTGTATAGGTCTTTGACCATCTATAACCTCCTCATAGGTTATTCTATTCATCTTGGGATCCATCATTTCTCCAAGATATTCCCACTTTACACCTTTTTCTCCTATCTTGTCAACTATTGAATTTTCAATAGATTCAACATTATCCTCTGTCAGAACCTCAAATTCTGAGTGATATTGATAAGCGTTGATTTTGACTAGGAATTTCTTCATTCTCTTACCTTTATTTAGTAATTGTGGCGGAACGATGTCCCGCCACAAAAATAATTATTGATTACGTCGCATTGGATGCAAAGGCACCTCTAGGATCAGAGAATCCGAAAACGTATCTCTCTCTAG
>Ga0080013_1002581_pt1 | contig 17680 bp, 30 predicted proteins | sample ETNvirenome_6_85_FD_69236 | JGI IMG/M metagenome (GOLD analysis project Ga0080013, IMG submission 69236) | Marine viral communities from the Pacific Ocean - ETNP_6_85 (SPADES assembly) (version 2) | ecosystem: Environmental > Aquatic > Marine > Oceanic | place: Pacific Ocean | collected 2013-06-19 | reverse complement strand
TTTAATAATAATTTGTATGTTTGTATATTGGTATAAAGATCCTACGATGGCTGGTAGAATTGTAGAACGAGTCACAGGAACAGCAAAGCTAATATATTCAATACCGATTGTTAATTTTATCGTATCTCGCATAATTCGTGGAGTGCGGTATTTAAGAAGTTTGTTTAGTAATCGATAACAAACCATTACTAGACAAATAAAGCCCTCTTGAGAACGCTCATACGAGGCTCTGTAAGAGGCATTAACGAAGCATACCCTAAATGGGTGTGTTTCATAACATTAATCTTGCTTATAAATAAGGAGAAATAAAATGATTAGACGTAACTCAAACCTAACTCGCTATGGGTTAGTAGATTTCGGAGATCCCATATTTTCATCATTATTTGTAGGGTTTGACAGACTCTTCGAGAACATGACACAAATGTCTGCTGGTTCTAAAAGTCTGCCAACTTACCCTCCATATAATGTGATAAAAGATGGAGATCAATATACAATCGAGGTTGCTCTAGCAGGTATCGACAAGAAAGATCTTGCGGTTGAAGCACAAGAAAACACACTCAGTGTTTCTTATGAGTCTTCTAGTAAAGATGAAGCCGAGAATAAACTATACAGAGGAATAGCGCAACGCTCTTTCCGAAGACAGTTTAGTTTGGCTGAAGATGTCGAAGTAACAGGCGCTACATTTAAGAATGGCTTGTTGAAGATAGATCTTGAAAGGATCATACCTGAAGAGAAGCGACCTAAATTAATTAAAATTAAATAAATGGCAAAACAAGAACAAAGAGTACCTTGGATAAGGATAGATGAAAGAAAGTTAGTTGATTTGCAAAGTGAATTTAAACGCTATCGACTGATGTTCAGGATTCTATTTGGATACTTGATATTCGATGTTCTTGTTCATTTTGATTTTTTAAATTAAAAACTCTACAATCTTTTCTATCATTTTTATTTATAGTAGTAGGTAGGTATTACTGAGATTTTTGAGTTCCAAAACTACGACTATTTAGCGTAGTTTCAGCCTTCAGGAGCATCTTTGAGAATGCTTCTAGCCCTCTCATCCAAATCTTCTGGCTTTATTTGCCAATGATTTAAGAGTTCCATTGTTAAATAAGTAAAAGCATGATCTTCATTTATAGGTCTAACTTCATGTAAAGGACATATCTTAATTGTACAGGCAGCTACCTGTTGTCTCCATGTGCCTTTATCATACTCATCATAAGTACAGTCTTTACACATTTCATTTAGTGCTTTTCTTAAACTTTTCATATTATTTTATTTACTCCACATACTGTATAGAAGTAGCCTCGTTTTCTAAATACCTGTGAATGCTTTTAAGTTTTATCATGCCTTCACGAATTAGAAGGCTTATAACATGAGCATCTTCAGGGCTTTTAAAAATATGTTTAACTTCTTTTAAAGGTAGTCCACCTATGTCAGTCCATAGGTTTCCTTTAGCATCTAGAACCATTTTAAAAGTAAGGAGTGTAGCTTCTATTCTATCGTTTTTTTTATTCACTATAGTATCTCACAAACACCTGCCGAGCAAGCTAGTTCTTTAGTGTTCTCAGTAGAATCTTCTTTTTCATATTCGGTTATCAAAGACCAATCAATTGAGTCTGTGGTTTTCTTTAACCATTTGTTATATTCTTTCTTTGTTATCTCTTGGTATGGTGCTTGCTGATATGAATGATCTGCATAGGGTAAGAATGCAATGCCAGATACTGTTTCAAAGTTCTTCCAAACCCAAGAGCCTACATCTAACCACTCATGTTCTCTAACAGAAATAGTTACTGAGGGTTTATGCTCACACCAGTTGTCTTGATAAAGTTGCCAAAGTTCTAAATGTTCCAAAGCTGTAATGCTTTCTCTTGTTACTGAGCCTTCAGGAGACTTAATAGGAAAGTAGAATACGTAGGTGTGATCAGGTTTAGTAATATCATCTTCGTGGTAAACTCCTTGATCAACCATTAACTGTGCAAGAGGATCTTTTTTATCAGCACGAATAGTCCTAATGTAATAAGGACTGTGTCTAGTATGTATTCCTGATGAGCTATCAACCAATTGACTGACTGTTCCACTAGGCTTAACACAAGTAATAGCAGCAGAAGGATTGATCTTCAGCTTCTTTGCCCACGCTTCGTTGGTTTTAATTGCTTTATCTCTTAAATAATGTAGCTTATTCTCTAGAGTTTTTTCAGAATCGTGTCCACTTAACATGGAATTATCCATAATACCAGTAAGAGACACACCAAGTAGAGCTTCTTCAACTGTATTGTTTTGCCATGCTTTTGTTAAATACCTAAAGTTCGTTAAAGTTGCTTGGAACGTGCCGAGAATTGTCGCTAACTCTATCTTTTTAGATAGTGAAGACCAGTTATCGTCAGCTCGAACAACAACCTCTGTTAAATTACAGAATTGTTTGTTGCGTAATATGATCTCACTACATGGATTACAACCAAAGTCTTTATAATCTTCTCGTCTACCATTTCTTAATGCTTGTTTCTCAGCAGCTTGTCTATTAAATATACCACGTTCTCCGTTTCTGCTCTCGTATAATGATAACCACTCACGCATGAACGCTCCCATCTCTGCTGAATCTGTATAAGCCACAGAATTATTAGACAATGCCCTGTGTTGACTGTGTTCCCACCAAGCACCACTCTTAGCATTACGCATACGCTCATCTGAGAGGTTGCTGAGTGAGATTAAAGCACTTCGTCTTACTCCACCTACTACTACAACCTCTGCGATCTTACACATCAAATCATGGCAGTCAATAGATACTAGCTTTCTTTGGTTCTTGATCTTTGCATCTTGGAATATATTAATTGTAAACTGGAATAGATCTTCTAAGGGTGCTGGACCACTAGCACGACCACCAAAAGTCTTAAGTCTTGCGCCTTGTGATCTGATGTTGGACACATCCCATTTAGGAATTTGTCCTGAATATAATAAAGACATTAATTCTTTGTAGGCTTTTGCCCAACCAATCTTTGAGTCTGCTACTTTGATGATAGTATCTGAGTCTGACATATCTTCTGGAAGATCAGGAAGCTTGTTAATGTATTGTCGTTCTACACTAAAGCCAACACCTGTGCCACACATTAAGACGTAGAGTGTTTCATCGAAGGCACGAACAGTATCAACAGCAACATAGCTGCAGTTAAATCCTGCAACATTGTCTCGTTCTAGTGCTGCTCCTGCTGACATTAAGGCTCTCATGCTTGGCATAATTTCTAAGTTTAATATGGCTTGTTCTAATTCTTCACGAATAGTTCCCATTTTGAACTTATGATTCTTTTGTAGGTGTTCTTCAAAGAAATCAAAGTATCGTTTGACAGTCTCTTGCCAAGTCTCTCGTCTTCCTTGTTGTTCATTCCATCTAGCGTATCTGCTTAGATGTATGAACTGTTGATACTGTGTAGGTAGTTCAGTTTGTTCTTGTTTCATTTTTTATTCCAGTGTGTGTTCTAAATAAACAATAGCGTTTGTTAATGTTTCTGTGTTGTCTTTAAAAAAACCAAGTCCACTATTACAACAATTACATAATAAACCTCTTATTTTATTTGTTGTATGGCAATGGTCTATATAAACAGGAGTTCTTCCATCTTTGATAGTAATATCAGCAAAAGAAGTTAAACAAATTTTACATTTATTATCTTGTTCTTCTAGCATATTATCATATTCTGCAGATGATATATCATATTTTCGTTTTCTATTAGAGGCACTTACAGTTTCTTTATTGTTTTGATACCAAGTTTTGCTTACAGCGTTATTTTTTTCTTTGTTCTTTTTATAATATTCTTTCCCGTTAAATGTACATTGCTTACATATTAAAGAGTTAAGTGTAGAATTTACTTTATCTACACAGCTAACCCAATTAGACTTTGTTACTTCTGTCTTGCATTTTCTACATATTCTTTTACTAGGAGAAACTTTAGCAAAAAAAGAAACTTCATTAACCATTTAACTTTTCTCCTTTCTAACCTTTAAGAATAGTAACACATTAGAAAACCTAATGTTAAAATAAACATAGTGTAAAAAAGTAAATAGTAATTATTATTATTAAACATTTTTATTCTACAACTCTTTCATAATCAAACCAACCCTCACTTGATCTTTCAAGATTAAAGACTCGTTCTATCGTATATAGAAAACGATCAAGACTATGCATCTCACTAACCATAATATCTCCACATTCAAAAAGACTACTAAGTCCACATCTAGTTTCACGATGATGCTTTATTAAATCATTCAAATCTCTTTCAGTTATTTTAATTGTTATTGTTTTTTCTTTTTTATTAGCCATTTTTAGCTCCTTTATTATTATTATTTAAAACTTCCATTAATCTATTTTCGTACCATTTAGCTTTTTCTAAATCTTGTATTCCGTTCTTGTATCTAAATCTCCAACGATATTTCAAAGAGTTTCCTCTTAAATATCCTACGTATTCTTCGTGTGTCAACATAGCTTCAATAGCATCTATACATTCGATGTTACCTTTGTTGTAGTGTGGCGGATTGTTAACTAAATCTTTCATTTATTTTTCCTTTTTCTTAGTAGTATATTTTCTTTTAACTCGTTCACTAATAGGAACAGGATTACCATACTCATCAATGCGCACAAATTTCATATTGGTATTAACAACAATCTCTTGTTCGTCTGTTCTAACATTATGTCTTCTTGCTTCGATGTTTAATGTGATGCTAGTTCTACCCACTTTTCTTACAGCTCCCCATATTTCTATAAGCTGTCCAGATTTAACAGGTCTTTTAAATTCCATCTTCTCAACCAGAACAGTAACTACTCTAGGAGAGTTACAAGTTCTAGAAGCCATTGTAGCACCAGCTTCATCTAGCCAAGACATCATGTGTCCACCGAATAGATTATCGTGATAACCTAAGTCACCTTCTTTACACATCTTTGTGCTAATCAGTTTCATCTCTCCAACCTTTTTTCTTTAAGCTTCATATTACATTCCGCACATTCCTTCACATTCTAAATCGGCAAACATATCTTCCTGACCAAAATCTTCTGCATTTCTGAAATCGACTTCATCTAGCGGTTGCAAGCTTCTATGTAGAAATAATTTATTTCCTACAGTTGTAGTGCCAAAACCATCTCTTATTATTTTATCAATTTCTACAGCCTCTTTAAAACTTTCTTTATCATCGTTTTTTAATCTTCGCCATTCTATGTCAGAGTGATACGGACAAAAAGTACAAGCCGATCTAGGAGGCTCTGGATAACCTTTTTCTTTCATCCATTCTAAACATTCAAATCTCGTTGTCCTTTTTTCAATTAATGGGTATCTTAGATCTCTCCACTTACTGCTGTCCATTCTAGATCTCTGTATCTCATCAAGAGAAATTCCCTGCCATTCAATAACTAAGAGTTCTTTTGCTCTTTGTCTTGGTACTAAACCAGCTAATTCTCTCATTTTTTTAGTGACAGGATTTATTTTATATTCAGAAGTACACACTCTTCTTATCATTCCTTTTACTGGACTACCTGTTGGAGTAGATCCTGAAACAAAAAAAGGAGCAGAACCTAAGCGTTGATTTTTATCTTTGGATGCTTTGATAATATCTTCTTTTAAATTTCCATTAGTAACTCTATAAACAGGAAAAGGAAGCTGTTTTTCTAACCAATCTAACCATTTATAAACTACTTGTGGTTCTCCTCCTGTATCAGCAAAAACAGCAGCCTTTGGCATTGGTGTTATTTCTCCATGTTTCGCCATTAGAGACATAGCGGATGATTGTACTCCAGCACCTAGAGATATAACATGAATAGGAGTACTCATTTTAATAAAATTCTCTTTCACAAACAACTTCTATACCATGATCAACAACTTTATAATCATCACGAGCTACTCCAATATCACATCCTTCAGGATCATTTGCAAATTTCTCTGCATCCTCTAAAGTTGAATGACTAGTCATAAGCCACCAATTTTTCTTAGTGTCTTCTTCGCCTTTTCGTTTTTTATAAACTCTATATCTTAGAATTGTTTCTTTATATGTTTCCATTTTGATTTATCTCCAACCTTTAGGTAAACTATCTTCACTAAACCATCTAAAGCCATTCTTCTCTGCCCACTCTGCGTGGCTTCTCTTTGTTCCGTCTTTACGAAGTTTGGCACTAGGCATAGGCGCAGAAGGATTAGAGAAAAGGAACACTAACTCACACTCATCTGGTAATACTTTCTTAACCCACTTGTATTTGTTGTATTCGGCATAATCCCAAAACCTTCCTTTAGTCTCTAGGTAAATAACCTTATCGTTGATTATTCTAATGAAGTCAGGATGATAAACATGAGGGATAGAATATTCTATCAATCCTCTGTGGTGTTCCCAATTCTGTAAGACCTTTTGATGTAGATCATATTCCCATTTGGAATCGTATCCTTTGGGTAGTCCTTTCTCAATAGGTCGCTTTTTTCTAGGTTTTCTTTTCATAATTAATGTAGTGTCTCATCTGTTGGCATATTCATAGAGTTTTCTCTTAAGATCAATTCAGCTTTGATTAAATCCTCTAGTCGTGAAAGCAAAGGAGCATCTATCTCTTGTATGTCTGCACCTGCAAACAACACACCACCTAGTGCTATTAAAAGTTCTTCTAAATCAATGTTATTAATATCAACTTCAATTTCACCTGCTTGTTCTAACTGTTTTATTTTTTTAGTTTTCTTCATAGAGGGTTTGTTCATTTTTTAAATCCTTTTGTAGTTGTTCAAAAGTTAAGTGAGGATTCCTTTTAACTCTTTTGTAAATCCATTTCAAAGAGTAAGCACTAAGAAGAAACTTTCTGTTCAGATAAACATGAGTTTGTTCAGATAAATAATCTTCTAAAGTTTCTGTAGTTATTAAAGCTTTATCTTCAGTGTCAGGTAAAAGCGAATGTAACCACTCAACTAGGATTTGTTTTCCTTGTCTTCGTATTGCTTTAGCTTTTCTTCCATTCACTTGTAATCTCTTCTACTCTTGGTTCTTTAACAACTGTTGTCAAGAAGGAAAGGTTTTTAGAATACTTAAATATCCGCAAGCCTGTTCCGTTGTTGGAATCCTTATGACATTCAATCTTGTGTCTACAATAAACACACTGTCTAGGAAGTTTCATGTTTCCAGAAGTTCCTTCAGGTGTTGGATTATAACATAAAGCAGGCGGAGTTGCAAGCTTTAATTCCTTTTTAAGCTTAGATATTCTGTGTTTGATATTAGGCTTGTCCATCTCAGCAGGAATAAGTAAAGCAATCTCTCCGTTTTCTTTGTTAATAGCTAAGAAACCACCTTTGTTTGTGCCTTCTCCTGCTTCGTAGCCTGCAATCTGTGCCATATAACCAAAAGGATCATCTTCAGGAAGAGTTCCGTTCTTGAATTTCTTGAAAGAAAAACCTGAAGTTGATTTAATATCTATTACTTCTCCATCAATGATGCAATCCATATGTCCTGTTACTCCCGACACCTGAACTTCTTTTTGTTCGGAAGTAACCTCGTGTCCTGCTAAACGAACTAACATCAAACCAACTTCTTCTAAGATATGTCCATATAAAAAGACAAGCTGTGTAGGTGCTTTGAAAGGAGAAGGCTCTTTATCTGAGTTAAAATCATACCAAAGCTGTCTGTTAGGTTTACCTACATTTGACATTCTCAGAGTCTCTTCTTTTCTTTCTTCATACGGCTTAGACCATTTAAGAAGAACCTCTTTCATGGCATTGCCAAAGTCTTCTGCATCTTGTTCAGAGATGTCTAATGCTTTACCATTACTTAGGTTATCTAACTCTTGGTAGATGTCTTCTACAAGTGTATTTAGTTTTTTCATTTTCATAATGTTATTGATAGTCCTCCTATAATTTCTTGAGCAGTGTTTCTATCTGTCTTAAACCATTCTCCGTTGTGTTCTTTCACAACCTTTTTAAGTTTGTGTATGGTTTTTTTCTCTGCTTTTCTTCTGTCTTTAAATCTTCTTGCATATAGAAGTCTATAATCCCTATGAGGACTGCTTGTTTGGTAGCTGTTACATCTGTCTTCAGCATCAACTGCCATTCCAATCTTGAGCCACCCATCCCAACAAGGATTATTAATAATATAAACATATCCTTCTGTGGTTTTTTCGTATCCTTCTAAAGCTGCAAAGGCTGCACCTTCAAAAGTTTTAAATCTTCCTGCTTTATATAGTGGATGCGTTTTAGATACATATTTACCATTAACAAACATTCTTTTCTTTAGGATATTTTTGTTATAACAATCTTTACATATATAATCCTTTTTATTTAATCTATGTTGTTCATAATTAGTTCCTAATACTAAATCAACTTCACAATGATTGCATTTTTTATTAGTGTGTTTCATTTTTGATTAACTCCGTTGTTTTAAAACAATATTTTTTAAATAAATCTATCTTTATGAGACAAGCAATCTTAGGTTGTGTGTCTCCAAAACCAGTTAGTTTTCTTGATTGTATATTGTTAGTTAAAATACATTCTATAATTTTAATAGGAGTTATATATAAAAGCTCTTGTCCTGTAAAAATAATCCAGTAATCTGCTTTTGTTGTTAATAAAGCAGAAGGTTTATCATACATACTTAATTCAATTATAATATTACCTGTCTCGCAACTTCTGTAATCTCCTTTAATTTCTATTTTTTTGTTTGTTTCTGGTATGAAAAGATCATAGTCTTTAAATTTACCATCAATTAAAGTAGCACAAGGATATTTATTTTTTATTTTGTTTAACAAAAATTCTTCTATATCTCTGCCTCTCTTTAAATCTTTTATAAAATTATCTTGGCTAGTGTGTTTCACTCCAGTCATCTCCTATTTTGTGGTTTAATATGTTTCATATTATCTTCCTTCATCTAATTCAACACCATCTTTTGAAATCCACGTGCCTTCTGTCCAATAAACACAAGGCTTACCATTTATAAGTCTATGACTATCATCTCCACAATCGTAAGTATCAAATAGTTCTTCCCAAAAGTTATCTGAGTCAACCTCATCCCTAAAACACCAACCGAAATGTTTGCCTTCAGGATTAGACAGTTCAATAAGTTTTAAAGGAACTACCTCATCTTCTCCAGTTAATGTTATTTTAGTGTATGAATATAAATACTGTGCGCGAACCATTACTTCTAGCGGTCCTTTTCGGTCATCATTATATACTATATCTACAACTACCAAAGGTGTTCTACCTTTAGGTAATCTAAATAAAACAGTACCTTTTTGTAGCCGAACTCTATTGTAGCCAGTAATATCATTATTGCTCCATATTACGAGATCTTTTATTTTAACTGTTTCAGTGTGTTTCACTCCAGTCATCTCCTATTTTGTATTCGGCATCTAGAGGACACCGAAGATTATAATATTCACCTGCTTCTTTAATGGCTTCTATACCAAGCTTGCCTAAATATTCAGCGTGTGCCTTATGCACTTCTACTTGCACTTCTACTTGCCATTCATCATGTACGTTAGCAACAAACTTAAAATCTAGGTTTCTTTTGTTGGCTTTATTGTTTAGTATAATTAACGCTCTCTTCATGGCAACTGCACCACCACCTTGTAGTAAACTATTCAAAGAAGCGTGTGTGTTTCTTATGAAGATCCTTCTTCCGTCTATTCCTTTGACATAGCCTTTCGCTGCTGCTTTTGTAACTCTATCTCGAAGTCTTTTAAATGCAGGCTGATCAGCAAAGAAATATTCTCTAATTCTCTTACCATCGTTTTCGCTTCCACCAACCACTGCTCCGAGTCTTTTATTTGCTGCTCCGTAGATGAGTGCATAGATGAAAGTCTTCGCCTGATCTCTTGATTGAAGTCGTGCAATTTTTTGATTATAGGTGTGTATATCTCCATTAATGATTTCATTTGTAAAGTCCTCGTCTTTCATGTAGTGAGCAAGCATTCTTAATTCCAATCCACTTGCATCAATACCTATTAGTTTATATCCTTTAGGTGTGGTCCAACATTCTCTGCATTCTACACCATAAGAACTCTTAACTGATGGAACTTGTGCCATGTTAGGCGCTCTGTGGCTCATGCGACCTGTAATAGTTCCGTTAGGTATCACAAAACCATGAACTCTTCCATCATCTTCAACAGCTTTTACCCAAGACTCAACCTGTGCAATTCTTTTCTGAAGTAGAAGATACTCTGCTATGAGTTGAGCTTCTGGTATGTCCGTAATCTTTTTTAATATCTTCTCATCAACAATTGGCTGACCAGTTGGTGTAAACTTTTTAGGCTTCCATCCAAAGTCTTGTAAGTATTCTCCTATTTGTTTTCTTGAGCCTAAGTTAAACTCTTGATACTTCTTTCGCATGAATGTTCTAGGTTTAGGAACTTCAAAGTCTTCTTCCTGTATTCCGTTCACACCTTTTTGAAGAATAATTTCAAGAAATACCTGTTCGTATTCCTTATCTGTTAGTCCTCGTTTAGATAACGAGCCATCTTTCTTAACATAAGGAGTTACTAATTTATCATCTATCCATTTAGGTTTAAATACTTTATGAACTTCTTCCTCTACTTCATTCATTCTTTTATAAAGCTTTGAAAGAAGGTTGTTTGCTTTAGGTTCATCAAATAGAAATCCATTTTCTTCTTGCTCTTTTAAAATTAAACTGACCTCATGTTCAAGATTGACACACTCTTTAGAAAAACCTTTTGCTTCTTCTTTAAGTTTATGATAAGTCATAGTATTAATTTGAACATCACGAACACAATACTTTAACATCTCTGGTGAGTATTTATTATATTCAGTGAAATCATCTTTAGGATAGTTCAATCTATAACCCCACATCTCTAAGCTGTGTCCACCTTCTCGCACAGGATTAAACAGACGAGACAAGACAAGAGTATCAACTATTTTTTTATCGCTTAGATCAACTCCTAAAATCTTTTTTATTATAGGTATGTCAAACCCTATGATGTTGTGTCCTATAAGCTTGTCTGCTGACTGAAGCAACTCAAGACCTGACTCTAATTGGTGAGGAGCAAACCGAAAAAGTTCATTAGAATCAAGATCTTGAGCGCAAATACACCAGACTTTAGTAGCCTTGAGGTCGTCTGTTTCTATGTCAAATACTAGGCTACGCATAATCATCAAACTCTATGTCACTGCTTCCATCGTCTTCATAGTCTTCAGCAGGTATTTCATTTAGGCGACCTGTTTTTTTATCGTAAAGCAAACGATCAGCTAATCCCACATCTCCTGTGTATCTAGACTTCAATACTCTTAGAACTGTTGTTCTTGCTTCTTCAGGATCGTCTGCTTGTTGGTTTCGTTCTAAGGCTATAACACAGTCACTCAACTGTGCTATGGATTGACTACCACGTAGATGACTAAGATTAACTTGTATTCCGTTCTCGTGACCTTTGTTGCCGTCAACTCGTCTAAGGTGTGACACCAAAACTAAACCAGCGCCAGTTTCTTCTACGATACTTCTGAGCCTAGTCATAATTGCATCAATAGCTCTACGCTCATCTCCCTCGTGGACTGCGCTAACTAACATATGTAAATGATCTACGACCACCCACTTACAACCGCAACCTACGATCATGTATCTAAGCTTAGAAAAGATTTCTTCGATAGAGTTAGTGCCAAAGTGTGCATGAATCCATACTCGATTCTCGTTTTCTCCGTTGTAAAGAATATCAAAGTATTTATTTATTTCTTCTTTGGAAAACTCTTCTAAGACTTGATCGATATACAGTCTTGCGTTAGCTTCGATAGATAAGATACCACTGATAGTTCTAGTAGGATCTTCTTCCAAGGAGATGATACCCACATTATCGTCTGTTTCTTTTATAAGCCAGTGTTCTAGTTCACGAGTGACACTAGACTTACCTAATCCTGTGCCACCTGTGAGAGTTACAAGTTCTCCTTGTCTCAAGCCATAGAGTTTCTTGTTCAGTCCTGTATAAGGATAAGGAACACTCTTCTTCTTTTCTCTGTTGAAGAACTTTAGTTTGTAATCTGATACATTTATGACACCTGCTGGTGTATATGTTTTAGCTGCCCACCAAACTTGATTGAACAGGTTGCCTTTGCTTGCAAACAACATATCATTAGGATCGTTGAACTGTTCAGGCAAAGTCATTATCTTTGCTTTGCTTGGAGTAAATAGACGAGCAACCTTGCGAGAAGCTTCTCTGCCAGCCTTGTCATTATCAAAGCAAACTACTACGTTATCAAAGCTTTCTAAAAACTCTAGGCTTTCTTTAACATCTTTGACTGCGCCTGAAGCACCTCTCTTGATAGAGACCACTGCCCATTTAGAGCCAAGCATTTCGTAAGCAGCCATAGCATCACATTCACCCTCGACAAGTGTAATATACTTTCCGCCTTTACTAAACAGTTGCTCTCCAAACAAGCCACTGTCAGCAAAAGAACCATTGACTATAAATTTCTTAGCTACTCCATCTTGGCTTTTGTATCTGACCTTAGTAGCTACTAGCTGATTGCCAACATAATAAGGATAGATTTGTTCGTTTGTGCTTTCAACAACCTTGACACCATACTTGATAGCTGTCTGCTTAGAGATCTTTCTGTCGGTTAGTTCTTTGAAGATTCCGTTCTTAGGAACTCTAAGCTTATTTTTATGGTCTTTTATATTAGATACTTGTTGCTGTTGCTGTTGTTGTGGAGTGTTCTCACTTGCTTTATCATAATCAGAGAAATGTGCCTCGCAACTAAAGCAATGTGCTGATCCGTCTTTGTTCTTAGCTACTGGATCTGATCCACCACATTTAGGACAAGGCAGTTTGTATTCATCCCAGTTTGATTTGGTATGATCTGTCATGTTCATTGATACTCCTCTTTTAAGTATTGATTTATTAAACTAAAACATATTAGGCATTGTTCATAGGATGTTTATACTCATCCCCCTAGGAATAATTTTCATCGGTTTTCTCTGGATCGCCTGTCGTTAATTCAGTCGGCATTTAACTTCCGAACCTATGTTTATTTTATGGCTAGTTTTTTTATGCTCTTGGAAAAACTAACAAAACCTCAATTATAATACGGCTCTGTGTTTATAAGGTCTATTGTTTTAAATACTTTGGCACAACATTCAATGCCCGACCTAACAGGAAATATTTAAGTGTCTTCCTCTTCGTTGACACACCGCTTATGCTATAATGATTAGTGGCTTTCATATAGAAGTGGTCGCCTAATCATTTTCTATCGGAAAAGCATCAGTCTCTTCGATGCTTGGCTCACCTTCATCATCAGCATTAACGATACCAACAATGCTGTTAGTAAAAGAAGCTAGTCCTGCGTTGACTTCTTCCAAGTCTAGAACAAGATTAACTTTCTTCTGGTTCAGACGTTGTATCCTACCAAAGATAGCTTGACCATCTTCAGGTAAGTCTTCAACGTATATTTGAACATCATCAATAGTGATATAAGGTTTTTGTTGCTGAGTTTCTTCATTCATTTTTTAGTTACCTCTGTTGTTATTAAAATTCATCGTCATCAAAATCACTGTCACTGCCTGTAAACTCTACGAGATTAAGAACTTTGACTTTCACTAAGTCAAGTCCTTTGTAGTGTCCAAACTCGTTGTCCACTTCCCATGCTCTATACTTAACTGAAACAGTTGAGCCATTTCCTACCATGTCTTCAGTAGGCTCTCCGTTCTTGTCATAAAGTCTAGGCTTAACATTAGGTGTGCCATCTTTTCTACGATTAACTTTGCGTTTAATCAGCACTGCTCTACCATCGTAGTGATCAGAAGTTTTAGGAGATCCATCTCTTTTCATGGCAGTGCCATTGATAGTTGGAAATCCATTAGCTTCAAACTCATCTGCTGTTGTATCGTCTAACACTACTTCGATTTGATAGATAGGTTCAAAGGTTGTGTTTGGAACTGTGATACTTGCCCAGTAAGCTGTGCCAGTCACTTGTTGTATGTCTTGATTCATGTTATATATTTATCCTCTCTCTTTTTAGTTACTATTGTTTTAAAAGTTATGCTCGATTATACCACATCCTTGAATAGATTGCAAGCATTTTTTTCTTTTTGTTGGGTAAAAAAATAAATAAAGAAAAGGAAGTTATTTATTCTAGTAAAGATGTTGGTTTTTTTCGAGCCTTTAGAAAAACCAACTTGAAAAACTAACCTGTTCAGGACAGAGTGGATCTTACCTAGTTGTTGTTGAAAAAAACTAAGAAAGAAAGTGGCAAGAGTCCACTGATTCTTGTAGTTGTTCCTTTTTATTTTATTATTATAATTACTCATCTACTATTATAAGACCTTATTAAGATCTTGTCAAGTTTTATTTTTGTAGTCGTGTGTTCAACTGCATCTGCGCAAACCTTGTAGAGGGTTTTGAACCCTCGAAGATATAAGTTGTGCCTCATATCAGCATCATTACTTAGTTTTCTAGTCAACTTTATTTCTTGATACTTTCTTTGACCGCTTGAATATACAAGTCAATGCAATCAAACACACTCCTACTCGTTCTTGAAGAATTTGTCAGTATAGAACTCGGTAGTCTATTCATACTCTCATCGCATTTTACCTTTCTTCTAGGCGCATTAGGCATAACTTGCTAATGCTCAAGTTTAAACTATCGTGTGGTCAAGTATCCTAGAAAGGCTTCTTTGTCTAGGCATTTGTATACTACCTGCGCTACTCGACCACACTAAATATAATTAGCTTGCACCACGTAATTATATTTTTAAACTGTCGTGTGGCTAAGTTAGGTGACACCTTGTGCTATCCTAACCTTTGATACCTGTGCCGTTTTAGCCACACTTTAAACTTTGTCAAGGTTTTTTTATTTTTATACATTTAATATTTTTGATATTTTACTTTGTGTTTTTTCTTTATTAAATTTTTTATATTCAACTGTATCTTTAAGCCAGTTAATTCCGTCAGGATTTATAAAAGGAAGATATTTACTTTTATCGTAATAGAAAAATAAATAAAATTCTCTTGCTAAACTAGGGTTATGACCTATTTGAGTTCTAATATAATCATATTCATATTTAGGATAACCATATTTTCTTATGCCTACTTCTTTAATATAAGAATACTCTTTTTCTTTTTTTATTGCTGGTAAAAGAAATCTAGTGTAAAAATCTTTAATGCCTTTGGACATATAATATGTTTTTTTAGTTCTTCTTTTAATCCACTTATGAAGATTGTTTTGCGACCATTTGCCTGTGGTATGGTAGTAACGATATTTATGCACTCTGGTGTAGATAGCAATACTTTTATTTCTTCCTGCACTTACAATGTATTTAATTTTTTTCTTATCTAAAAATTCTAACACCTCTTCAAGAGATTCATAAGTAGGTCTTTTAAACTTAGGCTTTCTGTCCTTGTCTAAACCATTAAACACCCATACTGGTTTTGCTTCTGTGTTTTCTTTCATGCTGTTTTCTCCAAACTCTATTTATATAATATACTTTTTCTACGCAACTGCTCAAAGGCAAGTGTATATACATACTTATTAGTAGTGATACTAAACCCATCATAAGCCACTACTTGTTCTTCATCTGTCTTTTCAAAATGTTTTATGAGATGTTCTAAGCTACCCCATTTCTTCTTTAAGATAGGATCATTCATACTAAGCTCGTTAAGAGGTCTAGCACTTAGGATAGATTTAATATAATCATTTATGATCTTGTTAAGATCTTTTCTTGATATTAATTTCTTTCCTTTTGTGTTGTAGTATTTTTGACCTAAGTTTAATCTTTGTTTATCATCTAATACTATTGGTATATTTGTTTTCATAATTATTATTATTATTATTAGTAAGGTGTTTTGTTTAGATCTTATTAAGGTGATTATATCATAAATCAAATCCAAAGTCAATACCCTAAGTTAAATTTAATTGTTGTTTTATTACAACAGTTATGTTGAGCAGTTTAGAATCTTACTCAGGATTTTAAAATTAATTTAGAGATCATCAAGAACTATAATTTTTGGATATTTTCTTTTAGCTTCTTCAAGAGACATCTCTCTTTCTAAAACTTCTTCAAAAAGCCTTATCATAGAACAGGTAGCATCTAAATATATTTTATTTGTTCTAAGGTCTTCTATAACAGAATACATTTTTTGTGTCATAATATTTCCTTTATAAATTATTTAAGTCTCTTACTCTAACATGCTTTTTTCTAAAAGTCAAGAACTTTTTTAAATTAGTTGTTGTTTCAAAACAACACACCCTCAAACTTATCTTCAATATATTCAGATAAACTTACTATATTATTATTCTCGTTCATAATAATACCATTCATCTTTTGATTAAGTTCTTGAGCATCTTCTAGGTCATAAAGCATACCACTAAAGTAATATAGATCGTCTTTATCGTTGTAGTCATCGTCATTAAATTCGTAAGTCATTTTGTTGTGTCTCCTTCTTTATGTATGTCAGTTAATACAGTATCAATATAACTATCTAACGCCATTTTGTTTTTTGCATTTACTTCTGTAGAATTTATTTCCTTTAATAAAACTCTAGCTTGTTCGATAGCATAATCAATAGCTTCTAAACTTGCTTGCTTCTCGTGTAAGGTGCAAATGTTATCTAAAGTATTTATTAGATCGTTTAGTGTTTGTTCTGTTAGTTCACTCATCTTCTTTCTCCTCTCTAAATGATATATAATAAACTTCTCCTAAAATATTTTCTGTTACATGGCGCATAGCTTCTTGTCTTACTTCTTCTGACTCAGCCAGTGAATGTCCTTGTTCTTTTAATAAAGAGATAGCGTTGTCCACAAACTGTTTCTTTAAATCAGGAACAAAGTTTTGCACTCTGTTCCATGCCTTAGTAGCTACAGAAGATACTGCTAATTCAACTTCAGTTGTTGGTTCATTCATCAGGATTCTCCTGTTTTTCGAGAACGATAAAGAGATCAACACCCTCTTTTTCTGCTCGTTCATCGTCATTGAAAGCCTCTATTCCCATATCTCTCAAAACCTCAGAGAAATCGTCTAACATTTCGTGGTGTCCTATGCTAGCATCAAATACTTTTATCCAGTGTTCTGATTTACTCATCATCATACTCATCATCAAAGAAGTTAGCTTTAACCTCTTCAACTTCCCAGTCGTATGCTTTAGGATCAATGGGATTATTATTGTTTTGATAACCATCGTGCCAATTATCACGAGCCTCATCTTCGTCTACTGCTTCAACTTCGTATTCTTCCCACCACTTTCCTTGCACACTTAATCTAACAGTATATGGCTTTAGTATTTTTTTCTTTTTTTGCTCATCAGTCATTTTTACTCTCCTTGTGTCATGTGTTCGTAAGTTATTTCTTTGTCACAGCGTTCTTGATCTTCTCTTGCCATAGCATCTAAGTCTGCCTCAGACATAGCATCAGCACATTTTTCTGATAAAAATGCAATCACTAAGTCTTTAATGTCCAATCCTAGTTGTCCATTTCCTACTTCGTAATTCTCGTAAACGAATGTCTGACAATCATTTTTAAGATCATCTCGTTTATCTAACAACCATACCTTATCAACTTCATCAATGATGTTATCTACTAATTGATCTGTTCCTTCATTACTCATTTTGTTTTTTCCTCTCTTTTATTTAAAATTGTTAGGTAGTTTTTTATTAAAGTGATACCCACACTTCATTATGCCTTTTATTATATTCTATTATATAAAAATGGCATAACATCTTTATATAAATTCCCACCCACTCCCACTCTTTTTT
>Ga0080013_1003206_pt1 | contig 17681 bp, 29 predicted proteins | sample ETNvirenome_6_85_FD_69236 | JGI IMG/M metagenome (GOLD analysis project Ga0080013, IMG submission 69236) | Marine viral communities from the Pacific Ocean - ETNP_6_85 (SPADES assembly) (version 2) | ecosystem: Environmental > Aquatic > Marine > Oceanic | place: Pacific Ocean | collected 2013-06-19 | reverse complement strand
TATCTCTAGATATTTTTAATCAATTAAAGGAAGCTGAAGAATCTGGAGATCCTTTTGCAGCATTTAATGTGTTATCAGACTTAGATAGTGAAACAGGTAGTTATAACGATTTATTCGGTACAGAAGAAGACAAAGAAAAAGATGATGATGATGATGATGATGATATTTTAAAATTTAATTGGTTAATACATAAAGATGAAGAAGAAGAAGAAGAGGATAGCTATGGAATTGAATTTAGCTCTTTAGGAATGGGATCATTTAGTTAGTTTAAATTAATTTAAAAATTGTGTATTATATAGAATAACTGTTGTATTTATTCATGTCCAATTTCCCTAGGGCAATTAAAATTATTAGAAAATATGAAGGATTTCTTGAAAAAGCCTTAGCTGATCCAGACACTAATGATGAACCTTACACTTTAGGTTATGGAACACAATTTTATCCTGATGGATATCCAGTCTGTAAAGGACAAATGTGTACTAAAGAAAAAGCTATTGAATATTTAGAAAAAGAAGTTGATTTAATTTCAAAAGAATTAGAACTACAAAATCTCAATTTAGATCTTGAGATGCATGAAGCATTGATTTCTTTTATTCATTCAGTTGGTTGGGGCTCATTTTTATATAGTAATATCCTTGATTTATGCGATGAAGAATATTGGTTTGAATCTGCAAAAGAAATTACCCGCTGGGTATTTGATAATGAAAGACATGTTATAGAAAATCTTGTTAATAGAAGAAAAGAGGAAACTGATTTATTTTTAACGAATCAAAATGTAGAAGGGATAAAAGCTGGAAATATTTTATTAAAAGCTTTTAAAGACTACACTGCTAGTCAGCACGAAATAGAAGCTATCTCTAAACTAGAGGCGGTATTAAATCCATGCATTTTAGCAGCTTTTGATAATGATTTTAATGATAATCGCAATTGTTATAATTATTATTATCTTCCAGATGAGTCGCGTTTTTATACTTCAGAAAATCTTTTCGATAAATGATGTATTAGAATTATGAAAATATTCATGAGCAAATGAGCGAATCTAATACAAAAGAATATGAGATGCCTCTTCATTTGCAATTAGCAATGCGAAAAGCTGAATTAGAAGCTGAAAATTTAACCTGGGACCAGCTCCTAATTGCTTTATTGAATTTATACCATCAGCGATTAATGGAAATTCAGGCTATTAAAGACTTAATGCAAGATGAAAATATCGAATTAGAATTTGATTTTCCAAGTGAGCTTGAACTTACTCGTCTATTAGCTAAATGTAAAACAAAAGATGAAGATGAGGATGACTTACAGCCTTTTTAATCTGTAAGTTCTAACAATCTTTGTAGATACCATTGTGCCTTCCTCAGTGATTCTTTCCCGCCTTTATGCTTCTCACGCCAAACATACTTGGCAATTGCCCCTTTTAAATAACCTCTATATTCTTCTAAAGTCAACTGGGCACAAATTGCTTCAATACATTCAATTTCTCCTTCAGTATAGTGAGAGGGATGATTTACAGGATCATCTGTAAGGCCACCATACTCTAATGGGGGTATAATATTGCCTTTGGTGTCGGTAAGTGGGTTCATAACTTTCCAATCCTCCCAAGTTTTAGCAGAAAATTCTTCATCTGTCAACCAATTTTCAGACATAATAATTTTCCAATTGTTTGAAGACATTGGCTCTAATTCATTAGAAACTTTATTATATGCTTTTAAATGTTGATTCCGCTTCTTAATCTTCTTTGATTTGCCATAGCTCTTAATTCTTCTTCCGGAAGAAGTTGACTTGTATCTAATATCAGTTGGCGAGGTTGAGGAGTTGCTCCTAATGCTAGACCTGTCTCCATACTTGGAATTGTTCCTGTTATTCCGCATCGGGCACTATCTGCCATTGGATCTAACTGAAGATTAACACGCGGACGATCATTTTCAGTAAGCGCTAAACCAGTATTAAATTGATCATAAATTGGTACATCATTTGCTTCATTATCCAAAGGTTGTCCAAAATCAAATTCAGAAACAACTCTTTGTTTTACTTCGTCATTCGTTGAAATAAACTCATCTAAAAAATTCATTACTTTTAATATGGAATCCTGGCTTATTAGAATTATAATTCAAGAATGGTTAAATATACTTCTACTTATAATTCCGCAAGTGATTCAGGTAGTTCCAGTAGAGGTGTTACTGACCTGACTCCTGGTAGAGCTTATCGCGTTGATACAAGAAACTTAGATCAGGATGAGAAAGTGATTGCCTCTGCAGCTGATACTTCGGGAGTAGAAAAAGAGAATCGTGTTGAAAAGTTTCTGAGAGCAACGAAAGCTGCTGGAAAGTTCCAGAAGAAAAGAATGATTGACGCCCCATTTGGTGAGGGGAGACCTCCAGCATTTGCTGAAGGCGATAGATTTGGAAAAGTAGGTAGTACTAATTATCCAAATAAACCTACAGAACCTTCAGCTATGTTCTGAAAACCTCTTGTCCTCTTGCTCCATTTCTATACTTTAGAAAATACTACTTCATATGCTTGATTCTGATACTTTCCTTTTCTTTGTTTATAAGTAACCTGACATGGTTTACTTCTAAAAAAGAGTAATTGACAAATTCCTTCATTAGCATAAATTCTATTGAAGAGACCAGTACAATTACTGATTTCTAAGGTAAGATGTCCTTCCCACCCAGCCTCTGCGGGTGTAATATTTACCAAGATACCCGATCTTGCGTAAGTACTTTTACCCATTGCAACAACTGTCACATCTTCAGGTAACTTCACATGTTCTATAGCAACCCCCAAGCAGTATCCATAGGGAGGGATGAAAAAATACTTCCCTCTTTCATCTTCCAACAAATCAGCAGGCTTCAAAATACTGGGATCAAAGTTCTTGGCGTCGCAATCTCCCTGGGAAGGGCGGCCAAAAATGAGGCATTGATTAGGAGACAAGCGAATATCATAGCCATAAGAAGAAAGTCCGTAGCTCAATAATTTACGATCATTATCTTTTTCAATTAATTTTTCTTCAAAAGGAGCAATCATATCAGCTCCTTCAGCTAGAGCTTTAATTTCTGTATCGCAAAGTAATGACATAAAGTTTTTTCAGCTTTTATAATCTACACCAAGATACGTCCCTTTTCAGAGTAAAGATCTATAAATTCTGAAGTAGCTTCCTGAATCCTAGTGTGAGGCTGTAAGTAAACAACTATACTTGTACCTGTAGTCTTTGATATAAAAGAATCATCAGCATAATAATGGCGTATTAAAGTTGGACGACTTTTCATAATACAAACAGGATAATCAAAAATATCTTGGCAATACATTGTCATATCTATGAAATTAGAATAGTAAATTGCTTGCTCAACTTTCCCTTCCAACCACTTGCGTTTTAATGTTTTCCACCAGATGGCATGACCAGATGTTAAAGTTGGTGACAATCCCCTGGTCGGCTTCCATCTATAGGACTGCTTGTGCCAAAAGTATGTTTGACTGGGAGGGAACAAATAAACATTCCCATGCCACTCCTGTGCATTAAGGCCATCGTCAGTTGGTGTATAGTACTTATCAGCGCCTACATATTCATTAGCAATTTTAGAAGATGCAGGGTCGAGGTCTATACTCCCTAGCAATAAATGGGCAGAATCAACTAAATCTCGATTGGAAATCCATTCGTATTCTTCTGAACGGTAGTTACCTCTAGGTACTCCCATCAGGTCCTTTTTCGTAATCTAATTCAATGTAGCGCATTCCTTCATTGTCGTTTATTACAAAACCACCTTTCAAAAGAGGGTCAATTTTACTTGCTGCTTCAATGATGCGTCTAAATGTTTCTCCTAAATCATCATCATTATTGCTTTCAGCATCTTTTCTAGCTGCATCCAATTCAGATAAAGTCATAAAAACAACTTCTCTTTTTTGTGTGGGCTGAAAACAAAGGACCCCTGGACCTTCTGCCTCCCAAAATTTTAAAAATTGATTAGCCATATCAGCTAAAATAACTTTTAAAGTTGTATCTAAAAACTGAGCCTTTTCTTGATCAGGATTTTTTCCTAATGTTTTTAGTACTAATTTCTTTCTTCTGCTGGTCATCTTTTAATAAGCCTTGTTTTTTTAATACGAGAAGCATTTTATCTAATGGCTGGTAAATCACAACCATTTTCCCTAAGATACCACGTTTTTTTATGAGTTTACCATTTTCATCTTTCAATTTATCAAATTCTCCAGAACGTATTAAATATTCTGCTACACATCTCAATCTTCTTTTCAAAGGTAAATCTGCATTTGGAAAACGGCTACAAATTGTTTCAGGTTGCATGTCTTCAAATGCTAACCTTAGTCTATTTGCTAAAGTCATTGAACTGTTAGGATCTTCTAGCTCAAAATCTTTTATTGTTTGTACATAACGCTTCATTATTTTCTCATCAAAAGAACCAATAGGAGGAAGAAAAGTTTCAACTTGTAAAGATAAACTTTTTGGTAACTTTTCTTTATAGTTTTCAAGAGTTAATTCTTCTATTTGTATTTCATCAAATCTATGTGGCATGATTTATTCATCTACTGAAACATCAGGTTTTGAAGGATCTGGAACGTAATCTAAATTTCTTTTTCCTTTATTTGTATAGAGATCTGTTCCGTAAGAATCAAAAGATCTTAGTGTTACTTCTTTTGTTTTTCTAAAAGAATGAATAACCTGGTTCCAAGGTATTCGTATGACTTGTTTTTTAGAACCTGATGGAATAATTATATAATGTATCCCTTGTATCCAACCGCTTCGTCCCTTTTTACCCTGAAGAATCCAGTTCCTAATTGTTTGATCAGATACTCCTAATCGATTAGATGCTTCTTTTATAGTTATATATTCATCAGCATAGAAATCAGGAGAAACTAAATTAGTTTCATCATTATTATATTTACTTTGCCATAAAGAAGCAAGAATATTTTTAATTCCTTTCAGCTCTGAAGCAATTGATTCTAATTCAGTCATACTAAAAAATTTTAAAAATGCTAAAATTTTGACAAGATTTTAAAAAGTTAATGCCAGATCCTGTTCGTTCTAATGACGTTTCAGAAAGAATGTCAGATACACCACCTCAATATAATGAAGGTCAACAAGGACAATATTATGTTGATCCTAATGGTCCACGTTATCAAAATCCAGAAGAGTTTAATCAATCATTTCAAATGCCTCCACCAATTGAAACTCCCTTTGATCCTTCAATGATGAAACAAATTGCTTTACAAAGAGCAATAGAACAACAAAGAGAGTGGAATAATCAGAACATTTCTTTTCCTGATCCTAATCTTGTCGCGCCTCAAGAAATTAGTAATGAAATTTTCGAGGATTATATTCCAGAAGAAAGAATAGTTTATGTAAAAAGAAACTTTACTGTTGCAGAAATTCTAATAGTTTTAATGGTAGCTACAGGAATTGTAACAGGTTTTCAATTTATTTGGAATTTTACTGTTGATGTATTACCTAGAATAGAAATAAAGGCAAAGTAGAATAATAAAAAGACTGCGAGTTTTTTAGGTGGCTAATAGACGAATATCTGAATTCACTTCAATAGGCGGTACTGCAATTACAAGTACTGATTTACTTACTTTAGTGCATGTAAATGAAGTCGATCCTTCATTAAGAAATAAAAAATTAACCTTCACAGAATTAAATAATTATTTAGATCAATATTATTTAAGCAGTGCAGGAGGTGCAACAATATCAGGTGATATCACTATTACAGGTGATCTAACAGTAAGTGGAGCATCTTCTTTTAATACCCTTACAACAACTGGTTTAACAACTTTAGATAGTGCTGTTGTAAGCGGAAACACCACTGTTACTGGAACTATAAGCGGTGCAACAGTTACTGGTAATATTGGAAACTTTACTGCTTTAAGTTATAGTACTGCAGCCGGAGGAACAGCTACTGTAGATACAGGTAATTTTACAAGAGTCTCTGGTGTAACAGTAACAGGAACAACAGGACTATTCACTAAAACAACAGTTGCTCAAGATGTAACAGCAGCAACTGGTTTATTTACAACTTTCTTAAGTGGCGTAACAATAACAGGAACAAACATTAGCGGTACTAAAGTTACAGCTCAATCAGGTTCTGTTAATGCTATTTGGGAAGTAGGAACCTTAAAAGGGACAGTTGTCTCAGGTGCAACCGTAACAGGAACAACTGTTAATGCTGGTACTTTAAATGTAACTACAGCAGACTTCACTACTGTAAGTGGTACGACAATAACAGGAGATACAGGAAACTTTACAAATCTTAATGCTGTAAGAGTAACAGGGACAACTATCAGTGGTGTCAGTGGTTATTTCAAAAATGTTTACTCTACTGGAACAATTAGCGGAGATACGATAACTGGTGCAGATATTTTATGTACAACGCTCACTGTAGATGATGTTATTACTACAGATACTGCAATTTTTGAAAGTGCAATCATTCAAAATGATTTAACAGTTACAGGAGAAACAGATTTTAAAGGTAGTGGTCATTTCTATAGTGGCCTTACTGTAACAGGAGGTTTTGATGTAGATGGACCAGGTACTTTTGGAGGAGATTTAACAGTTACTGGGGATATAAGTGGGGTAACAATCACAGGAACTAGTGGTTTATTTACTACTGTCCAAGCTTTAAACCTTAGCTTTGCAGGTGATCAAACAATCAGTGGTGATTTTACTGTAAAAGGATATACTTTTCTTCAATCTGGGGTCAGTGTTACAGGTACTATTACAGGACAAACAATTACAGGCACTAGTTTATTAGTTACTAATGCAACAGCAACCAATATAACTGGCACTACGATCACAGGTACTAATGGAAACTTTACTAACGTTACTGCAGTAAATGTTACTGGTACAACACTTGTAAGTGGCGTAACAGTTACAGGTACTCACGGGAATTTTACCAATGTTACGGCTACTAATATTACAGGTACAACAGTAACCGGAACGACAGCAAACTTTACAACAGTCAATGCTGTTGATTTAAATGTCTCCGATGATCTTGTTCTTACAGACGATTTAACTGTTACTGGAACCATAGAAGGTAAAGGTACGATAAGTGGCGTAACAGTTACAGGTACTCACGGGAATTTTACTAACGTTACTGCAGTAAATGTTACAGGCACAACCGTAACTGGAACCACAGCTAATTTCACAACAGTTAATGCTGTTGATTTAAATGTCTCCGATGATCTTATTCTTACAGATGATTTAACTGTCACTGGAACCATTGAAGGTAAAGGCACAATAAGTGGTGTAACAGTTACTGGCACTCATGGAAACTTTACTAATATTACGGCTACAAATATTACAGGCACAACACTTATAAGTGGAGTTACTGTAACTGGTACTCATGGAAACTTTACTAATATTACGGCTACAAATATCACCGGAACTACAGTCACAGGTACTACGGCTAATTTCACAACAGTCAATGCTGTTGATTTAAATGTTACTGATGATCTTGTCTTAACTGATGATTTAACAGTTACTGGAACTATTGAAGGTAAAGGTACTATAAGTGGAGTAACAATAACTGGTACTAATGGGAATTTTACTAACGTTACTGCAACAAATATTACAGGTACAACTGTAACCGGAACATCAGTATTATTTACAAATGCAACAGCAACTAATATTACAGGTACAACAGTAACCGGAACGACAGCTAATTTCACAACAGTTAATGCTGTTGATTTAAATGTTTCTGATGATCTTATTCTTACCGATGATTTAACAGTTACTGGAACGATTGAAGGTAAAGGCACTATAAGTGGAGTAACAATAACTGGTACTCATGGAAACTTTACAAATGCAACAGCAACTAATATTACAGGCACAACCGTAACAGGAACATCAGCATTATTTACAAATGTAACTGCTGTAAATATTACAGGTACTACAGTCACAGGAACATCAGCATTATTTACTAATGCAACAGCAACTAATATTACAGGTACAACTGTAACGGGTACTACTGCAAACTTTACAACTGTTAATGCAGTTGATTTAAACGTTTCAGATGATCTTGTTCTTACTGACGATTTAACAGTTACTGGAACGATTGAAGGCAAAGGCACTATTAGCGGAGTGACAGTTACAGGTACTCATGCCTTATTTACAAATGTAACTGCTACAAATATCACTGGAACTACTGTTACAGGAACGTCAGCATTATTTACTAATGCAACAGCTGTAAATATTACAGGAACTACTGTTACAGGAACCTCTGCTCTGTTTACAAATGCAACTGCTACAAATATTACAGGTACTACAGTCACAGGTACTACTGCAAACTTTACTACTATTAATGCTGTAGATCTAAATGTTTCTGATGATCTTATTGTTACAGACGATTTGACTGTCACTGGAAGTACAGTAATTCAAGATGCTCTCACAGTCACAGGACAAACAACTTTAAAGGGAACACTAGTTATCTTGCCTTGACTTTAGTCTTAATGCTTTAGAATACATAGAGATATTAGCTAGAAAGTAAGATTATGGCTTACGGAAGTATTAAAGTTGATAACATTATTTATGATGATAGTGGTGATGTAACTTTACCTGTATCAAGCATACATTCTTCTATTAGTGGAATTTTAACTGTAACAGGAGATATTAAAACAACAGGAGGAGATGTTGTTGCAGAAGCAGGAGTATTTGTAGGTACTCTTGGCGCTGCAGCTACACCTACTTATACATTTTCAGGAGATAATAATACTGGTCTTTATGCTAGTGCAGCTGACCAAGTAAGTATAACTACTAGTGGTATTGAAAGATTAACAGTTAAAAGCGATGGAAATGTGGGGATTGGAGAATCAAATCCCACACAGCTTTTAGTCCTTAAAAGTACCGCGCCAAGAATGCGGTTAATTGACTCTGACGTATCAACAGGCGGTCAAATTTCAGGCTCTAGTGGTAACCTTGCACTGACATATGACGTACTAGGTGTAGGCAGTAAATTTTTTACTGTTTCTGATTCCGTAAGCGAAAAACTGCGAATCGACAGCTCGGGAAATGTGTTGGTGGGTACGTCTAGTGCGTTAACCGCAATCCCTCCTGGACTTTCTACTGCGCCTACATTTGTTGTCGCTAACTCACTTGGTGGAGTAGTTGGGTTATATCGAAACGACACATCTATCGTCAATGGAAACGGTTTAGGAGGTATTTCCTGGTACGGGAACGACACTACTTCAAACACTCCGGCTGATCTAGCTAGCATCTCGTGTTTTGCAGATGGTGATCATGCTGCAGGTGACAACCCAACCGCTTTAACGTTCTACACCACCGCCGATAGTGCGTCAACACCGACCGAGGCGATGCGAATCGACAGCTCGGGCAATGTTGGGATTGGTGGTTCTCATATTGGAGCGGCTTTACGTGTAGATCCTGCTGCAAACGTAGGATCAACATTTGGTGCACCTTTAATTAAGGTAGGTGGATCTAACAGTTGGGGAGGAACTGGGTCTTTATATAGTATTGGTTTTGGCTACACTGGCGGCCCAGCCCATAACTCACCTGCTGAAATTGGATTTTATTCCTCATCAGGTACTAACCAAACAAAAGGTGCTTTAGTTTTTGCAACAAGAGATGTGACTACTAATACAGCACCGACCGAGCGCATGCGAATAAATTCATCGGGTTCGCTACTTATCGGTCCAGCAGGAGCACCAGCAACGACAATCACGGCAGCAGGTGCAATAACTACGGCTGCAGCCGTCAACATTGGAGCAAACACAGGCTCATCCAGTATTGATGCTGATGGCTCGTACTTAGATCCTACCGGAGTACTATATTCTTTCAAAGCAGCTTCATCAACAACACCGTTTTTTCAGGGATACAAAAAGAACTCTGGACTGTTGGCAGAGATCACTCACTCAGGAGCCGCCACTTTCGCTGGAACCGGTACGTTCGGCGGTGATGTTGATAATAACATTAACACTACCGGCGTACATCTAGGGTCCGATGGAAAGATAAGAGCAAGAGCCTCTTCAGGTAGTGCCAACTGCTTCGTCGGATCTAAAGATGGAAGTGGAAGTTCTACCACTCTTATTACTGGTGATGGAGCCGCCACTTTCGCTGGTAAGATCGAGGCTGGCAATGGTTCTACTTCTTATGGAGTAGAGGCACAGAGTGGAAGTAATACTTCTACTTATGCTTCAGTATCAGCTAGGAATTATGTAACAGGTGGAAATGTTTGGCAGGGTCTAAATGCTGCTTCCGGCACTCAAACGTCTAAAATTACAGAGAATGGAAGCGCCACGTTCAATTATGTAACCTCAAAAGGGACAGTGCAGTTGAATACTGGAGCCCTTATTAGTGGTAGCAACTATATCCTCATAGGGTTTGATGAGACTGCCGCTAATGTATTTCAAGTAGATGCCAATGGAGCCGCCACGTTCGCTGCTGACGCAACAATTAACGGGATTAGTGTTGGTTTAGGTTCAGCAGGAAATACTACTAATACTGCATTAGGAATGGATGCACTATCTGTTAATACAACAGGTACCTACAACACAGCAACTGGTAAAGGAGCACTCAACGTAAACACTGGCGGTTCCAGCAACACAGCAAGTGGTTATACGGCACTCTACACAAATGCTAGCGGTTCCAGCAACACAGCAGTTGGTTTTGAATCACTCTACTACAACACTAGTTCCTACAACACAGCACTGGGTAGTGGTGCACTCCGCACAAACACAACCGGCGGTAGCAACACAGCAATTGGCGTAAGTGCACTCTACGCAAACGATGACGGTATCTACAACACAGCAACTGGTCTAAATGCACTCCGCTATAATAGTAGCGGTAACTACAACACAGCAAGTGGTTATCAAGCACTCTACAAAAACACTACCGGTGAGGAAAACACTGCAGTTGGATTAAACGCACTCAACCAAAACACTGCCGGAACCGGCAACACAGCAAGTGGTTTTGAAGCACTCAAAGAAAACACTAGTGGTGAATTAAACACAGCAGTAGGTAGAAAGGCACTCCAAGACACCACTATCGGTAAGCATAACGTGGCAGTAGGTGCCTCAGCACTACTTGAGAATGTAGACGGAGATTACAACGTAGCAGTTGGTGTAGGGGCGCTTAGAGATACTACTGACAACAATGCAAATACTGCAGTTGGATATCAGGCACTCATGGTTACTACAGGTACTACAAACACAGCAATTGGGTATGGTGCAGGTCAGACCACGACATCAGGAGAAGGGAATACTTTGTTAGGGCTGATGGCTTTGCCTTCTACGGCTCAGACAGACAATGAAGTTGTACTAGGTTACTCTAATGTTACAACCCTACGTTGTAACACACAAACTATCTCTACACTATCAGATGCAAGAGATAAAACAGACGTAGAACCTTTACCACTAGGTGCTGACTTCCTTAATAAGTTAAACCCTGTTAAATTTAAGTGGGATACAAGAGAAGGTAATATTAAAGATGGGACCCACGAGATTGGCTTTATTGCACAAGAACTTCAAGCAGTGCAACAAGAATCCAATACTGAATACCTCAAGATGGTAATTGATGAGAATCCAGACCGTCTGGAGGCTTCTTACGGTCAATTAGTACCAATCCTAGTTCAAGCAATTAAAGAACTTTCAGCTCAAGTAAAAGAACTACAGTCAGATGTTGTTAGATTAGAGGCTGGTTAACTTGTCAATTCAATACTAGTATTAATCATGGACGAAAAAACAACTGATGAAGTAGCATCAATCTTCAGTGCTGCTGGTGATAGCGTTACTGTAATCAATGCAGAAGTAGCTAAATCTACACTTACTGATGAAGAGAAAGCTACTGTACAGCGCAATATAGATCACCTTGAGATAATCAAAGCTTACAAGAAAGTAGATGAGACTACCTCCATCTGGGGAAGTGAAGACTTCACTGCTATTGATGCAGCTGTAACTGCAGGCAAAGCTAAGCTCGCTTGAATCTACAATTAAAACAAACAAACAAATGGCAACAACATTCACATAAGGGAATTGCTAAAGCAGCTGATACTGCTTCACTGCTAGTTTATTTCAGATGTTAGAATATATTTAACATCCAATTCATTCATACTAAGCATGGCTACTACATATACTTATAAGATCGTTAACCTTGAGCGTGAAACTGTTGATGACTATGTATTTACAGTACATTACACAGTTATTGCTTCCGATGGTGCCCACGAAGCTGGTTCATATGGATCTATTGGATTAAAGCGTCCAGATACACTAATTCCGTTTGCGGATTTAACTGAAGAGAAACTGATCGAGTGGCTGAAAGGTGAATTGAATTCGGGAAAGAAAACAGATGAAGATGGTAATGAAGTTGTAATTGATCGTGTTGCAGAGCTGGAAGGAAATTTACAAGCACAGCTCGATGAACTAGCAGCGCCTAAAACTGCTAGTGGTTTACCTTGGTAGTGCAATATTATGACAACTGAGGAGCGGCAGGCCTTTTGGGAAGCAATCGAAAGCGGCGAAAACCCCTTGCTTTCAGTTATGTCAAATTTAGTTGAGAAATGGGGAATGCCAGCCATCATCATGGCACTTGGTGATATAGGGAAAGTTTTGTCGGAAGATGCAATTGATGCAGAGCTGACTCCAAATCAGCGCGGTCTAATTATTTCAGCGTGTGCTCATGTATGCAATCTTTCAGACCAAATGCACGCAGAGATGGAGTTCATAGCTACGAATAAATAAAGTAAGGCGTGCTTGTAGACGTAAGGAGATTACAAAAGGCAGCCTGTGGAAAAAACAGGGGGTGATACATAAGCAAGTCTTATTGGTAAAACGGTATTTGGCTGGTAAAGTAACTATAAGTGCGCCAAATTGGAGGATAAGTACATCGCTATATCTAAACTGCCAGATGAATTTGAATTGATGTAAGTACAGATACAAAAATGCCTATATTAAATCATATAGAATAATAGTAGTTGTGATAATCAAATGGCTATTTTTGAAAGCGCTATTTTTTGGATAATTCTAGCTGCAGTAAGTGAATGCTTGAGCCTTATCCCAAATGAAAAGGTCAAAAGCAATGGCTTAGTGCAACTGCTTGGTAGTTTACTGGAAACTGCTCTAAAAAGTAAAAGTTCAAAAAAGCAGAGTTAGAAATTCAGACTAGCTCGTGGAAAGCTGATTTCCGTGAGTGGACACACTCTCGTAAATCTTATTCAAGGCAATGATTGAAAGTTTAGTCTCGGCAGCAATTGCTGTAATTACTGGTGGGTTTGTTTTGACTGGTAGACTCAATCAAAGTGTATCTCAGCTAGACAGACGTCTTGATGAACTTGAGCTGAGAATAGCTTGTGAGTATGCAACTAAAGAAGAATTTACAAAAGCATTAGATAGATTTGAAGCTCATATGGTACGCATTGAAGGTAAGCTAGATAAATTTATTATTAGGAAATAAAGAATCATAGCGTCTCTAGAATAAGGGCATGATTGCCGAGAGTGTAATCACTCCAAAGGAAGTGAAAATTGGCTAGTGTGGTATCAGCAGCAAGAGTTTTATTCTCTAGTTGTAAAAGAACTAATAGAAGAATGGGTTGAAAACAAACGCTATGACATTGGGAAATTAGATGACATCAGAATTAACGATAGAACAACGGTTTGCTTTGAGCCGTGCCCGGTATGAAGTTACTCGTATGAGTAGACCAGCATTAGAAATAACAGCGCTGCGTTTATTGAAATCACGTCTGGAAATGAAAAACGGTGTTCAGTCAACACTGCAGCAGAACGGGATCATGTTCAAAATTGAAGAAGGTCAAGCAGGGCTCCCAGAAATTATTTCAGAGCAAACATTCATGGAAATGTTAGAAATGAATTCAAAGGAAGATGACGAGGTACCACAAGACATTATGGACGTAGGATATGAAGATGATGATTTAGAGGATAATGGTCTCCATTTTGTTTAAAGATAGTTAGAATTCCAGTAGTTAAATAATTAATATGGAACTTATCATAGGACCAGCACTAGCTTTAATTGGTAGTATATTTTTCACAGTTGCATCTGCTAAGAAGACTGTAAATCGAATTGATGACATAGAAACGAGTTCTCGTCAGCAAATCGTGCTGCTAGAAGATAAGGCTGCAATGCTAGAAAGTAAAATGATTGATATTACTCAGAATACAGAAATCAAATTTGCACAGACATTAGCGCCTGTTGCTCAAGCTGTTAAGGCTTTAAATGAGCAGGTGGGAATTTAATGAAAATTGATCTATGTGATCTATTTGTTGAATTTTCACACGACTCCCATCATTACGCGGCTTTAAGTATGCTGCAAGAACAGCTATCAGATGAGCTGCTTGATGAGGATAGTGATTGGATCAATTGTTTTCGTGCAGCTCCTGAAGTTAAGCCAGGTAATTATAATAGGAAGATAATTAATAATATTAATAATGTCAGCGTTCAATCTACGTAATGGAACCGTCGATAAACGACGTTTAAGCGCAGCTGATAAACAGAGCTATCGTCCACAGCGGCGACAACAGGCTGTAGCGCGTGCGCGGGCATATCGTGGTCAAATGGCATGGGATGCTCATCGTGAACGGCCTACAGTTGACAGAGCACCAGGTACAGGTGGATTCACACAAGGAATCAGTATTCAGCAGCAGCGTCTACGTGATGAAGGTGCAAAACTAAAACGCAGTAAACAGTTGCGTAATGAAGGTTTAATTTATGATGCTAGTTAAATGAAGGGATGGTAGGAATAGACGCAGGTGCTGCCATAACACCACCAGGTACTACAGAATCACCAGCAATTGGTAAATCAGCACCACCTAAAGCGGGGATATCAGGCATGAGCCCACCAGTCACTTCTGCCATTACTTGCGCTTTAACAGTATCTATGATGGCTTCTTTATTACTATAAATGTAATAACCACTGCCAACAATGGCACCAGATACAATAAAAGACGACAAAGCAAGTACATTAATGAGTAATTGCATAATTTCAGAGAAATGAAAATAGACCCCCGCGATAGCGGAGGCCATGTGCTTGTTTATCAGAAGGTGAATTTAGCGCCAAGTTTGGTGCCAATATTCAGGTTATCGAATTCGAAATCCTGATCGGTCGTGAGTGCAGAAACTTCTGCATACACACCAAAGCGTTCGGTTACAGCAATAGAACCGCCGAGCTTACCTGAGTATTCGGTCTCAGTATCAATACCATCAGCGTGCTGCAGGCTGGGACCACCCTGGATATAAAGACTCACAGAATCAGATACAGGACCTTCGACACCAAGGTGAAGATCGGTTGAGCCAGCATTAAAATCGTTGCCAGTAAAACCAGAGTTATTTTCAACGTTGGCATAAACCCCAGCGAAGCTAGGTGTAGCAAGCGAAGCACAAGCAATCGTGCCAGCAGCTACTTTAAAAAGTGTAGAAATCATTTGTTTAAGTAGAAAATATAAGCAAACTATTTGTTTGCGTAGATTTAATTCTATCGTATTTAACTAATAATAATGGAACAATCTACTGGTTAAAGAACAATTTAATTATTGGTTATTGGGGGATCAAGTTGTACCCGTGATTGAATTGTCTTTGTACTCTGGTCCTCATATTATCTACAATTCTATAATACTCCTCTCTTTCACTATCGGTGCCTGTTATACCTACACCTAGCGGGATGCCATCTAACGTTGGAGTATTATTATCTAGCTGGTCGAGAAACTTATATCCATAAATCATAGGATAAGAAAGATTATCTCTACCTTCTATGTTGCCTAAGCCCATCTTATCTGTAACTGCTCTAGCAATACCTTGTGCATTAGCTTCTTCTAACATAGTAGGAACTACTTCTGTCTCATACATATAACGTATCGAAGCGCCGTTTCTGGGTAGATTGGTTGGGTTCCATTCCCTGCCCGCGTAAGGGCTGCCTTCAGCGCTTGCTAATATCCTCCTTTTATATTCTTCACTTAAAGCTGTTGGGAATTGTGAATGAGCACCTTCATGCGCTAATACGTGAGCAGATGCATGAGGGTCAACATTAAGTTCAGAAGGTTTAGCCCACATTACAGATCCACCGCCTGTTCCATAGAGACTCCCTTCACCAGGAGTTGCTGGATTAATGCTGCTGCTACTACCAGATGCACCACTTAATATTTCCATTACATCAGCACCTGTCTGGTTTACTGAAAAAGTTCCATCAACTTCAGGGTTGAAAGGGGAGTGATTATGGTGATGCCCGTCAAGCCACTGGCCTGCTTTACGCGTGCCCATTTTATTATTAAATAATACAAGTTTATTATATCTAAAACAAAGAAAAAGCCCCACCGATAGGTGAGGCTGACAGTTACTTATTTGGTATAGGAATTACCCCTATATGTAAAGCTACCGTGTGATTCAGTAGGGCTGTGCTCTTTTGAATAAGGCACACCACGGTAAGCCGTAAATTGCAGTTGTGCTTTAGCGTTCTCACTTTGAGCACGCTCTAGATTTTTACGGGTCAGCAAAAGATGCTGCAGTTGCAGTTGATTCATTGGAATACTCCAGTTAGGTGAATATTCCCGTTCCTTCAGTCTCTTCTAGGCTTACTTGCGTCCGCACTGTTAGCGGATGAACGTACTTCTATTATAGCTTTGTTTAGCTCTGAAATGGTGGGGATTTTGTCTGTATTACGCAGACGGACGAGTGTTTCAGACCATTCGGCAGAGTTCTGCTCGCCCCAGTAGAGATTAGTAGTTGAGTATTTGTCCGACATTAATTAAATTTGGATTTGCTATTTTATTTTTGGATACTAAATCAGCAACAGATATTCCTGTTAAAGCCGCGATATCTGACAAGGTATCTCCCGACTTAACAGAATAGGATGAAGAATTACTAACAGGTACATTAGGTATAGATTTAGGACTCAAAGCATTTGTAATATTACCTAAATATCCCGACAAGAAATTAATTGCATTAGTGGCCGGAGGAGTGGCCTCAGTCGAATTAAAGTCTACGTCGTGTGTTGTTAGTCCCTTATCTTGAACAGAAGCTAATAAAGCTTCTGCTGGTTTCCATGGTTTCAATTGAGGTTTTAAACCTGGACCGACCAATGTTTCGATACCTGCCTGTAAAGGCGTTTTATCTGTGTCATATTTCTGAACAACTCCAGTAGGGATACCATTTGTATATTTAAAATCATCTGGTGCTACTGTTCCATAAATTAATTTACCTGCTATTCCTCCAGGTGTGTTAGGGTAATGTGCATATTGGACAGTTCCTCCTCCAGCATTTTCACGTGCTTGAAGTAAAGCATCGTTTATCATGGGATGGACATGAGTATCAGTCCTGTCTCTATGCATTAGTCCACCTAGTAGTGCTGGTACTGCTTCGGTAGCTGCCAATGTTTGTCCTACAGCATTATTCTTAAGTCCTATTAAGCCATCTAAGGCTTGGCCAGCAAATCTATTTACGTGTCCTGTAAGTTGATTAAACAATGACATGTCAATATTATCAGTAATTATAATTATATTTTAACTACTTTGTTTAGGTATGATAATCTCTATTTTTGTTGCGATCTCTTCCGATGTCATCATCAAACCAATGTGAAATTAGTATTCCAAACCATACATAACCAACAATTAGGCATATAAGCTCGACAGTTGCTGGTGACATATGCATAATTAGAGCCTGGGAATAATAGTTATGTCAATACCTAGGAAGGGCGGTATGATTCCAAGAATACGGAATAACC
>Ga0080013_1003204_pt1 | contig 17684 bp, 5 predicted proteins | sample ETNvirenome_6_85_FD_69236 | JGI IMG/M metagenome (GOLD analysis project Ga0080013, IMG submission 69236) | Marine viral communities from the Pacific Ocean - ETNP_6_85 (SPADES assembly) (version 2) | ecosystem: Environmental > Aquatic > Marine > Oceanic | place: Pacific Ocean | collected 2013-06-19 | reverse complement strand
TGATGCGATGATTTTCCCAGAAGATGAAAGCCCAGACGCGACCCAAGTAACCAAAGCGATCTATTTCGACATCGGTAACGTCATTGGCAACCAAGGCTCTATCAGAGGTCTCGGTAAATTCGAGAACTCTCGCCTTGTTATCTTCACGGAAGATCAAGGTGTCGTATACGAGATGTCTACGGATAATGAAAAGATTGCTATCGACGACAGCATCATCATCAATGCAGGCACCATCTCGCATAACACCATCAAAGAAGTAGGTGATGGCGTATTCTTTTGTGCCAGAGACGGGGTTTACCGCCTAGTCCGCTCTTCTACCAACGGCATCACTGCCAACATTGAACCGATGTCTGCCAAGGTATCCCGTTTATACCGCCAGCTTATTAATCAAGTAACCAACCCAGAAGATATTAGTGCGCACTATGATCAAGATGAGCATCAATACCACATCTTCTTTCCCCGATCCAACTCAATATGCAGCAGGCTCTCCCTCACTCTGGCCCCCTCGGATGACGCAGAAGAAAACAAGTGGAGTATGGGCGACTTTCAGAACATTCAATGTGCCGCTGCCCTCGGAGGCGTGACCATGTTTGGAAATAATGGCCAGATATGGGAGTACCGATATGAGGATGAAGAGGTTGACGAATACCCTGAAGCCGTGGTGACGACCCCAATTCTCTGGCATGGCACTATGACCGAAATAAAGCAATCTCACTCAATGCTTATCCAAGCCACGGGCGAGGGGGATTTAGAGATTGAGGCTTACGATGACAATGGTCGACTCATGTCGGCTCATGCGTTTCAGATTCAAGATGAATCGGTGGACAATGAGTTTCCAGATGTGCCATTGAACAGACAATTTAATCGCAAGTTGGAGCACCGTTATCGAGGCATCCAATTCCGAATCAAGATGAAAGGTAAGGGGCTGATCCAAATTCTAGGGATAGCCATCAACGTAAAGACATAGGTACACAAAATGGCTCGCATTAGACAGCAACATCCACAGAACTATACCTCCACAGGTAATATTAATACGGAGTTTGAGAACCTTCTGAGGTACTTGAATTCGGCTGAGCTGGGTAACAAATCCCTTGCGGAACTGCTGACCTCTATCTTCAGTGAAGACGGTGAATTTGATGGAGCGGTTGAGCTTCGAGTAGATGCGGCCAGCGGTTTACAATATCGCGTAGGTACATTTACCGACGAGGAAGATGGTTGGCAAAATATAGCCACGATTGACTCCTTACGAGGCCGCGCTGGTTTAGACGTTGGAACCATCGAAGCCCCTTTATTTTTCAATCGTCAAGATATTGCATTAACTACTGGCGATACCGTCATTAACTACAATTTTGACGAATCCACTGATGCGATTGTGCTTTACCTTGAGGGTGTATTACAAGCGGAAAGCACTTATGTCACTGCTTCGACAGCAGGAACGATCACCCTTTCTACTCCCGCATCTGGCGCACTCACGGCCACCGTGTATTCGATCCGCACTAGCTCTGTATCTGGCTATCGCCGTCAAGACACCACAACCGTAGCAGGGCAAGTGCTTATTGCTTTTCCACACACCGAAGCAGAAAAACTACTTGTGTATCGAAATGGTGTACTGCAACGCGAAGGTGCATCTAATGACTACCTAGCGTCTGCGGGTACAGACACCGTGACTTTTAACACGGTGATGCTGGTAAACGAGCTGGTTAGTATCATTACTATTGAAAATATATCCGCTGTGAATGTGGGCGGACTAATGATGGAGGATGAGTATACCGATGCCAATGGTTATATTGAGCTATCTAAAATAGTCATCCCAGATAATTCCATCTCAGTAGCTAAAGTTGCTACGCTGGTCGGAGAGCTTGCTGATAAGGCGCACCTAACCGTTTCTGCTACCACGCCTACAGGCGCATCCGATGGTTGGTTGTGGCTGGATACCTCGTCGGCCAACGCTGAACTAAAATTTAGTGAGTCAGGCCAATGGTTCTCTACCTCTCCTGATGCTTCTCTTCCAGTACCAAGTAGCACCGATGCACTCCGCTATCTCCGCGTTAACTCTGCTGGCTCTGGCTTTGAGATCGCTGACTTGAACTTATCCTCAATGGTTGCCAAGTCGGCTAAAGGGGCCGCCAATGGCGTAGCCTCCTTGGATTCGCAAGGTTATATCCCGATAGGGCAAATACCAACTATTCGGAGTGCGGCTATCTATCCCCTATATTTGTCCGGTGCAGTGACTAACGGTGCAAAACATGTGCTGCGGGTATGGAAACAAATCATGATTATTGATGCGATTAGCCTGCGCTGTGAAGTGGGTACGTGTGACATCAACATAACTGTTGAGGGCGTGGGTGTTGGTGCTACCTACTCGGTTTCTACTACTGGCTCCAACCAAACCTTTGGCACTGTGTTATCAATCGACGGCACCACTATCGGCAAGTCAGTCGACATTGAAGTGACCAATGCCAGCGCTAACTGTGAAGGGCTTCAAGTAAGCCTAGCCACAATCACTGAAATTGTGTAAAGGAGAGCATCATGGGTCTTTCATGGGAAACGGGCCAAACGCTTCAGCAAGCTTCGGGCTGGGGCGGATCAAAGTCAAACAATAACAAGTCAAACAATAACAATTCAAACAAGGACAAGAAAAAGGACAAGGACAAGAAAAAAACGACGACAACGCCAACTGTCGATTACACCGCTACTACTGTCGGCAGTAATCTTATGGATTCTTATGCAGCAATGGCTGGTGGTGGATCAAGTAGCTCAAGTAATAATGGCGACCCGCGCAACGAAGATAATGCTTACTCTGGCTATAACCCTAATACGAAGACTAACAACAACAATAACACCAGTGGCAGTGCTTCCGCCAACAGCACTAGTAACTCTAAGAGCACTAGTAACTCTAAGAGCACTAGTGATACCAGCGAAACAGAAAGCACGGGAGATAAATATTACGAGAATGCTTACGACGATCAGTGGGTGTCGGATTGGATGGACTCCTTTGAAACTTCCTCCTCAAAAGCACTAGAAACAACCAACGAAGGTGTATCCACAAATACAAAAGACATTGAGGCCCACTACGATGAATTTGGCGATGTCGTCGACACTGTTGAAGGAGCGGAGGAATCCATTGAGCAAAATGCATCAGATTTAGAAGACTATGGTATTGATCTAGGTGAACTAGAAGAAGACTTCGGCCTGATGGATGAAGACCTAGCCGCCGCTAAAAAAATTCAAGAAGCTCTGGGTTTGTCCTTGACGGACACCGAGGGTAATGTTGTCGACTTAGATAAAGACATTGGGGCTGCTATAGAATCCCAAACCCAAGGCCAAGCCGCTGATGAGAAAGCTCGGACGGCATTGACCAATCAGGTCAACAAGGCTGTTGAAGAAGTGGGATACCAGATTGACGACGAAGAACTGGCTCGTGAAAATGCGATGATTGATTCATGGGATGCGATTGATGAATCCAATGAGGCTATAACAGACTTGGATGATGCGCTCGAAGATCAAGGGATCGACCTGACCAACCTTGTTGACACCACTGCCACAACCTATGCAAACGATGCAGAGATTGCGAGAGACCGCCTGAAGACAGCCGTCGAGAATCGCACTGATGGACAGATCACCGATGTGAATGAATACATTGATTTGGTTGAAAGCGGTGCTATTGAAGCTGATGAAAATATTTCTGAGTTGATTGCTGACTATAAGGAACAGCAAGGCCAGACTAATAAAGATATATCTAGTGACGTTCAAACAGTAAGTGATAGCGTGTCCGAAAACTTTGATTGGGCCGAAGATGAATTTGACAGCATGGCTGATGAGTTCGATGCCAGCTTGACTGCCAGCGAGGAGGCGCAAACCAAAGCCACTGATGCTAACAAGAAATTCATTGACACAATTAAAGAAGAGACAGATGGTGAGTTCACCACAGTTAATGAATATATTGAAGCTGTTCAAAATGGTTCTATTGAACAAAATGAAGCTATCAATCAAGCCATGGGTGAATACAGCTTAGCGCAGATGGAAGCCATGGAGGAAATGGAAGGTGTTGTTGATAAAAATGCAACCACCGCATCTGAAAACCTAGCCGAAACGAAGGAGGAAATTACCACTAAGGTTGATGACTACGAAGCGGCCAGTGATGCAGCCGATGGAGCGTTAAACAAATTGCTTGAGTCTGCCTCCAATAAGACGGGCAAGGACATCACTGACCTGAACACGTTGATTGAAGGTGTTGAGTCGGGTGCGATTGAACAGGATGAGGAGCTGACGCAGCTCATTAATGACTATGAAACAGCGCGTGTCACATCTCAAGAGGCGTTGGGTAAGACCATGAACGCGCAGGATGATGCGTTGACTGAATCAATCGAATCTGGCGACAAGGCTAACGCAGAGAAAACTGCCGAAGAGATAGAGGCGCTTGAACAGACCACTAATCTGGCTCGTGCAGACTTGGAGCAAGCTATCTTCGAGAAGACTACAGGCATGTATGACGATGCAAATGAATACATCGAGGCTGTCGAGAGTGGTTCCATTACCGCTAACGAAGAAATGCAGGGTCTAATCGGTAAGTACAAGGAAGCGCAAACAGCTTCTGAGAGCGCATTGTCCAGCACAATAACAGCCAACCAAAAATCTACTGACGAGCAGATTGGTCAAGTGTCCTCCGACCTAACGGCTAGTGACAAGGCTCATGCCGATGCAGAAGCAGCAAACAAAACGCTGATTGATACAATTAGCGAAGAGACTAACGGTAAGTTCGACAGTGTTGACGAGTATGTCAATGCCGTTAGAGAAGGTTACATTTCAGCTAATGAAACTATTGATGCTGCAATGACAGCTAACAGTGAAGCTCAAGCAGCCGCTACCAATACTGTCCAAGAAAATGTCGATGCCAATGCTGAAGAAACCAAGTCTAACTTTGAGCAAGTCAATGAGGAAATGGGCGATGCTCAGAAGGAGGGTAGTGAGGCTATCCTAGCGGTAGAGCAGGAAGCCAACCTAGCAAGAGCTGATCTTGAGCAGGCAATTTTCGAGAAAACTACTGGCATGTACGAGGATGCGAATGCGTATATTGAGGCGGTAGAAAATGGCTCAATTACTGCTAACGAAGAAATGCAGGGCTTGATTGAACAGTATCAACAAGCTCAGATTAAAGCGGATGAAGCTTTAGGTAGTGAAGTTGATAGTAGCAACAAAGCCATGGATGATAAGTTGACAAGAACTGAAGAGACTTTACATGGCAAGATTACCGAGGGTGATCAGGCCGTAGCGGATGCAGCTACGGCTGCCCGTGACGATCTTCAAAAGGCAATACTTGCCGCTACCGATGGCAAGTACGAAGATTTAAATGCTTACATGGAGGCTGTAGAAAAAGGTCAGATTGAAGTCACCGATGAAATCTCTGATTTGATGGAAAAGTACGGTGATCAGCTTGATGGCGTTGAAGGTCAGGCTTCTGATAATGCTAAAGATATTTCAGACGCTTCGGATGATAAAAAAGACGCGAGCAAGGTTGATAATAACTCCGATGCCGAATCAGAAAAGTACAATCAAGAGTATTGGGCCAACCGCGTTAAGGAAGTTGGTACGGAGCAGGCGACTGCGGAGATGCTAGAAGCTGGAATCGAGAAAGGTTACTCCGGTGATGCTGTTGTAACCAAGAATGATGTGTTAGCAACTCAATACACATTGAAAGGAATAGGTGAAGCGGCATTTAAACTCGGAATAGAACCCACTGTAACCACCACCACTTCTGGCTTCCTTGATGAAACAACTACCACGGTGATGACATATGATTTCGGTGCTAGTGGTGTATATGAAGTGACTCAAGAAACGTATTCACCTGTATATGATGGTATTCGCCTTGGTGATGACGTAATTAAAACGTATGTAAACGGCGTTCTGGCATCAGTACAAACAGGTGATGATCCAGCAACACTCCCTGATCCCACGCATATTGGTGACGCCGCCGACTATGGAAGCGGAGCAGGTGAAACCACAGCTACTGGCAGTAGCGATGGCGGTGGCTCAAGTGGCACATCCGAAGTGGTTGAAGAGGAGCCAGAGGAGGAAGTCACTGAAGAAAACGAAGTTGATACTACGGACATCCCCTTACCAGATGCAAGTGGTTCAGGCTCTTATGGTCAGGATGGACGAGCGTTTACGCTTGATGGAGTAACATTTATGAAACGCGTTAAAGATCGTAATGGACGCTGGACATACATTAAGGTTGACAATTTCCGCAACCAAACCTCTCAGTCTCGCCGTCAAGGCTGGGGCAGCAACGTAATTAATTTATAGGTGACGAAATGGTTGATCCGCTAACAGCAATTACAATGCTCTTTGGAATGTCAGAGACATCCTCTGCCAATTCGCGTGCCTCCGCTTTGACTGCTGAGCAATTAGCCATCCAACAAGAAATGTTGGATATGGCCAAGTTGCGTGAAGGTTATGACGAGGAGATGCGCGAAGATCAAAAGAAACAAATCGAAGATTACATGGCGACATTGAAAGAAGTGTTTGATCGCTTGGGCGCAAGAGAAGTTATTGATCCTGTCAGCATTCAAAATGATGCCAATATTTACTTTGATCAGAACATGAACGACCTGAACCGCTCGATTGACCGAGTGAACTCACAAGGTTATGCGCAGCAAGCTTCGCGCGGCATGGGTGACTCATCAGTCAATGATGACCGAAAGGAGGAGTTGACTCGTGAATACTCCGATCTGATTAGTAAGGCTCGAACAGACGCTCAAGGTCGCGCCTTTGATAAGGCCACGAAGTCCGAAGCGCTCACTAACCAGAACCGCTCCAACATCACAAGCGAGTACGATCAATACTTTGCTAAACCCTTCGACATGATGAATATGTCGAGGAAGTCAGATGGTGCTGGTGCACTAAATTCTGCTGGCACTATGACCAACGCTATGGCCGAAGCGGCAAACAAAAGTGCTGCTGACACTAGTGAAGCTTTTGGCGCTCAGTTGGAAGACCTCCGCGAGCGTTACTTCCCTCATGACAATGACAAGAAGAAGGATGATTAATCATGTATGCAGGCATTATGAAAGGCATGAGCGACAAGCGTAAGGATAACCTTACAAACCGCCGAGAAACATCCCGCTTGTTCAATAATTACGTGACCAACGCCAGACAGATGGGGCTGGAGTTGAACGAAGACGATTTGCAAAACTATTGGAATAACAACTCCAATAGTATCAACCGATCCTACGCCCCCTCTGCTTCTCGCATGAAGAGTATCGTCGCCGCACAAGATGATCATCTGGCCCAGCAAGCCCAGCAGCGTCAGTTAGCTGAACTTCAACAGCAGCAAACCTATCGCACAATGGTGCAAGGTATGGTTGAGGATCAGTTTGATATTCATCCTTTTGCCGATGACACTACAGCTTTGAACGATGCTATCACCCAGCAGTTTGGTGGTAATCAGGTACTTGGTGACATCTATGCTGACATGTATGGTGGCGGCACAGGTATTGGTGCTGCGCACAAACGCTTTGAGCGAAACCGTATTGGCGATCTAGCAGGGCAGATAGGCACCTTCACCACTAATGGTGTGTTCGATCCAGCCGTGATCCAAGAGTACCTTGGTGATGTTCCTCAGCACCTACTTAAAGCAGCTACCGATCAGGCCAAGCAGTCCCATGACCGCAAACTGGAAGTTCAAAGCCAAGCGGATCACACCTTGCGGATGGGTAATCGCTCGTCTGCGCAGCAAGCCATAGCCACCATGATAAAAAACGGGACAAACACTCCTGAACGAGTTGAAAATGTTTTAGCTCAATGGGGCGTCAACGACGAGGAAGATCGCGCATTCATCCTCGAAGGTGCTCAAGAGTTATCACGGAGTATTGAGCAGCAGGATATGGAGAGCCAAAATGTCAAACTAGAAAAGCGTCTGCAAGACGCAAAGACTTCCAATAAGCAGTTGATAGTCGATCAAAAGAAAGCAAATAGAGAGAACCTTCAAAACCATTTTGGTGGCTATCCCGCTTCTATAAAGAGTGCTATTGATGCAGTCTCCAATGTTTACATGCTTGATTCAGTGGGTGCTCAGTCACTTCAAGATTGGATCAACACGCAAATGAAGGAGAACGAAAATTACGCCAACAACACTCAGCAAGAGCTATCTAGTCAGATAGGAGGCTTCCTTCATTCGCAGGGCGTTAAGCAGTATAACGCTGAGCTTGACCGATTAAACAAGAGCGCCCAGCAGAATATCGGATACACTAGATTCACGCCTAAACAGTTCAAGGCGGTGTACATTCCATCCCTAGAGTATGAGCTACAGGATATTGTCAGCCGGATCAATAGAGCTGTAGAAGTAGGTAATTACGCTGCTTATGAAGCAGGCCAGCAGGAATTAGCTGTGACTGTTAATGTGTCTCGTGATGAGCTATTGATGCGTCAATCAAAGATGAAGGAAAGCTTTGGTAGTTATGCTAATGACCAAGAAGTAGGCGAGGCTATCCAAGCTGCTGCCGAGTTACTTGCATCCTTCGCTGAAGCTGGTGCAGCTATCACCCCTCCTAAAAAGCCAGTGAATAGCTCAGTTCCAGCGTTTGCTTCTGAAGGCTTGGCTAGCTTGGAAGAAAAACTCACCAACGCCAGAGCGTCCTTGGATAATTTCAAACAGTATCAAGATAGCAGGGGTGCGGACGTAATAAAATACACGGCGGAAGTGAAAAAGCTTGAAGCCAAGATCGCCAAGCTGAAAAAAGACTACAGAGTCCAATAGGACGACCAAATCACGGTGCTCCAATAAAGTTTCCTTATACACTAATTTCGGAAACTGGAGCACCGAATGACTATTTTCTCTCAGCGCCAAGCTGACATCCGAGCACGCATCCGAGCTGAACAAGAAGCTCAACAAACCACCGACAACAAAGCGGCATACCTTTCCAATACGCCAGAAAACAAACTCCTTGAAAACCCAGCCGCGTTGGCTGACATCCGAGACTATTATGCTCGATGGGAAGGGAAGTTCTTTGCTGATGACAAGGAAATGCTGGAAGAATTCCATGACGATTGGTCGTGGAACACGCTCAACACGATGGGCATTGGCGGCAACTGGGCCGAAGCATCTAATGCTGGCGAAGAGAAAGGTCAACACATGGCTCGGATGGCCTCTCTGTTTGAGAAGGTTCCGAACCTGAATAGCCAAGGTGGCTTTGCTGATCACATCGGCGGCGCTAGTGTTGCAGGCAATATTGGCGAATCCTTACTACTTGATCCTTTAAATCTTGTCGGCTTTGGTGCTGGTGGCCTGATGGGCAAATCAGCCGCACGAGCTGCTGCTGCTGCTGGCCAGAGCGGTATGAAGCAAGGCATGCTGGCGGCTGGTAAGCGTGGTGCGCTAGTTGAAGGCGCGTTGAACATGCCGATTGCTTACGGTCACGATGCAATGACCCAAGGCTTTGAGCAAGAAGTTGGCTTACGTGATGAGTACAGTACGCTCCAAGGTGCAGGCGCAGCCGCCCTCGGCGGTGTTGGTGGTGGTGTTCTGGGTGGAATCATGGGTGCTTTCGCTGGTGCTTGGGGTGCTCGCATTGGCGCTAAAGAAGCACAGCGTCTGCTCGACGCAGGGCATACTCCTGAATCCATCCCTTCGATGTCTCAGAAACAAGTTGATGATTTTCTGAAGGAAGCGGATGACCCTCTATCTCAGAAACCGTCTCTTGGCGAAAAGCCTGATGGGTCTGAATATGACAGACCTGCTGTATGGCGCAAAGAAAGCAAAGAAAGAGAAGCCAAGATAGCGAAAAATGAAGAGGAAGGGATTTTTGATCCTGATCTGGCTGACGATGTGCATATCGTTGACCAAGCGATTGACCGTGTAAACGCAGCCCTACAAGCTGAGACTGATGACGCTACACGCAATTTACTTAACGATCATCTATCAAAACTTTCCGTCCTGCGTGCTCGGATAGAAAAGGCACAGTCGCGCATCTTTGAAATTGAAGAGCAAATGAAGGTCACAACTAATGAAATAGAATTAGTTAGACTTGAGAAAGAGTTGCGTGCGGTCATCGAAGTACAGAACCAAGTTAATCGCTTGCGTCTCAGCATGGGCGATCCTACCGTGGCCAAGGTGGCGGATGAGGCCACCCCAGCACCAACTCCCGAAGAACCTGTTGCTAAAGTTGCTGATGATACAGAGGCAAAGCCAGCAGTTAAGGTAGAAGAGGAGGACGTTGTTGGTGAGGCGGTAAACACCACTGAAGCCGCCCCAGAGGATGTCCAACCTAAGTCTAAAGGCCGTCCAAAAACGGAGCTGTCTCCTGAAGTTATCAAGTTCATACGCGAACAGGGTGTGGATGAAAAGATTATAGAGCGAGCTGTTGCCGCCACCACAACACCGCCACGCAAGCGCCTGCTTAAAAATATTGCACGCAAGCATAAATTATACGAGACAGACGAAGAGCTTAATGCAGCCAATATCAATGACTTGAATGCTCGCGTTGAAGAGCTGGTTGCTCGCAGCAAGGCAGAAGCACTACCTGAAGTCAACGAAACAAAACCTGTCGATGTTCCAGAGACAGCAGCAGAAGATGCTGCTATCCCAGTAGCAGATGTGGAGGCAACGCCTAGCGTCAAGGTCACTGACGAAGTTGATTATGGGCCAACCGACTCTTACGATCCTGCTCTGGCTGATATGCCAAGCGGCGAAGACTACAAGTTTATCGACGGCCTAGTAAAGCTGATGCGTGAAACGCCAGCCGTCCATAAGAAGCCTGCTCCAGAAGCGGCCCCTGCCGCCAAAGCCGAAGCTGATACTCCTCCTCCAGAGCCAACGGCAGAAAGTCCTACACCACTTAGTGTGGAAGAAGTTGCTTCCACCAAGCTAAGTGACACAGGATTACCTGATAGTGAGTTCGATCATCTCTCCGAAGTGCTTGCTTTGGCTGGCTTAAAGTCTACTCCAAGCAAGCTGAAAGCTTTGACGATTGAAGAGCTTGCTATTGTTGGCAATAATTTCACCGCACAAAACCATTCTATCTCCGCGATGGGGGCTGACGCTCGCATCAATGCCTTTGAGGTCATTGAGCGAATTAAAATGCAGGTTGCTCCCAATGGCATCCTGCGCAATACGCAGTCCAGAACCGATGCGATCAACCAAGTTAATAAGTTATTTCGCAGTTATGGCAAAGCATTCACTAACGATGCAGTAGCTTTCCTTAATCGCCTGTCTGGTAATGACTTAAACGTAGGTGAAGATGGGCTACCTATTTTTACTTCGCCTAAGATGACCATGGGGAGGTCTGATTTAAAGGGGGATAACTACAATTTTAGAGGTTCAATTAACAGTATTAATCTTGGTGCCGCCAATAAGAACGGCGTAATAACACCTCGTCTTGCGACCTTTTATCACGAGGTCGCACATTGGATGTTCGACAACGTATTAACATCGGCCCAGCGCATTGAAGCAGTGAAGATTATTCGAGGAAAAATCTACGACGATAGCAACGCCTTGAACTTAGATAAAGTGCAGGAAATGACCTCTATCGGCAAGGATGTTTTCCAAGGCTATGGTGTGGCCAAAGGTACTGATGGTAAGGGATTCAGAACTAACTCGGATGCATCCATTGATGAGCTATTTGCCGAGCAGTTTGCTCTGTTTGCGATGAGGAACCATGCCTCCCCAGATTCTCAGTCAGAGTCCTTGTTTAAGAAAATGGCTGTATATATAGATTACCTCTACAAGCGATTTATCTTACAGCAGAACGTAATTGATCCTGACTTGGAACGTTTGTTCATCAACATCATTCCAAATGAGAAGCAGGTTCGAGACCGTTTGATAAACAACGTCAAGCAAGTCAACGTCAGTGAAGCTTCACCCCAATCCCAGACAGGTAAAGCCATCCGAGTTCGCCTATCCGAAGTGGTCGAGATGAATGCGACCATTGAAGATTCCATCGGGTCGACCTCTATTATCAGTTACATGAAGGATGCGGGGGCTATGATGTACTCCCTGTCCAGTCAGCGCGGCAAGACCAAGGGCTTCCGTCAGGTTCAACCTTTGCACAAGGAAATGCGCTCGCTATCCGAGGAAGTGTACGGCACCATCCGAGAATACTACGGCGAAACCAAAGGGAAGCAAGGTGGTGAGCAGGATTGGGAAGCGATCCTGTCAGGTGAAGATGACCTTAGTATGTCTGCCGAAATTGAGCTGGCAGAAAAGCTTGAGCACCTTTGGGAAAAAGAAGGTGGCATGCGTGATCTGATGTCACGTACTGATGACCAGCTTCGGGGCCAATACTACCGCCATGAGCAAGAGTTAATTATAACGCCCATCGCCAAGGATTACATGCCTGCCCTATTGAGCGATCCCAAAGTGCGTGATGGCTGGCTCATCAAGCTGGAGTACCAGAAGAACAAGCCCAAGATTACTCACGAAAATATTGCTACCTACTCAGTCAAAGCGCGAGCTAAGACTGCGCCCCGCACAATGGAGCAGCAAGCCGCCAGTGATGCCTACGCCATGAGGAAACTGCCGCTCGATAAGCTGAAAGAAATAGCGGCGGGCGAAGGCCAAGATGCGGCAGATGCTGCCACTATCCTTTTAGCGAAATGGAAGGATGCGAAACCCAAGTTTCCCAAGGGCTATGCACCCAACCCCATCCTAAAAAGCGCCAAGGCACCAGAACTAAAGGACATGCTCGTTGATGCACTGGTTGGTGAGGCCGCAGGTGACAAGTCGGCGGGCAAGATGGTTCGTGACATTCGCTGGGAAATGGCCCGCCGTGGCGGCAAGAAGAAAATTAAAAATGATTCAACAATTAGCAACACCATCACGCTATTAAGCAAGAAGGAAGAGGTCATCCATTGGAATGGCAGCGAGCCAGACAACAAGATACCACTTAATATTTCGGCTGTGGGTCGTGAATTCTTGCAGAGCTTTACGCACCGTGATCCTATTGTGCAACAATCTTTGCGCACCGTGATGACCCGCTTCCTAAACATGATGGACATGGACACCAACTCCGAGTTCATCAATACGCAGTTCCTGTCGCAAGCGGATGCCATGCTAGAGGGTTTGCACATTGGCAAATTAGGCGATCCTAATGCACCGATCAAGCGAGACATGATAAATGAAGTTGATCTAACCAAGCCCGTCTTCAAGAGATTCCTGCGGGAAGGCCGCAAAAACGTGGTGGCGCTTGGCAGTGGTGACATCGAGCAGATCACTCAAGGCATCCGTGGCATGGCCCGTCTTGCTCTGCGTACAAATGCGATTCCGTCTTCCAATAAGTCATTGATCCTTGAAACCTACCGCTTGCAACCAGAGTCCGTGGTGTCTGAGATTCGGGGCAAGTTGGGTGGTGGAACAGAGTGGCAAGAAGCGGAGCGCTTCTTCACTGACAGTTTCGTGCATTACTTATCTGGCCATTTCCCTAGCAAAGAGAATATCTTCAAAGGGCTGACTCTCGATGAGGCCGAGCAGGTTGTCCATGTCTTTGACAATGTTCGGGACAGCGTGGACTACTTGACTAGTGGCGTCATCAACAAGAAAGAATTGGTCGGCGTCTTTGATGAGCTGGCTTTCTCAGAGCCTGCCGCGATCAATGCCGAGCGTGTTCAGGTGGCGGATGCCATGCGTGACACCATGCTTCGCTCAATTGATCCATCCAACAAGGACTCAGTTATCAAGAGCTACCTTCGGTACTTAGAGAAAGCAAACCCTCTTCGTCTGGATCGTTTGAATCGCTTTGCCAAGGGCTTGGGTCTAGGCAAGGATGGCGCTGTCCGCATCCTATGGCATAGTTCTCCTAATGGTGCTGCATTTGACCGTGCAGGCAATCCTATCCTACGCCCATCCAAGAATGGCCAACTAGGTTCTGGTATCTACATGAGTTCGGATGCTGAGTTGAGCTTCAATGTGTTTGGTCAGCGTCCGACTAAAGACTCTGTTAAAGCCAAAATCTTTGAAGCAGCAGCCAGAAACGGCATCACTGAGGGCAGCGCTGAGCACAATAAACTACTCAGTTTGCACCAGCAATTAGCGGATGCCTATGATTTGGGTAGCGTGACATCGAAGAAAATTATTAAAGGCCGAGACAGCGTGGATGAGGCTGAGCGTTTGGTTGATTTGATTGATAATCCTGACGATTTGCACCGCATCATCAAAGAGCTGGAGTCCACAAGTGTCATGCTGGAAGCGCGAGAAGCTGTCTTTGAGCAGAACGAAGCCATCATCACCAAGATCATGGAGGAAATGAACGACATTGCTGGTGTCCAGTTTGATCCTGTCTTAATTCCGTTGGTGGTTCGTGCCGAGCGTGTGGCTGACTTCAGTCTGAACAAGAGCTACACCACCAGCGATCCATTGTTAACGTCTTTGCTTGGGCGTATTCGTCAGATTGAAGCAGGCGATGTCCATGCCTCAGATGCTCAGCGCGTCTTGATGGAAGGCAAGGAGTATGGCTTAACGCAATCCGTGCTGGACGTGATTCGCCCACAACTGGAGCAAGGCGGCGGCAAGGTGAGTGGCAATGCTTTGTATCAATCTTTTGTTACTGGCATTGCGTCCTCGTTGAGCGGTTCTCAGAGTAACATCAAGCCAGCCCAACAGTTTGTGGATGAGCTGCTGGAGAGCTTGGGCTTTGAAGCCAAGGTTGGTTCCAATCGAAACCGTGTGCAAACCAAGGATGACAACGGTAACTTGCTGAAAGTGGAAGATCGTTGGTTTGATGAAGTGGTGGTCTTCAAGAGCAAGAATGTGAAGCACCTTGGTGCGGACATCTTCGACGAAGAATCTTCGACGCTTATGCACAGTAGTATTGAGATTCTGGATGAAGCCGCTGATGCGCCGAATCCGAATGGCAAAGTCCTTCTGGCTGCCATCAACTCCGAAGGCCCATTAAACAAGAAGGGCTGGGCAAGCACTGTCAATGAAATGGAAGAGGCAGGTGCGCCTCCTACGCTCACGTCAGCATTGATTGCAAAAGCCAAAGGCAAGCCGTTGACCGAAGGTCAGGCAAAAGCGCTTAGTCAGTTTGGGCCAAAAATGTTTTTGTCAAAAGGCTCTGATCGTCTGCGCTCCTACGGTATGAACTGGCTGGGTGATTTTATCCAGCCTCAACATGGCACAGGTTTTCACGAGCGCCAGAACAGTGAATTGGCGAGGAAGGTGGTGCCAATCATTCAGATGCTTCACAAGCTGCCAGACGCGAAGGGGACTGTGGGACGTTGGGCTTCTCGCAACAATCCTATGCACATTAAACAGCAACCCTCCGTCAAGCGGATTGTAAAAACACTTCGTCGCCCTGCTGGTCACGAGGCAGAGAAGCGCTTATCACCAGAAGAGTTTGAGGTGTATCGTGCCATGCGAGACCTGTTCCACAATGAGGCTGTGGCGCTGAAAGAAGCGGGTGTCATCATGGGTCACATCGACGATTACTTCCCGCAGATATGGAATAAAGAAGTGTTAGTGCGCAATAAAGATGAAGCGGTTGACGAGATTGCACGTCACCTGATGCGTGAATCAGTTACGGAGCGCAATGCCGACATCTCGCCAGAGCAGGCAGTGGAGAAAGCACAGGCTATCTTTAACCGTTTGGTGGATGATGAGGGTGTGTACATGCCGCCACCTACAGGTGGTCGTCGTGACGCCACGGGTGATCACATTGATTACCAACGCATGCTTCGATTAGACAAGTACCCAGATTCCTTGCGCTCCCTTGAGAAGTACCTTGAGGATGACTTGGATGGGATGATGACCAAATACTTTGATCTATCCACTCGTCGCATTGAGTTTGCTCGCAAGTTCGGTACGTCCTCGCACGGTTATTTTGACTACCTGTTCGCTGTCGAACATGGGGTTCAAGGTATGGCGGAGCTGATGACCACAGGCAAGGTGCATCATCGCAGCCTGCTGTTAACCAACAAGCAAGGCGACCTTGAGCGTACCGAACTAAGCCGTGACCTGATGACACCAGTTTCAGGTGATCCGGTTGAAGCGATGCAGTTAATCAAGAAAGCGCAAGAGATGGCCAAGAATCAAGGGGCTGACGCTGCCAGAGATTTCCTCATCGGCGCTCACCCTCGTTCTACACCTACGTGGGAGAAGCGTGCGGATGCCATTGCTCATGCTCTGGCTGACTTCGGTGGCGAAGTGGGGCAGGTGCCAGAGCAGGCATATAAGTTTACACAAGGTTTGTTCAACACGACACAGCGTAAGCCTGTGTCGCCTCAAGACACCTTCTTTGATATGCAGAACCGCACCTCCAAGACCCTACGCTCTATCAATGCCGTAACGCTGCTGGGTTGGACAACGCTGACTTCGTTAGGTGATGTGGCGTTGCCCTTGGTACGATCAGGTAACTTCCGTGCATGGGCTAACGGCATCCGTAAGTGGTCATCCGATCCGATCTATCGTGAGAGCATCCAGAAGGTTGGCGTAGCCATCGAGAACTTGACGCATGAGCGCTTGACGCATTTGGTCGGTGCTGATTCTACCAAAGCCACCAATGCCTTCTTTAATTTCACGATGCTGACGCCTTGGACAAACATGAACCGTGAGATGGCTGGTGCAGTATTCCATCAAGCAATCATCGCTGAGCAGCGTCAAGCACTGACAGCGCCCAAGACATCTATTCGCTACAAGACGGCCATGCGATTTTTGAACCGCTATGGCTTGGCCGAGTTTGGCAAAGAAGGTGCGAAAGACTTGGCAAATCCACAGATGCTTGCGGATTCTCAAGCTGTTCGTGATGGCATGATCCGCTTTGCCAACGAGTCGATCTTCACGCCGAACAGCAATGACATTCCGCTTTGGGCGCAGACTCCATGGGGTAGCATTGTATTTCAGCTCAAGTCATTCCCACTCATGATGCAGCGATTGGTGCTGGGTGAGGGCGGTGTGATGAGTGAAGCTGTAAAAGCCAATCCCTATCCGCTTCTCTATGCGATGACCATCGGTGCAGGCTTCGGCATGATGTCCCTTGGTTCCAAGGATGTGGCACAAGCGCGAGGCGGCGAAGATGAGCAGAGTGCTGCATTCCGTAAGCGTAATCTGTTGAAGTCGCTAGGCTTTGATAAGTCTGTGCATGGTGACGAGGATGACTTTGCGGGCTGGTACTTGGATGGCTTGATTCAGATGGGCGGCATGGGTCTGCTTTCCAACATGGTGTACGATTCAGCCCAGCAGTTAGACAACGGCGCTTATGGCCAGATGAGAACAATGTCCACGTTGTTCGGCCCAAGTGTGGGACTCCTAAACTCTGGCTTCAATGTCATGGCGGGGGCTTCTGAAGTTGTCAGCGATTCATTGGGTGGCAACACCAGTAACTCCAAGGAGCGTCAAGCGCTTCGTGAAGTGGCGAGTCGTGTCCCAGTCCTCGGTGGCGTTAAAGCCTTCCGTGAAGGGGCAGTTAACACTGGCGCTGGCCAGCCTGAAGGCAAGGCCAAGTCCTCCGGTTGGGGCGGTGGATTCAGTGACGGATTCAAAGGTGGCTTCTGATGGAGGCCACTCCCCATTTTCAATGGTCAGAGCTGACGTGTAAGTGCGGTTGCGGAACGAGTTATGTTTCTGTCTCCGCACTCGATAAGCTGGAAGCCATGCGCAACATTTTGGGTAAGCCCATGTATCTGAACTCAGTGTGTCGCTGTCCTATTCACAATGCCAAGGTAGGCGGCGCTCCTCTTTCACAACACCGCTCCACTAA
>Ga0080013_1003203_pt1 | contig 17684 bp, 20 predicted proteins | sample ETNvirenome_6_85_FD_69236 | JGI IMG/M metagenome (GOLD analysis project Ga0080013, IMG submission 69236) | Marine viral communities from the Pacific Ocean - ETNP_6_85 (SPADES assembly) (version 2) | ecosystem: Environmental > Aquatic > Marine > Oceanic | place: Pacific Ocean | collected 2013-06-19 | reverse complement strand
GAGCTCGGGGCCATCATCGGGCACACTCCCAACGCACAGCGACCGGCCTATTTTTTGCGACGACTAAGCCGAGGTGCTCGGCGATGACGTAAACCTCGACAGCGTCGACCCATGGTTGGGCTGACGTTGCCCACATATCAAACCGGTAGTTCCCGCCAGAGCGGAACGCTTTGAGCGCTCCAGCGTTGTCACATTGCGCAGGTGCTGCAGCTGTCTTGCCGGCTCTGACCGTGTGAACCCTAAGGGCGGATGATAGTAGACCGTCCGGTGGTAGCAGTAGGTTGGCCAGTTTCCTACGGTCTGGGTTCCTGCGCTTGTAGACATAGGCGCCTGGCTTGCCCGAACGGCTGCAGCCTTCTGACAGTAGAACCACGGCGATGCGGTCGCCATCGATGGCAAGGCCTATGGTCGCGTCTAGGTCTGGATGTTTGAAGAATGAATAGGACACGTTGACTCCCTAGGTGGTCGGTTTAGTAGTGGTAGTTGCAGTCTTGGACAGCGTTCTTGCCGTCCGTTGTGATACGCATAGCGCCGTTCTTGGACACCTTGACTAGGCCCAGTCGCGCTAGCTTTTGGAAGGTCGGGTGTGCATGGCTATAGTCGACCCGTCCGCCGGTAGCGCGTTGGATAAACTCGGCACGATAGGCGCCCTTGCGTGCGCACAATGAATACAGTGAACGCCTCTCGTCTTCGGTTAGTTCAACGCTACCGGGTAGGGCTAGGGTCGAGACGTTGGACGGGTGGACATAGAGGCGGCCATGTCCCGTTAGGTTGCCACCTTCATAGCCGACGTATACCGCGCAATCTTGAGGTATCTCGAGGCTATCGGCACGGTCCACGGGATTACGGGTGAACGCGTTCGCTCCACCCCAGGAGCCTAGCCGCTGTTCGGTCTGGCCAGTGGTTAGGCAGATAGCTGCCATTGTCCCGCGGATACCCTTGCCGGACAACGGACTGTGGGCGGTTTCACTAGGCACTAGTTCTATGTCGCGTCGGGTATGACCGGAGCGTTTGACCGCGTTGGATAGGTGGGCAGGTAGGTCGGAAAGCTTGACGTACATGGTCAGTACCCCAGCCAGTTGAGTAGGTCGGTAGCATCGACGGTCCAACGTGGCTGCGGTGCGTCTTCGTCGTCGCCGTGGTTGAAGGTGGCGCACATGCCCCAACAGTCAACGCTGAAAGCAGCTATGGATGTATCGTCGCCTAGCCCGTGCTTCCTTAGTTCCTGCATGCATCGCTCGAGGGTGACGCGGATGCCTTCTGCTGATTCTGAATAGGTCATGGTTGATTCCTTAGTTGTTGATGGTGCGTAGTTGTTGGAGAATGCTGACGCTGTCTGCGTCAATGGAATCAAGCGCGTCATCAAGACGAGCAAGTCTCTCCGCCGTTTGTCCGCTCTCGATACGTCGGTCGGCTTTGATGCCGTCGACCATGAACAGGAAGAGGTGGACGCTCGCTATGGCAGCGATGCCGATGAAGGCGCCGATGAAGGTGCAGATGACTGCGAAGGTGTTCATGTTTGACTCCCTTGGAGGCGTTGGTTCGCTCGCCCCACTAACTACAGCGTCTCATACTTTGTACGCAAAGTACAGAACAATCGTAACCAGCCATCACGAAAGTTTGACTCTTCGGGTACCATACGGGTGGTTGGTGTGGGAAAGGGAAGTCGGGACGACTGACCGATGAAGCGAGGTCGACAACGACCGAGCCTACCAAGGTCACCGACCAACCTGCCCAACCGTCCACCACAGGCGCCAACCTACCCACCGTGGCTAGGGGCCAGGGGGCGACCAACCGTGGTGTGCCTAGTGAACCACCCACCTAGTCCCTTGGTTGCTCTCCTACTCCTCTGGTTGCTCTCCTCTGGTAGGCGGTCCTTGGTAGCCATGCGCTGGAAGTAAAGCGAGTGAGCCATAAGGCGAACACCAATAGGGTAGGGCCCCCCATTCAAGGTTGGTTACTAAAGGTAGGCACCCCCCTCTACCTCCCACCTTCACCACAGACTTCCCCCCTTGACAGGTAAAGGGTTAGGAGTCCCAAGGTAGGAATCCTGGGCCCCGAAAGTTTCCCGATGCGCCACCGAGGTTCTAGGAAAAGGTGGTAGTTTGGAAAAAGGTTCCTTTGGACTGTGGGGTAATCGGCATCCCGTCTGGTTGTTACCCAGGAAATGGTGGTTCGAGTCCACCCGGTCCAGCTTTAGGAGGTAGGGATGGAGATTAAGGCGAAGCATCACCAGGCAATTGAGCTGCTGATTCGTGGATTCAGTAAAGCGGAGGTCTGCAGGAAGCTGACGATCAAGCCTCAGACGATGTCGCGGTGGTGCAACCGTGAGTCGGAGTTCATGGACGCCTACCAGGCCCGGCTGAATGGTTTGAGAGCGGCGTCTGGGAAGGAAGTTGAGGACTGGCTCGGCACGGTGGAGATTCGTGGTCGCGCTCTGGTGGATGGGTCTCTGAACTGCCTGGGCCAGATCATGGCGGACCCCGACGCTTCTCCAGCGGCCAGAGTTGCAGCAGCGAGACTTGTGATTGAGCGCTTTGCCGCGATTCCCGGTAGCGCCACGTCAGATGAAACTACGTGCGACGAGCTCGAGTTGGCCTTGCAGTTGGCCGTATGAGAATCGGGTCTCTGTTCAGCGGTATCGGTGGCCTCGAGTTGGGCCTGGAGCGCGCGGGAGTTGGAACCGTGGCGTGGCAGTGCGAGTCGGACCCCTATTGCAGGAAGGTACTGGCAAAGCACTGGCCGGATGTGCCAAAGTATGAAGACATCAAGACGTTGAAACAACCACCAGTGGTAGAGGTGATTTGTGGAGGCTTTCCCTGTCAAGACATCAGCGTGGCCGGTCGAGGAGACGGACTCGACGGAGAGCGGTCTGGGCTGTTCTTTGAACTCATGCGGGTCGTTCGCGTGGTTAGACCTCGACTCGTCATCCTGGAAAACGTACCAGCGCTCACTTCTCGGGGGCTGGGAGAAGTTCTCGGAGAACTGGCCGAGGCAGGGTTTGATGCTCAATGGGGCTGTTTATCCGCAGCAGGAGTGGGAGCCCCACATCTTCGTAGACGCCTCTTCATTATTGCCTACACCCACAGCGACTCCATACGGCACCAACCAGGGTGGCGGCGCGGGACGGGTTGGGCCGGTCAGGGCATCCCTGGATACGCTGGCGAAGAACCAAGGTGGGAAGCTCCATCCAGCCTCTGTGGAACAGATGATGGGGTTCCCCATCGGATGGACAGACTTAGAGCCCTCGGAAACGCCGTAGTCCCGCAGGTGGGTGAGCAGGTTGGCAAGCTGGCCCTCGAGATGATCGCGTGAGCATACGGCTTCCGGCGCTGCCTCCTCAGACCCTGCAGAAACTCGCGGAGGTGATGAGGTCTCCTGAGAAGTTCGTCAAGATGCTCAAGATTCATCACAAGTACAAAAACCGGATTGTCCCGTTCGAGCCCAACCAGGAACAGTTGCACCTGTTGGGAGCCCTGCAGGAGCACAACAGAATCATCGTGCTCAAGCCAAGGCAGATTGGTGTGTCCACGATGCTGCGGGCCTGGGCGTTCTACAAGACCTGGGTGTCTCAACATCCCGTCAAGTGGGGAGTCGTTAGCTACCACCAGCGCTCAGCGCGACACCTCCACGAGATGGACAAGACCTTCTACAACGAGCTGCCTCCTCCCCTTAGGAGGTTTCTGTCGGTCAACTCCGCGTCTACCATCCGGTTTAGGGACACAAACGCGGAGATATCGTCGTTTACCGCTGGATCTAAGCAGGGAACCCGGTCGTTCACCTTGACAAGCGCCCACCTCTCTGAGTTCGCGTTCTACGCGGAGCCTGAAGAGGCCTTAGCCACCATCACGGCAACGGTCGGTTCGGGCCAAATCATCATCGAGAGCACCCCAAACCTGCCTGGAGACTTCTTCCACAGGTTGGTCATGGGAGCCCAGGACGGCAGCAACGGCTGGAAGCTCGTTAACTTCTGGTGGCACCAGCACAGTCATTACACTTCGCCAGCGCCCGACGACTTTGAGCCCTCAGAAGCCGAGGAGGAACTGGCCGGGGCCCACGGTCTCACAGATGACCAGTTGTGGTGGAGACGTCAGCAGGTCAATACGCTCGGTGAAAGCAAGTTTCGTCGGGAGTATCCAGGATGCCTCGATGATGCCTTCCACTTCGCAGAGTCCGTCTACTTCCCCGGCGACGTACTCGACCCCATCGAGCTCCTCACATTCGAGGGAGCCGAAAAGCTCTACGAAGAGCCAAATGACCTTGACCTGTACGCCATAGGTGTCGACGTTGGGGCAGGGGTAGGCCAGGACTACTCCACGATTACCGTAATCAGCGCGACCACCTTCCAGGTCGTGTACCAGTGGCGTTCCAACATGATCAGTCCCGTATCCTTTGGCGACAAGGTCGCACAAGTGTACGAGCGGTACAACAAGGCCAGGGTCCTGTGCGAGTCCAACAACCACGGCCACGTCACCTTGTACCGAATGCGCCAACTCGGCGTGAAAAACCTGTGGGTCAGACCCGACGGCAAGGACTGGGTGACATCGACGAAGTCCAAGCTCGACGCCTATGAGACCCTGCGCGAATACATCGTCGGCGGCATCATCCAAAGGCTCGACGTGACCACCATGATGGAGCTCAGATCCCTCGTGGTAGTCAAGGTTTGCCCCGAAGCCGCATCCGGGGCCCATGACGATATGGCGATGTCCATGGCTCTGGCCTATAGATGCCTACGTGACCTACCTCGCAGGCAAATACTGGACATCAAGCGTTCAGGTATGGAGCACCGACTCTCTCAGCGGCGTGCTAAAAATATCAGAGGGCAGGTCATTCCCTGGAGGCGTTCGTCGTGATTGAACCAAAGACCATCTCTCGCATTGTTTCCGAGCACGACAACTACTGGGACGACCTGAGGCCGTTGATGAGGCGCCTGAAGAACGCGTATGAGACCAAGTATTGGGACCGGTCGAACAGCATTGAGGGCCAGATCATCATCGAGGCCCCTCGAGGCTACGAGTACATCGAAGGCTACATCGCTTCTCTGTTCGCGAGAAACCCAGCCGTCGTGGTCAAGGGAGACCTGCGAGGCCGGGGAAACGCGAAGAAAGCAGAGAGCCTGGTCAACCAGTTCCTTCTTAGCGTCCGCTCCGTCATCGAAGACGCCAGTAGGCTCGCGTTGGTCTACCCCTGTGCGTTTCTCAAGATGGCCCCCAAGGCAAACCCCGACCTGTTTCGCCGGGTGGAGATCAGCGCCATCAGCCCGTGGGACGTCATCATTGACGACAAGGCATCGAGCTGGGACAACCAACGCTTCGTTGCTCACCGCTACTGGGTGACCCTGCACAAGGCCAAAGAGCGCTGGGGCAACAAGCGGTACAACCCACAGCCTATTGATAGATATATTGATACTGGGCCGATACTCGGGGGAAACGATGCGGATAACGACGCGGCGCTTTCCGAGGACCCGTTCGACCACTTCATCCAAGTCGTAGAGGTCTGGGACCTGCAGTCTGACCGCATGCTCGTATGGAGCCCCAACTACAAGGACGGCAAGTCCTGGCTGTACGACGGCATCGAAATCGAGACCGAGAAAGGGCCCACCAAGATCGAGACCATCCCGTTTCGCACGCCTGACGACCACCCGGTCATCCCCATCGTTCCCATCTACTACTCCAGGCTGCCCGATGACCCCCTTCGTGGGTACTCGGCGCTCGCCAGGGTCTACGACCAGATTCAGGAAATCAACATCTCACGCACGTTCCAGGCCAACGCTGTCCGCAAGGCCGCGCGTCAGTGGATTGTGGAGAAGGGCGTGTTCGATTCCGAGAGCATGGCCAAGCTTGCCCAGGGTATCGACGGCGAGTTCGTAGAGGTAGAGCTCTCACCGGGCCAGGACATCACCGGCTCCATCATTCCCATGCCTCACACGCCTACGCCCCCAGAGATTCAGCGCTACATCGAGCAGGTCCAAGACGACCTGGACCGAGGCAGCGTTCTCGCGCCGTTCACCCGAGGCAACCCAGCGGGCGGCAGAGCCACAGCCACAGAGATTACAGCCCTGGCCAGCTACTCCACGTCAGAGATTGGCAGGCTTGCTCGCGAGCGAGACAGCGCCATCGAGGCCATGGCCAAGGCATACATTCGCATGACCTCCCTATACTTGGATGGAGGTAACGATCTTGTCGTTCTTGACGGCAAAGCAGAGGTGTTGGCATCCCGTGATCTCGACGGGGATTTCGCTTACTTCGCGCAGGACTCTGGGTCCACACCAGTATCCGAAGCCCAGCGCAAGATAGAGCTACTACAGGCCGTGAATCTCCTGTCCCAGCTCGGCGTTCCCGTAGATGCCCTCAGAAAGGAGGTCGTGAGGTTGCTGCAGCTTCCCGAATCCTTCCTTCCTGAACAGCCTGCTGAAGCCGTCGCCCCAGGAGGCAGCGCTCAAATGCCGCCATCCCTACCACCGGCGGCAGAAGCTGTCCGCGACGATCAGTTGGGTCTGGCTCCTGGGGCTCTTCCTTCTCCAAACCAGATCAGTAGGGTCCTGCCCTCATGATGTACGAGTACCGCTGTCCCCAGGGACATGTCACTGAAGAGATCTTCAGCCTCAAGGACCGCGTTGACCACGTCCAGTGTGACCTGTGCAACGGCATCGCTGGGCGAATCGTGTCCCTTCCCGCCGACACCAAGGCCAAGTGGGGAGACAGTCACGCCTACTTCGACCGGGGCCTGGGCTGTGAGGTCAAGAGCAGCCAGCACAAGGACAAGATTCTCAAGGAGCGCGACCTCGTGCCGGTGTCCGAGATGGGCAGCGGATACGTTGAGTCCCGCATGACCAGTTCGGTCGATGAGGCCAAGGCCCACGACAAGACCGTGTCCAAATACAACGACAACGTGAAGAAGTTCGACGGCGACCAGGGACGAGCCATCGTTGAGACCTTCCCGGCCCACGAGATCCTTTAGGAGTCACCATGCCAGAGTACGCAGCCCCACCAGAAGTCCCGCCTGCAGCCGCACCAGCAGCGGAGCCAGAGGCGCCGGTCGCCCCGTTGCCAGACGACCTGAGGCAGGCGGCCACGCAAACCGAGGCGGCAGAAGAGCAAGCCCTGGCCAGCGCCGCGCCCACCGGAGACTTCAGTGTCGAGGGGCTGAACGCCCTGGTGGACGCACTCAACGAGGTGCTTCCCGTGTTTGGGGCAGAAGGCGACTACCCTGTTTTTTCGGAGGGCGTTGACCGGCTCCCGACCGCCTTTGTTAAGTCGCTCATGATGGTCAACGAGGCCGTTAAGGCCGCAGGAATGACGGACTTGGGCTTTTCCCTTGACGAGATCGCTGATGACACAGACCTCATTCGCGTTGCCGGCAGGCTGCGCAACCTCTCCGAGAGCCCAGAGTTCGGACGTTTTTTGCGGGCGCCAGTAGGGGGTGGGCCATCAGCCGCTGCGCCCACTAAGCCCTCTGCTGCACCCGCACCCCCAACCCCACCAGCCATGTCGGAGGGTCAGACAGACGCCCTGTTTGCCTCCCGCGCCTAACCACCCCGCAAGGGACACGGAGACTCGATGGACAATGCCCCAACTCAAGAGCAACCACAGGCTGCGGAAGCACCGGCAGAGCCGGCAGCGGCACCAGAGCAACAGGAAGCAAAGCCTGCTGAGCCTGCCGCGCCTGAAACTGAGGCCAAGCCAGAACGCGCCGACGACGACTACGAAGGCAAAATAGAAGACCTCATCGAGGCAGCAAAGAACGACGAGCTTCTCGCTTCTGAGGAAAACCACAAGGGCATCAACATTGATGAGACCCTGAAGGACTTGCCAGACGACGCCAAGAAGATGCTGTCCAACATGCGCAAGGACTACACGCACAAGATGCAGGCGCTTGCCGAGGAGCGGCGCAGCCTTGAGGCACAGCAAAAGGCGCTGGTTGAGTCAGAGGCCTACAAGACAATCCGAGAGGCGGCAGAAAACAAGGTTGGGGAGTTCGACCCCTACGACCCAGACTCCTTCGTCAAGCACATCGAACACGCTGTAGCGAAGAAGATAGCCGACCTCTACAAGCCCGTTCAGCAGGAGTACGAGCTCCAACAGACCCGAGGCCGCCTACAGGCCTTTGTCGCGGAGCACCCTGACGTCAAAGAGAACGTGGCCATCCGAGACAGCGTCCGCGACATGCTGATGAAGAACGAGCACATGACTCTCGAGACCGCCTACTGGGCCGTAAAGGGCAAGCACCTGCAGAAGGGCCAGGTCAAAATGGTTGAGGAAAACCAGCGCTACAAGGACGCCATGAAAGAGGCGGGCCTGAAGATTGGTGGCGGAGCCAAGGTCGGTGACCGCATTGGGCCACCCAAGGGCCTGGACGCCTACGGCATCTACAAGTGGTACGAGACTCAGGGCTCCAAGGGTAAGCGCTGATGACGGCCCGTAACTACAAGAGGGAGTACAAGAAGTTCCACAGCAGCAAGAAGGCGAAGCTGAACCGCGCGCGCAGCGCTCGTGACCGGCTAGAGGTTGGCCTGAAGAAGGGCGACCCGCGAGAGGTAGACCACATAAAGCCCATGTCCGAAGGCGGGAGCAGCAAGCGGAGCAACCTAAGGGCGGTCTCCAAGACGACGAACCGCAAGAAGGGCAAGAAACTCGGTGGGGTAAGAAAAAAGCTCGGTGGGGTAAGAAAGAAACGCGCGCCGACCCGCAAGAAGACCACAAGACGAAAATAGTCCAAATCTTGACCCGACAGCAGACTACGACTATGGTTGGAGAACAGGCGTTCACCCCCTAAGTGCAGGAAAAGGTAGCGCCACGGACCCTAAGGGCAACCGAAAGTACACGACTGAACTTTCAACTTCACTTTAGAGGTGCCCCTTGGCCATTTCCAATGACATCCTTAGCTCCACGCTACGGATCCTGCGGGACAAGGCGGCTGACCAACTCCATCGCACCACGCCCCTGCTCGAGCAAATCGAGTCTCAGGGTGGCGTGATCACTGTCGATGGCGGTTCCAAGGTCAACCACCCCGTCATTCTCGCTGAACACTCCAACATCACCCAGCTCACCACCGGCTACGAAGCTGTTGGTCTTGGTGTCGCAGACCCCCTGCGCACTGCCGAGTTTGAGTGGGCAGACTTCTGCGCACCCATCGTCATCACCAAGAAGGAAGAGCTTTCCAACAAGGGCGAGCGAGCCATCATCCGCATCGCTGAAGCCCGCCTCAAGTCCGTCATGGGCATGCTCAAGCGCGAGTTTGAGAAGCAGGCGATTGCTGGCACCTCCACCGTGTTGACTGACCTTGAGTCTCTCAATGGGCTTGATGCTGCAACGGGTTGGTTCGAGGAAGTGACCCCGTTTACGGGACCACAGGTGAACACTGTTGGTGGACTCGTAAAGTCGGACTTCGCTGCTTCCTGGCAGAACCAAGTGGCATCAGCGTCCGATGACTTTGGTGCCAACGGCACGCAGGCGATGAGCAAGCTGATGATTCAGGCCCAGACCTACGCGCCTGAAGGCAGCATGAACCTCATTCTTGCTTCTCCGCTTTCCTATGAGGAGTACAAGAACGACCTGCAGCAGAACGAGCGGTACATGTCTGCTACCGAGACTCAACTCGACAGCGGCAAGTTGGCTCTGGCCTACAACTCTGCGCTCATGTACATCGAGCCGAACCTTGGGTTCACCGGTAGCGGTGCCTCCAACAAGATGTCGATGTACTTCCTCAACACCAGCCTGCTGCACCTGTACTACGACAGTGATGCTAAGTTCCAGTTGGACGACTTCGAGAGCGTCTCGGGGTACGCCAGCCGGGCCGCAAACATCTACGTTCGTTGTCAGTTGGTGGCATCCCATCTTGCCTCTCAGGGCATTCTCATCAACGCGGAGGCCTAAACCATGGCACAACTAAACCTACATCACGGTAAGGGTCTGGCCATCACGATTGGCGCAGACGCAGACGTTTGGGAGTTCGTGGCCAATGGCGCCGTTACTGCCGGACAAGTCGTAAAGCTGGACTCGACCCAGACTGGGGAGAAGAAGGTACAGTATGTCGCCCAAGGCGCCGCCGATGGCCTCTCCATTGGTGTTGCTCTTGAGACCGTAGCCTCTGGCGCCACCGTTCGGGTGTGTGTCGCTGGTTACATCGAGGGCGTGAAGATCACGGGTACGACCGGGTCGGCTGGAGACAGTCTTGCCGCCGGGGCCAATGGTGCCGTCATCGTGTACACCGCTGCGGCAACCGACCGGGTTGTTGGTACGGCACTCGCGGATGAGGACACGGATGCGGGTTCGATTGCCCTGTACTGGTTCCGAGTCCTTTAGCATCGTTTGAACGGGGGCCTCCATTTGGGGGCCCCCTTCACCAAGGGGTGAGGTATGCGCTTGGTCGAAATCCGTAACCTCATCAAGTCGATTACAGACTACGACCCAGGCACGACAGCCTACGATGATGAACTCAACCGCATCATCAACAATGTCTACATAGAGCTCCACGCTGAGAAGCCCTGGAGCTTCGCCCAGCAAGAGGTTGTCAAGTTGGCGCGGGCAGACCTCACTGCCACCAACGGCACCATGATTGATGGGCAGAAGGAAATCACGACGGGCTCGTCCTTCTTCATTGATGCAATGGAAGGGCAGATCATCGAGATCCAGGGCAAAGAGTACGACATCGCGAGCGTCACCTCTGGCACCGCTGCGGTACTGAGGACAAACTTCGATGCCGTAACGGCAATCGCTGCTGGCTCTGAAACCTTCAAGGTCAAGTTCCGGTACCTGGACCTGCCGGTCAACACCATCTCGGTTCTGCAGATTGGAAGACGGGACACCACCGACACCCCGCCATCACAGCCTGGGCGCTACACCCCGCTGACCCGGATGGAAGACGAGTGGTACAACATCAGCCTCGATGAGACGGGAACCCCCACCGACTGGATTCCTTACGACGACTTCTTTGTTCAGGCCCCAGTCAAGCCCCTGACGGTAGACCTAAGCGGAATAGAGGCGGAGCCAGGAGATGGCTGGGACGCTGGAACCTACAGCTTCGTCTACACCCTTCGGTACGGCAACAGATTCTCCGCTCCGTCAGAGCCGGCGTCGCTGACGCTCGACAAGGGAACAGCTCAGATTACGGCTACGCTTCCCAGCCTGCTGACCGTTCTGGGCTCAGACCTCAGCGGATTCAAGAAGCAGGTATGGGTCAAGTTCGACCCCTACAAGTGCTATCGAAAGTTTGGCGAAGAGGTTCTCGAGGACGCAACCACGTCAGCGGTGACCGGCCCGCCCGGTGACAACTGGGAGCTTGGAGACAGGCTCAACAACCACGGTGGGGTCTACCAGCGCGTTCGCCTCTACCCGCGCCCGAGCGCGGACACGAGGGTGACCATTCGTTACCTGCACGCGCCCGAGTTTCTTGTTGAGGACTCGGACTCGCCGCAGATTCCTGGGTCCAGCCACCAGTACATTGCATACAAGTCGCTTGTCGATGTCTTCTCTAAGCACGACAACACGACACAGGCCGAGGTCTACAGGCGCAAGTCCGAGCTGGAGATCATCAAGATGGAGCAGCGCTACCTCACCGAGATCTCCAGGCGTTGGGTAAAGGCTGGATACGGCGTTGAGCCCGCTTTCAGGCCCAACCGTTTTGGCCCCCTAACGACGAGCGGCTGACGTGAAGGGAACGAGGCTTGCCCAGACCCCGCTTGGTGGCGTATCGGAGCTGATTCCTCAGCCAGACGGCTCGGCCACAGAGATTGTGAACTTCACGGTCCACAAGCAGACCGGGGGTTGGGACAACCGCATTGGGTACGAGAAGTACCTGTCGAGTTCGGCCACGAGCTTCGCTCCGTTCGACACCCTGGGAAGGGTGGACTCTCTGTTCATCTGGTCAACCCACCAGGGTGCTCAACAGTGGCCAGTCTTCGAGGCTGATGGTGCGCTGTATTACCTGCAGAACTACGGGGCGGACCAAAAGGTGGTGGCAATCAGTGGTGGGAGGACCAAGCCAACGGCGACCCAGGCTCCCGGCAGCTATGCGGCCTATGGTCGGTTTCTCTATGTGGTGAACGGAAACGATACGCCGGTTCGGTATGGTGGCTGGCCCCACGGCGACCCAACAAGCCCATCTGTGCCCGTTTATGACATGGGGTGGCACGCCCTGCCTGCGCCGCCAACGACTTGGGGGGTCAGCACGACGCCAGAGCATGGGCCGGAATATGGCGGCTCGTTTGCCATGTGGGCCAGGCAAACCAAGAACGCCACGCATAAATACCGGACCCCCACCGGCGGCGTGGAGGCAAACTCTTTCACTAGGGTTTTGGAGTGGGAAACCGGGTGGAACGAGGGGGGCCTCGGAGACGAGAAGGCCGCAAACGCATTCGAAAAAGTAGCCGACGGCACCTATGTCGACCCCCCTCTTTTTTCTAGCTACAAGTATCGGGTCACATTCATCAATAACGCAGGCGCCGAGTCGCCATTGTCGGACCCAAGCAATCTAGTGATATGGGAACAACCAAAGTCGCGATTTGATGAGGACGCCGACGATGACGAAGTTCCTGCGGAGTTTACCAACTACCGGTGGATAGTAGGCCTCGAGATTCCAACCGGCCCGGCTGGGACCATCGCAAGGAAGATCTACAGAAGCAAAGACCTCGGTGATGGCGTTGAGATAGCAGCGACCTACTACGACCTTGCCGTTGTGCCCAACAACACCGAGACCTTCTACTTCGACAACGCTGCAGACACTGAGCTCATTACGCGGGCGCCGACCAGCGCTGACTCGGTCATCTTCCCGGCAACCGGCGCACGGTTCAGCGCAATCTTTAAGAACTGCATGTTCATCGACAGTGGCTCAGAGAGCGACACCGCGCTGTTTTGGAGTAACCCCGGCTTTCCAGACACGTACTCGGCCACCGACTTTGCTGACGTTGGAACCAAAGAGGGTGGGGGCATCACCGGGTTTCACGCGCATTACAACTACCTGTTGATTCTGCGCCAGCGCTCCATTGACTACATCCATGGCGACTCGCCCAACTTTGGTCTCTCACCACTAAGCCAGTCCGTTGGTACTTCAGCCGCCAACGCGATCACGACCATTCCTGACATCGGGGTCATCTTCCTGGCCAGTGATGGGGTGTACGTTGTGACCGGTGGGTTCGAGGGCGGCTCAACCATAGAGATCAAGCGCATCAGCGACCCCATCATCAAGACCATCGAGAGGATGAACAAGGACGTGCTGCCCAGGGCGGTGGCCTGCTACAGCCACAAATGGCGAGAGTGGCACTGCTACTTCGCTGCAGACGGACACGACCGCCCCAACCTGGGCATCGTTCTGCACCTCGACAAGATGGCGTGGTCGGTGCGTGAGAACTTCCCGGTTGGAGCCCTGTCTACCACCTTCGATGGCGACATCGTGTTTGGCCACGTCGATGGCCATACCGGCAGCTCTGGTCAGGCCGGTCTGTTCGTCATCAGTGGGCGCAGAAACATGGGCGAGTCTGTGGTTTATGACGACCAGTCCACCCAGCAGGGAACCACAAGCCTCGTTTCACAGGGCCCGCCCACCAGTAAGTACAGGTCGAAGTGGCACGACTTTGGAGACCCCAACAAGAAGAAAAAGGTCCACTACGTCTACCTCTACGCCCTGACCGAGGGTGACAACACCATCCCCATGACCCACTTCAAAGACTACGACTACGTGGGGGTGGCGGCCCCGGCAGCAAGGCCACAGACCCCAGACGCCACAGACCAGGGGGTCTACGATTCGGTCAAGACAGATTTGGGTCTTTGGGAAGAAGAGCGGCTTACCGAGATTCGATACCCCGTGAGCCAAGGGGCGTGCTCCTGCTTCCAGTTCGAGGTCGAGACGGCCAACGACATGGTTTTGGTTGGGTACGCCATTGAGCTCACGTCCCCAGAAGGAACCAAGATTATCAAGGGCAAGAGGGTCTGATGGCTAAGCGCTGGACAGAGCGAGAGCAGAGGTCGAAGAACCTACCTACGGCTGACGGGTTCAACCGAGAGTATGACCAGATCAAGGGCTGGGTAAACGGCGGCATCGACAGGACAAGCATTCCCGTTGGGGCGGTGGCCCACGACATGGTCAAGGACCATGCCTTCTGCAGGGTGTTTGTTGAAGACGTGGAGTTTGCGGCACCAAGCACAAACGGGAGTTCGGTTTATCGTCAGTTCAGCGGGCTGACCTACGAGAGCTATTCGGGCGGCTTCTACCCAGCGGCGAAGATTTCTCTTTCTGGGCTGTTTGAGGGAATGATGCACTTGGAGTTTAAGTGCTGGACCTCGATCACAAAGTACGACGACGTTTACAACCCGAGGTTTGTGGAGTTTCGGATTCTCTACAACAACAGCGTCGTTTGTGAGGGGGCGCCGTGCTACCACCCGGCCTTCAACTACTTCCTTGCATGTGACTTCCCAATAGTCGGCGGGAACGCGGACGTTGGCATTGAGTACCGGGTCACGCCACCAATGGACATCGACAACGTCTACACCGAGAAAGATGACCCCGTCATGTACTATGGGGGCGGGCAACTACTCGCTATTGGAAGGTGGCGCTGATGGCTCGAGCTGACAACAAGAGCCCGATTCGCGGCACGACGATTACCACCGATGACCTGAACGAGAAGTTCAGCGACATCACCGAGGTTACGTCGGGCCATCTCAACCAAGACAACTTTCGCAACGAGTCCGTTGACCAGCCTCATCTTGTCTTCACCGACAGCACCAGCGGAGCCCAGGACTACATCCTGAAGGGCTACGGGACAATGTCCAACGAGTGTTGGCAGGCGCCGTGGAATAAGGGCACGGGGATATTAGCCAGTGGCGAAATCAAGAGCGAAAACTACACCCACAGCGCCGCGAGCAATGTTCGTGCCCTGTCTCATACAAATCCGGGTCCAGCCTTTGCTCCCACAACCAGCCCGGCGAGCACGCTGGACCTTTCGTCTTCACCCCTGTCGTTTGCGTATGGGGACACCCTGCGGGTCTACTGGGAACTCGAGGTTCTGACGCGACAGTCCAGCATTGACACCACAGCGGACGTGCCGTATCCATATTCAACCATAGACTTTCCGGCCTTTTGGCTTGTTTGGTTGCAGTGGGACATTGGTTCGGGCTGGACCGAGGTGCCAAACCAGGCGTCATTCACAAGCGACCCAACATATGTGAAAGACTCCAACAGCAGTCACGGGACCATGGTTATTCCCCACGAGTGGGCCACAAACAAAGAGGCGTTTAACGGGAGCGCCACTGCGGGCGGCTTGAGGCTGAACACGCTCGACACCGGGTATCGGTCTGCTTGGTACTACAAGAATCCGGGGTCCACCGTGACGGTGAGTGGACTCAGGCTTGTTATCGACGGTCTGTTTAAGGCTGGTGGGGGCGATGCCGGAAGCCGGTTTTACAGGGATGGCGACTGGGATGACGCTAACAGCGTTAACGTCGGCCAGATAAGCATGACCACCCTGCAGATGAAGGACCTGGGGGGCTGATGGCGGCTTTCACACCATCAAAGGTCTGGTCTGGCGGCGAGATAGTTCTGGCCGCAGACGTGCAGGGGAACCTGGACGACCTGAAGAACTACCTTGCCAGCCTTGATGAGTCAGCGCTGGAGAGCCTGGGAACGGGTCCAGCCGCCTGGGTTGGGGTCAACCAACTCATGCGTGGGCAGTATGACCCCATCATCAACAGGGCGCACTTTGTCTCGGGTTGTTTTGGTGGGCACGTCCGCTCGTATGCGGGTGGCCGGTTCACTTACGCGAGCCATGCCAATACGGGGGTTGTAGGCACCAACCAGTACGCTCACGTTCCAATGACCACGGTGGACATCGAAGTTCGTAGGCCAATGACGGTTTTGTTTCATTGGTGGGCGGTGTCGTTCATGGAGCCAGATGGAGACACAACAAACACGGGTGGGAAATCAAACTTCTTCGTTTATTGGGACACCCCAGACAACTACGAGGGAAGAACGAGACAAAGGTTCCAAGATGAGCTCGTTGCAGGATTTGATGCCGACTCCCTAGAAGAAGGTGTTCACGACAATACGACCGTCCGGTCCCAACAAAGCAGAATGATGGGCTCCACCTCGTTACGACACATCACAGCCCCAGGCACCTACTCGCTTGGGCTTGCCAGCAGTACGACGAAGGGGATCGCCAAGCTCCAGCTCGTGGCTTGGGGTGTTTCTTTTGAAGGCTTCTACATTTAGGGAGACAGCATGGCGGGACTTTCAGCGGCGGCAATCGCAGCGATTATGGCGGGAGCATCGGCAACCGGTGGTCTCGTGGCGGCCCAGGGAACCTTTGGCGAGACGGATAAGGAGCGCCTCAAAGAGCTCGAGCAGGCCGGACTCACGGTGGAGTCGGAGGAGGGGCTAAGGGCCCTGTCTGGTGAGATGCTCGACCCGGTTAAGGTTGCCGCCTCAGAAGAGGAGGAGGAGAGGCGCAGGAGGTTTACCCCGTTCGCCGCCCAGGGCCTATTCGGGGCCGTCGCCAGGGGAACACAGGGTTCCGAGGAGCGGATGGCCAGGTCCCTTGAGATTCCCCAAATGAAGTTCATCGAAGAGCGCCGACGCAAAGAGCTTCAGGAAGAGGAAGAAGAACAGCGGCTTCGAGACCTCAAGCAAGAGAAGCGACGAGAGCAGGTGATGGCCGTTTTGGGTGGGGCCGAGAAGCTCGGATACGCGGCGGCTGCGCACAAGTCGTGGAAGGACCAGCAGCTTCTGTTGGACGAGGAAAAAGCGCGGCTGGCCGAGGCGCACAATGTTGAGGGAATGGGCGACAGAACGGTGGAGGAGATTGCAAGGGCCGCCAAGCGTGCTGGCGTATACGACCAACTCGATGCCTCTGTTCGGGCCCAATACGAGCGGTCCCAAATGCCATATGGACTGACCACTGGAGGTCTATATGGCAGCCCCCAGTGGACCGAGGCAGATATTGAAAACGCCCAACGGCGAATGGAGGCCATGCGGGGCCTTCAGGTTGGCGGGTAGGAGTAAAGGATGACAACCAACGCTGACTTTTTCACGGACCTGTACCAGACGGGCCATCTTGACCGAATCGAAAGATCCTATGCTGTCGCCCTGCGCGACATGGACTCCTTGATGGCCGACAACAAGGTGCGGCTCGGCTGGATAAACGCAGAGCTTGAGAGGCAGCAGTCGTTGGCGGCAAGCTACAGCGGAGTCGCGTCCGCAGCCGACTTGGACCGATCACTGGAGGTCTATAAGGCAGAAACCGAGAGGGGTAAGGTCCTTGGTGACCAGTTCAACAAGGCCAGGGACAACTACAACAAGCGGTGGAACAGCCAGGGCCTTGGTCTTGCCTTAGCCAGGGTGGACATCGAGGCCAGCGAGATCATGGGCGCAGCCACGACCCCCATTGTTGGGACGATGACATCTGGGGGCGCGTGGGAGGGCGACCTCATAAAAAGAATCGAAGAAGTGATGGGCCACCCAGACACCCGCCAAAGCATGGGCAAGGGGAAGCTCGGGATGCAGCAGTTGTGGAAAGAGGGTGTAGACCTTGTGGACACCATTTACTACAAGGCCACGTCGCATGGCGCGGCAATAACCAGAGAGGAGGTCGCCAGGGCGGTCGCGCAGAGCGCGTGGTATGAGCAGGTGGGCCTAACCGAGGGGCACCTCACCAGAAAGGTGCTCGACCAAGCGATGGCTGAAGACAGGAAGGCATA
>Ga0080013_1003200_pt1 | contig 17703 bp, 25 predicted proteins | sample ETNvirenome_6_85_FD_69236 | JGI IMG/M metagenome (GOLD analysis project Ga0080013, IMG submission 69236) | Marine viral communities from the Pacific Ocean - ETNP_6_85 (SPADES assembly) (version 2) | ecosystem: Environmental > Aquatic > Marine > Oceanic | place: Pacific Ocean | collected 2013-06-19 | reverse complement strand
GCGTTTGATAAGATTTCTGTAGCAGACGTACCAACAGCTACTTGTGCTGTTTTTGCGGTAATGGTTGCTACGTTTACTACATTAGGGGCTGACATTTATATATTTCTCCTTTTAACCGAAGACCATAGCCATCGCAATAGCTTTGCCTGTTGATGCTTTAGTGTCCATTTGCGTTTGTATTGCAGAAGTAACACCGTCTGAATAATTTAGTTCAGCAGTAGTGGCTGTAACGCCATCTATTAGATTTAACTCTGCTGCTGTTGCTGTAACTCCGTCAAGTATATTTAATTCTGCTGCGGTAGCTGTTACATTAGTACCTCCAATATCTAGAGTAGTCATTGAGACTTCTCCGGCTACTGTTAAAACTCCATCAGCTAATGTCATTAAGTCTGTATCGCTGGTATGTCCTATTGTTGTGGCATCAATAATAACATTATCAACTGTTAAAGTTGTTAAGGTTCCTAAACTTGTAATGGCACTTTGAGCAGCCTGTGTTACTGTTAGTGCTGTACCAGACGCATTACCTGTTACGTTACCTGTTAATGGCCCTGCAAAGGCATCTGCTGTAACTGTACCATCAAAGAAAGCGTCTTTAAATTCTAGAGAGGCTGTGCCTAAATCTATTTCATTATCAGTTACGGGATATAATGCTGATGAGGTTAAAGTTAGTCTTGCAGCATTATCTGCTTTAAAGTCAATTTCATTTGGTGTTCCAAAATCAATAGCAGTCTCAGAGTCTTCTCCCATTATTAAATCAGTAGCATATATAGAAGTAATTCCTGTCTGTGCTGCATCTACTGTAAATGTCATATCAAAAGGATCAGCATCTGAGCCGGGAGTTGTGTCTGTCCAGTTTGTAGTTATACCTGAACCAATAAACTTTACTTCTTCAGCATCTGAAATAGAGACTTCTGTACCATCATCATCTTCTAAGATAAATGATGACATTGAGCCTGAACCGCTTGTTTGGCTATCTACATAAGCTTTTACAGATTGCTGAGTAGGCACAAGAGTTGCACTATCTGTAGACATATCATCTTCATCAACCCAAGCAGTAACTCCTATTGTTCCATCAGAGAGTGTTCCAAAAGTTACTGTGCCAGAGGCGGTAACACCTGTGCTTGAAAGAAGGCCAGTAGAGGGATTATAAGTTAAATCACCATCAGACTCTAAACCTAAATTTCCTCCGTCAAGATCTCCACCTGCTGTAAAGATAATAGCATTAGTTTCATTTGTACTTTCATTATCTGTTATAGTTACTGTTGTTGCTACGGTAGCAGTAGAAGCAGTTCCACTTACTGCTCCAGTAAACTGTGTTGCTGTTAATACTCCAGTACTAGGATTATAAGTAAGTCCAGTATCTGTTTCTGCTCCCTGACTTCCTGTAGTTCCATCTACAAATACTGGATATACAGTTTCATCTGTTGAATTATTTGCACTTGCTGTAAAATTATCTGCTGTACCTGTAGTATTTTGATTAAGGGTTCCTATAACGAAATCTAAAGTATTATCACTATCTTCATAAGTTACTGTAATATTGGTTTCTGTATTGGAGCCAACCATAGCTCCTACTGTATCAGCGATATATTCGTTTAAGGCTGTTCCATCTACAGTATAAGCATCTGCTTCAAGAGTTCCATCAATGTCAGCATCACCTGATATATCTAGTGTGGCTGCATCTAATTCTCCTGATATAGTAATATCAGTGCCACCTGTCATAGCACCGTCCATTGCAACAGCACCATTAATATCTATAGTAGTAGCATTGATCTCAATCTCAGTATCAGCTACTAAATCTAATACTCCATCTGCTGATTGAAAAATATAAGTACCTGAATCACCAAACTGAAGTTGGTCAGTACTCGAAATAAGAAGACCTGTGTCAGCTACATGAGTTAGAGAAACATCTTGGTCATCTCCAAAATTAATGACAGCTCCATCTGCTAGAAACAGATCACTAAATTCTAATGCGCTTGTTCCTAGTGCTGCTCCATCTGAAGCATCTGGAACAAATGCTGTTGTTGCTGTAATAATTGTAGCTTGAAAAGTGCCGTTAGTTGTTAATCCTGTGTCAGCAGTATGAGTAAGTGTAATATCTTGATCATCACCAAAATTTATAACGGCACCGTCTGCAAGGAATAAATCACTAAACTCTAAGGAAGACGTACCAAGAGCTGCCCCATCTGAAGCATCAGGTACAAAAGCTGTAGTAGCAGTTATTGTTGTCCCTTGTACTGTACTAGAACCAGTTAAAGCCCCAGTAACTCCTAGTGTACCACCAACAGTTGCGTTTACATCGACTGTTAAAGCATCTGTAGTAACTGTTCCATCAAAATAGGCATCTTTAAATTCAACTGAGCTAGTACCTAAGTCTATATCATTATCTGTTACAGGTACTATTACTCCATCCTGAAATCTTACTTGTTCTACTGCCGCACTTGAAACTTCAACAAAAACTCCCCAACGATTATTTGAATCGTCAGCTACTATTTTATTTAAGAAATCCTGATCACCGATAGTATGAACATTACCGCCTTCTGCGGCTGTACCATCATGCCTGTGTCCAGTAGTTGAACTAGAAGCATATGAAAAAGCAGTCAGAAGCTGATTAAATTCATCATTAAATAATGCAGCAGTAATCGTATCTCCGTCTGAAAAACTGCTTTGTCTAGTATAACTTGTAGCCATTATTATCTCCTACCAGAAGGTCTATAATCTATATAAAATCCATTAATTGAATAAGGTGCTTTAGTATCTTGACTAAATATCTTTAAAGCTAGGCTGTGTCCACTTCCCTGTACTGCTTGTCTAACCATTGGGTCTGCTGAAGCTCCAAAATAAGCATCTCCAAACTCGGCTGCTCCAAAGACAGCAGGAGTAGGGATACTATCTAATTGAATATTAGATGGTTGTAATTTATTAAGATCATCGTAATCATAAGATACTTTTAAAGAAGGCTGTACTGTACCTTCAGGGGTCATAGATATTTTTACATAGTGCATTGATTTTAATGTACCTGCATCTCCAAAATCAAAATTGGGTGTTTTATATCTAGCATTTATATTTGTTTGTGTTCCTGCTGGATTAAAGTCGTTGCCAGTATTATGATTATATACATATCCTTCTGTATCTCCATGATATACTTTTTCTATATTAGAATAGTTAAATCCTGACGTTAGACCGTGTGCTTTAATACCTGTAGTTTGTGACCACTCAAATCCTTCTGGTGTCATTGTTCCTATAATTCCCAATGAAGTAGCTGTAGCTCCTGAAGTAGAACTATAAAATAGTCTATATTGTGATTTGCTTCTTAATACTGCACTAGTTATTACATATGAATCTATTGAAGCAGCTAAGGTAGAAACAACAGATTGTATATTTCTAGATACAGAACTTAATTCTACGTCACCAATACGTGCTGTACCTGCAACAAGACGAAATCCATCAGGACTTAAAAATATAAGATCGCCACCTATTTCTTGAATACTGTGTCCATCTAAACAACCTACGTTCTTAGTAATAGGTGTTATGGCTATATTACTAGCATCATTTATATTAGATAATTTATAGATACTATTCTTACAGAAGATAATTAAATCTCCTCGAAAGCTTTTTAATCCTACTACTTGATCATCTAATACAATGCTTCCAGAACCTGAAGCAGTAAAATCATTTATATCACTTGTGCCACTATAATAAATTGTATTAAGTGCTGTAGCTGCTCCTGCTACTACTAAATGCTTATCGTGCATTACACAATATTTAGGATAAACAACACCACTTACTGTAATCTCTTCATAGAAAAAAGTTCTACCAGATAATGCACCAGTACCTGTCATTTTAAAAAGAGCAGGTTTAGCAGAAGAGCCTTTATCAGTAATTACTACCTCACCATAAATACTACTTCCTTCATATACAGTAAAAGAAGCCTGTTGTTGGCTTGTTCTTGCTGCTGTACTTCTTGCGGTAAATGTAGAATAATCATCTCCACCACTATCTACGCTTGAGCGATTTATTTGTAGCCAAGTTATTCCATCTAAAGTAAAATAAATATTTGTGCCGGAACAAGCAATTAACCCGTCCGCATAAACAAATAGCCCTAATATACCATTAGAGCTATTGGGTCTTGCAGCACTACCTCCACCAAATAAAGTATAACCATTTATTCTTCGATAGCCCCCATCTGGATCAACTTCAAAGTTCATTAACTCTGTAGCAAATCCCGGTTGTTTGAGCATTTCAAATTGGTTTAGATTAGTGTTCAGACCCCCTTTGCATGATAAACCGTATGCTTGCATATTTAGTCAAACCTAACTCTATCATCCGACATATAGAGAGGAACTGTTCCTATTAAATTTTCTCTCATACTCTTTAATCCCTTTTTGTAGTCATCTAAGGCAAAGGCTGACATTTGAGGATTATCCTTAAATTGATGAGTATAATATCTAGCCTTAGCTAGAACAACTGTCTTATACATATCTGGAAAAACTACTGTATCTCCATGTGCTGAAAGCTGTGTAGGTAAATCAAAGGCATAAAACCATACACGATATACTTGATCAGGAATAGGACTTAATCCAAACTTCCTTGCATCAGGACTTCTAATAACAAAGTTAGGTTCTCCACCTACGGCTGCATCAGCATCATCAGCATTCTCTATAGACCTTCTAAAATCTTTCCACTTCTCAGTAGTAAGAAATCTTAAGTTCTTTGAAACATAAGGAGCAGATTCACCTGAAACTCCTATTGTAGTTAGATAAAAATTATCCCAATCTATAGAACCATAGTCAGCAGTTATATCAGAACTTGCTGCTTTTAGTTCATACCATCTAGTATCTGCTGTAGTTTCTACATAAACATTTCCATACATAGGATCAGTAGCACCACTTTCAGCAGTAGCCAGAAAAGGCCACTGAGGTTCTTCATTTACAATATCTAGGTATGCTCGATTAATACAATCTTTTGCGTGTGCCTGTATTCCTACAGCACCTGAAAAAGTAGAAGAAGTCAATACGACCTCATTCAACTCTCTTAATAATTCGTTTGTTAGTTGGAGAAATGTAGTAGCCATAATTTTAGTTAGGCATTGCTCTTACACAACCACCCTTATTCCTTTTCTGTTTCTTTTTTCTTGCTTTAGTAGCAGCAGCTTTACCTGCTTTTGTATAAGGATAATGAACTCCATTAACTTTCGGCATCTTTCTTATCCTCCGTTTTATTCCCAAAAATCCTATGATAATTTTCAGCATATTTATCTCTGTTTTCTTTGGTGTACCAACGACCCATAAGACCTAGCGTTCTGCCAGTTTTCTTTTTAGTTATTATCATTGGTTTTTTTTCACTACCAATTTGAGGCATAAATTCTCCTTTAATAGGAAAAGGGGGTATATTTCAACCCCCTCCCCTAATTCTACTTCTACTAGTCGATACCGTAGAATACGGAACATAACGCATTAGCTCGTAGTACTTTAGCTCCATATACATGGAGTCCTCGTACTATATCGCCAAAGCTGTCAGGATCACGTAAAACTTCAGTACTTGTAATAGTCTGAGCAGTTGCACAAGCTGACATGTGACCAGCAATACATTTACCTGCGGCATTAGATGTCGAGGCAATATTGTTAGTCTTATACATGTCGAACCCACGTAACTTTCCAGATGATACTAAGCCGTTCCTGATGGAACCTTGCCCTGCATTGTAATCAACAGACAAGAGTTTAGAGGAACTTTGAACAAGTTGCTCATAGAACTCAGGATTTGCGAGGAACCAACGCCCCTCGTCTGGTACATTCTGCTCATCCAATAAACGTGACATATGAGAAAGCACATCTATTGGATCATGCTCACCAGCAGCAAATCCAATGTCTAGATTACCAGTACCGTCAAAAGTACCAGCAGCGAGGTCGGTAGCACTATCAGAACCTAAAATGTGATTAGGACTAGACGCAGAAACTCCTGCGAATAGAACTGCAATCACACCTTCATCAAACGCATCTTTTAGAGCATATGCTGCTGAAGAAGACGCAACTGATCGCCAGTTTACATGAGACATATTAGCTTCAATGTCATCAACTTTAAACTTAAAGGCGTTAGCTGTATCGACAACAAGAGTAATCTCTTGGTCTGTCAGCTTCATTTGCGTTACATCTGCACCACGCTCGTATTGATATACGGTGATTTCAGGTTCTTTGATAATCTTTACAGAGTCTCCAAAACTCCTAATTTCACCTGCGTAATCTGTATTAGTAATTGCTTCTGCAACAGATGACTTTCTAAAGAAATTTAGAACTGTCTTGGAATAGACAGCAGGTAGAAAGAAAGAATTATTTTGACCGCTGACCGAGTTAGCAAAGTTAGCATCAGTATCCGTACTTGGCTCAAAATATTGGTCAGATTGGTTATAAGCCATTATTATATCTCCTTAAATAACTATTTTACTATCCTGCCTTCTGACAAGGCTTCTTGAATATCGTCTTGATATTTGTCGAAATCGTCAATAGACATTCTAGCAATTTCCCGTTCTGTCCAAACTTTTGGAGCTTGTGAATCTACAGCCGTTGTTTTGGTAGACACCATATCGGCAGCAGACCCTTTACTCTTAGGTTTGGACTGCTTTTGTGGTGGCCGAATTATACCCTTTTCTAATTTGTAAAGGTCTATAGCTCGACTTGCTAAATCAGCACTACTATTATTTGCATAAACCCATCTTTGTATATCTTCAGGTTGTTCTTTTGCCCATCCATGAAAATCATCACTACCCCTTATATCTTCAAAATCAGGGTGGTTAGCTTTTAGTGTCGACTCTGCTTCTCGTTTTAAGAGATCAGCTTCACGTTCTTGGATAGCTGATAATTGTTGTCGAACTCCTTCAACTTGACTTTCACTATGTAAATGTGCAACAGATTCAACTGTTTCATACAAGTCTGGATTTTGCTCTTTAAACTTCTGTAATTCTTCTAGAGATTTTGGAGCTTTGTATGCAGGTGCTTTAGATGCAGCCTCTGATAAAAGTTCTTGTTCTCTATTTTTGAATTCCGAAAGTCTATTATCGTAATGTTTCTTTAGATCGTCATACCTTTTCTTATAATTTACCCTCTTTGATTTTTCAGGGGGCGTTTCAGAATCTTCTGAAGGCGTGGCCTGTTTTTCATTAGGTGCAAAAAATAATCCATCTGCATTATCCGATACTTTACCATCCGGTACATGCCAAGATTTTTTTGCGTTATAAGGGTTAGGTTCTTTCTCCTCTACGGGTTGTCTTTCAGCCATTATACTTCCTCCACGGGGCTTGGTAGTTTAAAAGGTAGCCATAATAATGAATTATTTGTACAGATAATTCAGTATGGGGCTTTTACTTTCAAGGTAGCCGCTATCGTTGTCTAACATTAAGACTAGGCATTTGATTAGAAGCAACCATAGACTTTCTGATTTCTTCGTCTTCTATACCTCTGTCTTTTTCCATTAAACCACCGTCAAAGGCACGTTCAGCTTCATCCATCATAGTTTGAAGGTTGTCTGCACCTATTTGATCAGTGGCTTTTTTGGTGACTACAAACTCACCGTCAGATAATCTGGCGGGTATTGAGTCTGAGACACCATCTCCGGGGCCGTTTACTTCTCCGGCACCAGAAAACTCAGAAGCAGTATCTACAACTTTGTCAAAAATCATACTAAGTTGTGGGTCTGCCTCTAAAGCATTCATTAAATATGTTTGTTCTTCTGGGTCTAAAGCTTCATTCATTACGAAATCTACATAATTATCTTCCATTTCTTGATCAGGAAGTTGTGAAGCTTCTACTTCTGCCATTTCTTCTGGCGGTATATTTGGGTATGTGTCTACTGGAGCTTCTGAAGATACTACATCTTCCATTTCAGGAGGAACCATCATAGAGCCTCCTGCTTGTCTTGGTTTTCTGGCTTTAGCCTCATCCTCGCTTTCTCGTCTTTCACTCATTATTTGATGGGCTTCTGCTCTTACATGCTCTAAATTTTCAACGGTCTTTTTAAAATTCGTTTCAATAATCGCACTTTCTTTTTTCTTTTGAGCAGCATTTAAATCTCTTTTAGATAATAGTGCTTTTGCCATTTCTTTTTCTCTAAAAAATCTTATATAAGTATCTACATCAGACATAGGAGACGCTACTTCTTTTGCTTCTAATAAACTTTTAGCCATCTATATTTTCCTCTTCTTTAGTTTTTAGCGCCCCTCTCTTATAAGCATAAGGAGTTTCTTCTTGTAACCACGCATCATATTTAACAAACTTTCGTTTTGAATAGCTCCAAAACTTTCCCTCATACTTCGGTGTTTCTTCTTTTAGCTTCTTTAACTTCATCCTTCAATCGCTCTAACATTTCCAGAGAATTGATCTTCCCCCGGCTGCGGTACGTTTCCTGTTCCGATGTTGCCGCCACCAGTACCTGTAGTTCCAAGCTCTTGAGGTTGTTGAGGTGTTCCTTCAGGGGTTCCCAGCACTCCGGGTTGTTGGTTAGGATTGATAGGCGCTTCGCCAGTTGTTTGTCCAGCATTATTTTGCATCCCTATAATTTGGGCCATGATAGCCGCTTCTTCTGGATCGTTAAGTATTTCATCAGGATCAAGATCAAGCGAGTATGCAAGCTCTCCAATGAGTTTATTAATTTTAACAAACGGAGCAATAGCAGGATTCTGAATACTCTGAAGGAAAGTAGTAAGCCTTTGACTTCTGACTTCCTTCTGCATAAGACTAGCTGTACCAGTAGCCTTAACTTCTAAATCACCTTCTACTCCTAGTTTGCTTTCCAAGAATTGCATATTCCATTGAAAATATGCTTCTCCTAAAGGCTTTAAAAGAAAGTCATCAAGGTTCTTAATAACTGTCTTTATGTTTAATGATGCTGCTCCAAGTAGCATAGACATACCAGAAGCGGTACGTGTCATGCTTTGAACACCAGTTTGACCATGCGAATAGCTTGGAATACCTGTTTGTTCGTCAGCAAGCTGCCTGAACTTGTCAAACATCATCATATTCTCTGTAGATGTATTAGGAAACTTTAAGCCGTTTATAGCCGTTCCTGACACTCCTGCCTGTCTACGAAAGACTTTGCCCGGATATATCTCCATACTTTGACCACCAACAAGGGCAGTCTCATCTACATCAAAAACTAATGAACCCGATAATGCAAGATTATCAATAGCCATTCTAGCATGACCATTCATAATTTTTTGGGAATCGTCCATGTTTTCAGCAACGCCAATTCCAAAAAAACTATAAGGATTCTTTTCATACGAGAAAGCATGATAAGGAAGTCTATGTGGTGTAAATGGATTTACTACTGCCCGTAGTACTTTTCCATTAGTAACCCACGCATTAATTTGAACCTCATCAAGATCATCTACACTATCATCTAGTTCCATTCCTACTTCACGGGCATATTGAGCATCCATAATGCCCCAATATTCTAGAACCTCATACTTACTAGAAGTAAGCTCATGGGAATGATTATCATCTTTTAATTCATTCTCATAATCTTTTTCAACATAATTTGGCCCCATCTCTAAGCAGCCTCTTATTTGATCTTTATCAAAATAAGGAAGTTTAGAAAGACTTCTGAATTGAGAACGGTTTAATTTATGCCTATGAATTGTATACTCACATTCAGAAATATTTGTTGCATTAGGATCAGGAAAGAAATCCCAGATACTTACAAATTCAATTCGAGGAACACGTACTTCAATAGGATTATATACTCTCTCTCCTTCTTTATCACTCCACTTATTTAAGACTTTATTAAAATTAAATGGGCCTTTAACAATTCCAGTACCAAATAAAGAAGATTCAAATAAAGCATTTCTTATTTCACTAGCTCCACTAGATTCTTCAATCTGATCATGGATTAATTTTTCCATCCTTCTAGCTGCCTTTTGAGCAGGTTTCATTTCAGGGACTTGAGGATTTGGACTCGCTCCTTCAATTAAAGAGTCTTCAGCCTGTTTATCTAATTCTCCCTTAAACTTCCCTGTTCCATAAGTAGCTCCTGCTTTGAGTACTTTACCATCTCCTTCAAAACCTACATCAAAAGGATTTTCTAGTTCTCCTTCTTCCTCTCCAATACTAGTCTCTATTCCCGGTACAGGATTAGCAGTATCCAAGTGAGCAATCTCAGCTATTCCCTCTGGCACTTTAGTTTCAGATACACCGATAGGAAACTTATTGCCTCCAAATATAACATCTACTAATTGACCAAAGGCTGCAAGAACTTTAGTTTTTGTAATCTTTACAAATACTCTTGATTTCTCAGATTCTCTAAATCTTACATTCTTAGGATATAGACCACGATAATTATGATAAGCAGTCATCCATCTACCTTCATCCTGCTTTCTAGACCTTTCTGCATCTTTGAATCTATCTGTAATAAGGCCCGCTAATTTATTTCGTAAGTCTTCTTCAAGATTTAAAGTCATGCCTTCTTCATTTTCATTTCCTTCAAAATAAAGACCGTCAGCATTTGTTATAAGACTATTTTCTTTTTCTGCCATATTAAAACCTTAAAAAAAAACCATAAACGCCACCATAAGGCAGCGTCTATGATTAAAAAGTTATGATCTATTGATCAGGTGTAGCGCCTAAATGTAAGAACTCTACTAAATAAGTAACTGTCGTTGCAGCAGTTGCTAAATCATTAGCTAAAGGCTTTAAACGAATATATAAAGTTCTTGAAGAAGCACTGTATAAAGTTGATGCAATAACAATTGCTTCTGAAGTTGCAGGGCCACCTACAACACCTGCCGTAACAGCAGTAGAAACATATTGATTAGCTGCTAGACCATGTGAATCTTGAATAATATACAAAGGTGCATTAGCTGTCCATGTTACTGCTGAACCACCATCATCTAGGATAGCTTTTTCATCAACTATCTGACCACCACCTGCTGCTGTACCTATATCAATATCTACATCGTCACCTGAAGCACCAGCAGTAACAATATTACCTGCCGGAATAGCAATCACATTACGAATAATTGTATCTGCTGGTTGTGTAAATGAAACATCATATGTTTCATCTGCGGTAACAGCAATCGTACCTGTTGTTACAGAAGTCCAAGAGTGCATAAGATTTGCTGCAACTTCTCGAACATCATTTTTATTAGCCGAATTTCTTCCTGTATCTCTAATATTAAAAACTGGATTTGCCATAAGTTATTTCCTCGCTTACTAAATTATTTTACTAATAGCCAAATTCGCTATCAGCCGGGGTATAAGCCTGTTCCAAATGCAGATTTCTTATTCGACTGAATGAATCCTGTACTCTTGGTCTAGACATTATTAAGTAACGCAGAGCATCATACGCATGGTCTGGCGCATGTGTATCTACGTCTTCTGGGTTGTTCTTATCCAGAGGAATACCTTGAAGCTCACGTATCAGATTAGGGCATGTATTAAATATTTGTAATCGTGGCCTTCCGCTTTGTTGCACTCTCAAGTATTCATGGATTTGAATTTTTCCTTGTATTCTGTTTTTATCAGCCCTTCGGAGTTTATGACCTGCACGAACTAGGGCTTCTCCGACTGTTGGGCCTGTTGTACCTGTTCTAGCCCATGCTGATGTATCCAATACTCCCTGTACTGAATAAGGATCTTCTAATTCCATTTGTGTTATTATACCACCTAAATCCTCTCCTGTCAAGCCTTTACGGTACAATTCTCTATAAATAATTAAAGTTCCGTCTGTAGAGTCAAGTGTTCCCCATAAACAAGCACTTTCTGAAGCATATCCATAGTCAATTCCTTTTGTTCTTTCCCAACTTAAAGGGATATCAAAAGGTGCAACTACATGAATATCTAAATCAAATTCTGTAAATGCTGCTCCTTCATTAACATCCCAATTGCCTTCTAGTAATTGTTTTCGTTGAGTTGGCGGTAATGCCAAAAGCATTTCTTCATATCGACCATCTTTAGCTAAATAAGGATTATCTTCTAGTCTAGCCGGAATAAATCTTCTAGTTAGATTATCTGCTCCTTTAAAAGATTCATTAGGAGGAGAAGGATCTACATATCTCTTCTTTACCCATATTGCTCCAACACCTCCGGGATTAGCCGTACACCGCATATAAGTCATTATCTCTGGATCGGTCGTTCTTAGGCGAGAAGCGAGATAATTCCAGCCAAACTCAGTAGGTAGGTGGGTTATCTCGTCAAAGCCAATCCAAGAATAGGCTTGGCCTTGATACCGATAGACATCGGCATCTCGCTCTAAGAAGCCGAACTCTACTTTGGCTCCACTAGGGAAGTTCCAAAGCTTTTCAACTTCTTTATACTTACAACCCGGAAAGGCTTTAGGATATAATTCTCTACTTTTATCTATTAGCTCTCTTAGTTCAGGCATGGTACGTCTTAGTATCAATGCTTTGTGAGAAGGTCTGTGAGCATATCTGAGAGGATCTATAAGCATGGCATAAGACTTACCGCCTCCTGCTGCTCCTCCATATAGAACATCTCTTTCCGGTGCTGCTAAGAAATCTGTTTGTGGGCCTTCATTAGCCACAAACATTATATTATCTTCGACTTCTTTCTTTAAAGCCTTTGGTACTTTGTCAAGTATATCTTCTGTTACTACTTTATTCTTATTCGGTTTCTCTAATTTCTTCAGGGTTTCCTTAGAAGCGTTTAAAGAATCTCTTTTAGCTACTAATTTAGACTTAATTTTTTCCGTTATTTTTTCTTTTTTCCGTATAGCTCTCTTGGCATCCATCCTTGCCTTGGTTTCGGAATGAAAATTATAGCCTCTGCCTTTAGCCCCTTTAGGTCTTCCTGTCTTTTTGCGCGGAGTACCATCTTTCTTTAGGACAAAGCTACCATCATTATCAGTAATATAATTATTGGGGTTCTTTATCCAATCTTCCATTATCTATAATCTTCTTTAATCCTACGTGGCTTAGGGATCTTCCTGTCTCATGCTCTATCCATAAACTTCCTTCTCTTAAAGAAAGTGTATTATCTTTTACTAGACTAGCTACAACCCTTAAAGTTTCAAGTTGCATCTCTATGGGTTCCAAAGTTCTTTTGTCTTCTGCCAGCTCATAGCCAAAAGGGATAGTACTACTCGCTCTTTGCATCTATTATTATCTCCTCTTTTGCCGGAAGTATGAATAATCCTCCTTCTACCTTATGATTTACGTCTAGTCTGTCCTGTCTTCCTAGCCCGGTACGGTCTAGAATAGTCTGAGCAGCTTGTAGACGTATATTGGCCTGTGGTATTGGAGTATTAGAGTCCATTATATCCACAAGTTTCATAGCAGCTTTAGGTGCGGATTGTGCTAAGATATTAGAGGCTAGTTCGATTATCTCGTTTTTAAGTGCGTGGACGACTTGCCAATGTCCATTCTCAGCATATCCTGCTAATGCTGCTGCTTCCCTAGGATCACCTCCTGTATCTACTAAGTGGTCTAAGAAATTCTGCTGTCTGAGTGTTAATTCTTTTTTCATAGTACCCCTATTATACTGTTAATTTGTTAAGTTGTCAAGTAAAACTTGACAAGTCTAAAAATTATATGTATAATGTTCATAACCCCACCGGGGTGCATGTATATATTTATATAACCCCCTCTTAGGCTTTAAAGACCGCCCTAAACTGATTAACATATCAAAGTATCCCAAAATGTACGTTCATTAGTATATATATATATAGGGGTGGCGTGGTCTCCTGCCTACCCTTAACTCTAAAGAGTTAAGAAAAGGTTTAATAGTTATTTATAACTCTTAAACCTAGGGAAATCAATTCCTTTTTCTCTGAAGAACTTCAGAGAACTTTCAAGTTTACAAAGATTGCAGAGCAATCTTAACCCTTTAAAGTTTACTTTAAAGATCTCTTAAATCTTTCAGATTCAGCCTCTTGGCAAATAATCCGACAGTTTTATAAACTCTCTGGAGAGTTTATAAGATTTTATATTTTCTCATGTGTTTTCCTGCGATTTATTACATAAATTTCCTGCAATAAAATATACGCAAAGAAAGAAAAATTCCGGCCCAGTTTGAAATTACGCCTGTTTTCAACGCATTATGCCTAGGAAAAATTACCTGCCAATTTAGCTTGACAGCAAAATGGATTTATGCCTCTAATTGAGATCGTCAATTTCGACTCAACAAATGAACCAGAGGTTCACATGAAAAAATTATTAGCTAGCTTTGCTAAAAACCCAACTGTCAAACTTATCCGAAGGATAGAAAATTATGTTAGAAAACATCCGTTTTCTCAGCTAGGTTTGACAGAATCCGAACAAAACCAGCTTGATGATATTTTACTGCTAGCAGAAAATATTTAATTTTTATTATCTATTCAATGAAAAGAACTTTTTTACCCCTTGAACAAGTGAAAGGGGATAAAAAAGATTCCCAAATGTTCCAACGGCAATTCCGCCGACCAACTGAACCGGAGGTTCAAACCATGTCAAATTCATTTGACTTCGCAACAATCGATCCAACCAAGCCAGCTTCGCTGAAGCAGGTTTTTGCAGTTTCAGGAAAGTTTACAACTTTCGCCGCCAAGGAACTTTCAGTTCCTAAAACAAAACTCCGAATCCTTCGGAGTCGAGTCAACTCATCTGTGATGAGTTTAGAGCCGAATCACGGACAGATTCAAAAATGGTTCAAAGTTAAAACTTTGCCAAAACAGGTTTTAAACCTGATCAAGACCGATGGCCTCTCCGAAGATTCTAAAGAATCTCCGAAGCCGAAGGCTACTAAGAAGTCAAAGACTTCTAGGAAAACTTCTAAGAAGTCTACGACTTCTCCTGAAGCCTCACCGGAGGAAAATAAATCTGCCTCCGGCAACAGATCTTGGAAACCTTCCAAGATTCAGGAAGAGTTTAACTCTCGCATTAACGGTTTAGAAACCGTAGCAGCCGAACAGAGTAAAACTCTGACCGCAATCCTTGAGAAGCTAACAGCTTCTTAATTCTTAATCTAGCCCCCTTCGGGGGGCTTTTGGAGTTTTTCTAATGTATATATATTTATATTTAATATCTTGTTTTCTTAGTCCAAAATATAAGCTTAATAGTTATAATAATTATAATTATATCCAAAAGAAGGATGAAATAAGAAACAGAATATATTCTGTTAAGATAGTTAAATCTAAGAGTTTTACAAGCGGCGCTAGAATTTGGTATTTCTTTAAAACTTAATTATTAAATTGAATCTAAAGGGTTTTCTACAGAGTAGAAACCCTTTAAGATTCATCAAAACCGGAGCAAGCCCCATGCAAAATGAAAATAGTGTTGGCAAAAAGAGTAAGAAAAAGAAACCTTTAGATTTAAAGGGTGTAGAAAAAATTATGGCAAATCCAACAGAAGTAGAAACCGTAACAGCTTTAGAAATTGAAGCGGTTACTTCTGATAGTCTCGCTGCACAGATTGAAGATTTCTTTAAATCAGGAAAGACAATTATTAAAGCTGAAGCCGAAGACAGAACCATGCCGGAGTTTACATGGTGGAACCAGAGTTATCCTAAAAACTACAGAAAGAGGTATAAGAAATGATAGGTGAAATGTTTTATAGAGATATAGACAATGATCTATGGCAGTTTGAACTACATACAACTCCACCTGAAGCCCTCTATTGGACAAATTATAAAATAAAGCTAGAAGATATTAAAATTATCTCTAAAGCTGATAAGCATATTAGAAATAGAATAAGAACAGAAATTTTAAAGGATATAAATATACAGGACAAACCGAAAGAAACTAGGCGGTGAAAATAAATAATAATCTAACCCTTTTTAACCCTTCTAACGAAGTGTAGAAGGGTTAAAAAAGGGTTTAGATGCCCCCGTCAAAACCGAAATAGTGATGCCAACCAAATAGGAGTGCTGCAAAATGACAATGATTGTGTTATACCCAACCAAGAAAGAATTAAAAGATTCAATAGGTGAACCGCTAAAGTATCAGGAAACTTCAATGTTCGGTAATGAATATAAATTTAATGGTTCATTTTGTGGCTGTAATCGACCACATCTTACTGGATTTAAAAGAGAGTTCTTTGCTAGAATTACTATGGCAGATGGCAAAATTTCTAGAGTTGAATAATTGGAGAAAATTATGAAAGACTTTATTTTTAGTAATATAAAAGATCAGCTTTTAAATCATTTAAATGATAAAGCTTCTGAGCGAAAAACTCGACCAGTTAAAGCATTAGAATTAAATAATGGTGTTACTTTAAGCGTTCAGGCTAGTTCAACTCATTATTGTTATCCTAAAATTGATTATGGGATATGGGATAGTGTTGAGGCTTGTCTCCTTGAAGGAACTGTATCTCAAGAACTTTTAAAATATCAAGAAGAGGATGGAGCTTTTCGAGTTATGGGATTTGTTCCCATAGATTTAATTGTAGCTGAAATTATAGTATCCGGTGGTATAAAAGAGGAAAATAGTAATGAAAATAACTAGAGTAAGTATGTTTACTGGTATAAAAAGAACATTAGATATTGATGTTACTCAGGAACAGCTTGATGATTATGAAAGTGGTACATTATTACAAGTAGCTTTTTCTAATCTACCAGCAGCAGAGAGAGAATTTATTAAAACTGGCGTAACTGACGCTGAATGGAATGAAACCTTTAAATAAAACCTTAACTTTTTAAGCCTTCTAACGAAGTGTAGAAGGCTTAAAAAAGTTAAGTCCAATCCTGCCACAGCCCAAATGGAGAAGTGCCATGACTGACAAAGAAGAGATATTAAAACAGTACGAACAAGTTGTTAATGATGTTGATAAATTATATTTGGATTTGGTTCTTTTTTTTAAAGATAAGGCAGTACCGCCCTCTTTAGCGGCATTAGCTATGGCGGAATTATCTCAGGATATTTTGAAAGATTATCAAGAAATAGAAAAAACTGAAGGGCTTACTTCTGAGGTTCAAGATGAATTTGTAAAACATAAACTCCTTGTCGATTCAGAAGTGGTACATTAATATGAATAAACTAGACAGACAAATTAATATAAGCAAAAAACCAGTAACTTATAATTCTCTTACGGCAGCTTATACAGCTATTAGAAATCAATTTAATAGTAACTACTGTTGTAGAGTTCGTAGAATTAATTATGGTGTAGGTGCTGGTTCTAACTTAAATGATAAATATTATATAGATGTTTTTAAAAGAGATTCAAATCAATTAATCGGATACTTAGGAGAGTATGATGGATAAAGAAGCAATAGGTGTAGTAATTTTTGCAGCAATTTGTTTTACAATTGCAGTTGGTATACTTGGTAGTCTACTAGCATATGATAGTGTTCAAGAAGACTGTGAATTATTAAATGCTTTTAGAATTAGAGGTGAAGTTTATACTTGTATGAGGGAGTATCATTATAATGACTACACTTGATACTAATCTTTGTCATGCTTGTGAACATACTGCTATTATTAAATCTACGGGAGATACTACTACTACTGGTGTAACACGTTATTATTGTGCTAATTGTTATACGAAAGTAATTAATTCTTTCACACATAGACCTAAATATAATGGGAGGAAAAAAGAGTTATGTTTAAAATCCATAATCCCAAAATAAACTCTTACGCTCAAAGAAGTGCTGACAACATGGCTGATGTTATAATGATGGTGAGTCTTAGTATTCAACAGCGATGGAGTACAGTTGGTAGTATGTTGTCAAATTTAAGAGATTTTAAGGAAAACAGTGTTTTTATATGGGGAAATAAGACTAATACTTATAGATA
>Ga0080013_1003199_pt1 | contig 17705 bp, 27 predicted proteins | sample ETNvirenome_6_85_FD_69236 | JGI IMG/M metagenome (GOLD analysis project Ga0080013, IMG submission 69236) | Marine viral communities from the Pacific Ocean - ETNP_6_85 (SPADES assembly) (version 2) | ecosystem: Environmental > Aquatic > Marine > Oceanic | place: Pacific Ocean | collected 2013-06-19 | reverse complement strand
AGTCGGTGCGAGGCACTAACTAAAGAGGTCGAGGGCCTTCAAGAAAAATTAAACTCATTCCATAGGGATTTTATGGTCCACAGGGAGCAAATGCGAATCTTCTTCGCTAAGGAAGAAGCCAAGCAAGAAGTCAGGAGGGAATTAAATGAGCAGTAAACCAGGATTTAAGACATCGGAGTGGTGGCTATCGCTTGCCGCTCTAATCACATCGGCACTTCTATCGAGTGGCCTAGTCAGCAACAGTTTGGCTCTACAGTGCATAGGTGGCGTTGCTACGCTCCTAACCGCTTTAGGGTACCAAGTATCCCGGTCATTTGTGAAAACCTCCGAGAAGCGCTCTGAAGCGCTCATGGAGGTGTCCAAGATGGATGCGGGAAAGTCCCAGGACTAGAAGATGCGCTCCAAGCTGCGTCAAATCTGGGCGCAGGTCATGGGGGTCTTTTGGCCGGTATCAGCTTTGACGATGTTGGGGCTAGGGGCTCTCTTGGTTTTAGTCATAGAGCTACTGATAATCTTCTTTTAGTGGCAGAAGGATTTATGCAAAAGGATTGGAGGAGCACTCAAATCAACCATGGAGTCATGGCGGGCTTGAAGCTCCAATGGTAGCTAGCTATCCTTCCAATTCCAAAAATGGTCGATCCATCTCGCCCTCCGCCCCTCCCTAGAATCCACATGTATACGCCCCTTATACAAACCAATCCCTTTAAATCCTCCGACTTGGTCTGCTAGAACGTAGAGCTTCAGAATTCTTCGGTTAGATAATGTGCCAGTGGCGTAGGTGATGTCAGACGCCACGCAAATACCATCTTCATTTGGCACGTGCTTCGACCGCTTCGCTCCCCCTACTTCGGTATTGTGCTTCTTGCATCGAATGCCCGATGTGACCTTAAGGGGGCCTGCGGCATCGCGGAGCTTTTGGAGAAGTTCGATATGTTTAGGGGACATCGTACCGACGCCGCATTTGCAGCTTCAGAAGAATTCGTAGTCCATGAAGTTTTTTGAAAGCCTTTTCCCCATCCGCACCCTCCGAAAGCGGGGCCAGTGGCTTACTGTGGAGGTATCTAATCAGCTATGCTAAATAGAACACCACCGGACCCGCTACAGGATACAATGTAATTTGGGAAACCGCTACCCTTCTTCTTCTTCAATGCTGTTCTGCATCTCCTGAAGTTTAGCTAGGACGGCAATGGTTAATTGGGCGGATGCCATTTCGGCTTCATCGTCTGCCTTCTGCTTGAATTCATTATTAGCATCATCAAGCATGGTGAACATGGAGCTGATAACGTCAAACATATTAAGTAGTGCCCAGGATAACGCCGTGCATCCGGCTACAGAAATCAAAGAATCCAGTATCGGATTGTGGCTGATACGAATAACTCCGAGCACAATAAGTAATGGGCTAAACCCTAAGGATAAAATAAGTAATCTTCTTTTCATGGTAGTCTTCTCTCCTCTGCTTCATAGCTAATTTCGCAATTATCGTTACACGTGAAACGATTGTAATAAATTAGGCCGTATAGAATGGCTTCAATGGTAAGCTCCGCCCCTATTACTTTACGGTCAACCCCCTTCACCCCTCTTATCTGGACACCTGCCCCGGCCACCGCCCCAGTGTAGAGGCCTGCTACCGCCAGGCAGCAATCCTTGCACCCGTCCATTGACTCTCTGCCGTTGCAAAACGAATCACCACTGGCCGGCCCGTAAAGCTTATTAGTTACCTTCGGTGGTTTTGGCGGAGAGCACGCAAATGGTACTGTCCCAAATTGGTACACTGCCGAGTCATCAGCACCGGCCACCAGCGATGCAGGGTTAACCCCTATCGGGTAGGTGGCTCCTTTATCGCAAACCAGAAGAGCGGTGTCCTCTCCTGGCTCAATAGCAAAGGGGGCGTTAGGTATCTGCAATTCTTGCAACCCCATTGCACTAATGTATTTCTCTACCCTATTAGTTTTGACACACTGAATCGTGTTGTCGCTATTCGCTACACAGATTTGGTCGTAACCTCCTCCGGTAGCTAGCCGCGTTGCTGCAGCCCCCACCAAGATTGCAGGAATCAAAATTCCCTTAAACCCTACCCCGTTTTCTTTTTTCATTTTGTTGCTCCTCAGGACTCATGAATGCGCCCCTCGTTTAGTAGTTTGTTTATTCCCTCTATTTCCCCCAAGGGGGTGCTATTTTTACCGCTAACTTGCCTTACTCTCGGTTTCTTTCTATCATCGCGTCTCCATTCCAGCTTTATGCAGTTGCTTGGGTTGGTGAACTTCTCAAGCAATATCCTCTCCGGCTTCGGTGGCCATCTATTCGCTTTGCATTGAACAACCACGAACCACTCCGGGGATATGCCGACAATATCCCACTCCCCTAAGCTTGCCGCAGACCGGCAGCACTTGAACCCAACGGATTCGAGAAGCTTCATTGCTTCATGTTCGATTCTGTTTCCCTTAGCCTTCGTATTCACGCCCACTCCCAAAAAAACCCTCGGGCAGCACATTGGGGGAGAAACCGCATTTGTCTTCCAATGCGGATACTGCCCGAGGGTTCCTCTCATCCAGCCGCGCAGGTTTGCACGACTTGACAAATTGAAATCAAAATAATTGCAGCTACCATCCACTCCTCCGGAGTAATCCCTTTTCCCATCTCATCCCGCCTCCTCTGATCAGCCCCTCGCACTGTACCCGGGACAATCCTCCGCCAAGTTCTTTTGTTCGTCAATAGTGAGGGATGTGGTGTATTTGACGCATACCCAATCCCCATCCTTGAGTGGCGTAGAGAATTGGCATGTCCTGCAGTTGCGTTCTTCAGTCGTTTGGTCCTGATGGCAAATTTGATAATGGCTGCACCACTTGCAGAGCCAGTGGTCTGCCCGCTCCGAGAGTTTCGGGGGTGGTTCATTGGCGAAGATAACCCGCTCCGCTTTCTCTTGAAGCTCCCCTGCGTAAAAACGGTCATAACGAATGCGCTCTAGGTGGTAGCGGTCATCGTCTTTGCACACGGCAATATAGACCGCTCTCTTCATGCCCGACTTATGCATGTAGCTCTGCATTTGGGCGTAGTGCTTAGGCTTGGACTTCTCAACCCCATCCTTCACCAGCAAATCGAAGCTCTTTTTGTTGTGAGTTTTGAACTCCCCAACATGCCAAGTCTTCGGAGCCTCCTGCAGCCCCAGGATGGCAGCATCCATTGAGCCACCGAAGTGGCCGCCCAATGAAGAGAAGCGCCATTGCTCACCCTCTGCGGGACCTTCAGAGACTGTCGCGCCGGCGAGCCTGAGGTCTTCTACGATGGTAGTCTCTTCGTTCTGGCCGCGCCTGAAGAGCCTTAGAATGCGCCCCGGAAACTCGGGGGCAGTGAACCACCGGAAGGAATACCATAGGAGCCGCTCGCAGGGATCGCCAATGATTGAATCCCCCAGATGGGCTCTACGCCAGTCCTGCGAATTCTGCTCTATGCGTTCGTCGATTATCGCCAGGGTGCGAGATGGGCGTTCAGGTAGTTTTGCCATTTTCTTCTCCAAAAATTGGGGGCCCAAGCAGCGAACCGGGCCCCCCCAAGATTAGAATTAGAACGGGAGGGGTTTATTCCCATCCTTCTTCTGTTCCTGGTTTGCCCACGGTGGGGTGACACCACCGTTCGCAGGTGCGCCCGCCACTTGTGGTGGAGCGTCCGCTGCAGGCGAATAGCCTTTTATTTCATTGCTGGCATCATAGCCGTTCTGAGCTTCCCGAATAGTTACTTTAATTTTAAGCGGCTTATTATGGAGAGCCTGTGAATCATCAAGCGGCGTTAGGTGATGAACCGCACGACAAATGCTGGCAAGGTTCCGGTTGGCAATTTCGACTGCCTTGGGATTCTTGTTTCGCAAATTGAGATTAGTCCAGACAAGACGACTCTGGTAGGGTCCGTCGATAATTTCAAAGGTTAGTTTGAGATACTCCCCATCCATTGCTTTGGTTTGTCGCATTTCACTGTCTGTGATCATAGCGACATACTTTCCTTCGGGGATGGGTTCGAAAGACTTTTCTTCCTCATGATTGTTGGGGTTAAACCCACCTAAATTAGCCATTGTTTTCTCCTAAAATTTTGTTCTTAATGTGTGCTAAACTTGGAACTTCGTACATATCCAAAGCTCCGCTTCTATCTTTAGCGGCATAAGTGCCATCGGCATGGCACTGCAGCCACCGTTTTATATCTCCGCTCTCCGGGTCCCGGTGGACGCGAAGACAAAATAATTCGTCGAATAGGTAAGGGATTGAATTACCTACCTTGGCCCCAGGAAATGAGGGTGCCCAAATTAATCCAGCTTCAGACTGAATGCGTTCAGTCTTGCAAGACATGTAGATGTGCTTATCCAAATCTCGAAAGCTTTTAATGAGCCGGTCCATTACGATGGCCAGCTCTCCGTAAGCTCTGCGAGGGTCTTTGCTTTGGCTTCTCTCGTGAGAGAGAACCTGCTCTGCAATTTCCGAAATGGAATCGACGCAAACCCATTGAATGCCCCGAGCTTCATCCGAATCGCAAATCCACCGGTAAGCCTCGACAACGTCTTCTTTATTCGAACACTCAATTGCTGTGATGTTAGAATCCCGAAGGGACAAAAGCCCCCCTTCCGCTGAGATAATAACGGTCTCATCCTTTGAGCCAGTGGTGGCGCAGAGCCGGGTCTTACCGGTCCCTGCATCACCGTGAACGCATATCTTGAGATGATGCATTCCCTGGTCGTTTGTCTTAATCAACTTCATTAACTTAATACCTCCACCTTGATTGATGTTTTAGCGGGCTTGGTAGCAATAGCTTTGCACACAAGCTTGAATAGCTCTGGGTTAGCGTTCTCGATTGCCCGGAGTTTTGGAAGGTCGATATCAACCTTCGTTTTCACGGGCTGAAGCTCCTCGGGGATGTCGTCGCGGATATTCTCCCAGGCTTCCTGATCGAGCTTACGAGTGAGCTTGCCGGTGCAAGTACACTTGTAGTAGCGCGTCTTAGTGATAGAAGACCCTTCTTCTCTCACGTCCGAAATTGCGACAATCAACCCCTCGATTTCTAATCGACGAGCCTTTGCCTTCTTCTCTTCCTCTGCTGCCTGCTGATGAGCGTGGCAGAGCTTGTCTAATTCAGTTACTCCGTTTTCCATTTTGCTTTTCTCCTTTGCGGACTGCGTCTACGTTGGCAGTCATTTTAGTTTTACGGGTGATGGACTTGTGAATGATTTGGTCAACTTCCGAATTGGAAGTAATAAGAAAATATTCACATGCGTTCTTTTGGCCGATGCGGCAAATGCGGTCTTCTGCCTGGGCGATTTCGGAATTTGACCACGGGAGGTCAACGAACACCATGCGGCAGCTTTTGGTCAAAGTCAGGCCGACACCCATTGCGCCCACCGTGCCAGCTATCCCGTCGAGTTCTCCCATCTGGAATCGCTCAACGATTTCTGCGCGTTTCTCCGCCGGAGTATCCCCAACGATGCATTCCCATCTGTCATAGCGGCCAAGCTCTTTGCATGGCGCTACGTGAGCAGAGAAGACAACGACAGGACCGCCGCCCCCTTGGATTAATTCATCAATAAAAGGGAGAGCTTTCTTGCCCTTGGTGATAGCCAACTTCTTACGAGCTTCAGCAATTTTACCGGCAACGGGGGTGGGGCCACCATTTGCCCAAGCTTCAAGTTCGTCCATTGAATCGCGGTCGATGGCACCGCAGCCCTTGGGGAGCTTCACTTCAATCTCGGTCCAACGCTTCGAAGGCAGGTCAGGTAGAACGTCGATTCGCTTTCGACCGAACGAACACTTAGCTAGCCCTTCTTGAGCAGATTTTTGGTTGATACGATTGGGGTTCCAAAGAAGACCAAATGGCCCCTTGTAACCGCCCCAAATCGACACAAAGTTGCCATAGCTCCCATAGCCCTGCTTCAAGAGGCCGAAGCTCTGGAGGCAACCGTAGAGGTCATAAGGGGTGGTGACGAGAGGAGTACCAGTCATGCCCCAAGTAGAGCCACCAGCTTCTAGGATATCGCGGCTAATCGAGCGCCAGTTCTTGGTGCGAGCAGCCTTAGACTTTTTAAGATAGTGAGCCTCATCGACAATCGCATTGACTTCCCAATTCAAATAAGAGGCTTCGCCTTCTTTGGGGAGAATCTCGTAATTCACAATTACGATTTCCCCAAGGCATGGCCATCGGAAAGAACCTTTGCCACTTAAAATTACCGGGGTTAAATCAGGTCTCCAAGTTTTAACTTCACGGGCCCAATTGCCTTTAAGGCTGGCAGGACAAACCACCAACGCAGCAGTGGCCGAAGGGAGAGCCATCAAAACTTCGATGGTTTTCCCCAAACCCATGTCATCAGTTAAGAAAGCCTTTTTATTCTTTCGAAGATAATCAATGGCAGCGGGCTGGTGAGGGTAGAGAGGGAAGGTAGGGGCAACGTAATCCACTGCCGGCTCGGGCACCAAGCGGAGATGGTTAACCTTCATTTTGGGAAGCGCGGAAACGTCGAAGTCCCATTTCTCTGCAAATTCTTTGACAGAAAGCTTAGAGGAGACCGGAACGCCCCAGCGGTAGGGCTCATAAGAGCGACCAGTGATACCCCGAACCGATGCGAGGATATCTAATTTCTGAGGGTCTTCCCAACTCCAAGAAATGCAAAAGCGAAATTCGCCACCCTGCCAACGTTCCCAGGTGATTTTGCGGGATGCCGCGTAAAGGGCAATCTTCTCTTCGGCCTTAAGCTTGGCGTGGGCATCACGGATGGTATCGCGCCCCCGAGCTTCGGCTGCGACTTCTCGAATGGTATCGGAGTTGAACTCAGCAAGCTGAGTATCGAGGTACTTAATAAGGACCGCTGCGATTTCAGCAGTTAATTCCGGGGTCCATGATTCTAGGGGGAGATTGGCGGCAATGTGGCCCACCTGGGAATCGGCTTTAGAAAAGCCTACGCCGTTTCGAAAGGCGGCTTTATCATCATCGCGGGATTGGAGAAAATTAAGGGCGTCATAAATACATTGTTTGTGCAATTTGTTCACTTGGTTTTCCTTTTTCACTAGGGGACTCACATGAGGTCCCACTTCGAATTCTACAGCATAATAAATAATTGTAAAGCTTTTTCTTTACTTGATATTTATTTAATATTTATCTAACAATACCCCCAGGTCTTTTCAAGGAGAATTTTATGGACGATGACCAAGTAGTGAAAGTTATGCTAAATTTGAGCCGCGATATCTGCGACCGGTGCCAGTTTCTAACCAAATGGATGGCCCGGAACAGCCTGAGGGGGTCCGCAAGCAGAGCCGATGTTATGCGTAAAGCTTTGGCCCTAGGCATAGATATCTTAGAGAAAAAGCAAAAATAGAGGAAGAGGAAGCAGCTTAAAAATAATTTGGTGCCGGCGGGAGCTGGCATGGAGGAACCAATATCATGGAGGGTGGCAAGATGCTTCAGTGCGCGACTGAGCTAAGAGATTTTGGATTTAACATAATTTGCCTAATGGAGAGGGAGAAGAAGCCCCACTTCGGGGCATATAGGGGAGGGGAGATTGAAGCGGTCTTCAGTACTCCGCATTCAGCAGACGATATCGAAGAATTATTTACGAGGTATCCGCAGGCAAACGTAGGTATCCTGACTTCAAACGTAACGGTGGTAGATGCAGACTGCCAAGACGTCATCGACTACGTAGAGGAAAATTTCCCACCGTCGCCGCTCATCGCTAAGACTGCAAAAGGCCGGCACTATTTCTACGCCGCCGGAGACGTCGAACGAATCAGCATTAAGCGCGATGGTAAAGAAGTTTTCTCGATCAGAGGGCCGGGGACCTGCAACTATGTGGTGGGGGCAGGGAGTACCCACCCCAGCGGTTCTCGGTATGAGTGGATTCGGCAGGACCTCGGACTCGATGAACTCCCAGCTTTAACCCAAGAGGATATCGGGGGGTTGGTAGGTCGATTTCAAAATGGGACTGCCTTTGTCCCGGAAGTAGCCGCCTCTTATAAGTCAAACGGAGGAGGAGGGAACCTTCTCGGATTTGACCCATCCCAAATTAGAATGGTTGGAGACCCGGCGAAAGTAGGCTCTCGAAACAATACGCTAGCTAGTGATATTGGAGCATTCGTACGAGACGGGGCGAGTAGGGAAGATTCTCTGCAGCAAGCCCTGGACTGGAACGCAAAGCTAGAGAAACCGCTCAAAGTTCGAGAAGTCAAAAAGACGCACAGCTCTATTTGGAAAGTTCACCTAAAGAACCATCCCGAAGAAGCACCCATCCAAGCGGTGGAAATGCCAGCCAGGGCCAAGCCAAAGGCTAAGGCCCCAGCTAAACCCATTGCCCCTATTCCTGGGGTGCTCGGTGAGTTCGTCGATTGGTTCTGCGATACCTCGCCTAAAGAGGTGGTGGACAAACGAATAGCCATTCAATCCGCCTTGGCTTTAGGTTCAGTTATTTTGGGGAGGCGTTACGTTACCAGTGCCGACAACTATTCCGCGTTATTTTTTATAGTCGTGGGGCGCAGTGGTTCAGGCAAAGAACACTGCAAAACGACAGTCGAGGGCGTGCTCGAGGCTGCAGAACTTGACGATTTAATCGGGGGGAGTGGGTACACATCACCCGGCGCTGTATTTTCAGAATTAAAGGAGACAAAAGCTTGTCATGTAACTTTGATCGACGAATTCGGGCGCTATTTATCCGCGTCGAAACAAATGGGCCAATCCAACCTAGAGCAATCGATGAGAGTTCTCATCGAAATATTCGGACGACCCCACGGGTTGCACCGACCGCCTAGCTATTCTCGAATGTCAGACAAACAAGCCAAGGGGATAGACCGGTTCACAGTTAAAAAGCCTTCGATTACTCTACTCGGCATGACAACCCCCGGCAGTTTCTACAAAGCTCTCGAAGGGGCGGAGGTGGAGAACGGGACCCTTGGCCGGTTCCTAGTCGTCGAGAATGAATCACCGCTAAGTAAATACCGGAGGGATAGGTCAAGAAAAAGCCCACCCGATAAGGTGATCGAGTGGGCTAAAAAAATGAGGCAGGGTAACGTGCTATCTGATGCTTCGGAGACGCATGACATAGCACCCGAACCCATGGTTATCAATATTTCTGACGAGGCTTACGAAGTATTCGAGGGGTTTGAAGAGAGTATTTTAAAGCACCGCGAGCGAGTAAGGGACTTCGGATTAGAGAATCTGCTCGTGAGGGCTCACGAGATAGCGATGAGACTCTCCCTAATTATTTCCTGCTCCCTCTGTGAACCAACTATTTCAGCTAAAGCAGCTCAGTGGGCCTGTGATTATTCCGGCGATTGCTTCCTAAGATTAGTTGAGAGTGTACGGATTAAAATGCATGGCTCCAAATATGAGGGGGAAAGGCAAAGAGTTCTCCAAGCAATTGACGGGGCCGGGGAGAAAGGGCTCACCGACCGTGAGCTTCGGAGACACAAAGGGGTGGGAGCGTTACAGCCCAGAGAGCTGACGATTATTTTGGGAGACTTGGTTAATCGAGGCGAAGCACTGAAGGTCAAAGCGCCCCAATCCGGACGACCTCGGGAATCTTGGGTTTCGGCATAATGACGAGTTATGACATTTGCAAAATGACGAAACTATCCCAATGTTTTCATGGGGGTAGGTTAGTTTTGGCAAAAATACCTACCCCCCCCCTTATATGTATATCCTGAGAAGAAAAATCGGGGGGAAGGGTACCCCCCCCAAATGAATGACGAAACTATATATAGACTACTATTATATTAATATTATCAACTAAGTAGCCTGGTTTTATTTCGGCAAAGTTATGGCATTTGCAAATGACGAAATGCCAAAACTATTTTGGGGAGTATTTCTGAAAAGTATTTTGAGAAGTATTTTCAAAAAGTATTTCCAGTGGTATTTTAGGAGTCAGTTAATTGGTGTTGACTGAATTATAAAGAGGCTGGTCTTAGGTTGCTCCGAGGCTAGTCTCTTTTTTTATTTTGGAGGGTAGGAGATGAGTCAAAACGGGAAAGGGGATAAGCCTAGACCGGCGGATATTTCCAAGGATAAATTTAATAAGAATTTTGAGAAGATATTTAAAAAGAAAAAGAAAGCCAAGTAGGATGAACTTGATTTTAGTGGAGGAAAATTATGGGTAAATGTTTAGTTCATACGGATTGTAAATGGCCGAAGGAAGGGGTCAACTATTCTTGTGAGTATCACACTAAGACCACGTTCGTTGGGTTGGATAAGTTAATTAACCGGATGAATGATATCGTGTCTCCTAGCAGGATAGGAGGTAGGGATTCGCTTGAAAGGGAATTGACTGAAAATGCAAACAAGTGCGGCTTCAATCAATCGGTTATTGCTGACCTATGGGATACGAACAATGTTTATTTCTTTGAACTGTCCAAGGTCGACCACTGGGAAATAGACGACGAGGGAAATCACGTTCAATTATGGGAGCAAGTATTAACGTGGGAAGGGAAAGAGCTAGCGCCAAGGGACAGGGTAGAATACGAGCTAGAGCTCCGGGAGGAGTATGAACGGAAGAGAGACGAGGAGAGAAAGCAATTCAATCGGGGATGGCCCGAAGATAAGCGCAAAAAAAAACCCTCATAAGAGGGTTTCTAATTGGTTTAGGGTTGAGATTAAATGGTGGGTTTAACGTCCTTTAAAAGCCCGGATAGCGTTAGACCGTAAAAGATTGACAGCCTACAGAGCAAAGAAAAGCAAGGGGGTTGTTTGTGCTCAACTCGCTGGTAATTGCTGTGAGGGATATTGAGTAGCTTGGACAATTCTCTAATACTTAAGCCGGATTCCCTTCTAAGAGAGATTAATCGTTCCTGAATAGTCATTAGTCGATGCTCCTAAGTTCAAATTTATAGCCCGGATTGATATCTTCCAAAGCGGGTAACTCTTTCCTAAGCTTGCTTGCTTCAACTTCCGAAAAAATGGTGGCATGTATTAGATTAATAACGACGGTTCCCGCGTTATAGTCCATCGGGGCGAATCTCTTTTTGCCTGGGATTTTTGCATATAGTCTGAACATTACGCCGCTCGCTTTCTAATTTGGACTAAAGCTTTAGAGGCATCCGAACCGGGAGCTTGGCTACCATGGATTAAAAGAGCGAAGCTTGGATGGTTGGGGTCCGATGCTAGGGAATCGTCCTTGTCGATCTTGAGACCTAATCGTTTAGATTCGGCTTTAGAGTAGACGACGGTGGCAGATTTGAAGCCATATCCTTCTAATTTCTTAATCAAATGGTCATGAGTCCCGCCACGGGAAAGATTGATAACGAAATTCTTTGGAAGCTTGCGACGATACTTGAGAACAAGGGGCAGCGCTTTAGTGTAGCCATAGACAGTCCATAAAGGGTTTCTCCGTGCTACTTCGGCCCATGCCAAGAGGTACCAACTGGCAAACATGTCTCCGCTAACGTGCGGTCTCACCAGTTGATTAGGGTCCGGATTCCGTTTAGGCTGGCTTGCTTTGAGTGAAGTCTCAAGCAAATCTGCAACGCCTGAAATTCCGTCTTTCTTATAAGCTTTCTTAATCATGTTGAGGTTACGCAACCGGGCAAGATAAGTTGACTCGTATTGTGCCTCTTGACTTGCTGAGAAACAACGGAATTCCATGTCAGGACCGTCTTTGACTTTGAGCCTAAGTTTAGTTGAACCGTTCGGTTGATTAACGCGCTCCTTTACAATGGCTTTAGATAGACACTCTTTAGCGTAGGGGCATGTGACCCCAGCCAAAAGGCTAATGGATAAAACAAGCTTCTTGTCTTTGCGCTTGTCGAACTTCTGGTTTGATTTGGCTACTTGTAGTAGTTGATTTTTTTTCATTGGTGTTGTCCCTTTGTTGTTTATTGGTGTTAGCTGTTTTCAATATCTTCTTTAGCGAATTCAACTGCTTCTGCTAGTATCTCAAGAGTTGACTCAATGTCGGAGCGTTTAACCCCGTGGTGTTCGCTTGCTTCGCTCAACTCCCCTAAAAGGGTTTCGAGGTTAGCGGACAAGTCAGCAAGGGCGCTTAGACTATAGCTCTTTAGAACTTCAGAGATTGCCTCTAATGCTTGCTGTTCTGCAGTTTCTTTTAAATCATTCATGATTAGTTACTCCAAAAGCCCGCACAAGGCGGGCTATTAGGCTAGGTGCTAGGTGGCGGGTTATTGGCCGAAAAACTCAAGGGTCTTGTGTAGGAGATAGCCTGGCACCATGGCGGCTACGGGGAGAAGAAGTAAAGCTAACGCGTCGATGGTTTGTGCGAGGACAGGATAGTTGGTTACGAATTCATTTAGCATCGATTGCTCCATTTGTTGGTGTTTCCTCATCCTAATATGTATCACTGGGAGATACAAGATAGAATCGCACCCCATACAGGGGAAAAAAGTACTTTTGAGAGTGGGCTCCTAGGCCCTTGAAATTGCTCGAGTTTTCAGGGCATTTGAGGAGTGCTTAGGAATGGTGTATATAAGCTTAATGAATTCATAAGGGATTCAGGGAGCGAAAAAGAAACTTTTTCGGAAGTTTCAGTTCAAACCAACCGGTTTTGGTTCGAACTTGAACCGATGGCGGTTCGAACCGGTGCCTTGTGTGTCGTTTTGGGACCGAGAAGGCCCATCGTGTAGCAGAATGATGCATGTAGCGGAACGATACGTGTAGCAGAACGCAACATGTAGCAGAATGAAACGTGTATCGTTTCGAGATTGTAGCAGAATGCAACGTGTCTCATTGTGAGACTTGTCGCAGTATGCAACATGTAGCAAATTGAGACTCGTCTCATTATGAGACAGTCCTTTCAGAAAAGCTGATTGATTCATGACAAAACCCAACCCTCCTAAGTTATTGATATCATTGAGGAAAAAAGAGAGGGGGGGTATACCGAGGGGGGCGGGGGCCGATAGTAGGCATTATACCTCTCCAAATCCCACACCCTCAAAAAATAACCTGGTCCTACAAAATAGAACCACCCTACCACTCAAGCTCAGAGACCCCGTAGACGGGGATTGGAACTATATCTATGATTCCTGGAAGCGGTCTTTTAAGGAAACGATGCCTTGGGTCCCTACCTCAAATTTTTTCCGGGCTATGGGGGAAAGGGTCGAGGCCATCAAGGGCCGGAAGGAAACAAGATTCTTCATTGCCTGTGATCCTGAAGATGAGGGTTTTATCTTTGGCTGGGGATGCTTCGGGAGAAAGAACCTCATTCACTATATATTTGTGAAGCAGGCTTTTCGCCATGCTCAGGTAGCTGGCCGACTGGTGGACCACGCCACCAACACAAATAAGCCTATCGCGTTTACCCACTGGACCAGGGTATGTGAGAGACTAAATAAAAAGCATCCGGGGGCTTTAAGGTATGAGCCCTCGAAATTACCCAAACTTTAAGGGAGAGCAAATGGCCAACGACGCACGGAAAATAGTCCTGACCGAAGAAGCTGCAAAGTATCTGAGGATACCAACAGAAACCTTGGTCGAATGGCGAGAAAAGGGGATAGGCCCACGCTACTATGATTTAGACGAGTTCATACGGTACTCGGTTGCCGACTTAAACCGATGGCTTAATATCAATAGCATAGAAACAACCTGGCTGATGACCGATAGAGAAGATATTGAAAACCTCGGCCCAATAGAAGATTAAAGGAGAGAAAATGCCTGTTAAACTGAAGAGCTTTGCAACAGTGGATTATTACCATATCTGCGGAATGCACCTGAAGAGATTCGCTGCCGGAGTCAAAGGCAACGTGAAGATTGATTACCACCATCCCCACGGAGTGATGGTTTACCGGGACGAGAAAACCCCGGAGTTTGTTCCTATCCATAATATTAAAACCATCACTCCCGAGAAGATTGAAGACCTTCAAGCGGTACTCGGCGTAGCCCCGAAAGAAGAGGCACAGGTTTTTGCTGTAGTGGAAGATGGCCCCGTTCCTGCCACCCCCCCAAAGCGCAAACGACGGACCAAGGCTGAAATGGAAGCCGCCCGAGCGGCTGCTAGTTAATCATGTTTTAATCATGTGACCCTTGATTTCATTGGGTTTTAATTAGGTTTTAATTAGGTGGAATTAGGTTAATTAGGATGGCGAAGTACTCGGACGACCAAATCCTTAAGGAGTACCTGAAGAGGTTCGGTGGAAAAAATTTCACCAGCCTTGAGGATTTAATCACCGCCAAAGAGGGGATGGGTCTCGAAACTGCCACCCCTCTGCAGCGAGCCATCTTTCGGATTGCCGATGGCAAGCCGTTGGGGTACCTCGCCAAAAATAAGGATGTCGCCGAAGCTCTCGGGATATCATGGGAGCAATTAAGAAAATTCCACCTTGGCGAAGCTCCTAGAGAATTGGTCGTGCTCTCGGGGATTCGTACCGCCAAGTCATTCATGTCTGCGGCCATTGCAATCTGGGCAAGCCAGACTTGTGATGTTGACCACCTGAGGGCTGGGGAAATCCCCCGGTACTCCATTGTCTCCCTGAATAAGGATTTAGCCCACGTTGTGCTCAACCACCTGATGGGTTCAATCCTTGCCAGCCCCGCTTTAACCCGATTGATTTATGACCAGAACTCCGCGAAGAAGTGGTTAGACAACGGGCGACCCGGAGCGGATGCGATTGTGTTGAGGCACCCCTCTGGGAGACCAGTGGAGATTAAGGTGGTGAGTGGGAAGCGGGCTGGAGCTTCACTGGTCGCTCGTTGGTCTGCCGGGGTTACTTTTGACGAAGCTCCGAGAATGGCTGGCCAGGATGCAGCGGTCATTAACTTGGACGATTCGAGAGCTGCGGTAGTTGGGCGACTTCTCCCCGGTGCATGCATTACGATGATTGGCTCGCCGTGGGCCCCGATGGGTCCGGTGTACAATATGGTGCAAGAGCACATGGGCAACCCGAATCGGGAAAGAGTGGTTATCAAGGCTCCCGGCCCCCTCCTCAACCCCTATTGGTGGACTGAGGAAAGATGCGAGCGGCTAAAGAAAGCTGACCCCACCGCCTACCGGACTGATGTTCTAGCTGAGTTTGTTGATATCGAGGAAAGCCTTTTGAGTCAGTACCTGGACTCTTCCACCCGCGAAGAGATGGTGTTGGCTCCAGCGGAAAACCAAGAGTACATCGCCAGTATGGACCCAGGAACTAGAGCCAACGCATGGACCCTAGTAATCGCCACCCGCAAAGGCAATAAGAAAATCATAGCCTACGCACAGCAGTGGCAGGGGACTGCGATGGAACCTCTCCGCCCCCGCGAGGTTTTAAAGGAAGTGGCAGCGGCTTGTTTTAAGTACGGGATAGCTTGGGCGATTACCGATCAGTACGCTGCGGACGCTTTAAAGGATTTAGCGGAGGCCCATGGGCTAGAGTTGGTTATCGAGCCGTGGACAAGGCAGAATAAGATTGATTTGTTTATGGAGCTGCAGAGCCAGTTCCAGCAGGGGAATGTGGAAATCCCTCCTGACCAATATCTGATAAAGGACTTACGGCTGGTAAAAAGACGTGTGACTCAGAGCGGAATCTCTATTATCTTTCCCGAGACAGCGGATAAAAGGCACTGCGATTATGCCCCCGCCGTCGCCCGAGCTTTGGCTAAGTGGATTTCCGATGTAAGGGTAGAACCACCGAAGCCTGGGGAAGAGGGTTATAATAACTGGATTTGCGATAAAATGTTGGCGCAAGAGCTAGAAGAATATAATTCCCCGGATGAATGGTGGGACAGATAAAAATTTAGTGGTATATTGCCCGAGGGGATGGAGGACTTAATGCCTTTTAAATCAGAAGCTCAAAGACGATGGATGCACAAGAACGAGCCAGAAATGGCGAAGCGTTGGGAAGCGGAAGAAAAAGACCCAAAGTATAAAAAGAAAAAGAAGCTGCTAAAGGCATTAGTGGCGGCGAGCAAAAGGAAAACCAATGGCTAGATATATCTTCGACGCTAAAGGAAATAAGCGAGAAGTAAAAGGACACAAGCACAGGTTCCGAAAAGTCCCAGACAATATGAAGGGGCTCCCTGAAGAGTTAATCGGAACCGATATGGCAGACCCGGACAAAATTGATGTCCTGGACGCCCCACACGTAGTCGAGGGGATTGTTGACGACTACATGGAAAAGCAGGACGCGCCGGAGAAAAAGAAACTCCGCTGCGCCCAGCCCGGTGAATACGTTCCCCTTAGCCAGTGGGAAATCGACTGCGTTCGGATGCGAGTCATTAAGACTTCGGTTGACCGGTATATCGAGGAGGCCAAGGCAGGGCTCACTCCTAATTGGGGGGTGAAGCATCTTTGGTTCCCCGAGAACAACGTGAACCATTACGAATTGCGAGAAGGCAACCCACCGGGGGATAGCCAGCGCCCTAAGCATATGCGCCGGTTTCGAATCGAGATTGATATCTTATGTATCCCTGAAACCATCCAAGAGCTTTTAGACAAAGAGCAGGAACAGGAAGGGCTAGTAGCATGACGCACAAAACCATTATGGAAGTTCTCCAGTGGGCCAGAGAAAATAACGTGATGAAGATAAAGGTTGAAGGGGTCGAGGCGGAATTTGCCCCGGTGGCAGTAACCCCCGAAGACCTTGAATTGGCCGATAAGATGTATAATCAGCATGAACTGAACTCGTACATCAACTCGACGCTGGAAGAGCAAGGCGAGCAGCAGAAAAAAGACGAAGCTCAAGAGCAAAAAGAGCGCGATGAAATGATGTACTACTCTAGTTAAAGGATGCTCTTATGTTTTTTGGTGACGATAGAAAGCACTGGTGGCTGAACAAGTCCGATGTCTTCCGCTCGATTTTTGAAGTTGTTGAACACTTGGACGAGAACCAGGTCTACCAGAGAGAAGCCAATCTTCACCATCTCCGGCTCTACTCTAACCGGATGGCGCAAGGGCTAAACTCCAGAGCCTACGCCTTGAACAGCGTGGGTGACCGGCTACGGCTAAATGTTATCCGTTCGGTTATCGATGCTGCCGTGGCTCACATTGCGACAAACCGACCGCGCCCCGAGTACCTGACGATTGGGGGCGATTTCACTTTGCGACAACGCGCTGAGTCATTGGGTAAGTTTATTAACGGGCAATTTTACGCCACCGACCAGTACGCTATGAGCCTGGATATCTTCAGGGATGCGGCAATCTTCGGGACCGGCATCGAGAAGATTTACGAGTACGGCGATAAGATTCATGCGGAAAGAGTCTTTCCTAACGAGATTCTGGTGGATGACCAAGAATCCATGATGGGCGACCCCCGCAGCCTTTATCAGCATAAAGAAATTGTCAGAGAGGTCGCCGCTGGCATTTGGCCGAAACACAAAACCCAACTCGAAAACGCAGACCTAATTCGAAACGATGACTTCGTTACCCACCAAGGGGTGACTGACTTAATTAGTTGCGTCGAAGCGTGGCATCTACCCTCTACCCCCGGCGCTAAAGATGGGCGGCATGTGATCTGCGCGTCCAACGTCACCTTGGTGGATGAGCCATGGGACCGGGACAACTTTCCCTTCGCTATCTTCCGGTGGCAGAAATCCCCCTTGGGCTTTTGGGGCTCGGGGATTGCCGAAGAGCTTTCTACCATTCAGGTCGAAATCAATTACATCGCTAAGAAGATTCAAGACCACTTCACCGCGAGCGCTGGCCAAATGTGGATGAAGAAGGGCTCGGGAGTGGCTAATGGCTCAGTGACCAACAAGGTTTGGGCGATGAATACCTATCGGGAGGCCCCTCCAACTTTGCTCACCCCCAACCCGGTTAACCCGATGTTTCTGCAATA
>Ga0080013_1003198_pt1 | contig 17705 bp, 38 predicted proteins | sample ETNvirenome_6_85_FD_69236 | JGI IMG/M metagenome (GOLD analysis project Ga0080013, IMG submission 69236) | Marine viral communities from the Pacific Ocean - ETNP_6_85 (SPADES assembly) (version 2) | ecosystem: Environmental > Aquatic > Marine > Oceanic | place: Pacific Ocean | collected 2013-06-19 | reverse complement strand
ATCTAGTATTCATGCCAGGAAGAAAATTATCAGGTGAAATAGACAGTTATGATGGTAACGGGAATTATACTTATGAAGAATATGATTACAATTCAGGTGCTAGAATATCTTTGATGATTGGTTTTAATATGAGTAAGAGGTAATGGGATTTCACAAGCGTTGGATATCAGAAGAAGTTTTAATAGATAGATATAGAAATGAAGGAATAGCAGGAATAGAGTCATATTTAGGACATGCAGATGCATTTATTACTAGTGGCGATCTATCTGAAAATATTATAGATTTATTTAATGACCACACTATGAATAAAATAATAAAATGGAATACTATATCAAGTTTAATTAGTGATGCTTCAATAAAGAAAGGATTTGATGAGAAGAAAAAGAAGACCATTATTACAGGCTGAAGTAGAATTAGCTATTAATAAAAGCCAAAGTGCCAAAGGCGCAGCAAGGTTTCTTGGTGTTTCTTACAATACCTTTAAAAAATACGCAAGTTTATTTACAGATAAAAATGGCCAAAATCTATTTGAAGGGTGTAAAAACCCAACTGGTAAAGGTATAAAACATATAGTAGACTATGATAAAAAATACCCATTAGATGATATACTATCCGGCCAGTATCCAAACTATCAAGACTGGAGATTAAAGGATAGATTAATCCGTATGGGATATATTGAAGAATGTTGCCATAATTGCGGTTATAGCGAAAAACGGGTAACAGACAATAAATCTCCTTTAATATTAGAATATAGAGACGAAAACTTATCAAATAGAAATTTAGAAAATTTATATCTATTGTGTTATAATTGTCATTTCAATACTATTGGATCCTTAAACTGGAAAGGATGGCGCCAAAATATTTGGTACGAACCAAAAAAATAATTCACTCAGATTTTCTTATATCAAATTTTTTTATTATATTATATAATATAAACTAAAATATAGTTCACTATGATATTTAATAATAAATTAAAAGTACCCAAAGGAAAGAAGAGTATATATATTGCGACAAAAAGAGTCGCTTTTATCTTAATTTTCCTCGGCCTAACATCTTTAATAATATTTCAAAAACTGCAATTAAACTCCAAACAAAACTATATTGGAATTCTATTACAGACTAATCAGAGAGTACTCTGTGAGTCAGAACGGTCAATAGATTCATTGACTTCAACTATAGATAGATTATTGATTATATTTGATTCAATACCTATTGGATCCCCACTAGATACAATAGCTATACAAGACGATTTTGGATTAAGAAAACATCCAATTTATAAAAGATGGCAGATGCATTCTGGATTGGACATGATTGACACATGGAGAGATACCGTATACGCAACAGCTGCCGGAAAGGTACAATTTGCTAGTTGGAATTATGGTTATGGACGATGTATTGAAATAGAACATGCTTTTGGTTTTACTACTAAGTATGCACATCTGCATAGATTACTAGTTAAAAGAGGAGATGCAATAAAAAAAGGCCAACCAATAGCTTTAATAGGAAGTACTGGTACAGTAACTGGTCAACATTTACATTACGAAATATCTCATAAAGGAGTACCAATAGATCCATTACCATATATTATAGATTCTATAATTAATGTTGAAGCAACTATGTATCATCCAGTAGAGGCTCAATGTGACAATAACCCTTTAGAAACTGCAGATGGTAGTATTATAGATCCAAATAGAGTATCAGAATGGAATTGGATAGCAGTTAGTCAAGATTTATTAAAAAAGAATGGTGGTATATTTGAATATGGAGATCAAGTATATATTAAAGGAACACATAAGGATGGAATATATACTATAAGAGATTGCATGAATAAACGATTCACTTGCAAAATAGATTTTTTAGAAAATATAGGAACAGACCAGTATAGATATTCTGATATAGAATTATATGCTGTAAATAATTAACAAACTGATAACATTCAGTTAATATACTTGTAGATAGTTTAATGTATTTATTATTGATGAAAGAAAAAGTAGATATAAGCTCAATATTATACATTGTTTTGATGGTGGTGGTTTTTATTATTGCAATATAAGCACCTTCCTTGATATTTATATATATGAAAAGGTTATTAACAATATTACTATTGGTGTTTTCATTTACATCATATTCCCAATGCGTATCGAATCAGTCATACACGCTAATCCCTGTAGCTCCATATCAGCCAGGAGATGTAGTGACAGTAACATATACGCTAGGAACCTTTAGTGGAATAAATATAAATTGGATTCACGCATTTCAAATAAATTTAGGAGCTGGATGGACTAATCTAACACCAATAACATCTCCAGGCAATCCTTTTGGTTCAACAGGTAATTGGTTATGGGACTTACAAAATACCTACCCAGGTGGATTTAACTTTGGACCAGGCTGGAGATTTGTAAATTCAGGTACTGCTGGTTGGGGAACTAGTTCAAGTGGACCTTTTACAATGAGTTTTCAAGTAACAGTTGGGCCAACATGTACACCAGATAACTTAAATATAAGTATGGAAGTCTTTGACGACTGTACTACAGGAGGTTGGGCAAACGGAAATTGTTGTATAGACCCAGCATATAACATCTATAATGGAGTGGTACAAATCCCTCCAATAATAACGTCAAATATTAACCATTATTAAATAGGAGAAAGAAAATGAAACAGAGATTAAAAATTATTATATTACTTTCATTAGCAGTATTAGGATTAGCAGTAATTACTTCTGCACAAACTACAATCAACCCAGACACTGTATGTGCAAACGCAACAGGCGAGCAATATTTCGTTACTAATACACCAACGTCAACTTATCAGTGGACTATTACTGGTGGTGGAGCTCTGCAAACAGGTCAGGGCTCAAATTCGATTACAGTAGATTGGGGAGCAGTTAGTGGATTATATCCAAATGCAGTTGAAGTAATTGAGTCAAATGCTGCAGGTTGTCCAGGAGCACCAATACTACTAGATGTATTTGTTTTAGATTTAACTGGTAATCCAATTGGACCATTTTGTCCTGGAGATCCAACAACAACATTAGTAGGTAATCCAGCAGGTGGAACTTGGAGTGGAACAGGAGTAGTTGCCAATTCGTTTCAACCATCGGCCGGTGTCGGAAACTATGTATTAACTTATTCGATGGCTGGATGTAATACAACTATAAATGTTGTAGTTAATAGTGGTCCAGTAACTGGTCCAATACAACACTTTTAATATGAGATGGGTTGTATACATATTACTGCCGTTTAGCCTATTTGGACAACAAACCTATGTAAATTGCGGAGATATAGAGCAGCAAAATTATTCTGTCCCATATGATCCAGACAAAACATATTACTGGGATATTACAGGTGGAGAAATAGTAGCTTCAACTGATAATACAATAACCGTCCAATGGCCTGATACAGAAGGCTCGTATTTGGTTTCAGTATATACAACAAGATATGGTTGCTATGGCGATACTTCAGTACTTGCAGTTTATGTAGATAAATGTCCCCATACAACATTATTCTTTCCTAGTTCGTTTACTCCAAACGGTGATAACATTAATGAAGTATATCAGATAGGAGGTAAATCTGCAGAAGAAATAGAATATATTTCAGTATTTAATAGGTGGGGCGAACGTATATTCGAAGCAAATAGTAATTTACCATGGGATGGCTTAAATTGTCCTGTCGGAATATACACAATAAATGTATTTGTTAGAAATAATAGATATGTTAGACCTATTACACTTATTAAATAGAAATTGTTAATAACTTTTTGAAAATAATCACGCCAGATTTTTTTATGTCGTTTATTTTTATTATATTTACTATGTAATAAAAATTACAATAGAAATTAACAAATAAAAAATAACTATGTCAAAAAAATCTAAAAAGGCTCCAATCTTCAAATATGGAATCGAAATTACTAAACCTTTCTCAAAAACAATGTATGCACATAATGATAGTGTTGCTACTGAAATGAGAGCTAACATTCTTAACGTATGGAATAAAGAATTAGATGAATTCCATATTGATGATTATTGGCCTTCTTCAGGTAAAATAGTAGACATTCAAAAATCAGTTCAGGCAATTGGTTATGGAGATGGTTATATCATGGATGATGTCAATCACAGTTTTTGTATTGAACTAGCAACTATGGCTAACTGGCAATTACATGAAAACTATTCTTATATGTGTTTCAAAGGTCTAGTACCAAGAACAAGATTTATGATGGTAGGATTCGATTGGGAGAAACATGATTACAGTTACTGTACAGATAAAGATTTATCAACGGTATCACCTGAAACCCAAGTAGAATCAGATTGGACTCCAAATTGTTAATAACTTTTTGAAAATAATCACCCAGAATTTTCCGGTTCAATAAAAATTGATTATATTTATACTATAAATAACAGCTAATAACTAACTAAAAAAAATAAAAAATGCCAAAATTAAATCTACAAGCAAGAGCAACTCAATCACATTCAGCAACTGAATATCACCTCTACACAATTAATGAAGACTTCTTTAAGTTAACCAAAAAAGAGTTAACAGACCTAGTACAGGTTGGAGAAGTACTAATCTTTAAATCTCACCTCGACGAAGAAGGTACCTTACTTAAATGCTCAGACATTGACATGTACCAAGAAGTAGTAGTCCATACTGAGGTAAGAAGACAAAACAATCCTCAAAACTTACATATAACTCCTCAAGAAGCTTTATCGCTTATGACTGACATACAGGTTATTGAAGAAGACGGAGAGATACCTTGTTCTTTAGAACTAGATATGGCAATGGCTAACGAATCTGAAAATATACAATAATATGGGACCAAAAATTAAAATATACAAAGACCACGTAGAAGTAATATGGCCAGACGAGATAGAGTACTTATCTATTGAAGATGCAAAGAAAAGAGGTTTAATATAAAATAATGGCATACACAAACGAAACATTACCAAAACAAGAGTTTGACTCTAACATACAGCATCCAGCAACAATGAAAATTGGGTCAAAAAGATTTATTGTACCGTTATGGGTAGAGGTATCCGAAGACTTTGACTTAGATAAAGCAATTTCTGATGGACTAATAGTCAATACTACAAAATATACCCCAAGGGTAACAGAAAACGAATGGCCAATAGAGGGAAGTACAGGAAATCTATACACTGTCAAGCTAAATAGTTCAGGATCTTACACATGTGATTGTATGGGTTTCAGAAGAGCTAAAGATGGTAAATGCAAACACGTCAAACATGTTATTAGCGAAAATTGTTAATAACTTTTTAGAAATAATCACCCAGAATTTTCTGGTTCAATAAAAAATGATTATATTTATACTATAAATCAATAACAATTAACTATATGAATTTACTTCAGGAAACTATTCAATTTATCAAAGAAGACCCAATCGAATTTTTTGGCTCAATACTAGTATTAACTGCTATGTTTGGCTTATTATATGTAGCATTATGGATAGGCTGCCCATGCTAAATTGTTAATAACTTTTTGAAAATAATCACCCAGAATTTTTTGGTTCAATAAAAAATGATTATATTTAACTATAAATAAAAACAACCAATACTATGAACAAATTAAGGATTTATATTGATATGGACGGCGTTTTAGCCGATTTCAAATTAGCTGCTGATGAACTAAAGAAAAAATTACCAATGAACTCTGAAAACATAAAGTTTGATGAGATACTAGACTTTAGCACGTTTAAACCTATGAAAGACGCAATTGAATCTGTATATAAGATTATTGATATGGGTCATGATGTATTTATTGCATCAACCCCTCCATGGAATAACCCAGATGCTTGGGGCCAAAAGAGAGATTGGATAGAGGAACATATTCCTGAATTAGAGAGAAAAATTATCTTAACCCACAGAAAAGACTTATTGATTGGCGATATATTAATTGATGATACAACATATAGAGGTCAAAAGGATTTTGAAGGAGAGTTTATACATTTTGGTATTGGTAACAATAAAATGAATTGGATACAAATAACAGATGTTATACAACAAATGACAAACATGTTAAATATAATAAATAAATAATATATGAAAACAATAGACTTATTAAAAAACTTCGGTGTAATGGTAGAAGAACTATCAAACACAACATCAAACAATGAAAAGAAAGAAATATTAGAGAAGCACGGTACAGGCTGTCCTGAATTACTCAAACTAATGGAGTATATCAATTCAGATTACAAAAAGTATTATGTGACAAGTAAGAATTGTAAAAAACTGTCTCACATTATTGATGAAGAATGCGGATTTATAGATATATTCGAGTTACTAGACGATTTAGATAATAGAACCTACACGGGACATGATGCAATTGCAATGGTAAATGGTTATATACGTCAATACGCAGAATATGAAGACTTGATTTGGAGAATAATTGATAGAGATATGAAATGTAGAGTGTCTACTTCTCTGATTAACAAGGTATTTCCAAATACAATTCCAGTATTTAAGGTTGCCCTTGCAGATTCTTACAAGCCAGGTCAAGTAGATTTTGAAGGAGAAATGTGGTTATGTAGTAGAAAACTTGATGGAGTTAGATGTCTTGCTATGATAGATGATACTGGAAATATTAAGTTTTATTCTAGAGGAGGTAATGAATTCCTAACTCTTGACAATGTTAAAAAAGACCTTGAAAAATTACAACTTAGTAATGTTGTACTTGATGGTGAATTATGTATGGTTGATGAAGATGGTAATGAAGACTTTCAATCAGTTATGAAGGAAATAAATAAAAAAAACCATACGATTAAGAATCCTTTATTCCAAGTATTTGATTTTCTTACACTAGATGAATTTAATAATCAAGAAGGAGATACAGAATTAGGAATGAGACTAACATTCTTAAGGGCTGCTCTATCAAGCGATTCTTACAAAGGAAAACCAGTAGAACACTTGAAAGTACTAGAGCAGCTATGGGTAAAAGACTCAGACTCTTTTCAGGTTATGTTTGACAAAGCGTCAGAAAATGGTTGGGAAGGCTTAATGTTAAGAAAAAATGTATCATACGTTGGTAAAAGAAGTAAAGACCTTCTAAAGGTTAAGAAATTCTATGATGAAGAATACACAGTTAAAGGTATAGAATTCGGTAATATGAGGTATATTAAAGAAGGAGTTGAGGTAGAAGAAGAAATGGTTAGTAATATAACAATAGAACATAAAGGAAATGAAGTTGGAGTAGGGTCTGGATTTTCAATAGACGAAAGAAAAAAATACTTTAAAAATCCTGAATTATTAATGGGAAAAGTTGTGACTATTCAGTACTTCGAAGAGAGTACCAATAAAGATGGTGAACACTCTCTAAGGTTTCCAGTGATTAAACATGTGTATCAAGGTGAAAGAAATTGTTAAAAAATAGATATTTATATATGATAACCGATTATGATGGGTGTAGCGGAAGTGGAGTTTGTATTGGCTTGATTCGTTCCGTCGATACAGCGTTACTAGGGTATATAAAGCCTGAACACCCTCCCACGGCAAGACGCCATCACCAGGTCTTTGACCATAACGGTGACAGCAAATGGACAGCGGTAATACCAAGTCCCAGTTTCAAAAGCAAACTGAAGCTGCAACAAGGGTTTTTAAGTTTTTACCCTATCAAGTGGTTTGTAAAAAACTGTTGGTTCGAATCCAACCACCCATCATGGTTATCATATTTTAAAATTAAGGTTATATGACAGAGTATACTTATATCCCACAAAAAGATTCTGAAAGATTTTGGACAATAAAAGACGTACACGACGGCAGAGGTTTCGGAGCGTATTGTTCTAAGGATATAAATAAGGGTGAATTAATAGGCGACAGCCATTACACTATAGACAATTTGGCAATTGCCATAACTGAAATAGGAAAATTTCACAACCATTCAGACAATCCAACCTGCAAAGCAGTCTATATCAATAATAGATACACCATATTGTCAATTAATAACATGAAGATAGGTGAAGAGATTACTGTAAATTATAACGATTATTCAAGTACGTTAAATATAGAAAAGACAAACAAATCTTGGAAAAAAGGTGAATAAAATTTTACCGATTGAAAAAAATTTATTATATTAAAGTATAAAAGAGAAAAACAATGGCAGAAAATACAAAAATTTATGAAGCACTTTTAGCAAGGTGTGAAGCAGACAGAATCGAAGCAATAGCAACTCTAGACGTATACATGAGTAACCCTGTAGGGATAGGAGAACACCCACAGATCGTTGAAGAGGCTATGAAACAATTAGACAAATTAGCTACAGCTGAAGGTAAAATAATAGAATTAAAAAAACAATACGACAGTTCAAGTGGTGAAGTAGGTGTTTCTGAAATAAAACAATTGTCAAAAAAAATAGATAAATTTATTAATCAATTAACAAAGGGAAATTAGTATGTATTATAGAGTAAAGGTAAAAGTAGCAATAGACACTGGAAAAGGTGTAAAGACTAACAGTGAATATTATTTAGTAGAAGCACTATCAGTAACAGATGCAGAGGCAACTACAGTTAAAGATCTATCAGATGATGGTATTGAATTTGAAGTCGTAGAAGTAAAAAAGTCAGAAATCTGTAAAATATTAGAAAATGGCCAATAATAAATACACAAAACGTAGAGCCATAGACTGCAAGCTCTTAAAAAAATCAGACACCCATGAAGGATATTGTAAGTACATGATTACAATAGCTGAGATGGATGGCACAATACATAAACAGCCAGCTTATGGTAAAGATATGCAAGGAGCCTTAAGTAGATTACTGAAAAAAGAGTTGACAGTTAAAGTTGAAAGAAAGCTAGAAACCAATACTGGAGTAATATTCTTATTGTGGCTAGTAGTAATGGGAATTCCAGCTATAATTTTTGGATCGCAAAATACTCCTTGGATGTTGGTTTACACATTTGGAACAATTATGCTAATGTTAATGGTTTCTGGATTGTGGTACAATTATATTAAAAAAGGAGAAGATGATGTATAGAATCATTAAAGAAACAAATAGGCTTAACAGCACAGTGCAATATATTATTGAACGAAAAAAGACTTTTTTATGGATGTCTTCGTGGACTAGAGAATTAGGACTAGATATTAATCAAAACGGTCCTATTGGAGCATCTTACTATGACGGCGCAAAATGGAAGCTAGAACAGATTATTGCATGGGATAGAAAAATAGTAAAGAAAGAAGTTATAAAATGAACGATAACCAAGGTAAAAGAGACGATCAAATAAAATACTCTACAATGGCTGTTGGCTGGAGTATAATTGGAATAATAATAATTATGATACTGCTAATACTATTATGATTTTATATTTTACAATAGGAATATTATTTGCCCTATTCATGGAAATAGTGGTTGACAGGGTAAAATATGAATTGTTAGAAGATAGATTAGAATGGAATTCGTTTTTGAGAATATTAGCAATAGTATTCTGGCCAATATGCTCAGTAATATTCGTAATAGGTTTTATAAAGAGATGGAACAGGTGAAAAAGTTTAAAGTAGCTAAGAAATATAGAAAGAATTCTCTATCCTTTAAAGATGGAGGAGTAACGGTATTTGTACACTATAAGAGCGGAGTAATAAAAGAGTATGATAACATACATTACCCAGACAAATTCATAGGCAGTATAGCAGAATCAGAAGACCCAAACATAGTTAATATATGGTGGGAAGAAACCAAATAATGCTTGCAAATCTAAATAAATGGTCAATGGATATATTAAAAAAATCAAAGCATTCAGCTATACTAGTTGTAGATACAAAATATGTATTTACCTGTTATAAGTGTGGTGGAGAATGGTCAATGAAGGATAAGAAAGGAATGGAGCCTATATTTGATAGACCATATATTTCATGCCCTCATTGTAGAGCAAAAGCAGAACCAAAACGATTAGAGAAAAAATGAAAAAGATAGCAATAATAGCAGCAATAGGTTTATTTATCTCGAGCTGTGGTTCTACCTATTACCACGTAGGAACAGGAACTAAAATAAATAAAAAATGCCAACAAAAATAATATGTATAAATTATTAACAACAATACTAGTCTTAACATCATTACAAATACAGGCCCAAGATACGACTTGTACGTATTTTAAAGGAAAAGAAGTCTATGAGTTTGATTACAAAATGGACACAATCCTATGGTGGGAAGAACAAACAACTAAATTCTACGATATCGAAGTAAAATATGGTGACGTACTGTGTTTAGATTTGAGTGACGATAAAAACCGAGTAAGAAAAGTTATAACAACTTTCTTCGATGGTACGTTTAGAGAAGATATATTAGATTCAAAGGATGATGTATATTATTCACCAAGAGGAACTATAAAGGTATCGGTTGGTCGACCAAAATGGATGATAAAACTATAAGCATGAAAAACTGGATAAATAAAAATCGCAGAGGTATAGAATTAGCAATAGTCGCACTACTATTAATTAGTAGGGAATGGGTTTTAGCAATAGTATTAGCTATAGTATGGGGCACGTTAGAAGACGAGGATTAAAAATGGCGGCGCGCGCGAAAAACCACGCGGTAGAGAAATGCGGTAGTCGCACTAAGGCCTCTCGCGAGGCGTAGTAAGTAATAAGTAAAAGGAAAAGATTATGAAAACAGACAAAGTAACAGGATGGATTATACTATTAATGACAGTGGTATTTCTTGTCATCACAGTAAAGGCAGCAATTGGGGATCCATTAGCATTTGCCAGGGTATTTGGAACAATCTTTATTGGTGGTGCAGTTAGTGGACTATTGATATATTGGGTCTTAACACTTACACTACCCAACCAATCCAGCACGGATTTATACCAGGAATGGATAGAAAAAGAATTCGATGAACAAGATGAAGAGTAGATTAGAGAGTATAGATATAGTGCTTATATGGGTTATAGTCCTCAGTGTGACAATCCTAATAGGGACATGGCTATGAGAAGACTAATATATGATTTATATTATCAAGATAAAATTAGTCAAGAGATAGCACACAGGCTATTAGACCAGTTAGAAAAAAGCAAACTAAAAGCAAGGAGATATTAAGATGGCAAGAAAACCAATGAAGAAATGGAATCCAACATATAATAAGGTTTGGGTTAGAACAGCAATACAGAACGCACTTATGAAATCACAGTATGGAGATATAGGTGTAGAGGGTAAAAGATTTTTAAAAGAGGTACTTGCAGAATGTGACCGTAGAGCAGTTGAAGACGGACAAGAATATAAAAAGGATTAGACGATGAATCAGATTATAAGTTATATATTTAGACTAATAGGTATAGGTAAACGTAACGATATTATAGATAATATCCGTAAGATGGATAGAAGTAAAAGAGATAGTAATGGATAGTAGTATATGGATAACAGTAGGTATAATCTGTGTAATAGTATGGGGATTCATAGGTTGGGAGATGTACACATCGCCAGTATATCCAGACGACTACCCTAATAAGCCTGAGCCGTCACCAGACCAACCAGACCAAACAACCAAAAACCCCTCAAGGTAAAAAGATATACCCAGTATACCTGTTCAACGAGGGTGTCCCCAATACATTTTTAATAATACCCTTCCAGCTGGTCTAGTAATAGACTGGTGTTAGGGGGTGATTAGCCATTAGTGCGTTTTGATGTGCGGTGGTATTTCCTGCGCCCCTGGATTACACCGGTTACCGGGTTTAAGATACCAATTGGTGTTAAATAGTGTATTAGAGGGGGTACCTCTGTGTACGATTGGGTCACCAGCTGCTATCGGTTTATCACACGTATGGGCAATTGGACGATATGACAAAATGGCATACACCCTATCCGCTACTGGCCTATCCCTACCTACCAATATTGACATACTCAGCCTGGGTGTTCTCTGCACCTATACCCGATTGTTAATAACTTTTAAAAATAAATTGAAAATAATGGTGAAATAATTTTTTTATGTCGTTTATTTTGTTTATATTTACTATATAAATAAATAACTAATGAACAATACTGCAATGACGAATCAACAAAACCTATGGACGGTATACCTTACATGTCCTGCCTTTCCTGGCAAATTAAGAACATCAACTGTACAGGCCGATAACCTAGCGAAGGCTAAATCTATCGCTCTATCTATGTATCCTGGATATTCACTATTAGACTGTTAATAACTTTCACGGTATTGTTAATAACTTTACCACCAAATAGTTTCCGGATTGATATAAAATGATTATATTTATACTATAAATAACAACAATAACTAAAAACGCAAAAAATGGCAAAAAAAGCAACCACTGAAAAAAAGATTTATCTATCACCTATTAGCGCTACTGTACTAGTAGATGGAAATGGTACCGAATACAGGTGCCCAAAAGATGCAACCTCTAAAGAGAGGGTAAAACGCGCCTTCACTGAAGGTGATCGTGCTGTAAAGATTATGGACAAAGAAGGTACCCTCACTATGGGTACAGTCGATATTAAATACTTTATGGAAGGTCCCAACTGGTATAAAGGATCAGATTGGGAGGGATTAGATAACCTTAAGGTACAAAAAACCGACGTTGAGGTTAACCTACCTAAGGAACAAGTCGAATTAATGTCGTTTATCCAAGCGGCACCTGATCTTAAACCTAATGATTTATTCCTATCGGAAACCAAATGGAAATTCCTAGTGCGATCAGCGATGAGAGGCAAAAATATAATGATGACCGGTCCCGCTGGTTGTGGTAAAACGATGGCCGCTAAGGCACTTACTAATTCGTTAAGTAGACCGGAATTCTATTTTAATTTAGGTGCGACACAAGATCCACGTGCAACCCTTATAGGTAATACACATTTTAATAAAGAGAGCGGTACGTTTTTTAGCGAAGCGTTATTCGTTAAAGCAATACAGACCGAAGGTGCGATAATCCTATTAGACGAATTAAGTAGAGCGCATCCAGAGGCACATAATATATTAATGACCGTATTAGATGAGGGTCAAAGATATTTAAGGTTGGATGAGGCCGATGGTGCACCAACTATTAAAGTGGCAGATGGCGTAACGTTCGTTGCGACTGCTAATATAGGTAATGAATATACAGCGACAAGAGTGATGGATAGAGCGCTATTGGACAGATTTATTATAGTGGAAATGGACGTATTAAATCACGACGAAGAGGCCGACCTATTAAAAATGCTATTTCCGTTGGTTGATAATACCAAAATCGAAAATATAGCGTCAATCGTATCGGCCACACGTAAAGAATTACAGAGCGAAATGCCGCGATTATCAACCCATATATCGACCAGGTCAAGTGTCGAAATGGCCTCCTTAATATACGATGGGTTCACACTAAGTGAGGCCAGTGAGGTATGTGTTTATCCATTATACGATAATGCAGGCGGTATAGATAGTGAACGTACCTTTATAAAGCAAATAGTGCAAAAATATTGCCCACAAGGCGAATTAGATGATGATTTATTTAATACCGATGGTGAGGGCGATGTTGAATCATTTACATATACAAAAGTGTCGTAATGAATAATTCGGCTAATAATATAATATACAGTGGTTGTATATACAGAGCGAACAGTTCGGCTAATATAATTTATAATAGTCGTCCTGTTGGCACTAATATTATATATAACACAAATACCGACCCTGCTAAATATAGTAATATAAATACACGTAATAATATAAATACAGGTAATACACATAATAATATAATTACATATAGTAATATAAACGCACAGAATAATAAGGTGAGTGAGTGTATTATACGATATAGGCCAATAATTAATTCGGCTATTAAATATATAAAATTAGGTATATATAGTGCATATAGTGATATTACACAGGGATTAATGCGTATGGGCCAAAATGGATATAATCCACATAATAATTCCCAATGCCCCCCAAACACTAATACCAATATAATAAAAAAATTAAAGTGAATGCCCAATAATTATTTGTTAACAGTAAAAAATATTTTTTTTCGGAATATGGCTCAGTGCACTTTGATATACCTGACACCCGGAGTAACCCGGGATAAAATACACTTCGGTGTAAATACATTAAGTAGAGTATATAATTTAAAATATAAAAGCAATGACTAGACGCGAATTAAAGACGCTGTTTCTAAATATGGAAACTGGCGCAGTAGAAAGAAAAGAAATAATAGTGGATTACAATAACAATCCTTACTGGCCAGGTTATGGTGAGGTAAAGATATTAAGTGATGGACCAGATGGATATAGTTCATTTAGTACCCATCAAGAAAATCCTTTCCTATACGTGAGTGGGCGTAAAGAGTTTCTATCAGGTGAGTATAAACTAATAATAAAATAAAATACTATGCAAGAATACAAAGATAACAATAGTGGGCGTTCAGAGAATGACCCAGTTAGTATATGGAATAAACATAAAAGAATGAATAGGGTCAAAAAAGTAGGGTTGACACAGAGAGAACGTAAGCTTAAACAGGGTCGGGATAGGGTAGATGAACTCTATAAGGAGACCCATTGGATAGACGAATTGGTCTATATGAATAGGCACCTTATCCAGGGCCTACCCCCTTGGGGTAAACCTGTCCTCCTAAAGGATGCATGGACTCGCGGTGCTACACACAATGATGTACCTGGAGTCTATAGATATACAGACACCCGTAATGGGGAGAGGATATACTATGGAAAGTCTGTCTGCAGTATCAGGGCTCGTACATATAAATTCATTAGACATACCAGATTCGCAGATGGCAAAGAGTTAACTAAAGACGGTAGGTTGAGATGTAACGAGCAACACAGTAAGACTTGGGTATTTAAGCTTGGTCGTACCTATACAGACCTAATGAATCATGTCTCTGTTGAATACCTACCCCTACCTATAGAAGTAGCCACCCTTATTGAATCTGCTCTTCTATCCAACCATTATACACAATACAATAAGTTACCACTCTTAAATAGTAGTTTCTAATTGTTAATAACTTTTTTAAATAATTCACCCCTGATTTTTTTATGTGGATTATTTTTCTTATATTTACTTATAATTAATCAATAATAAAAACAATAACTATGATGTTAAAAAGCACAAAATTAGACTACAAACACGGTACTCTAATCCAATTCCAAATCAAGAGACTAGTTTATAACGAGAAAGGCCTACCAAACTGGCGTTGGGTAGATTTACATGGCTATCTTGCCTCATCCTATGCAATGAATGGGAGATGCTGGTGTGTTATGGGTGAGGAATCCTTTAGAGTCGATGCTGACCGTATCGTCGGTCTTGGCGACAAGTCTAAAGTAGGAAAGATGACTCCACCTATTGGATACACTATTAAACCTAAAAGATGGGAACAAGCGGTTAAGGGCGTACAATACTACGCTGGTAATATAAGCGGCGAAAAAATGCCTGTTCACCAAGAGGATAGAGATAGATACCTTGTTCGCCAATCTATCGACGACCTTAAGGCCGCAATCCAACAACAAAAAGATATGTTAATGGGAAATATCGCTAAGTAATGGAGAGTTGGGAAGAGAGACAACTTGAGCTATCAATGCTTGACAAGGCTAACCGTAATAGTTATGCTGTCCTAACTGGAAGTATTGATATGAAGCGGGTAACTGAAAATGAGTTTATGTTGGTACATAACCCATTTGACCCTGAGACCGAAGACCTTACGGGTATAATGAACTACTTTATACAAACCGAGGAATATGAAAAATGTGCCGTAATACGTGATTTAATAGAGGCTCGCGAGAGCCACGTAGGCATAACAAACGAATCGAGCGAAACCACCGCGTCGGAGACCACCTCATGTTAATCGCGCGCGCCGCCCCACGGTATTGTTAATAACTACCAGTAAATTGTTAATAACTATATCATCCGGATTTTCAGGGGTCAACTATTTTGATTATATTTATACTATAAATAACAAACATTAATTATGAAAAAAGCTAAGCACAAATACCCGGTAGGTACAGAGGTAAAATTCAAATACTTTGATGGATCTATTCACGTTGGAGTAGTAATCAAGCAGACTTATCAAGGTGACTCATGGGATCATCTGGAAACAGACTACAAGCAACCACTATATACTATGCAGGTACCTGATAGACACGATAGTAGAGGTTTTATGTTATACCCATCTGTTGGTCCGCATAGAATTATTGAGTCTAACGGTATAACCAATAAAGAATATGCCTTCACAAAGAAGAATGTATTTGGTGGTTCTACTAGAAAAAAGTCTAAAGCAATCACAAATAAATTTAACGATACCACATCTGAATTAGATGATGCAATCTCAAGGCAACAAGACTTTATTAACGGAAAAAATAAACGTTAATAAATTGTTAATAACTTTTGAAAATAAATTGAAAATAATCACCTCAGATTTTTTTATGTCATTTATTTTTATTATATTTATACTATAAATAACAACAAACAAACAAAACCTATGTCAAACACTCATTCAAACTCCTCATTCTGGTACGACTTCGATCAAGACGACAACGTCGATATTTTAACTGGAGAAGATATTAAACCTGGTAAAGATTACGTAAAAATGGCCGCTACTCTTAGAGCCATATCAAACTTTGTTCGTATTGTAACTGGTGAAAACATACCTGTAAAATACAATAACTCTGACGAAAGTTTTACTGATGGAAAGCAAGTAGTTATATCAGGAAATATTAAAGATAAAGATTTCGATCCTACTGTTGGATTGGCTCTTCACGAAGGCTCTCACTGTCTACTTACTGACTTTGATATTATTAAACCAGCAAACCTTAATGAATTTATCGAGGCAAACCTTGATCTTAAATCTATAGCAGATAAATACAATCTATATGAAGAAGATTGGTCTGATGAACACCAAGCTTATGTGAGTACTGGTGTTGTTAATACCAGAGCAGTTAAACAACATGTGTCATCTATCCTTAAGCAAATATTAAACTTTGTAGAAGATAGGCGTATCGATAACTTTATCTACAAATCTGCTCCTGGTTACCAAGGATATTATAAAGCTCTATATGATAAATATTTTTATGCATCAATCATAGATAAAGCCCTTAAGTCTGACGAAAAAACTAGTCTAGACCTAGATTCTTACATGTTTAGACTAATTAATATTACAAATGTAAACAGGAATCTTAATGCTTTACCTGGTCTTTTAGATATTTGGAAAGTTTTAGACCTTAAAAATATTGACAGATTAAAAAATACAATTGATGCATTAGATGTTGCAATGGACGTATATAAAATCATAGAGTCAAATATACCTACTCCAGAAAAACAGCAAAAAGATGATGGCGGAGACAATAAAGAAGAATCTACCAATGATTGTAATAATGGTAATAATGGTGGTAATGGTTCTTCTAAAGAATTAAGTCAAGAAGATATTGATAATATTGCAAAGCAAATTGTAGAAGATGACGGTTCTACTGCTCAAGGTTCTCCAGCTAAAAACGGTACAAGTGCAAACACAATTGAGCTGAATCCTTCCCAAAAAAGAAGTCTAGAAAAAGCTATTGAAAAGCAAAAACAGTTAATGAATGGTTCTGTTAAGAAGACAAGGCTTAGTAAAAAAGACAATAGAAACGTAAAGGCAATCCAAGAGTCTGGTTCAGCTACAAAAACCGTTGGTAATGGAATTATAAAATCATGGCACGGAGAAAAAGGAATCGGTACTGATTGTTTAGTTGTTAAGAACCTAACAAAATCTCTAATAGATTCTGATATATACGACACTGTATCTAGCCAATAC
>Ga0080013_1003197_pt1 | contig 17706 bp, 22 predicted proteins | sample ETNvirenome_6_85_FD_69236 | JGI IMG/M metagenome (GOLD analysis project Ga0080013, IMG submission 69236) | Marine viral communities from the Pacific Ocean - ETNP_6_85 (SPADES assembly) (version 2) | ecosystem: Environmental > Aquatic > Marine > Oceanic | place: Pacific Ocean | collected 2013-06-19 | reverse complement strand
GCAACAGGCCAACTAGCATCTAAAATATTTAATTGTTCTTCAATAGTATTATAGCGATGAATAATTGCTGCGCCGCCCAAAGCAGTCATGGCGTGAACCATTTCCGATTCGGTAACAGTGTCCATCGGAGCAGAAATGATTGGTAATTCTAAACGATAAAAGGTGTCAGCACCTTCTTGAAAGATATTTCCAATATCGATTTCGGTTCTGCTTTCGATTTCACTATATTTTGGCTGAAGCAGAACGTCATCAAAACATAATCCCGTCTTCATTCTAAGCCTCTGTTTTTTTATCTGTAGATCCTAGCGCCCCATCGCCGCGCTCTGAAATAGTAATTGGATACCAGTCATAAAGATTGCCACTTCCAGTTTCAACTGCTCGAAAATGAACAACCGGAACCATCACAGCTTGCGCAATTTTTGTGCCAGGTTCAATAAGTTGAGTTTCTTTCCCAACATTATGAAGATTAACAAAAACTTCACCATCGTAACCGCTATCGACCACACATGCACCCACAATTAGTGAACGCTTCGCGGCGACGCCAGAACGATTTTTAATCTCTAACATATATCCATGCGGGACGCCAAAACGATAGCCTGTTGGTAACACTGCACATTCGCCTGGTTCAATATAAATGCTGTCCAAATTAGGACTTACCAAAATTCCTTCTGGCTCGGGGTTAAAAAACAAATCTAATCCTGCATCACTTGGATTTGCCCTTTCGGGCGGTCGCACTGTATTTCTCATTCTCACATATTCAATAATCATTTTTTTGCTCCTTTAAAGTTTGGGTGTTTAAAACTAAGCCATTCTCTTATCACATCACCTTTATTATTGGTTTTCTGATAATGAAAAACTTCCCATCCCAATTTTTGATAATCCCATGTAATAGAACCATCTTCTCTTAAAATTTTTTTCCATTCCGGCTTTACTTCTATGTCAACACCTCCACGCCGATCTTGGGATGTCCAACTTTTACTTAATCTATCATTAAAAATTTTCATCAACTGTGGTTTAGTAGCTTGTTTGCGCTCAGGAATTTTTATATCTTCTATGGTTATGTCATAATCTTTGTAATCGTCCATCAAAACCACCTTTCACACATAAAACTCATTACCCAACAACCAGACAGAGGATCTTTCACAACGTGAAAATCCCTCACAAGCTTATGATCTTTTCCTAATCTATTCCCATGAATTGCAGCCCTTCTAATTAAATATTCAGAAACACTTGCTTTGGCTTCTGATTCGATTTCTTCTTCGGGCACAACTAGTTTGTGCATTTCTAATGTAATATCATCATCCATTCTTTCATCCTACTAATTTAAAATTCCATTTGATAGAACGTGTAGAGAATCCCCACTGAGGATCATATTCAAGTTTGCTTACATAAGGACGATTCAAATGAACCTTTTCATTAGGTCGAACATTCCAACACTTAATGTTAGTTGTCTGACACGTTTCATCAATTGCATTAATGATCCAGAATGTTTTTCCGTTCCGCGTTTTCTTTGGAATAATCTCACGCGGGATAAACCAACAAAGCTGTAATGCCTCATCATATTCAGCAAGCGGTGGAACCTTAAGATAATCGAGCCTTTCCTTTACTTTGTGATCCAACACCAATTCAAATGGGAAAATGCCTGTTAAATTTACAACATTTTCAATCTTTTCTTCTTCCGAAAAGTCTGACTCGCTTCGATATTTCTCAATGTTTTCTGCAAGCTTCTTGGAATTCTTGGGACGATCACTCGCCACTGAAAGCCACAAGTGTTTGCAGTGTTTAAAACGCTGATCTGAGATGCTATCGCACGCGCCAGATCTAACTAGAACATCCAAGCTTTTTTTGTTAAGCTTAGAATAGCTTATGTTTTCATTAAACAATAGCTCTTCGACATTTTTGAATGGGCGGTGTTCAATGATCTGATCCATCGCTTTATCACCCAAACCTTTAATTGATGTTAGAGGCTGGACCAGGCTTCCATCTGGAGCAACATCCCAGTTTCTTCCAGACAAATTAATATTGACTTCTTGGATATTATATCCCAAATTCTTAACAACATTAATTGCTCGTTCTTTTCTGGTTTCCGGCTCTTTATTTAAGAAAGCCGACAACCACTCAGCTGGATAATAGTTTAAGAGCCAAGCGCACTGATAAGATAAGATAGAATAACCCACAGCATGAGATTTATTGAAACCATAGCCACTAAAATACTCAAACGTGTCCCAAAGCTTCCCTGCTGCGGCTGCTGATATGCCCTTATCTCGACATCCTTCAGTGAATTTATCGTGAATTCTTTGTTTTTCTTTGGCACCTTTGCCCGTTCCTTTCTTAGTCAATAGCTTACGAAGCAAGTTGCCTTCATCTAATGAAATATTCTTTCCTAATTTATGAGCCAAGATTGCAATCTGCTCTTGAAAGATTAGGAATCCATAAGTTTCTTCCGTTACATCCTTAACAATTGGATGAATGTACTTTACATATTGAGGATTGGTCTTCGCCTCGACGTAGCTTTTATCAACCTTTGCGCTCAGTGGTCCTGGTCTAAAGATTGAAGTAATCGCTGCAATATCAATCAAGCTCGTTGGTTTTGCACGCTCACAAAAACCTTGTGCGCCGCCTTCTGTAAATTGAAAGACGCCAGCCCACTTTCCTTTTTGAAAGATATTCTTATACACTTTCTGATCATTAAAGTTTAGCTTATCTGGATGTAGGTTCTTGTCGTAGAATTCCTTCACATCCTCGAAAGTCGGATCTCCACCTTGTTTCTTAAGGATTCTTAGAACAGCATCCTCAATCATACGCAACGTGCTAAGACCCAAGATATCAAACTTAATGAATCCCATGGGCTCAAGATGGCGAACGTTTTGCCCTTCAGTCCATGGAGTTTGGCGCACGCCACCAGAATAAATTAATGGCATGTATTTGTTTAAGTCTTCGCCAACAACCAATCCGCCAGCATGACGTGAACATGAACGCACTTGTCCACGCAAAGTCCTAACATGAGTTTCGACTTGCGGATATTTCTTAAGGAACTCTTGAAGGCTTGGACTATACTTCATCAACTCTTCAAAGGTTGGATCGTAAACCCCGGCTTTGATTCCATGATCTTTCTTAGCTGGACCAATGGCTTCAAATGTCATCTTTTTGGTTACAACATTAACTTCTTGAAATGGAATGTCATAAAACTTTGCGATGTCTTTGATTAATGATCGAAGCTGCAACGTGTTCCAGTTTGAAATTGGGACAACATTATCTTCGCCCCATTCCTCAACAAGCTTTTCCTTTAATGTCATAGGATCACTTACATCATAATCAATATCTGGATAGTCTGTTGCATCAGAACGCAAGAATCGGCTGAACAGCAATCCATATTTAATTGGATCAACCTGCGTAATTTCTAAAGCATAAGCAACAAGCGAACCACCAGCAGATCCGCGTGATGGTCCTGTGATTTGCATTGAAGTTGCTTTGTCTGCAATCGCTTTCATTGTTAAGAAATAGCGACTGAAACCACGATCTTTAATAACTTGCAGCTCACGCTCAAGACGATTAATATATTCAGGCTGCGTAATTTGCTTTGCCTGAAGTCCGTTAATCGCGGCTGTGCTTAACGCATCATCCTCGGTCATTCCTTCAGGAATAACAAATGATGGAAGACGCACAGTATTGTCTGGATAAAACTTATCAATTCGATTATGCGCGATATGATGAGTCCGCGCAATTGATTCCTTAATCAAGTCATCATCAAACTTTTCGCCAAGCTCTGACGAATACTTTTTATATGACGCGAACATCTGATCGCCATTCTTAGGATATAGTTCCATGCCAAACTGCTCAAGGTCTTCAGCCATTTCGCCAAAGAATGCAGTTGCGCCAGGTCTGAAGCGCTTGTAAAGCTCGCGATCACGCCAGACTTCTGGATTAAAATAATGAGAGTCAGCCGTTGAAATTAATTCTAAACCATATTCTTCAGCAACCTGAATGATAAAATTATTTAACTTCATCTGCGTTGGATGTTTGAACCATTGAAGTTCCGCATACCAACGGTCACCGAAAATACTTCGCATATTTTCAGTAGTTTTGCGCATGGCATTGAGGATAGCCTCGTCACCATTGTCCAGGTTTTCCCAGAGATCTCCTGCATATATGCCACCCAAACAAGCAGAGGAAGCGATTATGCCTTCGTTGTGTGTGCGCAAGAGATCATAGTCAATGCGCGGAAACCTATAGAAATTCCCTGGTTTATAAGATTGTGAAACAAGCTTAAATATATTATTTAATCCAGTTTCATTTTGAGCCAGCAAAACCAAATGCCGGCGACGATTTAATATATCTTTGTTCGATTTGGTTTCGGCTTCGTCTTCAAGCGAGAAGCCAGAACTTGCTTTTTCTTTTTTCTTTTTCTTATCCGTTTTGCTTTGTTCGTAAGCTTCGGACCATTCGGTCAGCGAAGGAATAAAATAAGCTTCGCAACCATAAATCGGTTTGAAATCTTTGCCCTCTTTTTCCATTGACTTTGCATGAAGAACCTGATACGCTAAGCCATTACAGTTTCCATGATCGGTCAATGCTAGCGCATCACAGCCATTTTCATAAGCAAAGTCCATGTGCTGTTGGGGATAACCAATAGCATCAAAGGGTGAACCCGCAGTTGAATGGGCATGAAGCCCGACGAAAGGTATGGTGGATTTTACGCGATTCATGGTAGTATGATACCGTAAACGCGCTTAAATGTCAAGACTTTTATATAAAAATCCACCGACCAATAAGCAATAAAATTATTATCAAAAGAACAATGCTTGTAAATCTTTGATTAGAATCAATTTTTACTTGTAAGTCTATGATTTTCTTATTTAATTTTGCAATTTCGGCATGAATTGCTAATAATTGTCCTTCAAACTTCATCATCTTCTCCGACTTTGCCCCATTCCTTATATTTAAAAAATGGTAATTTGGGTCGAAGCATTTTCTTTCTTTCTTCTGACGCCAAATAAATACACAAGTTATCCCATGAACTAATATCATAATACCATTCCATTTCAATCTTGAGTGTTGGACGTTCTGGATCTAAATGACTGAATATGTCTTTAACATTAAAGAATCTTCCCGAGTATCTTAATTCTTCTGGCAATAATTTTGTAAAGAATTTTCCATCTTTTCTTTCTGACACTGGTTGAGAAGGATCATATTTTCCTGTTTGTTTGTCCCAAAAATATTTTATTAATCTCCCCAATTCTTTTGCTTCAAACGCAAAACCAATATAATATCCATCTAGTATTGAATTTCCCTCGTCGGTTAATAAAAAGAAGTTGCCGTGGTTTGATATTTCTTTTCTGTATTTCCGCAAATGTTGTGAAGGATAAACTGCATGAGGAAACGCCACATAATATTTGTTTGGAACGACCCATTGACTTAAGCTATGGGAAATCTTTTTCGCAATCTTTGCCCCATACAATATACTCCAGACTATTGAATCTCTCCTATCTTGATCTCGCGGATGAGTTTCCACATAATAGATTGGAATTTGTTTGCGAGATTCAGAAGGATAAAAATCATGTTTCCGACTTATCCAAACTGGATCTTGAACTGCTTCGCCCAAACGATTCTTAAGCAATGGCTGCATATCTGATGGACACACAAGCCAAATGGTTTCACAACCGGCTGTCGCACATTCTAATACAGCACGCTCAATTGCTAAATAATTGGGAGCGATTGGCGTCATGCAATCGTGCCAAGGAAAATTAAAGTCTAATGGTTGGCCTGCAACCGGAATAATGCCAGCTAAATGAAATGAATTAATATCGACTAGGCCGCTTGAGGATTCTTGAAACATAGGAATCTTGTAAAGGATTGGTGTTTATTATATCATTAAACGAGTCATAATTGAAGGTGATGTTACCTTCGGATTCGTAAATGTTTTTGGGTTTTATTATTTCTCTCTTCGCGTTTTCAATTTTAACAGTGTAATATTTAAATTTTGTTTTGTCAAGCATGTCTCGACCATTTCTTGCTCCGCGAATGCCTGCTTGTTTCATCATGTAAAGTGTTTTGAAACGTGCGTTAATATCTGAGTATTCAAAATCGTCTAGCTGCGGCTTTGTTAAGTAAGAAACAGCAACCGCATCTTTGAAATCATGTTCACCATTAACTCGCTCAGAAGGATAAAAGATGATATGATTAACAAAGTCTGTGGTGTCTTCTAAATGATCATGTTCATGCTTCATTCCGCTGCGCACATCAAACCAATCATAAACTTTATATTTTTTATCTTCAACAGTTGGAACGCCAAGACCATGCACGTCTTTGTCATCAAAAATAATCAACTCCTTGAAATGCATTTTGGCCATGCGAGCTTTATCTGTCGGAGCTTTCACTACATTGTCGGTAATTCTTAAAGAAACGGCTTTGTCTGAGAGCGGACACAATCCAGCGACGGAGAGATAAAAAAATAATTTCTCCCAAAGCCAAAATTGAGTCAGCGGCGATTTGTTTTTAATTCCAAAGACAGATAAATCATCTTCGGGGCTAAAATAATCAAATTTGTGAGGAGGACTAAGATGTGAGCAGACGAAGGGAATATTGTTTAGATAAGAATATGTTAAAGCTTCAAGCGTTGAACCAATTACTAATTTATCACACTGAAGATTGATGTCTCTTATCTTTGAATGAAGTTCAGTTAATTCCACTTTAAAGCGCCGAGTGTTTCTCTTATTTTCTGAGCCATTTCCAAATTTTGTTTTGTAACAGATTTCATCTCTTCAAGAATAAATTCTTTATTTTGAGAATAATTTTCTGCGCCCAAGAGCACTTTAATTCCTTCGCTTCTGGCCCGCATTTGTTCAAATTCGGGAATAACAAAAGAAATCATATCCTGCTTTACTTCGTTATCACATAATTGTGCAGCATCACGAAGTTCTTCGCTGGACTTTACGAAAGCATCACAGATGTCCATAAATGGCTGCAAATCATCAAACATCTTGTCTCTTCCTTAATTCGCTCAACATTCCCCACCAACGCCTAATGTCCTTGATACCCGTAAGGTCTTTTCGTATCCCAATCATTTCAAAAGGCACGGGCTCATAGCCGTTATCGGTCCAAATAATGTCACAAGCATCAATGGTTTCAATATCGGCTAATACGCGAGATTTTTGATGAATTGCCTCGCGCAAAGAATTATTTGGTTTTGCCATTTTATTTATCCACCTGATACAACGTATATTGTAATAAAATTTCTTCGCCTTTTGAAATATTTTTCAAGGTTTTAATTTTTTTAGTAAAGCCTTCATTAAATAAAATACAATTAGGGGAATCAGAATGATTAATAAATCCGCCCAAGGGGGTTCTTATATGATCATTTTCAAATCCCACACTATAAATATGCGTAATCCCCATAACGGTGTTGGGTGAAATATTATCGAGGGCAAACAAACCTATCCCGTTAATAAGAGAAGGCTGGACCGTTAAATATAAGGGGAGAGGTCTATACATAAACTAAGAAGATATCTTTAGCTTGCTTTCTGCAAGTCTTAAATAATATTGTTTTTTCATTGCGTCCAAGCGAGACTTTGCTTTAAAATTCTTCCATTTATTAAGAATTTCTTTAAATTGGGTTTTTTTGCCCCCCATCTGGCTCCAATATTCTGCCGCATTATCGACTACAACCAATTCGTCATAACCTTCTGGACCGCCGGCCCAAACTTCATCAATAACGCGACCATCGCTGCCATAAAGATGAATTCCATACTCACCATCTTCTTTGCCAGGTCGCGGGCCACCATAAACAAATGAGTCTTGCTCAAATTCCCGTGCTAAATCCCGCACGATATCAAATAGCTCTTGAGAGGTGCGAAATTTATCGCCACGAGTATCATCCCAAACTAACACGGAATCTTCCACAACAACTTCGCCTTCTTCGCCACCTTCTTTATAGCCACTTCCTGGCATTTGAGTATAAGGCAATCCAGCTTCATCAAGAGACATTTTTAATTCTTTATTGCGATCATCGTTTTCTTGCCTATCGTAATCTCCACGAAAAGCTGTAAGCATTGCAAATGGAATACCTTCTTCCTCAATTCTACGTTTAACGCGGCCTACATTTGCTTCCATTAAGAGATCGGGCTTCGCAAGTAAAATAGAATGCTCACCCGCCGCTTCTTTAATCATCTTTTTTAAATCTTTTATTTTCATAATTTTTTCCTATTCGTCAATAACCCCAACAATATAGTTTTGATGAACAATATGAAAATTATTATCTTGTATTTTAATTTCCTCTATCATTGATTTATCAACCACAAGACTGGCATGTCCATTATTTTTTGCAGAGGTTGTAAAAACATCATCATGAGTGCCACGTTGTGTTGCCCAAGATGGAACGCCAGGATTAAGATCTTTTAAAAATTGTTCACAATCAGTTGCTGCGCAAATAAACTCCACAGTGCCATATCGTTGTTGTTCACCAACTTGCGCATCTTCAGGAATGAGCACAGGACTCAAATCTGGGATTTTTGCCTCCGAAAATTTTTTGACCAAGACGTGTTTGTTAAACGGTTTGAATTTACACATAATTTACCTCACATGCGCCTCCAGCACATGCTACCTCCCCAGACAAATTGGTATTGTCGTCAGTTTCTATAATTTTTGTTAAATCGATGTCTTCTAGTGAATCCATCATCCTTTTGTAAGTTAACTCATCGCAGTCTTCAAAGGGCGCCTGCTTGTAGGTGCCGCCCTTATACGGGAGCACACTCAACCCATTATAAAAATTACGGTTATCCCACATCCACTCACCTACCTCTTCCCATTCACCATCTTTAATAGAGATGGTTGCTGAAATATTATGAGTATTGTTGCCGCGTTTATGACCATTGCGAATCCAGTTTTGAGAAAACCACTTTACTCTTTCTAATAGATCCATTGCAGATTCATAACGTAATGTGGCGTCTTCTGGTGCCTTTTGAGGAACAGAAATAACTGCGGTGTCATGAGGTCTAAAGAATTCATCCTCAACCAATTCTGGATGGTTGACTGAAAGGTAATGATAAATATCTTCGTTCTTTCCAACGCGAATCCGGCGAATATAGTAATCATTATGCCACGCATGAATGCCGCTGGAACAACCTAATACTAATGACGAAGTTCCACTTGGTTTGATGGTTGTCACACGGGCTGCGGCATTTATGCCAAGCAATATAGCCAAACGACCATTTTCTTCCTTAGCAATTTTTGCTGCTGCTTTCATGTCCATTTTTTGGGCCATTCCTGAACCAATTCCGGTCAAACCAATACCCAATAAGGCTTCCTTCTCTGTTGTTCGCGACCAGATTCCTCTTAGATAATGAAAATCAGTATAAGTTGCTTGAAGAGTGCCAATTAGAGCTGCTGCACGAACACGATCATTTAAATCTTCTTGAGATTCCAAATTGGAAACATTTACCTCGCAAAGATTGCAAAATTGAAAGGGACGCAAACCAATTTCGCAACATGGATTTGTCCCCCAATCTTTGTCGTGAGTAAAGTAAATGCCTGGTTCACCAGCTTGTGAATGTTCAATGCGATCCCACAACTCCATAAAAAATTCTTTTTCAGCGCGATGTCGCACTAAAACTGCACTATTATTTGCGCGGGCTCTGTGTGGGTTTTTCTCCCACCACTTGCCAGCCTTGCACGAGATCATTTCTTGATCATCTGCCGAAAATAGTGAAATAAGCGCAGCACGGCGAATGCCACCAGCGAGAACGGCATCAGCAATATGACAAATAATATCATGTACCTCAATAGGTTGTAATTGATCACCATCGGTCTTCTCGTTTAAAATAGATTTGATCATGCGAATACATATCTTTAATGGCTCCGGTCCAGGGGCCTTTCCGCCCGACGTTACTAGCTTTGCGCCTTTTGGTCTAATATCTGAAAAATCAAAATCAATATTTGGTGTTCCCTCAAAATAAGAACGCATTAACACCTTAACTGCGTCTGCCCAGCCTTCAATGCTGTCACCAACCAAAAAACGGCGTTTTCGATCAGGTTTTGGCTTCCTTATTTCAGGTAATTTTTCTACGTGGTGTTTTTGAACAGAAAATCCTATTCCAGTTCCTCCTAATAGAAGAAATAAAATTTCATTAAAAGCTCTCCAATCATCCACAGGTAAATAGCCACAATTGTAGACACGGTTAGGACTAATTTCAATTGGTTTTCCTCCAAATTGCAAAGAGCGCATTGACGGTAAGATCTTTTTATCATATACAAATTTATAAGCTTTATTAATTTCTTCTTTCATATAAGGAAATTTTTTTATATGCATCTCCTTATTTCTTGTAACTAATTCTTCCCAGGTTTCTCGCCTTCCCAAATCTTTTTGGTACTTGGCATATTTCATAAAAACTGTAATATCCGATAAGATCTTACTCGCTAATTGCATTACATAGACACTCCTTGAGCAAATTTTTTATATTTTTCCAGCATTAATTTTTGTTTTTCTTCAGTTGAAAGTGCTGGAGTAGGAGTTTCGCTGGGTTCATACCTATCCAGTATTTTAATATCGATATTCGCAGTATCCATGAAGATAGAAAAGACTAATCCGTCTTGACCATTCCTATTCTTGGCTATATAAATGCGTCCACCGTTCTTTTGTTTATCTTCTACCGTTCTCGAAACTGAAAAAATGAGATCGGCAATGAAACATTTATTAAATGCTTCTGAAATTGATTGCATCGTAATAATTTCTGCTTGCAATCCAGTTCGATTGGTTTGTGATGCAGTCCAACCAACAACTTTGTTTTCCATCATGATTGCACGCAATTCTTCGTAAATTGATTCCAGTTCTTCACGCTTTTCACGACGTGTTGATAGAGTGCGCAAGAGATCTGCATAATCTACAATGATCATGTCTGGAACAATACCTTGTTGCTTAAGTTTTTCTATGTGTGCTCGAATTGTATTCGTTGTCGCAGTTTTTGTTGGGTATTCCTTAACAATAAGGGTTCCATCAATGTTCTTAAGCTCGTCGCGAATCTCTGTCTTGCGATCCATCAGTTCATCCAATGGAATTCCAGTAATACAAGAGTCATATCGATTTGCGATCACAGTATCTTTTAATTCGAGCGTATAATGCACGACTGTCATGCCTGCTTTAAGGGCTGTTGCGCCAAGATGCACAAGCACCATTGACTTACCAACACCTGTAGGAGCAATCACTACACCAAGTTCGCCTCGACCACAACCACCACCAGTAATTTTGTCCATATTTTCCCAACCAGTTGTGATGGTATCGCGTCCAGAGAACTCGAATCTTTTTTCAAAATCTTTGATATAATCGTAACCAAAGTCTGCGTCGGCACCAGCCTTCAATGCTTCATTAATAAGCACAGAAATCTCATCAAATGAGCAACTTTTGAGCAATGAAGTCGATTTTAGCATGGCCTCTCGCAACTTCTGTTTCCGACAGAAGTCGATGGCTGTATCCTTAATGTATTGACCCGACTCTAGAATGTTAACATTAGCTAAAACTCGTGCAAAATAATCACGAATTTGTTTTTGTAATGCTTCGTTTTCTTTCTCAAGACCTGACTTAACAATTGTCGTCATTGTGTCATGAGATGGTTGAGTGTTGTATTTCTTTTTATATTCAAAAATTTCTTCAACAAAAGTCTGAAGATATTTAAATTCTAAGAATTCAACGTTAAGAACTTCCAACATTCGATCTGCAAAAACACGATCATCAAGAATAAGAAATGCGAGTTTCTCTTGAAAAGTTTTGCCGTATTTTGAGAAAGAAATTTTATCATTGTTGGTCATTGTTACCTCGTAAATTTTAAGTGTCTAGATCATATCCTAGTGCCAAAGTTTTGTCAACACTTTTGTTTGTGGATAGGTGTAATTAGTTGCGGTCTTCGTCAACAATCGATCTAAATTTCTGGAAAAGTGAGTTCCAATTGAATTCTTGAATGCCATCCATGGTCATCATTTTCAGAACCTCAGTTCGATTAAATAAAGGTTTGAAATTATCAACAGTGTTTCTAATATGTTGCGAACCTTTGGTCGAAATGATCGGCACATAGAGCTGCATTAATTTATAATTTAACTCGACCTTCTTTTTTTCTGATAAAATATTTTTATATAGTTTAAGGTTGCTGTCAACCGTCTTGCAATGCCTGAACAGATCATCAAGTGTGTAAGATTTTTCTTCGACAAGGAAATCAAATTTCTTTGCTATTGTTTTTAAGCCTGCGCCTTTGATTCCTTCTAGATTGTCTGACTTATCTCCGTCAATTGCTCTGGCCAACGCAAAATTGTTTGGATGAATTCCAAATCTTTCAAGGATGCGCTTTTTCGTAAGGAAATCATTTTGCACTGGTTGATAAATCATTGTTTCCTCGTCGCACAATTGAATAAAATCTTTATCCATCGAAACAATAATTTTTATGTTTCCCTTTAATGATTGCATTTGACATAGGTAACCTATAACATCATCAGCTTCCACATCTTCAAGCATTAATTGAACAACGGGCATTTCATTAAGGTATTCAATAGTCTTTCGCATCTGGTCATAACGATTCTGAGATTCTTCTAGTCCCGTCATTCCATCATATGCGCGGTTAAGCTTTAGAGGTTTGCGGCCTTCTTTATATTGTTTTGCGAGAGCTTGACGTTTCTTACTTCCACCTCCACCATCCCACACGACAATGATTTGGTCGGGTTGAATTTCTCTGGCAAGTTTCTGAGTTGTCATTAAGAAACCTTTGGTGCCGCCAATTGGTGAACCGTCTGCCGCAATACTTGGATTCATTACATAATTACGGATGAACGTATTCATCGCATCGATGATTAAAATTTTACTGTTCATTTGTAGACGATTATAACACAGCGATGCTGTGGAGTCAAGATAATTCTGGGATGACTTCGGGGTTGGCGACTCTTGAATAACCAATATCAATGATTGCTGCTTGGTCACCTTTTTCCATAATATTTGATGTTTTTAAATCATCAAAAACAACGCCATGACTAAATAAATGACTTAATCCTAAAGCTAATTGATGAAAGTAATCGTGCCTTGGGTTATCTAAGTTGGCATTTAAATATTTTTGGATGCCCTTGGGCGAATTTATATATTCAGACGACATTCCATCGAGTCCAGAACCATAAAATACATTAAAGATTTTTTTTTGTTCCCTGGACCATCCAAGATTCTCAGCAATTTCTTCCACCTTATCTTTAATTGGATAATATTTTCTCACGGACTTGCCCAAAATAGTTTCATCTTTTGTTGCAGCTATGAGAAGATCTTTTAAAAGTGTTCGGGCTTCCTCAAGATATGAAGGCTCCCAGAGATAATAAATCTTTCCTTCTTTGGTGCGGACAACATCGTGAAGATGTCTTGCTGCTTCCAGCATCACCGAATTGGGATAATTCAAAAACTCGTAAACAATAACATAAGAATGATGTTGATGGGCACCCTCACTATTTTGCTTATCTTTTCCCGAACGTTTGGCTACCGCATAAATATCATAAACATTTGGATGACGTTCACCCATAATTGCAAGTGCGCCAGCGGCTTCTTGATGATCGCTGGTTATTTTAAGAACTTTGTTACCAAATTTATATGCAGAACCTTTGGAGCCAGAACCTAAAAAATTTGGGTCGCCTTCGAGTTCAGCCCATTCTTTAATTTTTTGAAGCTCTTCATCAGAAATTGGAATACGATGATCTTCTTCTGTAATCTCAGTTAATGTATCCGCGATGAAACGCTTGCCACTATCAGGATCAAGAGAGTTGATACGCTCATGCAAAAGCGAATATTTTCGCCAGGTTTCCAAAAGCAACTTCATGTTAATAAATAGTAGCCACCTTTCATTGTTCACACCCTTGCATATCGCAAAAGTATTCACAAGATCCTCTGCTTGCAATTCCGCGATGGTCACAACAATCTACACAATCTGCACACTTTCGCAGAAGCCAGCAATCTGTTGTGCCCCACACATCGCCTGCATCGATCATACCAGAGTCTAACACTCCTGCGTCTAAGGTAACGCCAGAATCAATCCAAAAGTTTTTTGTTGGTGGATTATAAACAGATGCTTTCTCACATCCTTTAGGAAGCGGACAACCTCCTGCACCAGAAACCATCAAGCCAAATAGAGTGATGATAATATTTTTTTTATTCATTGTTGCTCCACAATTAATTTTAAGTCTTCCAAATATTCTTCGCTTATGTAATTGCCATCGTCAATTGGCATTCGAAGGCAGCACTCTTCAGGAATGGGATTGTCCCATTTGACAACAGCATAAAAGAATCCTTTTGGTTCTGTTTCAATCGGGTGTATTTTCATAATCGTTCCATTTCCTCTATATGATTTAGCATCAGAAAAAAACAGACCATCTTTTATTCTGTCACCGGCTTTCATTGTTGCTCCTCTTAATATTTTACGCAGCCCCAACCATCGTCGGTTGTATAAAAAACTCTTTTAACTCCTGTGTGTTCCAAAATTGCTGAACACATTTCGCAAGGTTTTGAATTTCTGGTTTCTCCTTCTTTATTAACACGCGCAACATAAAGCGACGTTCCTTTTGTTATTGATTTATCAAGACCCAACACACATGCAATCTCTGCATGTCTGGATGCTGGTCCATGCTTAAATCGTGGACGAAAGCGCTGCCCAAAACTTGTATAATCGTTGGTGTTCTTCGCAACGTTCATAATAGAACCACCGCGAATAAGCACAGCACCATGTTTTGATCGTGGATGATCCGATGCCTTGGCAATTTTTATTGCGAGATTAAGATGTCGCATTTATTCCTTTTAAGCAAACAATGGTTTATTAATCCACACACTCATCGTTTCAGTTGTTCTTGCGTTCTGAAGCCAGTCATTCTTATTCAAAAGAATATGTCTTTTTCTCAAACAGTCCACAAATATAAATTTATATTTGTCGTCGCCCAGAACTTTCCAATTGTGATCTTCATTGCAAGAATAAGTAAACCCTAATCCTTCCCAATTTTCATTCAAGGGTTTTTCGCGGGAGGCGCTGGCGCTTTTCATTTCATATAAAACAACCTTATCAATTACTTTAGCAAGCTCCTTTGGATTGTTCCAATGGTTACTCACCCATTCTTCAACAAGGTCAAACGCCGTAACTTTTAAATTATAACCTCTGCTGGCAAAAGCACTTACAAGGTTACTTTTTTGTTTTCCGCGAGGTCGAACAAACCCTGCCGAACGCAGATATTGATCTGCCTCCTTCTCACCTTTTTTGCCTGAATTGTAATTCTTTCCTGCACTAATGTCTTGTGTTCTCATCTTTTATAACTCCCTCTTCTATCATTTGTTCAGCAGTGCGACCATAATGTCCTTGCAGTTCCCAAACCAAACCTTCATTCAATAATTCTTGAAACAATTCAATGATTTCTTGGTTGTCAAGATCGCCATTTTCGTAAGCAATAATCTTGTTAATCATTTCTTCTTTCATTCTTCTTTCGTTTCTTCTTCTAACTCATAAAAATCAGCAGCTTTGCCAGTTTTATTTTCAAACTTTTGTATAACCTCTTCGTCTATAATATCATAAACAATCTTTGCAAACTTCTCGTTGGTCTGCATAAGCTTAGGAAATGTTGCTGCTTGAAATTTCGTATCATGTCCCTGTAGTGTAAACCATGCGCCGCTATTTGTCAAGTGATTAGATGATTTAATTGCAGTTAATAAAGATTCATCATTCATAATGCCCACGTTTTCCCCAGCCCATAATATTTTAAAATTACAGACACGGCCTTGAGTTCCAAACTTTGATTTTTCTAATTTGGATTTAACTTCACTGCCAATTCTATAACCATTATCATCTTCGATAAATGTTTTCTTGCCCTTTAATCCTGTTAACCATATTCTTAACGAATAGGCATAGATGATAGCTTTGCCGCCAGGCGTAAACCAAGGTTGAGAAAGCATCATCATTGGATTGTTAACATTAATATTTGTCTTCAATTGATTAAGAACCAAGAATGTCGATTGGGTCTTTGACAAAGCAGTTAATAATTTTTGCATTCCTAAAGAAAGAACGCGAGGTTTCTGAGCCATTGAAGATTGAGGATTAAAATCTTTTTCTAGATCCGCTCGACAAGGAGTCATAGCCAACGAATCTAAAACAAACAAATACCGACTGTCTGGATCATTTGCCATGCATAATTCAATTGTTTCTAAAACCTGTTCAACATCATCGGGCTGAATAATAAGAATTTGATTGTCGCCTTCCATATCACAGCCAAGTTTAACTAAGAATTCGCTGGTCATGGTTGCTTCGGAATCGAAATATAAAACTTTAATATCTTTTGCTTGCGCTTGATGTGCGATTTGACCCGCCATGTAAGACTTGCCTGAACTTTCGAGTCCTGCAATCTCTGTAACGCGACCGACAGGAATTCCTGCCAGTTGTCCGCGACATATAATTGAATCAAGCCACCTTGAACCTGTGGGGATCCAATCCTTAATGTCTGCTGGGTTTTCTTGATCTCCTGAAAAAGCAATTGTTCGACCAGCTTTTTTGTTGATCATTTTTAATATATCTTTTGAGGATAACTTTCCTTCTTTTACCATTCAATCTCCTTAAAATAAAAAAGAAGCCCCACGACGCTGATGAACGACGAGGGGCTCCCAAAAAACCTAGAATAAGGTTTTTAATTTTTACGCAGACAATTCCTTGATGGCCTCGTCTACGCTGCTCACACCACCGCTGTCATCGGTCCATGGACCATCGCTCGGATTGAGAAATGATTCCAAGATTGCCTTAACATCGGAGGGTGACTTGCGTTGAAACAGAGTATCAATCTCGGGAACAGCCTCAAGGACTTCCTTAATTGCACCCTTGGTCTTCGCAAGTGCTGATGATTTACGCTTCGGGACCAGATTAGTCTGTGGGAATGCACCCTTCGTTTTCGGAAGAGTGTATGTCAGTGTAAAATCAACACCTTCATCCACATGAGTAATGTCACCGTAATCGGGATTCAGAACATAACCAAGCAATTTTTCGTAAATGGTCTTACCATAGCCCCAAACACGCACACTAGCATCTTCTTCGCCGCGAACTACCACGGGTGAGAAAAAGCGCTGGCGAACGAAAAGAGACTTTGCCATCTTCTTGCTATCGTCAGTTCCTTCCTGCCACAACTTTGAAGCGAAATCACAGATTGGGCAGCTTTCACCAAACTGCCTCTTGGGACAAAGAACGCCACCACGCGCACCTTCGCCCAAATTGTAATGAAAATGGAAGACCTTAAACGGATCTCCATCTTCGGTGGGAACGAGTCGGACTTCTTGATCGCCCTCAGTGGGACGCCACCATACATTGTCCGACTTGGACTTACCACCACTTTCGAGTTCTTGTAGTTTGGCTTTCATTTTCGCCATATCAATTGACATAATTTATTTTCTCCTTTTTTAAGGTGAGGCCAGCAAATCTTCCAGCCCCCCGTTTCTTCATTTTTGAATCACCGATGAGTGATTCACACAATAAATATAATCCTGTTCATAATCAGTTTCAAATATTCCATAAGTAACACGAAGACCTTCTTCTTTCTTTTCCGAGACTGCTTCTTTAATCTTACCCATTAGTTCAAAATCCGATTCAAGCTTCTCTTTATTGTGAGTGTAATAATACACTATATCGGACACATTGTCAAGCGAAAAAAACATTTTATCTTCTTTTTTTTCAAGGTCCGACA
>Ga0080013_1003196_pt1 | contig 17712 bp, 22 predicted proteins | sample ETNvirenome_6_85_FD_69236 | JGI IMG/M metagenome (GOLD analysis project Ga0080013, IMG submission 69236) | Marine viral communities from the Pacific Ocean - ETNP_6_85 (SPADES assembly) (version 2) | ecosystem: Environmental > Aquatic > Marine > Oceanic | place: Pacific Ocean | collected 2013-06-19 | reverse complement strand
TTCCATATTATATTCAGATAGAGTTCTGTCTGGTTCCCAATATTTATCCCTTTCAATGCTTAAACCAAAAGGTTCAATTTTCATTGATTGTAGTTCCTTTAAACTGACGAAGCCTATTTCTGGGGATCCATGTCCTAAGTCGCACAATCCAAATAACTCATCCGTTTCTTTGTTGTATTGGGTGATCAGCCATGTTGCCGATCCCACTGGGCTGAATAGTTTCAAATAAGGTTTGTCAACTAAAAAATTACCTGTGTTTTTTGATAGCTTGGTTTCTATTTCTTTAGTTATCAGTTTCATTTGTCTTCTCCAGCTTTAGCCAAATTTGTTTTAATCATAACTCACTCCCTTTTTAGTTTAACTACCTATAATAATAAACTCGAACTAACGCAAAGTAAAGGACATTGCTAAAAGAAGACTACACTTAAGAAGTATAAGACACAAAACAGCGTTCCTATGAAGTATATTAACTTCCCTAATAAATGAAACACCGCCTATTTTTCTTCTTTTAGATCTTCAACGTCTTCAACGTCTTCTTCTTTTAGGTCTTCAACGGTTATTTTATAAGGTTTTCCGTAGACGTCCCGTAAGTAAATTTCCTTAGTGAATGGTCCACTTACAGGGTTAGACTTTGAAGCGTCTACTCCTCCTACCTTTCCAATCAATGGGTTAATGGGGGTTTCCCAAAAACGATGTTTCAGTTGTGGTTCTTCAATACATCTTCTTAAAAGCCCCTGTATTTCATACGCAATATATTGCGAATATGAGGCTTGGTTAGCAAATAGTGTCATTTTTCCTCCTCTATGTACTTCATTTTTAAATCGTAACGAAGTGCCTTGAGTGTTACCTCTTTTACTGCGTCTTTGATTTTTGGTTTATTTTTATAATGTTTTAAGCGTAAGGCGTTAATCTTACTGACAGGTTTTTTGCCAGTCAGCTTTACCCGATGCTCTCCTTTTCGTGAGACAAAAGTTTTTCCTTTTACTCGTGGTTTACGAGGTTTGGGTTTTGGCTCTTCTTCTATTTTTGGCTTGGCGTTAATGAACATCAAGGGGCTGGGAGTAAAGATCTTTGCCCGTTTTCCAAAAAATTCCCACAAATGATCAACCAATAGACTTCGATCTTCAAACTCTTTGATCGGTTTTTTAACAAATTGCCTATATAGTTCTATTAATCGTTGATTAGTCTCTACACGAGAGAAAAAGCGTTTTGAATGCCATGAGACAATATCCTTGGGCATTTTATTAGCGTGTTCGTTTTCGACTTTATAAATCTTTTTACCTATGACGCAATAAGAATAGTAAATAACATCGTCGCCTATTTGTTTAACTAAAGGATTATTATTCCAATATTCGTTACTCATTGGTTTTTTCATTTTTCCCCTTCTATTGCTAAGTGTGGGTATGAGCTGTGATATGGTGGCATTTATTTAGTCACTAATTAAGGCTTTTTTGTCTAGACATTACCAGAAACCACTCATACCGTTTATTTATATACCTACTAGCATACTACCCCTTAACTTGAAAGTAAAGGAGTTTTAATTCAATGTTAGTGGTTGTCCTCTTAAGAGTCTGAATGCTGCGTCTAGGATAATTTTCATTTTTGCGTTCAGTTCTTCATCTTTTTGTAAATCTTGATGGTCAACATCAGCGTAACTGATGATGTCTTGACATGCAGAAAACAGCATTGCAGAACAGACGAGGTTGGGGTTGTAGCCCCCAACTCGAACCGCTTTCTCAACTGCCTTGGTGATAGCTTGCGCTAGCTCTAGGATATCGTTAAGCGTTTCTTCCTCGTCCTTCCAGGAGGGGTCAGGCAACCTTTGCATAGTCTGTCGCTCTAATTAAAGCTCTTTCCTTTAATTTAGCTCGGCTACCGAACCATGCATTCGTTAATGCCGCATCCCGATTATAGCCCCACTTGTGGTCTACAATAAAGGTAACAGCATTATAAGCCCCCCACCAAGTCCCTTTTGAGGACTTAAGCGTTGCTCCTGGACCTTCTTCTAAAGCCTGATAAACGCTAGTAGGCACTCTTTTAAAGTCTTCTACCATTGTTTGTCTACGTGCGATTTTACGCACATCAGACTCATTTTCAATAACCTCTTGCTGTTTTACTAGCTCAGGTTGAAAAAGGTCAGCTATATAGGTGACTACGTCATCCTTTGTATAGCTCTTAGAAGCTAAGAATTTTGCATTCTCTTTATACTCTGACATTTTTTCAGAGGCTAAGCCTAACGCAATTTCTGCTTCTATAATAACTTCTTGGTCAAAGGCTTTTACGTGTGGCATTTTAAAAATACCATTACTTCTTCGATCACGTAGAGCCATTGTCAAGGTGTTATTACATACAACACGGATAGGTGTAAAACGAATTTCATTCGCTTTTCCCCATTCATGTGATACCGCTACGAGCATATAGCCCTTAATTTCATCCCCACCAGCTAAAGTAAATCCATCTTTAATTTTAGCTAGCCCCCAGACCTGACGTCCATTCTTTAAAGATCCAGCAGTTTCCATAGACATATCGCCTACGGAAGTGAATTTTTCAAAGAATTCAAAAGCATCTCGGTTCTGAGTGGGCACAAATTTAGGTCCAACTGGTCCTAACGGTTGGTCGTCACTATCCCTTACTAATACAGAGTGAGAAACTACAGGAATAATCTCTGTGCCTTCATCAATCTCTGTGCCTGTATGGGTAAACATTCGACGACAGCTTACTGTCCAATCAAGATCCGCAGCAACGAGTATTTGGTCAGGTGTTAAATTGTCTTCAACCTGAATTCCTAATCCATGCCATGGGGTCTCGCCAGCGTAAGCTATTGTTTCTATCATATGTGCCATGATAATTTCCTCTAATAGTTAATATATAAGGTCCAATATAAAGTAATCACGAATGAGTAATTATTTATACTTATATAATAGCTAACTACCTATAAGAAGTAAAGGAGTTAATTAAGAAAATTTTTGCTAATTTAAATCACGCACATCAGGCTTTTCAGGGGCAAACATCTTTACTACGACAGCTTCTAATCTTTCTCGGTATTGGGGAGTGATCCCTAATCCTTTTTCTATTTCGTCAGGGTGAGCGTTGAGCGCCCAAATTGCAATTTGTAAGAGCATGTCAGAATCCTGACGATACATTTTATAGAGCACTAGAACTTCATCTATGTCTACTTCTTCCAAAATAAAACCTCTTGTAATTTTACCCAATCATAAGGAGCAGTGAGCTTTAGTAAAGGGTCTGCTTTTAAACCTAGATCTTTTACAATTATCGCTTCTAGACCAGAAAAAAGATACATTTTTCTTTTATCAGTGCCTACGAGAATAAAAGTGGGAAGTCCTGTTTGACCAAACTTTATCAACCAAGCTATTTGTTCTGGTCTTAGAGGAACACGATTCCCCTTAGCAATTTTTAACTCAACCCAGCAACAACGATTATCAAATGCACCAAAGACATCAGGAATCCCTCTGCCAGTTCCTCCTGTTTCAATCCTTTGCCATAGGGGTTCAGTAAGATTGCGTTTTAAGTTTTGCCAGAGGTTATTTTCCCTCATTCTTTAGGGCAATTGTTTTAATGTTGTATTTTTCACTCATCCATTTACGCAATAAACTATGTATCTGATCTTTGGGGACGCCCAATTCTTTGAGGGATTTTTCTTTTTCTCTAAAGTTTTCAAATCCGCCATAATAATCACCACCCCCTAGTTGACATCTCCTGATAATCTGCCAGATTCTTTGCTTAGTAATATCATACTTCTTAGCAAGTTGTTCCATTGTTTGCTTAGTATGCGTATACTCATAATAAATAGTTGAATTTCTATCGCTGTGAAAAGAAACACCTACTTCATCTATCCCTTTCATTTAAAAACCTCCTGATAAGACTTGATTGCAGTTCCCCAACTTTTTCCAATTTCTATGTCCACGATGTTTGGCACTTGTAATTTGACACAATTTTCCATGATTTCTTTGATCTGCTCTGTCTCTTTCTTAGTTGAAATACCTAAATCTAATTCATCATGCACCTGAACGTAAGGCACATACCCTTCCTTCCAAAGATCTAACATAGCTCTTTTAGTCATGTCTGCTGCTGATCCTTGAATTAATCTATTTAGAGCTTTATAGGTATAGGCTCTTACCAACCCTCGTTCTCCCCATTTTGCTACGGCTTGGTCATAAGGTAAAGGGATTCCTCTTTCTCCTTGAGGTTCATAAAGATTAAAACGACATCTCCTCCCTAATAAAGTAGTAATGAACCCCTTATTAGAGGCTTTTCTCATACAGGCATTGGTCAATCCTCTTATAAAAGGCACGCGCTTATGATACCTAGCAAATAATTGCTCTGCTTCTACTTCTGAAATGCCTAACGACATCGTTAATTTTTGTCTCCCCATTCCGTAGGATAATCCTAAGTTAATCATCTTAGCTTTCTTACGATCGATCCCAGCCATGTCTGCTACAATCTGATGAAAGTCTGCCTCTTCGTTTTGATATTCTTCTACTGCTTGTTGCGCTCCTATTTGTTTAGTTAGTGATGAGTAGTGAACCGTAAGTCTAGGTTCCTGCTGACTGTAGTCAAATGTCCCCCAAAAAGCATTATCGTCAGGGATAAATAATTCTCTTACTAATCTACCAAGTTCTGGATCTTTAACTGGCACTTGTTGTAGGTTTGGAGTGCTGTAGCTGAATCGTCCTGTAACAGTGCCCCCATTATCGGAGCGTAGTGGGTGGAGCTGACCATGAATCCGACCGTTATGTAAGTGCTCGAATATCATTTTATCGATAAAGGTAGTGCGTATCTTATTAAGTTTTCTAGCCTTTACAATGGCTTGTGGTAAGGCATCAGTATGGTTTTCTAACCACTGTGACGTAAAACTAGGGGCATTAGTTCTAATAGTTCTAGGGTATTTAATGTTTAGTTTATCGAATGCTTTAGCTACTGAAGCAGACGCCCAAATCTCTACACTCACCCCCGATATAGCTTTAATTTCCTTAAGTGCTTGTTTTTCTTTTTGTTTTAATTGTTCTGAAGTTTGCCCTGCTTTGTCTTGATCAATTAGAATACCTCTCCACCTCATTTCTATTAACAAAGGCAATAACCCACTTTCTAATTCATAAATTGAATTTAAGTTTTGTTTATCGAGTACTGGTTTCATTTCATTCCACAATTTTAAAGTTAATGCCGCATCTTGTTCAGCGTAAAGTCCTACATATTTTGCGGGGAGTTTCCACATTTCTGACTTAGGGTTAATCCCCCATTCTTTTGCTGCTTGTTTTAATAAGGTTTCGTCTTTGCGCTCTTTGCAGTATTCTGCTCCTAATGAATCTAGAGAATATCTATTACGATTTTCATTGATTAAAGGGGCAGCGATCATTGTGTCTTGAATCTTTCCCTTTAGTTCTATACCCTCTCGCTTTAACCACCCTACATCATACAAAGCGTTATGGAAAATTTTATCACTAGGGGTATTTAATTGTTTAGACAACCAGTTTATAATGAATGATTTATCTAAATTTCCTCCACCTTGATGTCTGATAGGTAAATACCCGAACCAATCATTAGTCGCTAAAGAAATTCCTACTATTTCTCCATCCCCTGTTGCCCATCCTGGACCTTGCTTAATAAGACTAGGGTCTCTAGTTTCGAGATCAATTGCTATCTCTTTTTTCTCAGTTAAGTCAGGGAGTATAGACGGTGGCGCCCATTCCGACTTAGTCTGAAACATCGGTATCTGAGTCATTATCTTTGTGTGTTTGAAATGGGAATTTATCTAAAATCATTCCTTTTTTAAGATTTCTAGGGGTAAGGATTGCTTCCTGCTGTCCTGTCCATTTTTTTAAACGAACCCCGAAAAACTTAAGTCTCAATAGTCTCGCCCATATTTTCAATTTCTTGATCATGATTGCCTCCTTCGTTACAAGTTGTGAATTCTTCTACTAATAATAAATATCTTCTTAGGTCTTTAACGTCATCCAAGATTCCTTCGATTCTAGGGTCTTGTTCAATAGCCTCAAATATATCCCAGTCGTGTTCTTTAACCTTATTTTCTAAACGATCCCACTTACGAGCTAACATCATAAATGCACCAATTCCTCCTCGTTTACGCCATGAATCTCCATAAGATTCGTGCGCTTCTTCCAACTCAGTAATATCGTCATCTACAATATCTTCAAAGTTGGTTCGATCAAAATAATCTTTCCTTTTCTTTGGCTCTATTATCATTATAGTCCCCCATAAATAGTGAGTAAAAACCCTAGCAGTTTATTGCCTTGTTCGTTTAGGTTTCCATCACTGAGTTTTTCTACTCCATTGCTAAACACATGATTTATATGACGATTACCTAGTCTTCTTTGTTTAACACAAAAGAATAATAACTCAAACATGTCTGCTTGTTTAAAGATTGTTTGCTCATACTCAGTTAGTTCATAGTCTATTTCTAAATTCTTTGCTACTTTTTCCTCAAGCAGGTGTAGTTGTTTCTTAAGTTCAGGGTTCTCCCACTTTACAGGAGCAGGAATATCCCCTGTTTCTATTTCTCCTACGTCGTGCATCAAGGCTTTGAGTAGTATCTTCGCACTTAGGTTAGGGTGTAGGTAGGTAGCAATCACCGCTACCCCCCAAGAATGAGTGGCGTTGGTTTGCTCCCCAATAGTTGGTAGTGTATGATAACGCTTAATGTCTCCACTATTCATTACTTTACAGAGAGTATCAAGATCTTTCATAAAAATTATCCTTACATATTTTAGTAAAAGAGCAAAAGCGACAGGCAAATTCAGAAGGAGTAGTGTTAAACTCAATGTCTGTAGTCATTTTTAATCCTCTTTTATGAAAATCGTCTTGTATTTTTTGTAATTCGCTGCGTTCAAAATTATAACGAGTGATTTTGTGATGATCTAAATACCATAACTCAGTGTCTATTTTTTCTACATCAGGAAAACGATTAAAAATACAACAAGCGTATAAAGTGCATTGATTTTTATATCCTTCATTATGTCCTTTAAACCGACCTGTTTTGAAATCTATAATCTTTGCGTAAGCCCCTTGTTTAACAAAAGCATCGATGATGTATCTTCCCCAAGTATCTTCACTGTCCCAGTCTGTTTTTTCCCAACTTAGATTAAATGCCCACTGCTCTTCTACGCAAACCTCTCCATTTTGATAATCTTCTTGTAGCTGACCGAATCCTTCAAAGAATAAATAAAGTTCTCTGGGGACTTCTTCTAATTCCCCTTTAATATATTGTTCAGCGAGACCATGAATCTTGATTCCACGCTCTGCTGCAGGGTGTTGTTCTTCAGGAACATGTTGAATATAGCGATAGTATGCTTTCTTAGGACAACTTTCATATGTTCCTAAGCGACTATAAGACCAACGAGGTATTGTTTCTTTACTCAAATTTTCCTCTTCAACCATTCATGACAAGCTCTTCTCCAGTCTGAAGCAAGGCATCGTTTTATTTGTTCCATTGCGTTATCAATTTCTTTCTTTGTTCCTGTTTCTTTAAAGTTTTTATAGTGTTCCCAAGCCATAGCAATAGGTTCAGCGACAGCGGAAAAGAAAGGATCAAAAGGATCATTAAGGAGACAAGCAGTAACACTACTTGTCCATTTTGCTATTTCATCTGGTTTTCCAGGATTATTAAAAACAACATTTAAAAATTTATCGTTTAAATAAAGCCAATCATCAAAAGTATTTCTAACTAATCTAGGATAAGGTTCTACTTCTTTATTCTTATAAGGGTCAGTATAAACATGGTGGAAACTCCACACATCTACAGGAGGAACTTTTTCTAACATCTCGGTATAGATATCATAGTAAGCATGATAGCTATCACTAATCTGAACATATACCCCCATCTCTGCATTAATTGCGTTAGCTATAAACTCTTGTAACATGGACATATGCACTGCATTAGCACCGTAAGCCCCCCAGACTATGTCATTGCTACGACAACATACAGTCATATGTAGTTTATTATCCCTAAGTTTAAAATAAATGTGTGTGTTACAGGGAACGTCTTTAGCTCTACCATGAAGTATTAAGTCATCATTAGGATCCCACATCGTTAGCACTATTCTTCTATCTTCTGGAAAGGTTTGAAGTCGGGTTATTACTTCTAATAGTTGATCTCGATTAAACCAATTTCTCCAACGATAACCATAAGCCCCGTGTAACGTAATGTTGTCATCACTAAATTTACCCATGCGCTTTACATAATGAGCAATACTGTCTACGTCATTTCTACCAGCAAGCATCCATAACCCTTCCATAAAATGAAAGAACGGATTAGCATTTCTCTCAGGGCTAAATAATACCCTTTCTTTAGGATTACTATAGACTGTCGCCACTACTCCAGGATATTCTATAACAGCCCCTGCTCTGCTTTCCCTAAGCACCCCCTCTTCATAAAGAAGGGTTATTCCTAGCGGTAATGCTATATTTACATTTCTAACTTTGACTACTTGCATATGCTTTTTTCCAAGAAATTACTACATCCTTACGTGTTCCTCCGCCCCAAGCTGTCTTAGTCTTTTTCTCTACTACCCTAACAAAGTCAGGATGCAGAGAACCAAGCAATTCTGCCCCTTCTGCCTGAGTCTCAAGACTACGCCATTCACTACAGCCTCCATCAGTATTAGAGCCTCGTTGTCCTTGTGCGTAGTAATAACTAACCTTACTTGGCTTTCCTTGCCTTAATAACTGAAGGGCTACATCAAAATCTTCCATTATTCTAGTTCTACCAAGCTCTACGCCTCCCAACATGTCTAAATTATACGCTAGTAAACGCATGTATCTTGTGTTTTCTACTGAGAGTTTTTCAACACGATTGTTTCCTTCCCTAGCGCTTACACCACAATGAGCATAGTCGTCTAACCATTCGTTTAATAGCCCAAACATCTGTGGCACTTCTACAGGCTCTAAATATCTTAAGTGCCAGTCGTTATATCCTTTACGGATATAGAACCTTATGTCATCGTCTAACATAACGATCTTTGAATCAGTTGAGTGCTCAATTATGTATTTTCGTTTAGGTGAAATCCCTGCCTCTAAATATTCAGGCATTGTCCAAACGCTTGGGTAAGAACTGTATAGATCTTTTTCATCGTGGTCTACAACTAATGTAGTTTTCTCTTGTAGTTCTTTGGGAAAGAACTTAAGTGTTGTTTGAGTAGTTGCCCTACCCCTTGTTGGAATAAATATTTTCATCTTGAATATCCTGCTAATGTTGTCCAGTTTTTTCCTTTAAACTGAGGTTCTTTTATTACAGAAAACCCTTGCTTTAACATGTTTTCATGCATCTTTATCGCTAAAGGTCTCCATTCTTTATTATATTGAAAGTGTAGTTCTAATACTATTCTGTCAACAAAGTCAGGAAACTCAATAGGCATGAACCCATACTCTGCACCTTCAACATCTATTTTAATTTTATTAGGGGTTAGTTTATCAATTATGTCAGAGAAATTTTCTGCTTCAACACTAATACTGTCTCTACCTCTAACTTCTCTAGTCATGTGTAACCCCTTGTTTTTCTTAGAGTTTATATATAACTCTACTTCTGTTTGATCAGTTCCTACTACAGCACGTTGAAAGCGAAATATGTGCCCTCCTCCTCCTGTAGAAAGTGAATCGGAATGAGTATTGATTACTAATAGTTCGTAGTTTCCAGGCTCAGGTTCATAAGCATACACCCTAAATGCTCCTTTTTCCATAGCGTATTTAGAAAATGCTCCTATGTTAGCGCCTATGTCTAAGACAATATCTCCTTCCTGTATGTCTAGGCAACTATAAGAAGACTTTATTTCCTTAAATATATACTCATCAAGGGTGTTTGGTCTAGTATAACCTTTGACCTTTTCGTTCCACCCCCACTTAACTGGGCTTGTATTTTGCACGTGGTCTCCCCTGTCCTAATCTAGTTCGTTCATATTTATCAAATTCACAAAGGCAATGCTCAATGTCCCTCATTTCTAAAGCAGGAACAAACGGTTCTAACATTTCAACAGAATAATCTAATAGATCCATCATTTGTTCATTTGCTCTTCTAACATGTATAGGTGTATTGAGGTCATTCCCATTAATCCTATTTAATCCTCGTTTTGCTCCTGGACCAGCGTTAGCCCAAGTCATAATGTCGTCTGCATTTTGTAAATGTTTAGTATGCCTGAGGTCTGTTACTACTTCATAGGCAATAAATTTTGCAAAACCTTTATACTTCAAATACTTTCTCCAAGTCCTTTCTAAAGATCTTGAGTAAAGCGGTGGTGGGTCATTATAGAGTGGAGTTAATATCTTGTCAACAGTTTGCACTACTTTTGGTCCACCTAATGTTCCTGTTAACATATATGCCCCTGTATAAACTTTTTGTTTTTTCTGTTGTCTGTCAAACATAATTTTTTTAACCTGTTCAGGCTCCCATTTATCGGGGAACCCTATTTCTTCTAGGGTGTCTGGCCAATTGATTTGTCTAGCCATAGCCATAGCAAAGGGTAAGTTAGGGTGGTCTGCATAAGGTTCACGCCAATTCTTACGAATCCAGATTGTAACTTTATCTAGTTCCCTAAAGACATTACAAAAGCTATACTCTTGTAAAATTTTATCCTCAGTCCAAGGGAAATCTGCGCCTGCTTCTTTATTTATATAAATAGCATGACGCTCACTTATAAAATTAAAGTAATCGTTTATTTTTTCTTTAACCATATGTTTTATACTACTTTACTAAAACCACTTTACATAGTAAAGGGATTAATAGGCAATCTTAAAATGTTTGTGGGTTCTTGGCATCACTACATGTAAATTTTCTTTTGTACGAGTAACTGCTACATAAAATGTTCTATTTTCATTGTCTGGACTTCTTCCTAATTCGGTCCAAGTGCTATTTGCCATGTCTGTGAGCAACAGGACGTTATCAGACTCGCCACCTTTGGCAGCATGTATCGTGCTTAATTTAATTCTTGGAGAAGTTATTTTTTCTTCTCTTCTTAAGCAAGAAATTAAATACTCTCGCTCTTGAATTCCAACACGATCAAAGACTTCGTGCCAAATTGAATCAACCAATAACCCATGATTCTTTTTTAAATACTCCATATTAAAAAGCATCTCTTCGTCTGCTCCCTTTAAATTCTTTTTACCACGCACAATTCCTTTATTAACAGACATAAAATAATATATATTTTTTACAACATCTAGAGGCACAGCCTGCCCTTTCCTCAGCATTTCCCACCCTCTAATAGCATCTATTAATTTTTGGCGCACAGAAATTCTTTGATTCCTTTCATAAAGAACACCCATTGTTTTTAAATATTCTTCTACAGAGTTTAGTAGATAGTTGTTTCGAGCAAGAATTAACCACTCCCCTTTTGATAAGTCAACGTGCTCAGGAGCAGTATGAAAACTAACAGAGCCTTTTACTTCCCTTGCTAACCATTGTTTATTTCTTCTAAATTTAATGCGGTTTATAATCTGTTGGGATAGTTCATGGACTTTACTAGGGATCCTATACGATTGTGTAAGCTGTATCTCATTTCCCTTTAAAGAAATAAATTGATCAACATCTGCACCAGCCCATTTATAAATAGCTTGATCATCGTCCCCCGCTATGAACACCTCTTCTGAATTATTAGCTAGTTTTTTAACACATTCCCATTGAAGTGTAGATAAGTCTTGAGCTTCGTCTATGAATAACACTTTAAGAGAAGGAGCTTCATCTATTTTTAAAAACTTTTCTAACATATCTGTATAGTCAATTAAATAACGCTTAGATTTATACTCGGCGTAGCTTCTACAGAACCAATCAAAATGTAGCCAACTAAAATTAGGGGAAGATTCTGTCCATTGTTGCTTAAGTGAAACGCTTCTGCTTCTTGCTGTATTCTCTAACAAAAGCATTTGATCTGCTTTTGTTAAACTATAGATGATTCCATCGTTTTTATTAATCCCCCCTGTAATTCTTTCCCCTAAAATTTCACCTAATTCTTTATAGTCATTACCCCCTATAACATCTGCTCTCTTCATATTCAGCCAGCGATAACATAAAGAATGAATTGTTCTAAAATAAAGTAATTCATCAGGGTCAAAACCAAATTTTTGTATCGCACGATTCAACCCCTCGTTTGCTGCTTTACGAGTAAAGGTTAAATACGCAATATTACTAGGTGAAACACCCTTTTCTAAATACTCTTCTATTCTGTCTAATAAATAAGTCGTTTTTCCAGTTCCAGGTGGACCAATAACAATATTCCACATTAGATTTCCTCTTGCTCCATGTTTGGAATATTTAACCTTATTTCTTCATATTCAAAAGCAGGGATAGCCCATACGTTTATTCCTCTCTTTTTAATGTTCCAAAAATAATGTTCAGCACCAATGTTTCTTAACTTAGAGGCTATTTTATTTGTTTCCATGTCAGTAAAACGATGTTTAACGAGGTATTCCCTTAAGTCTTTTAAGCGAAAATAGGTTATTGCCTCTTCTGTCCAAGGCTTGCCTAACAAAAGCTCGTCTTTTACTGAGGCTTGTGCTAAATCGGTACAGAAGGATTCAAGGAGTTCCATAAATTGTCCTTCAATTGATGCATCGTCACTAACTTCTATAATTTCCATACCATTGTCCATTAGATGTTGAATTAAGTTTTGCCAACTTCTTTCATTCATTCGTGGTGGCATTATATTTAATTGATCCATACAGATTCTCTGAAACCTTAACTGATTTTGAAGTTGTTCCGTAGTTAGCTCAATTCTTCGATCATTAATAGATAAAAACCATAAAGGTGGGGCTGTGTTTAATTTAGCTAAACTAGAAAAAGTAGGCGCTCCTTGATTCCCCCCTACTCCGAACTTACAGCGTAAACATTGGCTACGGTTACAGTATGAATGAATAGGTTCGTCAGAGCATTTATAGTTATAGTCTTTCTTTTGTAGGGTTTTAATTAATGTTAATACTTCTTGAGCAGGGAGCGGAGGAGTCACATAAGCACGGTTATACTCTTCAATTTTCTTTTCCCAATCATCAGGAATAGCCTTCTTTAAATATACCCCAACATTAAATAATCCATTGTTTCTAGTGCCTTCTGGAAACCCTTGTTTAAGTAATACTTTGAGACATGGTGGACCGCCTTCAATATCGTCTATTTGTGGAACTTTGATATTTAATAATTGTTCATGGGTTATTTTCCTACTTTCTGCAAATTCTAAAAATTCTTGAGAGGTCAGTATTTGACCATCTTTATCATAACCATAGCGTGTTGAATCGTCCCCACCAAAATATGGCATATTTAACCATGAACCTACATCGTTTCGTTCTGTTAAAATTTCTCTCTGTTTAGGAAAAATTTCTACTCCACCATGCCCAAGTGCTGCTGATAATTCTCGTAATTTATCTTGCATGTCTCCAGCAGGGACAGTAGTTTTTGTAAACAAAAATACATGTGCCCCACCACTTTTACTCCGACACACAATCAAGGGAAAACTTTGATTTTCAACTAAATGAACTATATGAGGAACATCTAAGGGGTATACATCAATATCAATACACCCCCAACTAACTTCATTTTTCTCAGTAATGGGGACAACTCCTAAGCTATACTCACCGTTTAAATGAGCTACCCAGTGTTCTATTTCTGCTCCCCCGCTTCTTATTGTCTTACCAATTCCTTTTTGTTTAATGTCTGCTGTTTTCTTTATATTGAATATCCCATGTGCTTTTTTTGATCCTTTGAAAAGTTTACAAAACTGTTGAGATACTTCTGTCATGGTTTTCTTAGTTTAAAACGAAGCGAGAAGGATTAAAAAGGATAATAGATAACTACCCTCTCGCTCGTTTTATTTCAGTTAAAAGGACTCTGTAGTCGTCGTCTCTGTGGTTGAAAACTCAGAGGACTGAATACTTTTAGCAAATTCCTTTGCAGAAGTATAGAGAAGAATATTTTCTACTCGTCCTAGGAGGTCAATCTTCCAACCGAACCAACTCCCCTTACTGTTCTTTTCAGGAACAGTAGAAAGGTGATACATATGACTATAGGACGGAGGAATAATAGACTTACCATTATTATTTATCCTGTGCCCTGCCATAATAGAGTTCCATCTTCTTGATTTTTTAAGCTGGCTTGAATACATTGCAACCATCACTGGGACGTATTTTTCCCCTTCCACTAAAAGCACATAATGATTTGCCGTAGTTTGAACGTAATTGCCACTGGCTAAAACGTCCCTACCTCCTTCGTCTCTATGTGTTTGTGCAAGGATAGCTGAATCTTCATGAAACCCTGCTAGCCCTCCTCCAGCTTCTCTAGGAATATATTCTAAAAATACTCTTCGATAAGCTGAGGGGATAACAGTAATTCCTGCATCGCCATCATAAAATTCGTTTGTCACACTATTAATGATATCGCCGACTTTAACTGATTTAGTGTAGGAACTTTCTGTAGGATCTACAAAAGGACTCCCTTTTTGAACAAGTTTCAAAGTCGGTATTAACAAGTCTTCAGCCCTGACATTTTCCAGTCCTGCGCCTGCGTCTCCTGCTAATACACTATCATCAATAGTAGCCAAACTCTTGGTTTTTTCTTGTTTTATGGTTTCTGTTTCCATGAGTTATTTTACCTCTTGATTATTTTGCTTCGTTGACCAATGTATATATTAAAGGTGTCATAAGGCAGGTCAACGCCTTTTTCTACCTGCTCCCTTACGAATGCTTTAAGCGTCATAGGTTCAACCCACTCCTTTTGAGCAGTATTTAGCCCTTGACCACTTAATTCATTTAGGAGGATTCGTGCAGTTTCATCTTCGTCTCTTTCGAAACTAACTGAAACTGTGTTTTTAATCAAGTCCGCAAAATTATTACTACGGAGCCAATTAAAAGCCTCTTCTCTGGTATCTGGGGTAATACGGGCACTATAAAAAGTAGTTGTGTTTACTTTTGTGCCGTCTTTTAACTTAAATTCAGATACACCAGCTTCCGTCAATGCTTCGGGAAGCTGTTCTTCAGAAATTCTACGGTGTTTTTCTTTCAACACCTTAAGCTCATTTTGTTTTTCTTCGATCTCTTCTTCAAGTTCTAGTTGAGCCTCTGCTAATACTGAGATGGTTTGTAGCCCATCATCAGTTACATTAATCTCTTGGTCTTTGACAATTTCTTCTAAGACTTCGTCTATATAGTTATCTTCACTCATATTTCTACCTCAACTGAATAATACCTATAGTCACGTCTATCCCACTTTAACAATTTAGCCTTTTGTCTATTGTTTTGAAGAGCAATATGGGTGGCTACCCCAATTGCAGCAGGATCACCTATCAGTAACAGAAAATCTTCATCATTAAATTCCTTTAATGCCTTTTTAATACGGGTTACAGTAGGGGCAGGGCTAAACATCATGTTTTCCCTAGCGGGTAGGATGATTTCTAAGTCCCCAAAGTCAGTAGCAGAAAGAATATTCTTATTTGAATCGGGGGCTTGCACCACATAAACTGTCATTTCTTTTCTCTCCTATCTAAACTATAATTAAGTTATTAATTATATAATATATAGATACTATTATAAGTAAAGCAGAAAGTAAAGGGAATTTATTTAGAAGATGCCCGAACCTAATTTTAGGGGAAAATTAACTACTACCATGTAGACAAAGGCTTCGGGCATCCGAAGCTATTATATATTACCTAGAGAGAGATTTATATAAAAATTTTTTCAACAAAATCCGATTTTAGCCAATAAGCTAATAGCCTATTCCGTAAGTATTTGTTTTTATTAAAAAATGTTTATATTGGCTAGAGTTATTAGAGGGCTATTAGCTATAAACAGCTAATAACTAAAGACGACGTCAAAGGTAATTCCTTTACTTTTAGGTTTTATTTATATATCCTTTATATATAAGAAATAAGAAAGATGCTAAATTTTGTATATAAAACAAAACCTTATGAACATCAACATAAGGTCTTAGAAGAAAGTTGGTCAGATATTGAACATGCTTTATTCTTAGAAATGGGATGTGGCAAGAGTAAAATACTTCTTGATAATATTGCTGTGCTCTATAATCGAGGGAATATTGACAGTGCTCTGATTGTTGCTCCTAAAGGTGTTTATGACAATTGGGTCAGTGGGGAAATTCCTGCGCATTTACCCGACTATATTAACACTAGAGTCATTAAATGGTCTCCTGCGGAGACTAAAAAGAATCAAGCGTTAAGGGAATCAGCCTTAACCCATACCTTAGACCTCACTATATTAGTCATGAACGTTGAGGCGTTCAGCACTCTCAAAGGAACAAAATTTGCAGCAAAATTTTTGCTAGGAAAAAAGGTTTTATTTGCTGTGGACGAGAGCACCACAATCAAATCACCAAAGGCTAGGAGAACTAAGAGTATAGTTCGACTCTCTAAGTATGCACAATACCGAAGAATCCTGACTGGTTCTCCTGTGACTCGTAGTCCTTTAGACCTATATACACAATGTGAGTTCTTAGACCCTGAACTATTAGGGTTCAGTAGTTACTATAGCTTTAGGGCAAGATACGCTGAGATGCTCAACAGGACGGCAGGAGGACGCACTTTTAAACAAGTTGTAGGGTATAAAAACTTAGAAGAACTGAATAAAATGCTTTTAGGGTTCAGCTCTCGTGTATTGAAAAAGGATTGTTTAGACCTGCCCGACAAAATATACATGACTCGTAAGATTGAACTCACTCCTGAGCAAAAGAAAACTTACGATGAACTAAAGAGCTACGCAATTACCCAATTGTATGACGAAGAGAGAGGCGGACATCAGGTTTCAGCCACTTCTGTATTGACTAAGATGTTACGGTTACATCAAGTTTCATGTGGGTTTATAACTAGCGATCTTAAAGAGAATATTGAGTTAAAGTCAAAACGGCTTGAAGAACTCATGAATATCCTAGAAGAAGTAGAAGGAAAGGCTGTAATTTGGGCAAATTACCGTTATGATATTAAACGTATCGTAGAGGCTATTGAAAAAGTGTATGGAGAAGGCTCTGTAGGCTCTTATTACGGCAGTACAAGTGATATTAATAGGGCGCTATACCTTAAACAGTTTGAAGACCTTAAATCGCCTCTGAGGTTCTTGGTTGGAAACACACAAACAGGGGGCTATGGAATCAATTTAACTGCTGCTTCCACAGTGATATATTATTCTAATAATTTTGACCTAGAAAAAAGACTTCAGTCAGAAGACAGAGCACACCGCATAGGTCAAGTAAATAAAGTTACTTATATAGATATTATTTGTAAAGGAACCGTAGATGAAAAAATTGTTAGATCTCTATTGGCTAAGCAGAACATTGCTGCCCAAGTCCTCGGAGAGGATGCCTGGAAAGATTGGATACAGTGAATTGTGTGAGTGTTGTTATGAGGCTCCTGCTGTACGAGGCATCATACATAAAACCACGACTCGTCAGCATCGTTTTTCTTGTTGTGAAAGCTGTGCTCGTTTAAATACAGAGGCTTTTTGGGAAAGGTTTATTCATAACTTAATCAACCGAACACTTAAGTATCAAGAAGAAGGTTATTATCTAGAGTAGGCACCGCCATACATCCTACCTAAACCACCATACATTGGTGGTCTACCATAACCACCATATCGTGGTTGAAAACGATATTGTTGTTGATAATACTGCTGCTGTTGATCACTGCCTGTTCCCGTGCCAGTACCTGTTCCCGTGCCAGTACCTGTTCCCGTGCCAGTACCTGTAGGATCTACAGGAGGAGT
>Ga0080013_1003195_pt1 | contig 17715 bp, 16 predicted proteins | sample ETNvirenome_6_85_FD_69236 | JGI IMG/M metagenome (GOLD analysis project Ga0080013, IMG submission 69236) | Marine viral communities from the Pacific Ocean - ETNP_6_85 (SPADES assembly) (version 2) | ecosystem: Environmental > Aquatic > Marine > Oceanic | place: Pacific Ocean | collected 2013-06-19 | reverse complement strand
GTTTTTGGGTCTGAACGTAATCCTGGTATTATTAATCGAGTACCTGCTGCAGACTGTGTATAATATGTTTCATTAGTTGATCTATTAAATTGACCTGCTGTGGCTCTAACAAAGTAATGTCGTGAAGTTATTTCTTCTTGTCTTTTTGCGTGAAAATACGCACCTGTCTTTATAGTATTATATAATAATCTATCATTTCTGTTATCTGTATTTGAAGCACTTACTGTAGCCATTCCTGCTCCACCCGAATCAACTCCTGGCACTACTTGTAATCTTTTAGGATTTAATAACATTACACCAAGACTTGGATAAAATGATCCATATGAACCATTAGTACTGTCCACAGATGCTACCTCGTTTATAGTAGTTCCACCACTTAATGTACCACTAACAATATTATATTCGGGAGCAAAATTTCTCTGATTAGTAGTAGCTCCTTTGGAAGAATCATCAATTAACTTTATAACACCACTCCCGGCATTTAAATGTAACTCCCAACCGCCTGGTTCCATCTTCTCTCTAATGCGAGCTCGATTAAAAACAATTGCATAAACTTGATCTATATCAGATTTACCACCAAATGTAAATCTACTCGTATTGGGGGGATTAATTAAATTATTAATCTGACCATATACTGCTGCAGTAGTTCTATCACCAGTAACTCCTTTTGTTCCTAATGACCCACTACCTTCTTTATGTCCATATGCAACGCCAAATTGAACTGATGCAGATGCATTTGCAGCTGGGTTATACCTATAAAGGTCAATACTATAATCACCAGTATTTGAATATTGTGTAGATGATGTAAAAAATGTTGTTATACTAGATACGCCATCTTGAAATAATCCTGACGTAACAATAGCAACATCTTGTATTCTACTATCTGCATCTAATTGTTTATAAAAAGCCATAATAATTTATCTCCTATGTATATAAATATATTCTCATTAAATTTTTAAAAATTAAGTGGAATCGGCTACTTTAGCCCTCTTTATTATGAACCAAATATCCTTCAGCGAAATAATTATGAGTTCCATCAACTTCAAAATTATATACTGTTACTGATTCGTCACTTAATTCAATTGTCTCAATCGTATGTTCTAATCCATCCACATGAAGTATTTTATCACCGATTGACAAATCTCCCGCTTCTATCCAATTACCATCAGAATAGAATGGGTGGACTGAAGTAGTTTTAATATTTCCATTTAAAATCATATAATATCTATCACTATGAGCAAATGTTTCAGTTACTTTAGAATTAACAACTGAACTTGTTCCTACATCAAATGATTTTACCATATCACCAACTTCTATATCTTCAATATACTTTATACCGTTTGGTAATTGAATTTTTGTTCCTGCGATGAAACATCCTGGATCACCACCGCCGCCGCCGTCGTCGTCGTCGTCATCGTCATCTGTTCCATAGGCATTCCCATCAGCTCCTATTTTAGTATTAACTGTTATGCTAATTCTAGCCGGTAAACCAGAATTCTCTCCTGTTACAGTCAAAATAGTTGTAGCGTTCGGTAATGGAGCGCCAAAAACTTGAGCAATTACGGTAGCTGATTTTGCTGTGATTTTAGTAGCTGAATTTGCACTTTTAAATCTAATTATATTTCTATTTTCAATTTCCCAAACATACTTTTCAGTTGGTGCACCTACTGTTTCTGGTGTAATAGTAATTGGGGTACCCCAATCAACTGTATAAGGATCAGTATCAATTTTTAATGTTGCTCCCCCTACTGAATCATTAACAAGATAACTCATAAATGAGGTTCTATTAGGTATTGCTTCCATTAAATTCATATTTTCTATAACTGTACCATAAGAATCAGTACCATTAGGGTGAGTTATATCATATAAATTATAATCAATTTCCTCATCACTAAGAGCAAATTTAGTAATTTTAAATGCTCCTTGTGAAAGTCTTCGTCTTCCCTTTTTAGTTAAAATTGCGTCTACGGTTATTGTTGTATTGTCTAAAAATCCCATTTTTTTACTCCATTTAATAAAATTTTGGATGTGTTACATCTTTTGTACTTGGTTTAGCATATACCTTAACATCAGGGTGAGGTATTACTGTCATACTTACTACTTTAGTTATTCCAGTTACATTACCAACAACTGTAACGGTGGTTGTTGCTTTTGGATTTATTAATTTTGCTTTAATTGTAATTGCTCTTGCTGTCCACGAGTTTATTTTACCACTTCTTAAATCACCAGAACTTAGCCAAGGTTCATCTATATGCATATAATATTGATTAAATCTAACTACATTAGTATTCTCAATTGTAAATGTATAATCTTCCTCTTTCTCGCCAGTATATCCTATTGTTTTTGGTATAATGCCTACTTCCGCTTCCCAAGATAATCTAGGATAATTAAGTCTTGATAATATTATATCTGAAGTTTCTTGAGGTTCCCCTTCAGAATTTAACTCGTCCACTAAATAACTATCAAGTTTTGACCTATTTGGACTAGCTTCTAATATTGTTGTATTATCTAATATTACTCCAAATGAATTAGTACCACTGGCATGTTTTCTATCATGTAAAGTATAATCTATTTCTTCGTCACTTAATGCAAATTTAGTTATATCTACTGAACCATTAGTAGATAATAATTCTCTACCACGTGTTGTCAAAATAGCATTTACAGTTAACGTAGAACTATCTAATAAACCCATTTTCAATATCTCCACAGATTTTCATATCATAATATAACTTTACTGTTAATAAATATATATGTTTCAAATTTTTACACATTTTATTAATTATCCAAAATTTCTAAATTAGTATCTGGACTATCATATGGGACTGCAACTGTCGGTGATGATATTCTAATAATAATTGGTGAATCTCCATTTAATGTTGTAGCTGCTGTATTTTTTACACCCTCAAAAAAGCTTCTATTCCATGCTAATACTTTATCATATTCAGGGTCTAAATCTGTTGCATGTAACGATTTTGAAGTATAAAAATTTATAGTTGGATCAGCTGTATATCTTGAACTTCTATCAAAATCAGCAGAACTTGTATAGAAAAATTTATATACTTTATTATGCTCTGACAATTTTTGTGCCATGGCCATTGCACCAGTTGGTTCGCTAAATACATAATTAGGACCACCATATTTTGCAGAACCACTTATATATAAATTTCTGTCTTCATAATTATCATTTGTAGCGAATCTATATAAGGACGGTTCTTGAAAAAATCGTTCTGTTAAGTTTGCAGTATAATTTGGATAGTCTGTTTCTATTTTTAAAACTGACCCACTCTCGTGTTCAATATTCGATATATTAATATTATCAAGATAATCTATACGTTCATAAGTAGGATTATTTCTCTGTACTGGTGATTTGGGTCTTTCAAAAAGATTTCCCTCAATTAATGTTCCCATATGAGTTTTTGCTCGAGCTGGTATCATTTTTTTCAATTGTTTAAATACTGATTGGTCATAATATTTTATAATATGCATATAATCCCAAAAATTAGCACTACCTGAACCAAATGAATACTTTTTAAAATATTCATTTGAAATGTCACGTAATTCTCTATATTCAGGTTCAAAGTTATCACGTGGGTCACCTAAATATTGATTAAAGTCAAGATTCGCGAATGATGAAATTATATCTTCATTTACAACATCAACTGGTGAAAAATAAATACCAAGTTTAGGTGAATCAATCGGTGAAAAATCATTAGAACTAACATCCCACCTATCAGTTTTACTTAATGTCGCTCCACTACCACTTAAACTATTATCTTCTAATCTTATTTTACTTGAAAGTCTACGATTTGGTCCAAGATTAGGTACCATAGTTTTTGTTTTATCAACAACTGATTGAAAAAAGTTATTTCCGCCGAACCCACGAGCACTACCACTTTGTGTATAAGTTTGATTAGAACTTACATCTCGTATTTCACTTGAACCAGTTAATGTAGTATTATCGTCAAATGAAAACCTCCGTACTAAATTATAGTACGATGAAGATGGAGTATTACCAATAAATGATTTTGGATTTGAAACATGATTGTCAAATTTACTTTCTTGTAATGGTTCAGTCCATAATCTAAATTCCATCATTGAACCACTTAATTTTGCTGCACTAAAAGGAGTTGTAGAATTACCACCAATAAATAAATCACCATTACCAGTCCAAGAAGCGTTATATGATTGTGAAGCAGAACTTGATATAATAAGATTCGTTTTACTAGAATGTAATATTCTATCTAACCCAGCATCGTATTTTTTAACATATAAACTATAATCTACCGGGTCAATGATAGCATCTGTATTGGTCTCATGTTTCCGTAACGACGCGTCATCCCATAAAATAGTTGAACCTTTTTTGAGGTTATTAAATCTAATTGCAATATCTGTAGTGTTTGGGAATTTTATAGTTTTACTTACTTTTAGTTGTTTCCATTCTGTTTCATTTAAACCAATAAGTTCAGAAGATTTATATCCTCCATCTCCATTAGGACCCATATCACGTTCATTCTTCCTATTTGTAATATCACCATGTTTATTTAACTCAAATATAGTAATCTCACCTACAGAATCAACAGCACTTGAAGAAACTTTTGCATATGCAGTAAATGTATATCTTTCTCCTTGACTAACTGATGCCACAGATGCAGCCATGGTTGGATAAGCAGAACTACTTCTGTACATATATGTATATGATATATCAGCGGCGTCTGTAGCTGACCTAGTATTTTTGTGTTCTAAATAATTTGTTCCAGTTCTAGCTATTCCAGACCCACTAAGTATTTTTACACTACCACCTTCAGCACTACCACCCCCATCAGTAATAAATGGTGGATTGAATAAAGTATCTGCTTCAAAAGAGGGATAAGACAATAGTTCGGTGTTTATTTTTTCCTTTCTCAACATAACCGAATAAAACTCTTTATCATAAACAGGTAGCAATGAAGAACTAATTTCTTTATACCCATCAGAACCAGATAGCATAAATGAAACTGTTCCATAATTATCAATTGAACCATTATCTTTTAATTTTATAGCCCATTGTGTATCTTTTTGTACAAGTATTTGGTCTGAACCCGATACTGACCTAAATCTAAATTCTACCGCATCTGGTTTTCTACTACTATCGTTATCATCAACCCATGTTGTTTCAACATATTGAGAACCACTAAATCCTAATGCTTTCGTAAATTTTCTTGATATTTCAAATGACGGTCGGTTGTCAGCATTATCCATTCCACCGTATTCTCTTACTCGTAATATTGAACTTGGAATACCATAACAATTTATTATACCTTTTAATGCACCAATAGTACCTTTAGATTTTAACAAATATGGCATACTTCCTATTAATCTCTTAGTTATTTCTTTTGAAATGTCTCCTTCGGGTGGTGATGATAGTGAACCAGAAGTATAAAGTGAATATGTTGTACCACTTAATTTTTGACCAAAACCAAATCTACTTAATTCTAATAAATCTTTTCCATCTTGTGTATCCCACCCAAGAGATTTAGCTAGATTAAAAATTAAATCATTTGAAAAACCTTTACTTAAATCGTTTTGTCTATCTGTTATGTCTGCTAATGCCTTTACATAAACCCAAAGTTCATCAAAGTGTTGGCCTACCATGTCAATAAAATCTAAAAATTTATTATTTTCAGCATTGTCTTTAATATGAGGGGGTAATAGATTAACTAATCTATTTGAATTATCTCTATCATAAAATGATGCGGTGGCTATTTGACCTATTTGAGATTTCTTTGAACCATACCAAGTAGTAAATAAAGAATTGGAAGATGATATGGGTTTAAATGGGTCTGCGTAAGTACCAGCACCTGTCTTGGGCCAAGAAGTATCTCTAAACTCACCCATTGAACTTGAAACATAAGAAGAACTTACATTATAAAGATACGTTTCATATCCATCAAAATTATTTTTAATATCTCTTATTTTATTTTCATACGTCAATGCATCATTAGCACCATTTGTTATTGACGCATAAGAAGCACTTTCTGCAGTATGAGATTCTATTTGTTGAATCTTGTATTTAAAGTTTTTAAGTCTTTGTTCTGCAGATGAGAAATTTACAAAGTTTTCAAATTTAGTATAATCTATATTTAAATCAGCTGGATTATTACTTCCACTTATAAACTTATCTACTATTTCATTTTGTAATTTTGAATCTGTAGTAATTAAATCACTATAATTCTGTAGTTCTGTGGATCTTTTAGTTATTGGTGAATCTACTTGTACAGAATCTGGAACTTTTAAAACTAAAACACCTTCATCTTCTTGGTCATATCCTACTAATTCAACTACTTCTGTTTTTTGAGGTAATATTTCTCTTACTACATGAACTCTATCTTTTTCTTCTATATCATCTGGTAATGGTTCGTATAATTTAAAAATTGTAGAATACGGTACTTTAGGGAAACTTATATTATCAGTTTTTACGTTTGTAACCAACTTCATTTGGTCACCGCCAAAATGTAAATAAGTATATAAATCTCTTTTATTATTTATCTTGTATGATAATGACCAATCAGTAAAAGTATCTAATGGAGATGATCCAAGTTCATGACCTTCTATTTCGTTAGGTAACCTTTCTTTAAATGTGTCCCAATTTTGATTAACTGTTATTTTATTATTGTTAACTTTGGTTATTTTAGCTACATATGGTGCATAAACTACAGTCCCAGCTGATTTTTTTGTACTTGATATAACTTGTAAACTTGTAGTGAAAACTTCAATCATGTCTGGAATCCATTGAGATTGATGTTGATTCATATAATACTTTAAAGATATTAATAATGTACTATTAACATCAACATCATGTTCGCTCAAATTTACTTTAAAAGAGTCGCCTCCTAAACTATTTAACACATCTTCATATTGTACTCTTTCAAACTTAACTATATTTTTAAATGGTATTTGTTTTATTGTAAAATCTATTTCACCACTATAATCATACTCTACTATAGATGTTGGATCTTCAAATGCAAAATCAAGTACACTATCCTCTCGTGTGTATTGTTGGCCACGTGAAGTTTGAACACCACCTAAAATTGTAGCATCTGAATATTCTTTAAAGGCAAGTGCTTTTACATTTGGATTATACGCCTCAAAGTCGGATACTGTTTCGGCATCGAATTGTTCTAATAATCTATTGTTTGATGGTAATTCTTTAAAAGCCATTTTTTACCTTTTTGTTGTAAGGAACGCCGGTATTACAATTTCGTCTGTTTGGCCAAGGTCATTTGTAATTAACAAATGTACACCTAGATGTAAATCGTTACTATGCATTTCTATTGCTATTTTACTACCCTCTTCTTTTACATTTTTATCAGTCCAAGTTGAAGTAGCTTCTGCTATTCCACCCACTCCCCCACTTATAAGTTTAAAATCTCCATCATTGTCACCTGACTTTACTACTGCTTTATCTGTCCAATATTTGTAACCCCGAAGGGAACCTTGCCATTTTCTATCTTGATCCCACCCAAATACTGTCCACACGTATGTAGTTGATGAAGTAAGTGGTCTACTTGATATGCTTGAAATTTCAACAGTTTGGTGGTTTCCACTTCCGCGGTTAAATTCGTAACTCTTTTCCATATTCCACACATTTTCTACGGTGTCACCATCCTCTGTTTCCAAAGACAGTTTAATATCTTTAACAGTATCATCTAATTTTTTTCCCTTAAATATATTCCACAATTCCCATAAGCTTGGATCGCCTGGATCATCAGTAATCTGTGCTGCATCTAAATTAGTTATACCAAATCTTGCAGTTAATGTTTCACTCTGCATTTCACTAAGAGGATTTGAACCTGGACCTTGTTCTTTAGGTGTATCTGGTGGAATTATTTTAGTAACAAATGCTTGATTTAAATTTATTGTTCCGCCTAGCATTTGTTGTGTAAAAGTATTACTTGAATTTCCAAATTGCAATTCAAAACTTTTACCTATTTCATTATTATCTGGTTTTATAAACATTAAACTTAAGTCTTCATCTCCAAGTGATGCAACTCTTTTAGTTGTTTTTTGCATATTATAAAAATCACGTAAATATCTATGATTGTGTTCTGGTTCTTTAATTGTATCAACTGCTAATCTTACTTCATGTTTACTTGGTGATATTTCATGTATAAAATATTTATATTCTTTTATAAACAAATCATTACCAATTCTATCTATATCTGTTTTATTATTTGGGTCAAATTCTCCAGTATACCTCTGGTTATTTGCTCCTACTAATATATTTTCATATGAACCTGCAACTTTTCTTAAAAAATTGTATTTTACAATATAACGACCTTTTTCATAACCTAACTTTCTTAATATAGTGCCTGTTTTTAATTTTATTCCTCCATCAACAATATAATCTTGACTGTCAACTACAGCACTTTCTAAAAAATTTTCTTTGGCATCATATATTAAAACTTCAACATAATCATTAGGATTTTCTGTAAACTCTCCCCCTAAATATGCATTCTCTTCTGCAGACAAATCAACGCTCTGACCAGTTTGTAAAAGTTCTAAGTCTGTTTTATTTAATCTACTCATTAGTCTACGGGTTCTCCATCTGGTATTTGATTAAGTTCATTAACAGTAAGATTTTTTAGTCTTGTATAATCACCGCCCGCTCCATAAAATGTAGCTTCATCTGGAAATATTCTTTTTTGATTGTTTTCTATTAACCATTTTGTAAAATCTGTTGTTATTTCATTTGTTACCACATCACCATTTACGATTCCCTCTGGTAATGTTTGTGCAAATTGTGAATCTGATAATTCTGATATACTTCTATCTATAATCTTTTCTAAATTACTATTTTTAATGTATTTTCTTTGTGAAAGATTATTTACTGTAAATTGATTTTGTCTTTTATCCGACCCTGTAACGCCGTCATATAAAAATGAATATAAACTATCATCTACATTTACATCTTCAATTCCTAATCCAGTAATGATATCCTCAAACGAATATAACACACCATCTTTTCTAAAATTGACTTCTGATAAGTTTTCCATGTTGGTAAGATATTTTGTTCTTAATTCTTGAATAAACTCTTGATAAAACTCTACAGTTTTCAACTCATCTCTTGTATATGGCATTACAACGAAACCTTAAATGTAAATCCCTCATCAAAATATTGATCTGTTTCGTCTACCGTACCACTACCACTTACTACTCTAAATCTAAGAGTATAATATCTTTCGGGTTGATATCCATTAAACCAAAGATTAAAATAATTACCAGTACTATCGCAACTTAATTTTGACCCACTACCAAAAGGAACTATAACATCTTCTGTTTCAGCGTCTACAATTGAATAGTAAGATGAAGTACTTGGTAAATATTTTACAGTTAAATTAGATGGTGTTGTTGAATAAGTTTTATCTGGAAATCTTTCTCGTCCAACAACTCTAAAACGAGCTTTTGATTTTTCTTTATATTCTGGTCTTAACCCTTTCATATAAAGAACCATATCCTCTAAATTAGTTTGAGATAATGCTGATAATGACCCTGTAGACCATTTGGAATCGTCCCAAACAGTTTCTAATGTAGGTGGATATTTCGTATGAGTATCAGATGAGAAAAATGCTAAATTACCAAATCTATCCGTATTACCTTCATCACTACCAGTGTGTGTATTCGCTATACTACCACTTCGTTTAATCATAAAACCTTCATTAGATATTGAACCACTCAACCAAGCTTTTACGATATCAGTTACTTCCATCCTCATATCTGAAGTTTTATGGTTAAATCCAAAAGACCCTTCATATCCACTACCAGAATACCATTGACCCCCAGATGAACTTACTGTATTAAGCCAAAGTTGTCCATTAACTTTACCGTGTCTATATATCCAACTTGCTCCTTCTTTAGATATCGGGTCATCATAAGTATGTCCGCCGCCCATTGTCCAAGAACCACTTATTGGGTGTGCATATAAACTTTGAGAAACTGCTAAATTACTTGAACGAGCGTCATATAAATTTAAATAATACCGTGAACCTGCTGTACTTGGTGTCGGTATTAAACCAGACACTATTGAACTAGAAATAAATGATAAATCAAACTTTATTAAAATACGAGAAACATTTACTGAAGCTCCAGTATCACTAACATCTTTTTTAATTTCTAATATTTCATCCAGACCAGTATTCATGCTACTACTTGCTTGGTAAAGTGTTGTGTCTTTGTCTGCGAATGTAAAATAATGCATTAACTTACTCCATTATACCTAAATTATCACCTAAAACTCTACCTTTAATATCAGAGTTAGGAAATTTAACTTCAAAAATACTTGGGTCTAAAGCAGGATATAATATGCTTTCTATCATTCCACTTTGTATATCATAAAAATTACCCGAATACCCATCTTGTATTTTATATTTATTTTCTACCACTATTGGTAACTTATCAGGGTTATTTTCCGTTGGTGCTACTACTGAAGCAACTCCATCAATTAATGACAATTCATATGCTATATCCGTTAATATTATTGGTTGACCAATTTGCCATCTATCTATATCAAAGAACTCTTTAACTGTAGATATACATCTAAGAAGTACATCATTCTTATTAAATCCAAGTTTAGTTAAAATTGCAAAATTAACTGAGATGTTTATAATATAAGCATCTTTAATATTAATTGCGTCAGTTGCCAATCTATATTGTGATAAATAAGTTTTTAAATTTTGTTTTACTGTTTGATTTAATGGTGCTAAATTTTTATTTGCATTATATCCAAGAGTGTATAAATTCATTGCTAATGGATTCGGTATTCTTGCTGAAATTGATTTAACTGATTTACCAACATCTTGAGCTGTAATCAAACTATTTTGTTTTTCTATACCTACAGTTTCATTAAGTTGATCATCTTGTACCATAAATGCCTTAGCTATATTACCATATTTAGGTGGTAAAGAATAAATTCTTACTATATAATCTTCTTTAGTAACTGCTCTTTGTTGTGCTTGATAATATGCAAGTGCACTTTCACGAACTTCTCTAATACTTTGTCCTGCAGAACCTCCAGTTGCTGGATTTGGATTAGTAACTGCTAATGAATCTTTAGCATTCTGTACTAATGTGGCTGATAATAAATTATCTGCTATGTCAAAACTAACACTTGATACTTCTGTAATATTATTTGCATTAGCATTATCACTAATACCTCCTCCGTGTGCATATTTAACTGTAAGTGTTGTATTAGATGGTGCTAACCCAAAAGCTTTTGTTTTTAAAAAATTTGAAGGGTCAAATGCTTTCGTTAAATGGGACGGACTACCTGGTAATGTAGAACCAACACTATCTGGATTTGGTATTATCTCTTCATCTGCATTGTCTGATATACCAGCTCCAAATCTTAATATTGTTTTATCTTTCTCATCTATATATGTAGTAAATCTACGAGAAGTTTTCTTTAGTTTTAAAATATATGGAGCAGTATCAGCATTAATAACTGAAGTTGGGTCATTAGTTGAATTATTTTCCATATCTTCAAAAATTGTATCTCTTGCGAGAGAATCAACTTCATACCAACTATTATTATCTGTATCTGTTACTGAAATTATTTCTATAATATCTGTATTTGATAATTTAACTTGTGAATATTTTTCAGCTGAATTAAATGTAAATGTTTCTGAAGCTACTGTACCACTCTCTACTTTAACTTTTTTCTTCAATAACCATTTTGTTGGTGTAGAACCGTCTTTTTCAAATATAGTAGTTTCACGTGGACTATATGAACTCGTGAATTTGAAATTACAATCTTCTACTGTTCTAAATGTTGTTCCTGTAGAACTTGCCTTTACCGTCATTCCAGATTTTACATTTAATGCATATCTATAATCTGGTTTATTATTTACTGCCGGAATTGTATGAAATACATCTAACACTGCTGATGCTGGTGATGTTGTTTTAGGTTTGTAACCAAATGATTGTGCTATGTTATAAACATTTCTTTTTTCTTCAGCATAAGCTAATAATGATTCTCTAAATGTAGAATCTATATAATAAGAAAGTACATCTCCGACATAGGCTGCCATTTCTATGAACATCATACCAGGTGAAGCTTCATTAAAATCATTATAAGTATTTGGAAAATACTGTTTAGCAAATTCTATAAGATTATCTCTAAAATCACTAAAATCTTTATTAAGATAATTTACTTCTTTAACTACGTTCTTTTTTATACTTGTTCGAGCCATTTATATTTCCTATTTAAGTTATTGAATCAAATGCTACTAATACAGTATTTTCTTTAAATGATTCAATAGTAATTGAATATTTTATTTGTACATAAATTTTACTTGCGTTACCATCATCCGTTAAAACTTCTATCTCATTTATAATAATATAAGGTAACCACTGTTCAACTGTATTTTTAACATCTAACTCAATTGATTCAATTAACTCATCATCTACTTGTTCAAAACAAAGTCTTCTTAAATTACTACCAAATTCAGGTTGATATGGTCTTTCTCCTCGTTGAGTTAAAAGTAAATTTGTTAAATTATACTCTGCTTGTTCAAAAGAAGACTTTGTTAATTCAAAATCTGTATTAGTACCTTGTCTAATAGGATATGTTAATCCTATATAAACATCTGGATTTAAATCTAATTCTTTTGCACTTGAAGCCATCTACTTATCCTTTTTTATCCATAGCTTTCATTAAACCACTGTAATCTCTTGTTAAAGCATTTGTTACGTGTTCAGGAACTTCTTCCAACGATTTACCTGCTTTTTGAAGAGTATCTACAGCTACCATATCACGTTGAACCTCTTCTGATTTACCATACCCCATAAGTTCACTCATACGTGAAGAATCAAATGTCCCGCCACTTAAAGTCGGATAGTCACCAGATTGGTTTTCTGAGTTAATTAATCCAACTGTTTCATTTAAAGCTTTATTTAAAGATTTATTTTTAGTGAAGTGTTTTTCTCTATTTGGTTTCGGTTTTTGTGGAGCTACGCTTTTTAATTGAGTGTTAGTCTCCTCTTTAATAAATATCTTTTTTATTTCTTTTTTAACTTCTCTACGAACTGCTTCTTGTATGATTTTTTGTAACTCTTGTTTAGTCATAATTAACTCCTTACAGGTTTTTTATTTTTTCTAATGTTTCTAATTTTTCCATGTCAACATCTATGTTTGATATATCTGGTTTTGGTATATCAGGTAATTTTACTTCAGGTATTTCAAATATTTCTGGTATCTTAGGTAAATCTGGTAATTTAAAATTTGGGTCTGCCACTTTTACATTTTTATTTAAAATGTTTTTTGTATCGGGTAGCAATTTTAATAGCGCTTGTATGGTTTTACCAGCTCCAGTTTCGGTTGTAAACGCGTTTGCTCCATCAGATATTGCTTTTATAATACCATCTATTATTTTTACTAACTCTGAACTATTAACAGTTGGTATAAATTTCGCTCTGGGGTCACCTAATTTTATATTCTCAGCCTTTGTAGCATTTACAAAAACTTCATCACCTTCAAGAACTAAATTTTTTGAGGCTCTAATATTAACATTTCCATTTCTACCATTAAATATTAATTTATCAGAATTTACAATAATACTATTACCACTAGCTTCTAAAGGACTAAATTTATCATTTGAATTACGTATAGTGTATTTTTTATCTGTAGATAAATATATAGAATTTTTATCTTTATTAATATCTTCTGGTATCGGTCCTCCACGATTAACAATATTTTTTAAACTTTTAACTTCAGGTTTATCTTTTTCTCTAATCACTCCCTGTAAATCAGTTCTTTGTCCAGAACGAATTTTTATAACTGGACTATTACTATTACTTCCTAAATTTATAGAATTACCAAATCTACCATGTAATATTAAATCACCTTCTTCTGCCTTTACTTGTCTAATAGATCCATTTCTTTCAAATCTTTTTCCAAATTTTGTAAGTGCCATTGGTGGTGATTCTCCAGTTCCTATATAACTTATACCAGGAACTGAGTTTTCATTTACTAAATTAAAATTATTTAATGTATTCCAGTAATAACTTTTACCGTTATAATTACCTACAACAACTAACTCACCAACAACAGGATAATTTTTTATTTTCGGGTCTACTGGTCTTACTAATTGCGGACTATCTTCTGGTTTTATACTTTGAGCTTTATTAATTACAAACCTACCTGCTACAGCACCATAATAAGAATAATCTGGATGTCCGTCTTTTTGTTTTGGTAAGTCTTCATAATCAACTAAAACTTTAGTTACTTCAAATGTTTCTAATTCATAAAAATCAAACTGTTGATTATTAATTTGTTGTTTAATTAGACTAATTACTTTACCAATTGTAGGAACACCACCAGGTATGCTTGTAGTTGTATCCTGAGATATTTTTTGTCTATAAGCCATTTAGTTAACCTTTTTTACATTTTCTATTTTACTATGTATTTTATCTGATTCCATTTGTATATCTTTTATACTATCCTCTAATCCTGTAAGTAGTTGTTCTTTTTCTTTATCTGATAAACCAAATTCATCTTCTGAACTAACTCTGTTTTCAGCGGAAATAAGTCGTTGTACAATACCAGCCATCTTAACAAGTTGGTCATCATTTTTAACATTAATTTCCAGATACTCTTTTATCATAGGTACTATCTGTACGGCTGTATCACCGTCTTTAATGAACTGAACAAGTTCTTTTGTTAATACGTCAAGTTGTTTACGATTAAACTCTGTATTTTTGTATATATCTTTAAATAAAGAGGAAAGTGATTTTCCCTCAAAGATTTCATAATCTATAGCCATAATTCACCTTAAATGTTATTACTCAATAATAAATATTATATAACCTAAAAACATTGATATATAAATATATATTGAAATTTATTATTTATTGTTATAATAGTTATTATTGAAGGTTTCTTGGTTGTTAACTGAGAGACCTTTTTGTTTCTAACTAACGGGAGAAAACCATGAAGGAACTCATAACAATGATCAATGGATATGTAAATGACTTAGCTCATTTACTATTATCTTTTGTAGCTATAGGTGCTGTTTCTGAAGTAATTTTTGGAACTGGTATCTTTGGCGTTAATGTTATAGGTAACCTGACATCCATCATAAACAAGTTTGGCGAATCGGGTTTCGCCGGACTCGTCGCCTTGTTGGTGTTGGTGGGTTTATTTCGTAAGTAGGTACGGAATAGTTTGATAGTCCTACACTATTAAGCACGTAAAAGGGGAACTGAAAAGTTCCCCTTTTTTTGTGGATAAAACTTCAACCCTAATACGGCTGACCTAAGTTTGTTAATGAAGTCTTATATTTTATAACAAGACAAGCTCTATACATCTTTAACTATCCGTAAAGTCGAATCTCCAATCGTTACTCTTTACTTGTCTTGTTAGTTGGTGGAGCTGACAGGGATCAAACCTGCGACCTCCGCAGTGCAAGTGCGGCGCTCTCTCAACTGAGCTACAGCCCCGTAACCGATAAGGGAATCGAACCCCTATTACCAGGATGAAACCCTGGCGTCCTAACCATTAGACGAATCGGCCATTATATTTAATATTTAGGAAAAAATATTATCTGTTCTTACAATCAAATGTTGAACAATCTCATTCAACAATCCTTTTGCTCGGTCTGATTCTTTTGTATCTGTAATACCCAATAGTTCGAATAATTCATTCTCTTTATTCGTAATGTATTCATCTCGATCTATTGGTTTATTGTCTTTCCAATTTGACAATTTCATATTATTCTCCTTTAATATTTAGGTGAAAAGATTTTCTTAGCGCCTCTAACTACTCTTGTAAGAAATCCATTATCTTGTGTAGTAGTTTTTGTTTTACGAGTTGTTGTTTTTCTCGTTGTTTTTTTTGGTTTTGGCATCTTATATCTCCTTTAAAATATACTTCCTGTATTAGATGTATCTATTTGTCCCGTTTGGCTAAATTCTGCCATCATGTTAAAATAAAACTTTTTCATTTGATTCACAACTCGCGTAATATGTTGAGTATTAGAACCTGTCATTTCACGAATCATAATATACAAAGCTTTTTTATTAAAATTTTCTATATTTTGTCTTTTACGAAATAATTCCAAAACAGAATCTGCCACTAATATATCTTTTTGTCTGTGGAAAATATTTGTAATATTATTTTCCCAATAATCTAACATCTGGTTTACAAATTCTCTATTAAATTCTGAGGCTTCATCTATTACGGTTTCTGACCGTATATTTCGTTTAAAATCTAATACATCAATACCATCATGTATTTTCATTTTTTTATAATTGTTATTGTTGTTTAATATCAAATAATTTTTCCCAACTACAGAAAAATATGAAAACGCTCTTCCTTTATCTGGATTATATTTAGGCATTTGCATTACCATAAAAGATACTACTTCGTGTTTAACTTCTGTAAATGGATAATCAAAGTAATAAAACTTAAATGTGTGAATTAAGTTTTCTGCCATTTTATCAAATGCTGCAGCAATCTCCGTCCTATATATTTCATTTTTAACTGCAGGATTTGTTGATTCATTATATCTAATAACCGCATCCTGAACTGGTTGTCCGAAATACATTTTACTCTTTTTTCTTCTTTTTTTCTTCACTTCTTTAACGGGTTTCTTCATTGCCTCTACCACCTTTTTAGATTGTTGTTTAGCTAGCATCTACTTATTATTCTCCTTTTAACGTACTTAATTGTTTAGTTGTATCTTTTATTTGTTTAAATATTGTACCCACTTCATCGTCTGCTTCAAAATGACCAGTAGAATCAATTTCTTTTAAATCATCTTGAACTCGTTGGATTCTTCTAGTAAATGTTTCTACCCAAGTTTCAAGTAATTCTGTTTTTCTAAATAAATTCCAAATTACATATCCTTCAATAAGTACAAATAATCCTAATATTATTTCCACTATCATCATTTATCTCCAAACAATTCATTAAATAAATCCTTTGATTTCTCAGATAATATATCAGGTGTTTTATTTTCTGATATTGCTTTTTTAATATTACTTACTGATTCTTTTTCTTGTTCTTCTCGTTCTACTTTTAATTCGGGATTTAAAATTTCTGAATAATTTATATCAGAATCTTTACTAAACATATATTGTTCTTTTTCTAATCTTGTAGCCATCATATCTGCTTGATGTAAAATTAAAGGTAAATTAGTTTTAAGATTTTTACCTTCTCCGAATCCCATTAAATATCCTTTATTAGCATCTTCATACATACCATCAGTAAGTCTTAGAGCGAGATATTCTATCTGAGTCATATCAATACCAAAATGATTCAATAAATAAACAGCTCTATCTGTAACTGTCATAAAATGTAATTTATCATTGTAATTATACATCTTACCTTGATTGATTCTATGCCATTCTGATTCATTAGGTACATAATAATTTTCTGTCAAGTCTCCTAATTTTCCTAAATCGTGATGAAGAGCACAAAAAATAACTGATTCTAAAGTATACTCTTCAGTATGAGCTCCCATCTTTTTCCACATTTTATATATTTTTTTAGCACACTTAGTTATGTTTAATATATGGTCAACATAGCCTCCTGGCCAAGCATTGTGATAATATACAACCCCACTTGCAGGAGCAAACATTGCTCTTTCTTCAAAGTGGTGATACATTCTAAGAAGATTTTCTCTTCGTTCACTTCCATCTTCAAATGTATCCTTTATTATTTGAATCAGTTTATCCCAATTC
>Ga0080013_1003193_pt1 | contig 17718 bp, 40 predicted proteins | sample ETNvirenome_6_85_FD_69236 | JGI IMG/M metagenome (GOLD analysis project Ga0080013, IMG submission 69236) | Marine viral communities from the Pacific Ocean - ETNP_6_85 (SPADES assembly) (version 2) | ecosystem: Environmental > Aquatic > Marine > Oceanic | place: Pacific Ocean | collected 2013-06-19 | reverse complement strand
TACCAAAATAAATAAGACTATTATAAGACTTTGCAAGTACCTCATCCCTTTCCTTCATTTCTGAAGGGCTGGGGGTTATATTAAAATCTTTTTTAAATGGTACGGGCATTATTTAGGTTTAAACTCGTGCATCTTTATAAAATATTTCTCAGGTATTCCCTTTTCAAAAAAGTATCTAGGAGTTTTATATAACTCTTCATTCGCATGAATAAGTTGTTCACCATATCTTTTAAAATAAGATTCTGGCATATTAAACTCTAACACTTTACCGGGATGAAGACCACTTTCGCCTCTTGTAGTAGAACGTGCAAACCTCTCCGCAAATTCTTTGTTTTTTGAAACAAATATATTTCTAGGATCAAACATTCTGTCTTTCCATCTAAATGGACTACGCTTTCCACTACCACCAACGTATCTACCAGCTTTTAACGTCATATCTTTTGTAATGTGACTCGGAATACCTCTAAATAACCTTACTCCCTTACCAACCACAGGAGCTGCCATTGCTAAGTCTAATAAACCTACAGGAGATTCTCTTTCAGCAGATGCCCCTGTTAACATCTCTAAAACAGGTAAAATACTTTCTTTTATTTCAGGAAGCTGCTTTGAGGTCTGGTACTTACCACCAGTTAATAATCCGAGTAATGTATTATCAGGAGGCATTATTTGTCTTTAACGCTCTTAATGTTAGGAAAGCTTACCTTATATCGCCCTCTACCCCAAAGTACCTTCCTAGGTACTGTATAACGCCAAATAGACATAGGCTGTGTATCCCAATAGCCCTCACTGACAGATATTGTTTTAATTACCACTTGTAAGCTCTTTCTTTGACTTTGGGAGCACTCCCTGCTCAAAAGCCTGCAGTTTCTCTTGGCTGAACCCGGAGAACTCCTGAATCAAGGCAATAGAGTCAGATTTCTTATCTGTATTCAACATACCGGATATCTTCATCAATGTCTCTAATGCTCGCAGTTTATCATTATCTCTTACATCTGAACGGTCAATTACAGCTTTTGTACTCTCTAACAAGTATCTTTTTGTAATTCCTACCTCAGACATCAATTCTTCTATTTCTTTATCCACTTGATTCCTCACTGTTTTACTTCTTAATAACAATGTTGACTTTCTTTTGGCATCATCCAAGTTAGTTGTTTCTGGATATGCCTTCATATAAGCACTCTGTGCATCTAGACCCATTGCAATGTATTTAGAAAAAACCTTCTTCTCCTTTGTCATTTTACCATGAATCCTAGAATCATACGTTGTATTGCTTATAAATCTGTAAATATTGTTCTTTATGTTACCACGCAGCTCTTTTTTCCTGTTTGTTGAAAACATACCTATGATCGTTCTTAAATACGGATTTACCGTTTTATGACCCTTCAGGTGCCCTTTTTTCAATACTTGCACTATTTTACCGTCATCTGCAAGACACCACTCATTTTCTTCAGCTTTTCTCCAGTCTTTTATGAGTTTGGTATGTGGATGAGCTTTTTTAAACTCAGCCTCACTTTCGTAAGCAAAGTGTGTTACCCCCTTTACTTTTCTCTCTAAAGCCAATTTAGTTCGGTTTTGTTAAGTTTATCTCATCTACTTCTATTAAATGTAACTCAGGCATGTTCTTTACCCGGTACAGTAACTCTGAAATTAATCCGATTTTTCTAGAAGTGGGGTCAATAACGTCTAGGATCTGTAACTCACTCGATATCTCTTTGCACCTTTCAATGTTCGTATAGACATCTTCAATCTTAAAATCTCCTATAAGTGCTTTATCAAACAAAGTTAGTTCCTTACTCATATTTTAATTTAATAAAAACTTGACTATAAACAATTAATTATATAATATTATTTATACCCCCCTTTCTGTTCCGGTTGAATTTATCAGTAGTACTATAGTAATATATAGTATAGTAGTATATATAGTATATTATATATATATATTATATATTTATAGTATAATAGTATATATAGTACTATATAGTATAATAGTAATATAGTATATATAGTAATATAGTACCGCGTTTTCAAGAAAAAAGCAAAATCCAGTAGAAAATCCTAAAAAATTCTAAAAAAAATAAAAATATGTAGTAATGGCGCTATAATTAATACAAAATGATCCTTATAGCACCGTAATCCTTAGAAATTTGAAAAAATTATATGATTTTGTGTGTCCCTCTTATATTCCAAAGGGGTACTCCCCCTTTACCATTTTGAGATTAGGATTTATGGGTTGAAAAAAACAAAAAGAAATAAGGTATAGATAAATCTATACGTTATTATATAATTAAAATAATAAGGTATAACTACGTTATACGTTATATATTAAATAAATAACAATGTATAGCTAAAGCTATCCCTATATATGACGTCGCAAAAAAAAATTTAAGGCCGTCGCATCTGGCCAGTCTACATAACCAGCGCTCACTATGACCAGCGGGGCGGATGTCGCAACTGGTTTCACGACGGGGAGCCAATTATATTATTCAAATTATCCTAAAAAACCTCCCGAGCGCTGAAGCTGTGGCGATGGCCTCAGCGCTCTATAGTTACACGTTAGAACTCAGTAATTAATCCAGTTCCATAGTTATCTGATTAGGGTCAGAGAATACTTCAGGCGTTATGTCCCGGCCATACTTCATCATACCATCTACTACCAGTGCATTATTCTTAAATGATGCTGTAGTCATTTTCTTTTGGTGCCATAGTACATTAGTCCCTGCATTGAACAGGTCATATGCTGTAAATGAACTACCATCTGTAACCATACCATCATCATACATCTTATCAAGCATCTGAGCGTATTGTTGGGGAGGTAGTTTACCAAGGTAATCATCGTTAGTCCTGATTGTAGCCATATCCTGTAATGTGATTGGTTCAGCTAAGTCACCAATCCTATTAGCAAACCTAGCGGGTAATGTCTCAATTTGTTGACCGCTCAGGATTTGACTAGCTTTCATAATGTTCTGTTCCCAGTCAATACCATCTTTGATGAAGTGCCTGAAGTCAATACCCCAACCAAATTCCCTAGATACCTGACCATTTAGACAAGACAAGCGCATTAAGAATATCTGAATACCCGCTTTCAATGTACCGTCGTAGCTGTTGTTCATCATCATAGCTAATCCCATCATATCACCTACTTTTGGGACTTCTACCTGTAATCCTGCATCATCAATTTGCCATACGTATCTGAACTGTTTACCATTAAAGAACTTTTTTGTAGGTACAAAGTCCAAACCTGAACAACCTATTATTTCAGAGGCTACGTTCATTAGTTCCTTATTACTTACCAGTAGGTAATCCTTACCAACAACACCCATTTCAACCTCTTTACCATCTTTTTCCAGTCTAACAGAATGCGCCTTAGAATATCCGCCTATTTCTGTAGATAGTGGTACTTTGTTGATTGGTAAGAATGCGTCTAAATCCCCGCCTATATTTGGCAAGTCAGATTCTGTATGAATTACAGAACTGGCCTCAATTACAGAAGGTAGATTATTTGCAGGATTAAGGTTTAATTCCGCATTGCGATTGGTGTTTTGTATTGATGTTATTTTATCCATCATATTATCCTTTCTTATTATTGATTAATGAGAAACCCAATTCACGACAGTAAGCCGAAGGCGAAGAGCTCGGTATATGGTTAACCGATACGTAGAAGAGTCCCGTGATTGCAATACTGCTTGTCCACTCGTCAATTTGTGGCTACTGAGGTTATACCTCTTATAGGATTTAATTATAAAAAAGTTCCCGATTTTCTTGAATTTATTTTTTTTTGAAGTATTTTAAAATTTTGAGTTATGTGCACGTCAGAAGAAATTTAAATATATTTATAAAATAGTGCACGTTAGAAGGTTTTTACTCGTTTTTATGATTGTCGGCAGTTTTTGTAATCTTTAGAACCTTGTGCACGTCGGAAGTTGCTCATAATCTCCCATATTTACGTAATATGAGCGAAATTACACAAATAAAGGGTATTATGTATCTTTTTATTTACCTCTCTATTTACAAGCTTTATTTAAATCTCAGAAATACAGACACGCAGACAAACACACCACCCGCAAAAAATAAATAAAAAAAAGTTTAATTATTTTGGAACTTTATTAGGTGGGGGTCGTATACATAGTACGAAAGGAGTAATAGAAATGGCAATTAAACAAATAGATAAAAACATAGTACAATTAACGGGTTTTGATTTATTCGTACATCTTCAAAAGCGTAGCGGATGGAGTGAAGAAGAGACAATCGAACATATGAAGGAACACGGACAAGATGTATCATTTTTTAAGGAGTTCAAAAGGATAACAGACAATTATAAAAAAGAACTGCGGGAAAGAATGATAAATAAAAAAGGTGTTAACTCTTTTAATAGATATAAACAGAATCTAAGAGCAACAGAGGATCATATTTATAGCTATGATACAAAAGTTGCAGAAATAGACCACAAGAACAAACAAATTACACCGCTTGGTTGGTGGTCTGTAACAACATCAAAGCACATAAATTATGTTGGTTCTGAATATGGCTATGAGGTACAGAAAATAAACTAAACTACATAATAAATGCTCAAGGGTGTAATCGCAGTCCATTAGCACCCGTAAGGGAACAGAATCCCGATTTAGCGAGGGACTGGCTGAAATACCTCGCGCACCTCTTGAGCGATAGGAATAAAAAATGAGAAAATATTTAGTAACATTAGAAGAAAAGACTCAGACAAATTTTTTAGTAGATGCAGAGAGCCGAGAAGATGCAGAGAATTACTTTTACTACGGAAAAGAAAAATCAAAAACTTATGTAACTCAGGAAGTTACAGAGATTAAGGAAGTGAAATAAATTACATGAATAAAATATACTCAGGAGTGGAACTGAAAGCCTCCATAATAAAAGGCATCTGTTTAGTAAGTGAAGAGGTATGGCAAAACACTCACACACTCTTGAGTATTAAATTACACAAATAAAATAGATTAGGAGAATATAATATGAATTATTGTGATTTTTGTAAAAATGTATCTGAATATATTGTGAAGTATTATTCAAGATATTTTAGATGTTGTAGAGATTGCAACAAGGGTATAAATAATTTAGGAACTGTAAAATTTTATAAAAAGTATAGAAATATCTTAGATGTAGTTACTTTCAATTCTGTACTTAGAAGTTTAAAACAATCAGTATTTAAGGGAGTTTAAAAGGAATTTAAATTAAATGGCTAGTATTAAATACAAATCTATAAAACTAAAAATATCTGAGAAAGTCTTTAGAGATGTACAAAATTCATTAATTACAAGAGGCATGGCAGATAATATTAGTGGGATTACAGACCAAGTATTAATTAAGATAATCAAATACATTACAGACAATGAAAAAGAAGTACAAATTGAATTTAAAGAAGAGAGGGAGAGTAAATGAAAATTGATGAAAAGCTAGTTGGAAAGGTTATAGATAATTATTGTGAGGTAGGTAAAGTAGCTTTAGAAAATTTCACTCATTCTGAAAAAGAACAAATTTATAAGATAGCTACTGATTATTATGGATTATCATTTAAGAGAAGAAAATAAATGAAACTATTTTGGAACTTTTTAAAGCGTAGCTAGTTAGATATATATGAAACAAATAAAAACAAGGAGTATAAAATGAAAAAACTAATAACAGACTTCAATGGTATTGTAATAAATGACAAGCCAATTAAAGCCAGTAATATAGAAATTTCAATATCTATTAAATATGAGGGTAAATTCGGAGAAGAATCACATCATTTAGATAGTTTTACTTTAGACCATCCCTACGATGCTATTGAACATACCGAAGAACTTGTAGATATTGATTGGGAACTAAAATGAAAAGAACAATAACAGAATCAGAATTTATAGATGCTTTTAATGGTAGCTATGCAGATAGTTTTTCATACGAAGGTAAGAAAGCACTATACGAATACCTTACAGAATTAGAAGATAGTACTGGATTTGAGATGGAACTGGATGTCATTGCAATACATTGCGAATATACAGAATATCACCTACTTACAGACTTTATTGCTGATTATGAGGACTACGTCAAAGCACACAATATAAAAGAAATAGATGATATAGCAGAGCATACACAACTAATAAGATTTGATGGTGGACTAGACCATAAATTTATAATACAACAATTTTAATCCAAGATGATAAAATATATATTATTAATTTGTTTGTCTTTATCCTCTTGTAAGGAGAAGAATAAAACATATATAGTTATTGATAAATTTAATAAGGAGCATAAATACGATAGACTCCCCGAAGAAGATAGTGATGCCCTGTATTGTCAATTACATTATGAATGGGAGACCATTAAATATTATTACACAAAAGAAGGTGTAGAGTATTGGATGCAGACTTTTAAATATTTTTAAAACAAGAAAGGAAAATAACAATGGAAATAAAACAACTATCATATCATAGAAACGGAATCTGTGGAGCAGGGTTTTACACTGGCATACTAATAGACAACGACAACGATAGGAAAGTATTTACGCACTTCCCTGATACAAATGAAGATGGCGATTTGATTAACGGAGATAACGTCAGGACTGCAATACTAGACCTTGATATACTCATCAATAAAGAAGAGACTAGGTTTATGAAAAACTCGTGGAGAGGAGACCATTATCACGACTTTATTGTGGATGCCATTATCGAAGACCAAGAAAAACTTAAAAAAGAATTGGAACAAAAGTATAACAAGGTAGTATAAGAGGTATGAAAGGAAATAAAATGATAAAACTATTAGGTAAAGGAAAAGACTTGGAACATAGATATTATTCTGAGTGCAAAGCTGATTACATAATCAAAGACCTTAAACAGAATGGCTTTGAAGGTAAGTACATTGAGGTAGAAGGTGTAATTGTTTACCCGAACTACCAAGAAGCCGATGAAATAGTATCGGCTTGGGTAATGTCTGAAAATATGCAAGAGGCATCTGGGAATAGTTGGGAATATATAGATGATAAAAAGGAGCAAGATAATGGAATTAAGTGAATGTTGTAGCTACCCAGTAGTATTTACAGATATATGCAGTTATTGCCTAGAACATTGTGAAATATACGAGGATAATGATGACGACAGATAATGATATAATTTTTGATCATTTATACGATGAGTTTAAAGAGCATATGGATGAGAGGATTCCACAAATAATCAAGAATACTAGATATAGTGAGGCAATTCCAACATTAATTAGTAACGAAGTAGAATATTATATGGATGAATATGGTTTAAAAGAAGAAGTCGTTATAAAACTTTGGGATACCTATAATGAAAAGGAGAAAAAATGAGAAAAAATAGAGATGATTTATTAAGTGAATCATTAGTTAAAGCAGTTAAAAAAGGGAGTATTTTAGCAGATGTGATGCTAGGAAAAGCGTTTCTATCTAATTCAGACTCAAGTAGAAATATTAGGAAAGATAAAGTGTACCAGTCGTCAGCAGATAGGGTAGTTAAAGCGTGTCCTGTATGTGGATTGACTTGGGAAAGTATAAGGGTCGGTTCGCAGGGAGAAACCAATCGCACAATATATTATAATAATATACCTAAATATGGCAAAAGTATAGTAACCTGCGCTAAGTGTAGTGAAGAGGAGGAATAGTGGCTAAAATATATGACTTTACACTAACATTTCATTGGGATGATAATCGTGATAGTAGTATAGGTTTAAATGAAACGGGGTGTGATAAAGAAATAATTAAATGTATGGAAGATATTTTTCCGGGTGCTGTTGAACAACATTTATTAGATAAATTAAAGGAGAAAAATAATAATGGCTAAAATAGATGAAATAACAACAGAATTACATAAGATGAAAGATAGGTGGCTAAGAAGTGATGAACTGCTGAATGAAAAAGATAGAGAGTATAATGATTTGCTAGAACAATTAGGTCTGGCTGAACAATTACTAAGGAAGGCACAACGTCACGTATTATACGATCAAATTCAAGATTATTTTGATAGTGTGAAAAATTAATTTGGAACTTTTTTGAAACCTATACGTATAAGAGGGGAACACACAAATAAAAAAGAAGGAGTTCAAATGAGAAACACAAAATGCTTTATATTAAACATAGATAATAGTCAATGTGAAAATAAAACAAAATATACTGCTGATATATATGGTAGATACGCAGATAAAGATGGTGCCGTTTTAATGCCAATGATTGATTTTGAAGTATGCAAAGAACATCACGACATTATTACAAAGCAGTATTGTTTTGGTTTGAAATTAAAGAACGCAAAGAAAATAGAAAATTAAATAACAAAAAGAAGGAAATAGTATGAAAGAAGTAAACCTTAGTAAAATGAAAAAGTACCAAGTAATAATTGAAAGTATTACTCACGAGTTCTGGGAGTGCTATGGTAAAGATGAAGATGATGCGGTGCAGAATTATTTTGATGGCGACAAATACTATGTCAAGCCAAAGGCAGATGACTTGGTTCACGTTGAAGAGATAGCTGAGTTCGGAGGATTAAAGAATGAATAGAATAGTACATTGGACAATCAAAGTAACTTGGAAAGATGAAATGAATAATAGGTGGGAGGAGTACTTAGAAGATATTCCTTATGGCGTAGCCAAGTGGGTAGACAATTACCTAGATCAATATGAAATAGAAACAAATGAGGAGGAAGAATGAGATATTGTATAGCTAGACCTATTAATGGTATATCTATTAATGGTAATGAATATGTCCTTAATAACAACAATGAAGTAATGGTATTTGATACCAAAGAATCTTGTCTAGGGTTTATTGAAGAGTATGTTGATAATGAAGATCCCAATAATTACCTTTGGGAATATGAGGAGGAAGAATGAAATTATTAGATTGGAAATTTAAAAAACACAAATCTTGTGAAGTGTTTACTTTAGACATTTCTTACGAGTTACCTAATGAAGTTATAATGGATGCTACATTATTAATAATTCACTACAACTATAGACGTACATTTTTAAAGATGGGCAAACACAGAAGGGCGGATATGATTGATACTCTTTTAAGCTCTGTTGCTTGTTGTCCAGATCAAAAAGAAGGGTGTGTTACATACAATGAAGATGACTCCGTATTGGAATATTTCGTAAAGTGGAATAAAGAAAAAGGGGAAGAATAATGGGAAAAGTAAAAGAGTATTTTGCTGATAGAGAACTATCCTCAGATGAATATATGTCTGAAGAAGAGATCAAAGAAGGAATGAATAATCAAACCATACAAGCCTTACCTACCCAAGAGTTGATTCTATTTACAGAATTATATGGAGATACAGAATCAGAGAATGTTTATATGGATGGCGAATGCTCACAAGCTGAAGGCGATATGAGGTATAAGATAGCAATCAAAAACTTTACTAAATACCTACATCGTATAGGATTGGATGGAGACTATGAGAATGATACAGAATTTATGAAGGAAGTGTGGGATGCACTCAGGGAAGCAGAGAAAGAATTAGAAAGAAGAGATCCACCTACTAAAGAAGAGTGGATTAAGATAGAAAAGGAAATAAGATGAGGCTGACTGAATTTATTAATTTTTTAAATAGTAAAAAAGTACCTGATAAAGATGAATATAGTCACTTAGAGATAAGGGAAGAAGTTGAAGATGATAATGGAAAAGTGAAATACATATTGAAAAAAAAGTATCGAGAAATGAAGAAAAATTATAGAAAGGAATTAAAATGAATACAAAAGAAATGAAAGATTCTGAACTTGATGATAAATTACAAAGTATAGTTGATAGTTGGGAATTTGATAGCAATACAATGCCTAACCTTTGCCTAAACGATTTAATAGATCTAATAGGAGAAAAGTCAGCAAGGAAAAAACTGAAATGAAAAAAGTAAATTCAAAAATAATAGCAGTAGGTAAGGATGAAACCAAGGGGTTACAAACACCCCGATTTCGATTACATATTTACGATAGTAATGCTAATGATATCTTTGTGGCTCACTATGGGGTATCGGTAAAAGAAGTGAACAGCCCACCCGAAGCTGAGATAACAAATATCTATAAAGTAGTAGATATATTAAACGAATGTATTGACGACTACCACGAGAAACACAAAGACGATTAGCCTTGGATTTGAATCACTCATTATGTAAATTAATCTAATCCCAAAACAAATATATGAGCAGTAGAATAGGTATTAGAGAGGAACTTGCAGGAATATCTGACAATCCAAAAATGTTATTTGCAGATGGTTATGATGATGCCCTTATTGGCTACACCGATACTGGTGTTGCTGTATATTCTATCGAAGATATTATAATGATAATGGTCAATGAAGAAGAAATGACAGAAGAAGATGCCCTAGATCACTTTTATTATAATGTTGCAGGTTCCTATGTTGGTGAATACACACCTATATATATACATGAGTTCAAGCTATACGATGCCGAATAAAAGAGCAAAAGAAAGAAAGCGTAAAAGACGATTGAAGAATACAGAATTAAATAGGACTGGTAGGACTGCCAATCAAGTAAGGAGGAAAAGAAAGATATTAAATGCTAAAAAGATGCAGTAGATGTAAAAAGATTAAATTTAAATGGAGTTTTAATAAAAATAAATCAAAGAAAGATGGACTGCAGTATCAATGTAGACCTTGCCAACACGACTATCATAATAAAGAATGGTATCCAAGTAATAGAAAAACCCATATAAAAATGGTTAAAAGAAATAAATGGAAAAGGAGACATTATAATTTTAAAAAAGTAATAGAAGAATATTTTATCAAGGGATGTACTGACTGCGGAGAAAGAGATGTGAAGGTTTTAGAATTTGATCACGTTAGGGGGGTAAAGAAAAGAGTTGGTCAAAGAGGGTTAGAAGGAGTCTCTTATTTAATAAGACATGGATACAAATGGGATACAGTTCAGAAAGAAATAGAAAAGTGTGAGGTGAGATGTCGTAACTGCCATAAAAAGAAAACATGGAAAGAAAATAATTATTATAGTGATATGCAAGAACTAATAAAGGAGTAAATATGCCAAGAAAAAAACAAACAATACTAATACCCGCACCCGGAGTGACTGGTATGATAACTAAAACATTAAAAAGATATAGGGATGCTAACCTATGGTCTGAGAGTGGTAGGAAACACATAGCTGATGATATTTATCATGTTATATGTGAGTATATAGGTGATGTTAATAAGGGTATTATTGATGAAAACCCCTTAGCACCTCAACCTGAGAAGCGACAAGTACTATCCTTAACTCCTGAAGAATTTAAAGCAAAGCAAGAGGGTAAAGAAGTTAAAGCTATAAAGAAAAAGCCCACAGCTCAGAAAAAACCTGCTAAAAAATTGGAACAAAACGTCAACAGAGACGTTAGACCCACTAGAAAACAACCAACAATCGAAATAAATGAAGAGATATAAATATGTTTACTGTACTGAAGAATATAAAGTCTGAGATCAAAAGAGATATTAGAGAAACAGAAAAGGATTGGAATAATAACCCACAGAATGATTATTATTTTGCTGAAATATCAGCACTAAGAAGAGCATTAAACTATATACTTAGGGCTGAATCAAAAGAATACACAGCCCTAGATAGATGGGCTAATAGAATGCAGGGAAGAAGTTAAATAATGAATGAAAAGGGGATGGGTAAGGTTGGTTGTAAATCCTTCTTGTTACCAACCAGTATATTGAACGTCATGTCGTCATATCCCATCCCCTCCTCCGACACACCAAAGGTTAATATATGTTAGATATAAAAAAAGTTTATGATGATTGGATACGAAATAAAAATGATGCACATTATACAAAAAGATATGAAGGGAAAGAAGAATGGTTTCATGCATCGGCTTCAGGTATGTGTATGAGAAAGCATTACTTTCAGCATGTGGCTGGTATAAAACCTTCACCATTTAGTGATGATACCCTTAGGCTTTTTAGATTGGGTGATCTAGTACATGAAGATATACAATCTGCAGTTAGAGATTATGCTGATGAAAATGGATTACCCATACTAATTGAAAAAGAAATACAATTACCTGAGGTTAATGTAAGGGGATTTTTAGACTTGTTATTAATAGAAGACAATACATTAATAGATATTAAAACATGCAATGCTTGGAAGTGGAGGGGTACATTTGGTAGAACTCCTGACCCTGATCGACCTATAAATTATAATTTACAGCTTGGAACTTATGGTTGGTGGTATGAAGAAGATTCTGGGAACAAATTAGATAAACTTGCGTTACTATATTACAATAAAGACACATCGAAAATGAGAGAAAAAATTATACCAGTATCCTTTATTAATGAGGCAAAAAAATATTGGCATAATGTAAAAGATATATTTAAAAAAGGAAATCCACCTATAAAACTTGGAGTTGCACCAGTGTATAAATGGGAATGTAAACCCCAGTGGTGCAATTTTAATAAGGTTTGCGGTGGTGGCCTAATAGAGAAAGGAGAAGACCTATGAGTCAAAAAGAAAAAAACGATATTGCTGAAGCTATAGCTTATTTAGCTGAGCAATTTCAGCATAGCCAACTAAAGGCAACTGGTAGTGAAAACATAGTTGAGTCACTTGATAAGATTGCACATAGTTTATGGGATGGGTTAAGGGCAGAAGGTGGTGATGCTACAATTCCTAATGGATTATATGCAGTTGCTGATTCTTTAGATAAAATAGCGAAAGCAATAAATAATAGCAAAGGAGAATAGAAATGAGTGATAAACAACCCGACTGGGATAAAATAACTGAAGGTAAGATAAGGCATGGAGTGGCTGTCGAAGCTTTTGGTAAAGGAATGAAACTCAATGCTGAAAATATGAGAGAGATTGAGAAGTGGGTTCAGTTCATAATACATGGGTATGATGGAATAAAGGAAATTCTAGATAGTAAAGCAGTGAAAACAACAGAAGAACCTATGAGCAATGAAGAACTGAAGGATGAAATAGTTGATAAATTTGATGGGGAGATTCTAGATTCAGATGATTATGTTACAGAACAAATTGATAAAGCTATAGTTGGATTGGATAAGAAAAATAAGAATAAGGTACTATACCAATTAAAGAATGGTAACATTACAACAGAAAATCTAGGTGCATGTCTCGACAGAATAAAGGAATTACAGAAAGCGTAGAATGGTTGACTACGGGGATGCCTATTATCCACTATATGAGGATAATGATAAGAAGATTGTGCCCTCAGGTAGGTACACAGCTATGATTACAGATCTTTCTATATCTGAGAATGTCATATTCGGTGATTATATTGCTGACGTTTTTAAACCTGAATACACCATCGACAAAAAAGAACATCCCCCTTACGATGGTTATTCAGTTATAGACAATGGCATTTTCAGATATAAGAAAATAGATAATTGTCTCTATGAGCATAGAAAAAACTGGGGTTATGCCCAGTTTCTCTCTATCATGGAACTCCGCAAAGAGGGTGGGGAAGGTGGGCAACTACCTTTCCTACACCTCAATGATATTAAGAATGCTACTGTTTTGATAGATGTATTTATGAAAAAATTCACAAATGATTTAGATTCTGAAATATCATATCCAGTAGCTAGATTAATTCAATTAGAAAATAAAGCACCAGTACCATTCTAATGGATATTTTAACTAAAAAAGGACAAGCATCTTTACATTACGAGCATATAATGTTGAATAAAATAAGAGATCATATCTGTAAAAAACATAAAGATAATTCATTTATATATGAAACAGATAAAGATAAACCTTCTAAGGTTGATGGTTTTATTGTTAAGGATAATGTTCTATCAGGTATCTTTGAATCTAAGTGTAGAAATATGGGTTTAGTGGAATTAATGGAATATGGATCTTGGCTTATTACAATGGATAAAATAATGGATGGAAAAAAACTTTCTGAAATGTTATGCATACCCTATATTGGGTTTTTATATCTAATTAAAGACGATATTGTTATGTATTGGAAAATAACAAACAGTGATGGTGAGTTTCTTTTTAATTTCGATATAAAAAGAACAAAAACACAGAAGACAATTAATGGTGGTGAGATAGTAAGGAGTAATGCTTACTTACCATTTGAAAAAGGAAATGAACTATTATGAAAAAACAAAAATGCATAGCTAATATAAAATTCTCACATCAGGAAGTTGAACTTATGATAAACGCATTACAAAATCAGATCAGGTTTGAGATGCCATACCAAGATACCTCTGATTGGAGAAAACCTTATGAGAACCTACTAAAAGAATTAAGAGATATTAAATCTCAAATGATAAACAAAGTAGAGGAAGCTATGGTAAATAGAGAAACTGAATCAATTTCTGTAATACAAGGTGAGGTATGTGAATGAAAAATAAAGAAAATGTTAGAAGAGGTAGAAGGGCAAGGCAAAGAGGTGCCGAATTACAAAGAGAGGCTGTCAGAATGGCAAAGGAACGTGGTCTTGAAGCTTATAATAGAGATAGAGGCGGTGCCCAACATGAACAAGGTGATATAGAAATAGAAGAACATTGGTATGGTTGTAAAAGACGTACCCGTATTGCCAAGTGGCTAAAGCCAGAAAAGAATGAAGAAGGCGTAGTAGTAAGAGAGGATAGGGGAAAGGCATATATCGTATTAGATTATGAGTATTTTCTTAATATACTTTCCATTATGAAAGAAATAGTAAAATAATTTTTTAACAAAAAAAGAGATGGTTTACTTTATATATATAGGAGATAACGCTCACATATGAATTGGTTGGCTAATCAAGATAAATTAAACCATCTCGTAAAAAGGAGATCAGCATGGCTGAGTACAAACAAAAAGACCAGACCTTTTCGCTCTGGAAAAACGAGTATAAAAAAGAGGGAGATAAAAAACCTGACTATACCGGTAGTGGAATGATCAATGGAGAGAAAAAAGATATCTCTATGTGGATCAATGAAGACAAAAATGGTAAAAGATACTTGTCTGGTAAAATAAACGAGCCCTACACTAAAGAAAAAAGTCCTTTCTAGGACATTTGGGCTTTAACTCAGAATAAGGGGGCTACGGCTCCCTTATTCAACACTAATTAAATAAGCGATACTTATATCAAAAAAATAATTATATGGCTATAAACGTGAGCCTAGATGCACTTTTTTAAGTTAAGAAAGGAAAAATAATGGATATATTAGATGAACCTAAAAAAACTACAGAATACAATCTATTTAAGAAAGAAGACCCATTTGAGATACACGAATATCTTTCAAAAGAAGACGAAAGTAGATTGATAAATATAATCAAGAGACATATATTAGACAAAACAACTTTAAATGAATACTACAGAAAAATTTCTGATTTCTGGAAATCAGTTGATGAGGAAGAATTTGCTGAAGAAATACTACTAAGAGTAAATGACTAAGGATTTTGTCTCTTTTTAATTTTTCTAATTAAGAAGTCAGTAAGTTTAGTTGGGTCGTAATCTTCTGGTAGAATAGGATTCTCATTACCAAAAGCATTATTGAAATTATTTATTATACGGGTTGCCTGTTTGTTATCACCTTCCAGTAATGCCTCCTTAATTTCTGGTAGTCTAATTTGTTTTAATCTTTTAACGTATGCTTCTCTCTGACCTGCTGGTTCAATCCTTTCTAATCCCCGCTTAGGAATTGTTCCTATTAATGGGCCCAAATACTTAGGCATTCTAAGTGCGGCTCCGATACCATAATCCTTTGTATCCTCTAGTGTTCTTGTCATTGCACTCCATATTTTATTGAAGTCCTGTACAACAGCTGGTTTAAATGCGAACTCTAAAGCTCTAACCCGGTTCTCATTTGCAACAATATCTCCAATCATACCGAATGCACCGACTGATGCAAAGCGATCAACGAAATCATCTATTGTAAAATCTCTCATATCCACACCTTGACTCATACCATAAGATGTCATTGGTACTGCCTCTGGAAGATTGTGAGCATATAAATATCTATTATCATCATAAACTTTTTGACCTGCAATATATTCAGCTAATGAATCCCTAGCCCATGATACCATTTCACCACCAGCCATACCACCAACAGCAAGTCTTAACATTGGGAATAAATTACCACGCTCAACCTCCATTAGAAGTTGTTCTCTCATCCAGTTCATCTGTTTAAATCCAAATTTCTTAAATAAAAAGAAAGGTCTCCATCTCGGATCAAGCATAACAGGAGCTTCATTTATTACATTTCTTTGTAGCTGACTATCTCTTGAAAATCTATACATAGCCTCTAATTCAAGCTGTTTACCCTTTTTGTTTTTTAAATTTGTATTTGGATCTTTTATCCCTAGTGATTCTAAATTCTTTATTGCCCAGTTTCTTCTATTTCTTTTTGTTCCACCAAAAGGAGTTGGAATGCCAATATCTAATAAAGCACTCTTACCAGTAGCTGTTTTCTGTAATGAGGATATCCACTCCTTTGCTGCGGCTGCTGATACCATTTGGTTTATTTTATTCGCTAATTGAAATCCTGTAGCCTTTGTAGTAATGTTAGCAAAGTTAGAAGTCCAACCCTCGGAAGGTTCTAATCCAGCAATTAACTGAAATACACTAAGATTTGATACCCCAGACTTTCTTATTTCATTTCTATATTCAGCATCAGTAGCTAATTTATATGTACCTTTTATCAATGGCATATAGCCAGTTTTTACAGCAGTAGATATAAATAGCTGAGTAATATTAGGTATTGTAGCAAATCCTAAACCTATCTTAGTACCTATTTCTAGGTTTGTAACATCACTCCAAAACTTTCTAGCAGTAGGAGTCTTCCAATTATAACTGGGATCAATCTCTATTTGATTTGTATATGATAAGAACAACTGCTTTAAAAGCCTTGATTCTTCTCTTAGTTTTTTAGATAATTTAAAATTACCTTTTTGATTTTCTACCAATGCAGCTTTTTTAAGAGCCGATACTCGCCCAAGAAACTTCTCACCATCACGACCAAAGTTCTCAACAAAAGATATTCTCCTAGAAAGTTGTTTTGTATATCTAGAAAGAACAAGTCTGGCATCCCGTTCTAAAAATTGATTTGGTATATTTTCAACAGTCCTTGCTAACTCTACATGCTTAGCAATATTATGAAACTGTACTGTAGTTTTTTCATTTAACTCAAACATTCCCATAGCTATTTTTCTTGCATATTCATTTGGACTGTCAGTTATTTCTTCCTTTACTATATTCCCTTTATTATCCTTTACAACTCTTTTTGTAACACCACCAAGGCTTTCTATAATAAGAACTGTATTAGGGTCTAGCTTTCCGTTCTTAGCGTATGAAACTATCAAATCCTGAAATTTCTTTTCGTTCATGTTCTTTTTATCAAAGATAAGTGACGGATTTTCCTTACCAATATTTGCTATATCCTTAGAGAACATTGCTAAGAACTCAGGTTTTATTACTCTTGGAAAATAAAACTCCTCCTTTGGGCCTAGATCAATACCAGCCTCCTTAGCTCTATCCCACATTCTACCAAGTACATCTCTTATTTCTATCACCTTATTATAATCCGGTAAACTAGCTCCAAGTTTTTCATTACCTCTAACATATCTCGGATCTTCTAATTTATCTGCTATACCCTCGTAGTGTTCTAAGAATTTCTTCTTTTTAAATAGACCACCCTCAAACAATCCAGCAGACCTAAGCTCTTGTATGTAAGTACCAAACGTAACCAATTCCAAAGCATCTGCCTTATTTAATTCTCTCATAGAAAGCAAGCCTAATTGTGTAGATACTCTATTT
>Ga0080013_1003192_pt1 | contig 17720 bp, 10 predicted proteins | sample ETNvirenome_6_85_FD_69236 | JGI IMG/M metagenome (GOLD analysis project Ga0080013, IMG submission 69236) | Marine viral communities from the Pacific Ocean - ETNP_6_85 (SPADES assembly) (version 2) | ecosystem: Environmental > Aquatic > Marine > Oceanic | place: Pacific Ocean | collected 2013-06-19 | reverse complement strand
TATCTGATCTATGCCTGGAGTTGCCGTTCTATCTAAATTTAAAAATTCTTTATAAGTATCATGCTTAATATGTAATCCTGCACCTCCTACTATGAAATTACCCGATCCACCATTTTGTCTAGGTCTAAAATGAGTATTACCAGGCCCACCATCAAAATATACGTTATTACTATTTTCATATATTTTGAATCTTTGATCGCCATTTTCGTGAAACTCTAAATAAAGATTATCAGTTGCGCCTGAGCTATCTATTCTCATATGACCACCGGAAATATGTAATTTTGATCCGGGTGTTGTTGTTCCTATACCAACTTTACCATCTCCCTTGATAACCATTCGGTCAGCGTTGTAAAAATCACCAAATCCTCCATTTCCATTATCTAATGTTGCATCATGAGCTGTAGTATGAAAGCGAATATCTCCGTAATATTCACTGCCGGCAGGATTAGGGTTAACAGAGTAAATCCCCGGACCTCCATGACCAAAACTAACTCCTCCGCGGTAGGTTATTTGGTTACCAACTCCCTGCGTAAAGCTCAAACCATCCGACCCAGGAAGTTTTTCACTAATGACTAGTGTTGGCTCTTTTCCGTTAGGTAAAGTACTGTTATTGGTCCTTCCGGAATACTCTGAAATGAAGCTTCCCTCTATTCCAACATTTCCTTCCACCCAAGTTGAAAAGTCACTATAATTTGCATCATTTCCCCTGACATGTAATTTAGCGTCAGGAGAAGTTGTTCCTATACCAACATTTCCTCCCATAAAAGAAGAAGATTGAGAACCTCTTATAGCAACTTTAAATTGACTTGGATCTAATCCTTGATCAGATGATCCTATATAATATCCAGAATCGCCAACCGTTTCATTTATTATAACGGCTGTTCTTCCTTCGCTACTATCAAAATGAAACGAATTATATGCACGATTTGAATCAGCATCGGCATGTGCATAATAAAATGAACCAGATTGGCCACCAGACGTTTGATCAGAAAATGCAATACCAGCACCTTCCGTATTAGTAGTATTATGAAGTTTAATCAGATCTCTTTGAGTATCAATTATATTTAATGATCCGGAAATTTTAACATCTACAGAAGAACTTATATAAGTAGTTCCATCATACCATACAGAATCACCTTCACTGGCATTTAATGCATATGATGCGGTACCTTCCAAACTACCGGTAATAAGTGCATTAACTAAAATGGCTTTTGATTCTGTTAAATACATTATAGTAGTACTATCATACAGAAAAACATGGCTTGGTGAATTATATAGAATTTTAGGTTGGGCTACAGACGCATCTTGAATCGTAATGAGATTTGTACTATACCCGGCTCCATTACCTAGTTTTACGGCGTCATTGCTATCAAAGTTAATACCATTATTTGGTACATTATTAGTAGCGTTATCTGTTCGGCCTATATACGCATCTCCCGCAGCTCCAAACATTAATGAAGGAAAAAAGTTCCAATTACCACCAACTGCTTGTGATGATGAGTATGCAAAAGTTACTAAGTCGATGCTACCAGGAGGTCTCACTGTTAATGATGAAGCAGTTATGTCCCCCAATACTTGTAAAGATCCTGATATACCGACGTTAGTTGAAGCTGTTAATTCTGTTCCGGTATTATACCAATCCACATCTGAATCGGTTAAAACATTTTCCCCGTTAAAGGTAAATGTACTTCCGGTTATGTTCATTGAACCAGTTCTGCTATGAATTGATATAGCTGGGTTTGATCCTGAACCAAAGTTTGTCGAACCATCGGTAACTGCTACATCATCTATAGTAACACCAAATCCGGATAACCCAAATATTGTACCACCGATACCTAAATCGCCGGCGACTTGTACATCATTTTCTACTCGTATATCAGATGCAGTAATATTACCAGATGCGGAAATATTCCCATTCACATTTATGTCTACGGAAGAACTCATATATGTTATGCCATCATACCACGTTCCACCTTCGGCGTTCAATGCATATGATGCTGATGTCGCGTTAATAGCATAAGACGCAGATACAGATGATATGGCGTGAGACGCGGTAACAGTAAATGAAGCAGTACCTTCCAAGCTACCTGTAAATGATATGGCTTTAATATTTCCATCAACTTCTAATGTAGTTGCTGGTGATGTAGTTCCTATACCGACATTACCAGAACCAGATTGTATATACATACGAGATACGGCGCTTCCGGCGTCATCATGAAAGTCCAAAGCTCCGCCGTCATTAATAATACGAAAAGCTCCTTCACTGTTTTCTAGATCTACACTAGCCTGGCTACCATCCGCGGCTTCAATTCTTACAGCAACTGTACCCGCAGTATCTTTTACATGCAATTGCCTGGATGGTACAGTTGCTCCTATACCGATATTACCATCCTGTAATACGGTGAGTGCTTCTTTTGCGGCATGAGCGGTTTGGTTATCTGAAAAAATAGATAAACTATTGTTATTTGAAGACCTGGAACCCATATATTTAAGTGAAAATCCTAATTGACTGCTGTCTGATTCTCCATCATGTTCGTCAGTGTTTCCATCAACTCTAATTAAAGTAACATCGTTACCGCCGCCACCTGCACCTATTCTAATTGCTGTTCCATTATTTTCAGAAACTAGTCTGATTGTGGAAGCATTTTCGCCAAAATCTAATGAGTAAGCTGGATTACCAGTTCCGATACCGACATGTCCAGAACTTCCACTAATTGTTATAGCCGGGTCGGTATTTGATACATAAAAGTTTAATAGATTTCCGGTGGCAGACTTGGCCGCATTGAACATTATTTTTGCGTACTGTGCGCCTGGGTCGTTTGTATCTGTCCAATGTATGCCGGCTTCTGTTTCAGCTATATTCTCAATTTTAATAATCGGTGATGAGCCACTTAAAGTTAACAATTCTCCAGGAGTTGTTGTTCCAATACCAACTTTACCATCACTTTTTATAAACATTTTCGGATCTCGGGTATTTGAGCCGGCGTTAAAATAAATACCATCATAAGCATTTATCTGTAATGAATCTGGACTTCCATTTCCATCATCCCATGTTAGTATAGAGAGGTTGTATTTGTTTGTATCTGTGTAGCCTTGTCTAAAAAATAAACCTTCTTCATTACCCTGACTAGCTCCGCCTATGTTGTAGGCATCAATTAAAACAGAACCTTCAACGTGTAACTTTTCAGAAGGGCTCGATATTCCTATACCAACTGATCCGGAAAAGTAGAAATCGTCACTATTGTACATATATCCAGCTACAAATGAATCAACAATGCCGCTATCATATTCTCTACGATAAAATCCAAGCCAATCAATGCCCGGGGCGTTCTGAATAAGACCGAAGTAGTCTTGTCCTTGATAAATAATACCGCCACCATATCTATTAGATTGTCCTATAAATAATTTCCCATTACCATTTCCGTTTCCAGCTGGGCATATTTCTACAGATACCTCTTTGTTCTTTTCACTTGATATGGTTAATTTAGATGCACTCGGATTCCATCTTAATGAATCTTGAGCATATAAAATTTCTCCGGAACTAGCAGTTGCTGCCATGGGTAAATAATATGAATGATCATGATCATCTGAAATGGTATTAATATCGATAGCCGATGCCGATACAGATAATGATGCAGATAATGCTGCGTATGATGCAGATACATCTCCAATACCTGATAAATACATTGAAGATGCGGTTAATTCATTGAGTTCTGCATTACTGCCACTGTATATTAACTTTTTCCAGTTTGTCATCTATTCCGAGTATTGTTTTTGTAATTTTGCAATTAAGTCATAAATTAATTGTACATCTTTTCCTTGAAATGCAGAATTTGCAATCAATTTTAATATAAATTCTAATTCAGTCTTTGTCAATTGAAAGTCAGAATTTTTTTCTTTGTCGGCTTTCACCTTTTTCGATTTGTCTATTATCCCCATTATAACTCCTTTTATTAATCTACGTAAATCCATATATCACCACTTCCTGTATTTATCCATAACTGACCAGATGACTGTTTGTTTGTCGCAGCTTGCCCATAACTTGGCACTGTGTCAACGAATGGACTACTTCCGGTTATTTTTGCAGTCATCATCCACTCTTCTGGTGTAATATTAATTGAGTCATGAGATAATGCGGATTGTAATCCCCATCTACCAGTTGTAGTATCATACCCAAATCCTTTACCGGTAGTACTGGCATCTTGTACTATAAAACCACCATCATTATTTGTTGAGCCAGATGATAATACTAAAAATGCATCTTCTACTAACAAGTTAGAAGTATTTATTAATGTGGTAGTTCCTTGTACAGTAAAATTACCTCCTATTGATAAATTACCACTAGCAGTAATATCACCACTGGCTTGAATATACCCAGTTTTAATACCTGCGGAAGCTGTTATCGACGATATACCTGTAATATTATCTGCCAATCGTAAATGTATAGTATTATTAAGATCTGATCCTGAAACTGTTATTTGATTATCACTACCACTTATTGGTATATTTGCAACTATATTATTAGTAGCAGCAGAACTTGTTAATACTAACCCAATGCCGTTCCCTAACTCATTACTAACAGAACCTGTCTGAATTCCCATACCTAGAGTTGGTGGCAGATCTTTAAATGATGCGGTATTATTAGCACCATTACTTGTTAATACTTGCCCGGACGTGCCTATAGAAATAACACTCGGTGTCTTTGCTGAACCAGACCATGTTAATATATCTCCTTCATTTTTGGAAGCAGATAAATGATCAATTCGTATCACTCCACCAGGAATATATAAACCATTTGTAGATGATGTTATATCAGAACCAGATAAATTTACATTTAATTCTATAGATGTTGTAACATTATATGCACTTCCTTCTCCTGCAGATTGAGTTAAACTAGTACCCCAGGTTAAATCATGAGTATCTACTAAATTGTCTGCGGCTAGATTTGTTAATGAATTACCATCTCCGCTAAATACACCATCTATTAAAGTTAATGTGCTACCAGTTATAAATACAGACCCAGTAAATCGATGATTTACGGAGGCAGGATTAGACCCAGATCCAAAATTAACAGATCCAGATGTTATGGCAATATCATCGATAGTAACACCAAATCCAGTTAATCCAAATATGTTTCCACCCAATCCTAAATCACCGCCTATTGAGGCATCACCGGTGATATTTAAATTACTAGCAGTAACTCCGCCGGACGCAGAAACATTACCTTGTACTGTTAATGCATGTTGTGGATTTGTATTTCCTATACCAATTTTGCCGGATTTTACTGTTAGGTCGGTTGCGTTATTAGTATTTAATTTAATTTCATCGGTGTTAAATACTATTTTAGTATTGGTATCGCCGATATGTACAATCTCACCTTGTATATTTAAATTTTCACCGGTAATATCTCCACTTGAACTAACAGTACCAAATGCAACATTGGAACCAGTACTGATATCTTGTACGGTTCCGACCGTATAAACATTACCGGCTGATGAAATGGTTGTCTGATTTGCGGTCGCGGCAACGGATGATGTTAAAGCTGTTATTTTAAGATATCCTACCGTTTCAGAATTATCATCAGTTAGTGACTGCGACGTTGCCAATTGTACATTAGACCCGGAAATAAATACTAGTTCGTTGAGTCCGCTATCAGCAATGAATGTATTATCCCCAAAATCTCCTAGACCGGTGGTGCCGGCTATAGACATGGATTGAAAGGCAGCTCCGATAGTATTTGGATCACGCCTCTGAATATCACCATCTGAGTGAACTGTTAATACAAAATTATCATTATCCCCAATTTGTAATGATGCTGTAGGTATATTTACACCGATACTCGCAGTTACTTGAGCTAATTCAGCACTACTACCTGATACTATTACCTTTTTCCAATTTGCCATTTTATTTTACCTATATATTATATATTTTAATTGTCGCCGGAATCATCATAATCTCCAGGGTTAATTTCACCACTTTCATAACTACCACCGCCTCCATGGTTAGAAAATGATATACCATTCCATCGTGTTGCAGCAACTAATATCGAAGCAGACTGTTCATGAGCATTTACAAATGGTGTTTGAAAATATTCATGCCCAAACGGCGTCGTTCCACGCATCCCATTTCCGGCTACATGAATTGTCCCAGATACCGGGAATCCACCTTTGAGTCTATCTTCAGAGGCTGTAAATTGACCATACCAAACCGATTCTACTCCAGCCTGTGGCCAAACATCAGGATAATTTGATAATTGCGATGTAGAATAATATCCACCGGATGCTGGTTGTGTCATTGCAGCATTTAAAAATATATGAGATCCGGATTCTATACCTGTAATTGAATCGATGTCCGGGCGAATTTTATTCGGTGTAATTGATCCAGATAATCCATGGCCGGAATTATCTCCTCCGGAGCCAGATGCCCAATATAATGTCACTCTACGGATTGGCTGATATACTGCGGATTCTAAATTAGCAACTCCTACAAATGGTTCAAAATGATTGCACCACCAGAAACTACCACTAGCTACGACAGTATTCCATGGGAACGTTAATATTTCACGCGGAGATGCATACAATGCATCATTCGGGTCATTAAATGATGCTGAGAATAAAGTCTCATTACCATCTCCAAATATATTTGCATTTAAAACGGTACGATAATACCCAGCTGTTGATGTATTTTCTACCGAGCCGGTATTGGAAGCAGATGGTGTATGATATTTGTAATTATAAAATTTTCCGGAGTCTATACGTGATTGGGTTACAACAGCTCCAACTTGGCCTATATAGGATCCAGAAACTCCAAGATATCCACCATAAGTTCTAATTATAAATGATGCAGTATGTTCGAGTTGATGAAATTGATTTCCATTTGGGCCATCAACAAACGTAGATTGTGAATTTGCAAATGACCACGATGCCCCAGTTGCGGTAGGAGAACTATTATTTATAATCCGGTCGAACCCACCATTAGCCGCAATTCCGGAATATCCAAAATCATTAGAACCAGATATTTTTATATTATATGATCCAGTAAATGGTGTATCTTCGGCTAATAATAATACAACGTCTGGTACATTTATAAGACTAGCTGATATTCGCGTTTGTATGTCTTGAAAAACTGATACAGGGAAATTAGAAGAACGATTTACATTTGCTCCGGAAATTGCCGTTAATACTATACGTTCTACACGTGCTCTATAATTTGTTTTTGATATTGCAGTATAATTCACAGATTCATCTAACTTAACAATTAAAGGGGCGTTATCAGATACTGGGGTTATATCCGATTTTTGAAATCCATCAGACTGTGCCCCACGTTGAAGTTGGTACGGTACACGCTGAGAATTTGTTATCAGCCGGCGACGTCCTGCTAATGCAGCAGAACCGGTCAATTCTTCAAATGTTGCAATATCAAATTTTCCTAAAAACTTTGCCATATAACTAGTCTTTTCTGTTTTATATAAATATTAAGATCCTAAATAAAAATCACCGGAGGCGCTAAAGAACATACCCCCTTCAATTGCAGTTGGCGTTTCTGAAAAAGCTCCTAATACAGTAACTCCTTCAAGATTAATAACAAATTTACTTTCTTCGGAATCTGTTGAACGTACTAAAAATAAATGATTTGTATTTGAACTCGTAGGTGCCGTTATTGTTGCTGGACCAGTAAGTGATAAACTTCCGGTGATTACAGCGGAACCAGATGCCGCGACATATGGAGAATCTACCGTAGTAAGTGTTGACCAAGTTGCTGCTTCACCAATACCTTTTTCGGTTAATACATATATTGTATTATTATCTTTTTGATAAACTAACAATCCTTCATATTGTACAGGTATCGGTATTGCAAGTCGACCAGCCGCGGTTTCCACAACCATTCTATTATCAATTGGATATGGAAAATTACTTATAAATGGCGCGCCTATTACAGTACCTATATTTGTATTAAAATCAGACATTAGTTCCTTTTTAAAATTCTATGCGATACGTCATTTCATATGTCGACGCGTCACGTTTTTTATATACTTTATAATTACCAATATCAGCTACATCAAACATTGAAATTTCTTCATATTGTGATGTTATATTAGTTATTGAACTTAAATTCCCTTTTGTTGCATCATATATTATAAATACATATTCACCGTTAATAAGGTCAGTTGGTGTAAATGTCATATTAACTGATTGAATTTCTGCTTTATCATTAAATCCAGTTTTAATAGTTCCGGGCCAAGCACTTAAATTTTGTAACTCAGATTCTGATGGATATGTGCCATCTGCATCAGATTTAAATCGTAAACTTCTTACACGTTCCCATTCACGATCAATTGAACCAGTATATACAATTACCGGGGAATTGTCATCACCAGAAGTCCAATATTCTTCAATTATATTAGTCGTTATATTACCGGTTTCTGATACTAATATTGTACTATCAAATGAACTGTTATGAGGATCTGCTGCTGTCCAGCCATACGGGGAACCTTCTATTAATTGAAAATCAATACTTCCATCAGCACCTTCTTCTATTTCCATCTCCCCTTCATTGTAAGAATTTTCAGGTATACTAAAGTTATTAAAGTTTATTGTCGGATTACCAGGATTGGCTTTATTTAATTCTAGGTCTAATATTTCAGTCGATATATGTTGATCGCCATTTACTAATGTAGTAAATACTTTTGCCTTAAATGTATGACTACCAGATTGATATGATGGAAAGCTAGAATTTATATTAACATCGGCACCAGATGCAAATTCAGTAACTCCTATGAAGTCTGCATTCCCAGTAGATGCTGATAGCTCTCCTTTAACGAATGTAGTTCCTCGTAAATCAAACTCTATATTTAATGTATAATCATCTATTTCTTTGTTAAATCGATCTGGTTCAAATCCATCAGCATTGAAATTAGTAAAAGATGGAGTCGATGGAGTCCCAAATGTCAATTGTAAAATTCCGCCGGCGGTGGTAGTAACTGATACGTTATCACTATAATCGTTAATGATTAATTTTGATAAATCTACAGCATCTCCAGTGGTTGATAATGCATATTGAGTTGTTGTACCAGTATCAGTAACTGTTGATGTTGCCCCTACATAACTACCAGTGTAATGAAACTGCTTTGCACTGCTATCATATACAACAACTCCTAAAGTCGTGTCATCATTAAAACTAATGTCATTAAATGCACCGGATATATCCGCGGCAATTTGAGCGGAACTAGATATTAAAGCATTCCCTGTTACGGTTTCTGTAGCCGACAACCGGGATGTAATAGAAGCAGATGTTTCTGTAAATGCACCACTTATTTCTGTAGCTAGTTGACTGGAACCAGATATTAACGTATTTTCCAATTCCACTTCTACAGTTGTCAAACGACCTTCTAATGAACTAGATGTGGTATTAAACGCGCCGGATATCTCAGTTGCAATCTGAGCTGATCCGGAGATTAATGTATTTTCTAATTCAGATTCTACATTTGTTAAACGAGATGTAATCGATGCCGATGATTCTATAAACGCACCGGATATTTCGGTTGCAATCTGTACAGATCCGGAGATTAATGTATTTTCTAATTCTGATTCAATTATTACTAATCTAGAAGATATTGATGAACTCGTTTCTACAAATGCTCCTGATATATTAGTAGCTATTTGGGTAGATGAACTTAATGCTCCTACAAACGTCCCGGTAAATGATTCTGCGGTTACAGGACCGGTAACAGATAATGAACCGGTAATATTCACTGAACCGGTAAATTCATGAATATTTATACTAGATGAGCCAAATTGAGTAGATCCGGATGTTATAGATATATCATCAATTGTTACGCCGAAACCCTGAAGGCCAAATACAGTACCAGCTACAATTAAATCACCGCCTACTTCTACATCTTCATCTGATTCGATTCCTCGACCACGGAGATCGCGAAATTGTACATCAGATGTCGTATTTAAATCCTGACCTACATTACTTTCCAATTCTGATGTTCTATCTTGCAATGAATGACTAGTGGTATTAAATGCTCCGGAGATTTCAGTTGCGATTTGAGCAGACCCTGATATTAATGTTTTAGAGGTACTTCCAGCTTCTACATCTGACAATCTATCTTGTAGTGATGCACTTACCATGGTAAATGCGCCGCTTATTTCCGTAGTTAATTGACTAGAACCAGATATCAATGTTTTCTGCGTAATATTAATTAAATTTGTTTCATTAGCAGATAATCTAGATTCTATAGATGAACTAACGACGGTAAATGCACCAGATATCTCAGATTCAATTTGAGCAGATCCGGAAATCAATGTTTTTGAAGTACTACCAGCTTCTACAGATGTAATACGTGATTGTAATGATTGACTAGTTATAGTAAATGCACCAGATATTTCTGATGCTAACTGGATCGACCCGGAAATTAATGTTTTTGAAGTGCTGCCGGCTTCTACAGATGTCACTCTATCTTGCAATGATGCGCTTGCCTGTATTTGAGTTTCTATGAGTGCTAAATTGCTGACAATGCTAGATTTATTATTAACAATGGATTGTGATAAACTACCGGTCATTATTTCGATATCATTTAGTCGTGATATCGATGAATCTATATTGGAGGTGTTACTAGATATATTAGATTGATTACTAGATATATTAGATTGATTACTAGATATATCGGATGTATTAATTGTTACTGCATTTGATACTCCAGTGAATGCTCCGGATATCTCAGTTGCTATTTGTGCGGATGAACTTAATGCACCTACAAATGTCCCGGTAAACGATGTTGCATTAATATTACCAACAACGTCCAATTTACTATTCGGTGACGTGGTGCCAATTCCAACATTGCCTTCTGTATAAACGGCATCATCTCCGGAAACGTCCCATAACGAATCCCCTTCATACAAACGAAGTTTACGTGATGCCGCTTCTGTAGCAGCCGTTGCAATTGCAATATTAGATGATACTTCAATGACATTTGTTTCTGTGGTTATAATAGTAACTGTATTAGCATCAACTTCATTTACAGAAATTTCAGCCGCCGGGTCCTTCACTAATTCTACAATACGAATTACCGTGGAATTATCAATGATATTTTCTGAAACTTCTGATGTATCTTCTGATACTTGAATTGATCCGGCTGTACTTAAATCTTTAACATGTACAGTAAATACATTAACATCATTAATATCAATTGAATTTTGATCTTCTGTAACATTTATATTAACTGCCATCTCATCTGGTTACTTCTTTTGAAAGTTTAATTCGTCCTTGTAGTAATCTTGTAACCACATCACCATATTGGATTTCCAAGTCGTAAACTGCTTGGTCAAATGTATATAATGATGATGAATCTGCATGAATATGTAGTTCAATTGTTCCGGAAACGGCAGAGCCGGTTGTTGCTAAAATAGCTAGGCCGCCTAAACTGTCATTGTTTAAATCTGCCAATGTATCTGATGAGCCTATACTTGAACGTATCTGCATACGTGCGTCATATCCAGTTAAATCAACAATAGCCCCTGTTGAATCTTTATATGTAAATTGTTTTTTTAGAGTCGCGCCTTGCTCTATAGTAAAATTATATTGTCCCGCAGCCATAGCATTTCCTTTATTTTATATAAATATTGAAACGATAAAATACAATGAATTTTTACTCAGCATATTACGGTAATTCTGATATCAAGCTAATCTGTAGTTGATTGATCGAATTGATTTCTTCCTACGACTTTAAAGAGTTGATTTTTTGATTTAAGGAATAAATCACCAGTAGTAGTATTTAATACTAGGTCGTCAGGACCAAATTCATTTGGTCGTGGGTCTCTATTTTTGGTGATTATTCTACTCATTTACGGTTTTTTATTTAGTAACAATATAATTAATTATAATGTGTTATTCCAATCTAATACTAATACTGCGGTTGCTACTGCGTCACCGGAAGCGACTGTTGGGTCAAAAGAAATCATAATAACGTCTCCTGCACTAAAACTATTTGTATTAGCACTATCGTCTACAAACCCTGAAAATTTATATCCAGTATCATCAGCAGACATATCTACTGCTGGAGATATAAAAGAATCACCATCATTTGTTGGGACTTCTGTTCCTTCTGGAGCGACATGAATACCCACTTCAGTACTTCCAGCGGCACTCGCACATCTAATTACTACGGACTCTATATATCCATCACACGGGGCTACAATCCCACCAGACTCTAAATAACCAGCATTAGAAGAATACATAAACGCCTCTCCAGTACCTCCATAACCAAAGGGTAACCAAGAAAGGGCAGTTGAGGTTCCATTCCACCCACAATTAAGTATGTGTCTTTGTTTTGCTGTGATGACTCCTGTAGCGGAAATATCACCACTTGCACTTATATTACCTGAGGTCGTTATATGCCCATCACATTGAAATCTTCCATCAACTTCTAAATTTTGATTTATCGTTGTCGTTGACGAACCATCAAACGTAATACAATTTATAAGATTGCTATTTCTTATCTCATTACCAATAACGGCTAAGTCTCCTCCTACAGTAACGTCTCCTGTAGCGGAAATATCACCACTTGAACTTATATTACCTGAGGCCGTTATATGAGTTGTTACTTCTAAACTACCTGTAACAATTACTGTATCACCTATATGGACATCACCCTCATCATTATATATAACAAGGTTACTACCATCAGCTTGTATAGAACTGTCAAAGTCAGAAGCGTGTACACCACTACCAAAAACGATCTTAGATGCATCACTAAATTTTAAGAAATCATAGGTAGAATCCCATTGCATATACGCAGCAGCCGTATCTCCGTACACAAGTAAGTCGTGGCCTGCCCCATTTGAACCAATCGTTAAGTTTCCGTCTAGGGTTTTATTTCCTGCTGTTAAAGCAGTAGATGTATCTGCGTTACCTGTTACATCGCCTGTAATATCACCTACAAATGCATTTGCTGTGATTGTTGCATCTGAGCTTATATTACCTGAGGCTGTTATATCTGTAGATACTCTTAAATCTCCTGTTATGTCTAGGGAGGCTGTTGGTAATGTATTGAATATACCTATATTTTCTGTTAGTCTATTGATAAATAGAGCCGATTCTCCTCCTGTACTAGCTTGATGCCTTAGAATATTTAACCCCCATCTACTATCCACACCGTCTTGGGATTGGACCGTAAACCCGTATCCTTCTGTTGCGTGTTTAAGTTGAACTCCTGAGTAGTGATTGCTCTCACCACCTTGGGAATCTATTTGGAGAAAGTGATCATTATCATCACTAAACCCGCCTATTCTCATATTCTCTGACGCTGATATAGAACCTATAAATGTATGTGTATCGTCTATCGAATCTCCAAATGCGGTAGAACCTGATTTAGTTTGGGTAATTAAACTTGTAACAGATGATGATACAGTAAATGTCTCAGCAGTTATGCTATTAAATCGAAAATCGCTTGATGCGGAAGTACTAGACTGCCCGAAATATAATTTACCGGAATCGACATTTAATGCCAATTCACCTTCTTGTAAACTACTTGGAACTGCTGAGCCCGTTCCTCTTTTTAATTGTATCGTCTGTGCCATATGCTTTCTATTTTATATAAATATATTACTGGTCAATTAATGGTTGGATCTCATTAATATCATCCTCTGCAAATTTAAACCCATGGATTGTCTCAGTCACTTTGATTTGATATCCCTCTCCTGGGGTTAAATCACCAATGCCATTAAAAAATCCATTAAGCCCAAAGCTGGCTAGATCTAAATTTAACAAGGCAGCACCTTCATTATTTTTAGCGATGATTATACTTCCAGTTATCCCAATCCCCCCCTCATGCGTCGCACTATTAAATGCCTCTATGGCGTCTTTAGACCCAGATCGATTATATCCGAACATGTTCCATCCTTCGACTAATGTTCTTGTAGTAGCGTTCCTAGCGGCAATTAATGATTCATAATTGGGATAGTCAGATTGATCTGATGCGGGAATTGGAAATGTTAAAGTACCTTCTAACGGGCTATCATCAGGTAATTTTATTTGGTATCCTTCTCCGGGGGTGAAGTCTCCAATACCGTTAAAACCCCATTCTACTAAGTACACGGCTCCATTATTATCTTTTACTATTTGAATATCTGTCTCGTCGGCTTCATACCCAAGAATACTTTTAAATGCTTCTTTTACATTCTGAGAATATGGGTAGACCCATCCGAACATGTTCCATCCTTTGACTAATTCAAAGCCAGTATGTAACTGTACAGGCTGGGATATTGCAGAAGTTATAGAGTCTGCAATATATTCCGGAGCCCCTTCTGGATCTAGACCTACTGTATCACGTATTAAACTTCCAGTGAAATATTCTGAAGCTAATTGCCCAGATAACCCTTCTGTATCTAAATCCTTTAAACTCATTAGAATGTACCTCCGTCAATACTAGATATGGCATCGGATGAAATATTGGTTAGACCAGAGCCATCACCGGTGAATGTATTAGCGGCAATATCACCGGTAGCAGCAATTGATGGAATTAATATTGATGATGTATATGGATATGCAGAGCTAGAAATGCTATTAACACGCAATGTACCGGTTGATCTTATATCGCCGCCCACGTCTAATGTATAATCTACAGTACTTCCTTTAACAATACCTACTTTATTATCTTGTATTCTAAAAGTTGGATATCCATCCGTGCCAGCGTCATTACTATTTAATGTACTTCCGGAAGTTATTTTAAAATCGCTATCATGTGAATCGACGCCTACTGCATAATTCGAATTACTTCGGTCTGCTTGAAATTTTATAAATGCATCTGCATTATCAACTGGGGCCCCGAAGTATGTAATATCACCACCACCTGTATTTCTTATCGTAAGGGCCGGACGAGAATCTGCCGTAAGTAATGTGTTATAATCATCTGTGGTAAATGTACGTGTATTTGTAAGCGTATCTAAATTGGAGAGACTGGCAGTTAATGTAGTAGTTGTAATTACAGTAGGATTAAAAATCGTAGTATGAAAACTACTGGCACTAATTACATTGTTAACATTAATATCATCAACTGTTATTGAACTTGCAGTTATTTGATTAAATATAACATCACTTCCGGTTACTGCAAAACTACCAGTTAAATCAATAATTGATTGAACTAATATACTATCTGATTTTAATTGTACAGATGCCGATAACTCATTAAAACTAGACGTACTTGTTAATGTATTTTGATTTAAATCAATATCAGTTATACGGGATTCTAATGATGAACTTGTATTATTAAACGCCCCAGATATTTCAGTTGCAATCTGCGCTGAGCCGGAGATCAATGTATGTTCTAATTCTGTCTCTATTATTGTAATACGCGATTGTACTGATGAGCTTACATTATTAAATGCACCACTTATTTCCGTAGCTAATTGACTGGAACCAGATATCAATGTATTATTTAACTCTGTTTCTACGACCGTCAAACGATTAGTAAATGAACTGGAAATATCGGTAAACGCTCCTGATATATTAGTAGCTATTTGGCTGGACGAACTTAATGCTCCTACGAATGTCCCAGTAAAGGAATTAGCAGTTATATCATATGCATCTATACTTTGAGATACATTTAAAAATCCATAAACTTTTGTTTCACCACTTTCACTTACTGTTAATAATTTTGTCGCGAAACCTGCTATTGCAGAATTACTTTCTACACTAAATTTCGAAAGGTTAGCATTTGCATCATCTGCATCTAATAATATAGCAAAACTACCTGATCCTTTTTGAGTTATACTGCCGGCTACATAATCTCTGCCTAAGAAACCTAATGATTGATTTTCAGCTCTTAAAATAGTTGCATGCTGGGCCTGATTACTCATTACCGCAATATATCCTACATCAGTTTGGTCAGATAATTGCACGTTTGAAACAGTAGATCCAGAAGGTATTAACTCTAGGCGGCCGGCCTTTATTGTCCGGAATTCGCTGCCGGACGTAAATTGCAAACGTTTACTAGAATCGACTGATAATTCGCCTACTTTTGCCGATGCCGTATTATAAAAATGTATTGTTTCATCTAATACATGGAGACTATTCCAAATATTTGTAGCACTACCTAAACTAAAAGTAGATGTGAATGCATCAGCTGAATGTACATTTGGAATTATAGATCCAGATATCAATATTGAGCCAGAAATCTGCATTCCATGGCTTGCAGTAATACTTCCGGCGTGTATACTTTGAGATGTATACAATGCACCAGAAATATACGTTTGTGGTGCCTCTAAAACAATTTTACCAAGAGTTGGATGTAATGTACGTAAATGTACTTTTGCATCTGCTACATTATAAATACGATATGCATCTAAATACATGTCACTTACGTTGCCAGGAGTATAATGACCAAATATACGTGCTGAATATTCATCAGTTCCTGGGTCACCATTCTGCATTTTATTTGTTAAATATAAAGAGTTTTCGGAGCTAAGTTTGAGATCACCGGTGGCGACGGTAAATGAATCGAGTACCGTTAAATTCTGCATACTACCGGATACTATGCCGGTCAGATCACCACTTGAGATTATATCTCCGGTTGCAGTAATATCTCCGGTTGCAGTAATATTTTTTGTTATAATACTGTTACTAGCAGATATAATACTTGCAGATATTTGACCAACGCCTTGTAGATGTGATATGTTAGGAAATGTTAGATCTCCTAAAATTTCTCCTTCAGAAAAAGTTGTAATACCTGCGGGTGTAAAATGAGAAAATCCTATTTTTGTCATTGATGCTGATATAAATACTTCTGCAATGGTAAGCCTTTCTTCCAAATGATTTGTCTGATCAGTTTCTTTATCATTTAATTTAACATTTAACTGCTTTCTATTAGTAGCGCCAAAATCTAAATTTTGCCATAAATCGACGTGATGTAATGCTGTGGTATGTGTCTGTGTATTGAATTCGTCATCTATATCAACGCGTCCGCCACTCACATATAGTTTATAATATTTATATCGAGCTGGATCTGATATCGAAGCCGTTATACAATATATATGTTTATCTCCATTGGCATCTTCATCGCCATTTGGCCAATATCCTAAATTACTATTATCGCCAAATGACGTCCCATACTGTCTTTCTGATTCGTCAATATTATTTAATATCGGTCCATGGACATCGCCGGCTATTGTTTTGCTACGAATTTCCGTTACACTGGCAATGTTATTATATGTAATATTATCAGAACTACCTTCTAATTTAAATCCTGCAGGAAAATATGTAACTAATGGAGTAGTATCATAGCCTTGGTCATGAGCAGTTGAGTCATCATTATTACTGTAACATAATCCTATCTGTGATAATCGTATTGCGGATTCAAATTCAAAGCTTTGCGTAATCCATAAAGATGTTTCGGGGTCAGCTGTATTACTAGATTTTAGAAATAAACCATATGATGAATAGTCTGGATTTGTTTCTCCGTTAAATGCAAATAGATTAGCTCCGTTATAAGTTCCGGAATCGCTGCCGGCATCATAATCACCCCATGTATCAGCTGTTATGCCAGCATATGATGATGAATCTAATCTCACAATAAGATCACTTTCACCATATGATGCGGAAATTATTATGTTTCCCGATAATCTAATTTAAGGACGATTAAAATGCCAACTGAGCAACAACTGAGACAGAAGACAGCAGCAAGGGAAAATCTACCAGAGAATCAGGTAGGAGCTAAAGCA
>Ga0080013_1003191_pt1 | contig 17727 bp, 15 predicted proteins | sample ETNvirenome_6_85_FD_69236 | JGI IMG/M metagenome (GOLD analysis project Ga0080013, IMG submission 69236) | Marine viral communities from the Pacific Ocean - ETNP_6_85 (SPADES assembly) (version 2) | ecosystem: Environmental > Aquatic > Marine > Oceanic | place: Pacific Ocean | collected 2013-06-19 | reverse complement strand
TTTCTACTTACAAAATATGTATTGTCATATAGCAAATATTTCCCTATAAATATACTATTAAATAGGCTTACAATCAAGGTCAGCCTCCTTGCCTTTTGTTAACAATATCATGAATTGCTAAGGAGTACATGTTAAAGAAAATTTTTAGAAAAGTACGGGATCGCGTAAAAAAAGGGATAACGGATATAGGCAGTTTTGCTGGAGACAATCCTCTAATTACAGCTGGAGCGGCAGCATTTGGATTACCTGCTTTATTTGGAGCAGTCAGTGGAACTGGAGGTTCCGGTGGTATTTGGGATTTAATAAGAAGAGGAGTTGGTGGATTTGATAAGGTTGTAGGAAGAGGAGCTGGTCATCCTGGTATGCTTCAAGAAGGGACAGGTATATTAGGAACAGGGCAAGATATTTGGCAAGGTATTTCAGGTAAAGATAAAGCTAGCATGGGTTTGAGTGTATTAAATACTTGGCTGGCGAATAAAGCATTAAAAGAAGAAAAAGAAAACGAATTAAGAAAAGAAAAACAACTTCAAGATAGATATGATTTACTCTCTAATAGATGGGGTAGTTTTACAGGAGGAACACCTTATGTAGAAGAAATGATTAAAGGAACAGTTTATGATCCTGAGACAGATCAAATGTATGATTACTACGACCGTGAAACAGATACGTATGGATATTTTGAATCCGATGAAAGTGGAAGAATAAAAAATAGAAATCAAGGTGGTATTGCTCAGTTAAATATAGGGGGACAACCAGGTAATAGTATGAGTTTTAAACTTCCTGCTCGACGCGCAACAGGTGGAATAATGGATGAAATGGTTTCAGAAGAAATATTTGACCCTCGTATGAGTGGAAATCAAATGATGAACGAAATAAAAAAGAACCCTGGTATAACAGAATTTTTTCCTCCCAAGTTTGGAGAAATAAGAGGACCAGGTGGACCAAAAGATGATAAGATTCCAGCGATGTTAAGTGATGGCGAATTTGTAATGACAGCAAAAGCTGTTGACAATGCAGGTGGACCAGAAGCAATGTACGGTATAATGAATGCATTAGATCCTGAATCTTCGAAAGGTAAAGGTATAATATAATGGCTGTTTCATATGGATTTGCTCAACCTCCTGCGTGGATAGAAGAATTTCAACGTAACCTTTTACAAGGTGCTTACGATAAAACTAAAGATGCAGATCCCGCAGGGATTGCTAAACAAGGAATAGCAGGATTTCAACCATTACAAGAAGGAGCTATAGCAGGAACTGCAGGATTATATGGTATAGATCCTAAAACAGGATTACCGACAGGAACAGGTGCAGCTTTTGATCCTTATTTTACTCAAGCACAACAAGACATTGGAACAGCAAAAGCAACAACAGCAATGGGAATTCCTTCACTGCAAGCAGCTCAAGGACAATATGATCCATCAACAAGTAATTACCAACAATTTTTTAATCAATATCAAACAGACGTAACTAAAGAAGCATTAAAACAAATGGATGAGCAAGCAGCGGTCCAAAAAAATCAATTACAAGATCAAGCACAACAAGCAGGTGCTTTTGGCGGATCACGAATGGCTGTTCAAGAAGCAGAATTAGATAAAAATATTTTGGATATTAAATCTAGAAGAATTTTTCAAGACTTGGCACAAAACTTTCAACAAGCTCAAGATAAAGCTATTGGAACTTATGAATCAGCAGCTGGTAGACGTTTGCAATCAGCACCACTCTTTGGTCAATTAGGAGCAGGACAAGCTAATCTTGGATCACAAGTCGCGGGCCTCGGAGCACAACAGTTTGGTATGCAACAACAAGGTCTTGGATCATTATTTACTTTAGGAGGAGCAGAACAAGCTCAACAACAACAAGGATTAAACGAAATATTTAGACAACAACAGATGCAGCGACAAGAACCATACAGAAGAATGGGCTTTTTCTCAGATATTATGGGAGGTATTCCATCTTATCAACAAACTATGCAACAAAAAACAGGTGCATATACTAATCCTTTACTGGGAGCAATCGGTGCTGGTCTTGGTACTTACGGTGTTTTATCAGGTGGTAATCCAGCAGGTGCTTTTGGTATGACGTCTTAGGAGGATAAATGGCAGATGAAAATGAAACAGTAGATATTTTTGATATGGCATCTGAGGAGTTTAACTTCGGGGAAGCACCTACGTTGGTAACAAAAGATCCAATGGCATATTTTCAAGATCTAATGGTTACCGAAGCTGATTATCCTAAAACTCCAACACTTAGTGATGCAGAAATAGAAGCTTTATATGCTCCTTCTGATTTTAGTAATCAAAAAAAATTAGCATTAGCCCAATTTGGTTTTGGATTAATGAGACCCACTGAAGGTGGAAAAATAGGTGCAGCATTAGCTCCTGCGGGAGAAGCATTAGCTGGAAACTTAGCTAAAATAAAACAAGCACAGATGGCAGAAGCAAACGCTAATCGTAAAGGTATATTAACAGCAAAGATGCAACGAAGAGCAGCTGAGCTATCGGATAAAAAAGCTATTATGGATATTAACCGCGGAGTAAGAACCAGTGTAGCTAACGCCCTTTATAATAAAGATATTGCAACAGACGCCGCAGCAATGAAAGCTTATACGGATGGATTTAAGTCATCTAAATTAAAAGAAGTAGATTGGAGAGTAGAACAACTTACACCTAAAAAAGGACAATTTAGATTACCTGACGGACAAGGTGGATATGGTGAGCCATTTATAGGGTATACTGTTAATGTTCCTGGAGAAGGTCCTCAATTTTACCAACCTACAGAAGAAATAGATGCTACAACAGGGCTACCTAAACTAAAACTTATTGCTAATCCAGCAGGTATTCAAGAAATGACAACTTCTATGACAGGATCACCTAGTGATTTTAAAATGAGAGGTGTATCTCAAGCTTTGGATATTAAAAGTCAGTTAGATACCTACGATAGAAATATTATGTATCTAAGTGATTTAAGAAATTCTATTGGATCTAATAAACTTCGTGCAGGTTTTCTTGCAGGGTTAAAATTAAAAGGACAAGATTTTGCTAGTATTATGAGTGATGCTCTTGAAGGAACATATAATGATTTTTTTTCAGAAGGAAATGAAAGGTTAGAAATTGCACCAGGTACAAAATTTCAACCTATATCTGCTACTATAGATGCTTATTTAAATGATCCTAAAACACAAGAACAAATTGATGCTGGTGTAATTAGAGAAGAAGACATTGAATCATTAAGAGATTTACAAAGCACTTTTTCACAGATAGCGGCAACAGGAAAAGGACAGCTAGATGCAGATGTTACCGGTACAGGAGGTAATGTTGTTTACGGACAAGAATCTTATTTTGGTAACGGCTTTAATCCTGTATTTGAAAGTGCAACAGAACAAGATAAAATTATGACACGATTAAAATGGTATGATAAACAATTACCTCTCAACCAAGCAAGAGCAAATGCTATTATTTATGCAATTGCAAGAGCTCGTAAATCATCAGGTCGATTAAACTTAGATGATATTGAACGTGCTGCTCAAGATTTAAACCTATTTGGTTTTACATCTGCAGCTTCTGTTATTACAAAATTAGAATTTTTAGAAAACGATTTACGTATGGCACGTAATGCTGCCTATAACAGTTTAGCTGTTATTCCTGGATTTGAACCCGTATTTGAAAAAATGAAAGATTTAGGATATGCAACTATTGATTTTGAAAGATTAAGAGGATCAGCAACTGCTGAACCTATTGGAGGAGAAGCTCCTATTAACTTTACCTTTACCGTTCAAGAAGACGGTTCATTAACGCAGACACCATAATGGCTAACGTAACTTTAGATTTATCACAATTTGGCATTGAAGGTTTGGGTAATGTTACACTTCAAAACATTCAAGAAACCGTAGAAGGAAAAGGTATTGATCAGTTTCCTCGTAATGAACAAGAACGTGCATATGTTAAACAAGTTTTAGAACAAGTACAAACGTATAAAAAAGCACAAACAAATGTTCCTGAAAGCATGAGAGATGCTTTATCAGATTACGAACAAAAAATACAAAAAGAACAAGCACGGATCAACGATCCTATAGGTGCATATTTACAAGGAGTAAAAGAAGAAGCACAAACAGGACCAGGGCTAATGGCGGGTCTTAGTGAATTTAAAAACATTTTGCCAGGAGGACAACCTTTTGAGCTAGATAAATCTTTAGAAGGAATAATTAATTTTGGTCAACGCGTTCTTTTAGGTGATAACTCAAAAGCTCAATTTGGAGATGTAGCTGTTATTGGTTCTGACGTTGCGGCTATGAGATTATTTATGAAAAATAATTTATTAGCTTCTCAGCGTATGGACAGTGCTCTTATTTCTAATGCAGTAAAAAATAATCCTGCTTATGCAGCAGGAGCTTTAACAGGAATGAATGTATTTGCACGAGGTGCAGCAAATGAAACATACGATTTTTTAAATCAACTGACTCGTTATTTTTATGATATTCCTAATCCTGAAGAAGCAATACGAAAAAATCAACAACTAAGAGACCTTTATGACATGCGTAATGAAGTATTATGGTCTGGCGGAGCAGTTGGTTTGTCTAATCTCTTTCCTTACATTAAAAGTGCATGGGGTAAAAAACTTTTAGGTGTTACAGAAGATTCTAAAGCTTTAATGAAAAAAGCGGAACAAGCAAATGTTCCGATGAATGTATTTTCTGTTACCGAATCAGGAATTGTAAAAGGTTCTGGTAAAGTTATAGGTCTATTTCCTTTTGTTGCAACTAAGGCAAGAGAAGTACAAAATGCACAACAAATAGCTATTGCTACTCACATCAATAAAACACTTAATAATTTTTCCCCAATAGGATTATTAAATGATGCTGGTTTATTAGCAGATAAAGCTTTTAGAGAAGGTATAGAGAATTTTGAAAACACAAAAACTATTTTATACGATCAAGCAATGGATATTGCTACAACAGGATTAAAAGGAGAAAAATTTATTCCTACAGCTTTAATAAAAGAAGAAGCAGCTAAATTAGCGGCGCGTTTTAATAGAGATACGTCAAAAGTTATGGTTGAATTTGATGTTAGAAATACAGGATATGGTACAGAAAGTGTGTCTTTTCAAGATTTAGTTTCTAATATTAGTAGTTCCATGAAGGAGAAGAAACAGCTTTATGATGTTCTTCCTGCGTTATCGGGTATGAAAGATGAGTATATCAGCGGGGAACAATTTATTAGTTTACAAACAGCATTAAACGATCTTTTACGTGAAGGAGAAAGATTACAAATGGGTTCAAATGTAGCAAGTTACGTTAAACCATTTACTAATGCGATGATTACATCTCTTGATGATTTTAATAATTATAAAGTACTAGAAGATGTACCAAAAGATAAACTTAAAGCAGAATTTGCGGCAGCTCTTGATTTAGCGAATAACTTTTTCTTTGAAAATAAAGATACATTAAAAGGTAGAACAGGGCAGATACTAAGTTTAGTTGATAGAAATATTACTAAAGCCGGAGCAGAAGCTGCGCCTGGATTTATTACCGCTGACATGGTTGCGGAAATGTTACTTGATAGTAAAGCAATAAATGCACCTGTGGCAATAAGAGAAATGAAAAAAGCTTTAGGTACAACTAAAATAATGCTTGATGGAAAAGAACAGACTGTTGATGTGTTCAACACTATCGCAAAATCTGTTCTTGATAATAAAATTAGAAAAGCAACAAGATATATTAGTGGATCAGTGCCCGCGGCCCCTGGAGAAGGATTAATAAGTGGTGTAGAAAAAAGAAGTATTGGTCAAATGATAAGCGGAGCAGAAGCGGCTACTGACTGGGGAAAAACAAAAAAGAATTTTAATATTCCAATTTTAGATGTGGAAAGAATGCAAGAAATATTTGGTATGGGTGTTAACGGTAATCCTAATGCAATGGCTGGTATGAAAGAAATACTAGGAGAAAAAACATTTAAACAATTAGAAGATGTTTTAGAACTAGCAGGAACGGTTCAACAAACCAGCTTTGGTGATGTTTCTGATTTCGTTAAACGTCGTGGTTTCTTAGGTGGTGCTAACGCTGTAACAAATTTAATTACCGGTGGTATGGTTGCATCCAATCCGTTTGGAAATGTAGGCCTTATGTTAATGGCTCGTTATGGAATGTCTACTTTAGCTGATCCTAAATTTTTAGAAGGCGTAGCAACCATTATGAATCCAAGTATTGAAACATTAGCTAAACGAAATGCTTTAATTACATTAGGTCGTATGCGATGGGATGATATTAGAGGAGAAGACCAAGTAAATCAATTACCAGCAGAATTATTAGAAAATTTTGATCCAGGTAATCCAATGGATGTTATGCAGTATTTATTATTTACAGATAATCAATCAGCATTTCCTGGAAGTGAAAGATTAAGAATTGAATCTAATGATGATGGAATGAGCGTAGGAGTTGAAATAACAAAAGCGGAATCAGAACCAATATTTACCGAAGATGGTCAAAAAGCTGGTCAATCATTATCCGAACAAGAAGTAGTAATGTCTAATAATGCAGCACCACAAGTAAAAGAAGATCCTTTTTTAAATGTAGATTTTGAATCAATGCAAGAAACAATACCCGCAGCAGGAGCATCCGCTCCTTTATCTGAAGCACAGCGTGTAGCTTTAGCTGGTGGCAATCTTGATGAAGCCATTGCTATGGGAAATAGGAGAGTATAATGGCACCAAAGCAGAAAACAACATTTGATAAAAAAGGACAAGGCACCACTACGTATATAGATTATAATCCTGTACAAGAAAACGCTAGCGCTCAACTTGAACGTTTTATAAAAGATAATCAAGATAAAAAAAATGAAGTTCCAGGCATAAAATCTATTTTACAAGACATGCCAGAAAAAAAAGCGGAGTTTGTTAAAAGAAATGTAAATCCAGATGGCTCTTTAAATTCTGCCGCTTTAGCTATGTTAGCTCCTTATCAAGATGAACGTCCTGAATATTCTAGAGAATTAAATAGACTTATAAAATCTTCGCCTGAAATGGCGCAAGCTTATGCAAAAAAATTCCCTATACAAAATTTTATGCAAAATGTAGCTCCTAAATTTCTGCCAGGAATAGGACAGCTTTTTAGTATAGACCAAGGCATGAAAGCTAACGCTGCAAAAAAAGCTATAATGAATACACCAGTAAACAGACCCGAAGGTGGATTTAAAAACTTTGTTGATTTTTTTAAAAAAGATATGACAAACGACCAAGCTGCTAAAATAAATATTATTGAAGATGAAACTATAGGATTACAAGATCCAAATCGCTACGGTAGTTTAGGAGGAGGTCGTTTTGATTATCCTGGATCAGATTTATCATTTGATGAAATGAATGAACTTGATGAAGGAGAAAAATCAGCAATAGAGGCAGCATTAACACCAGGAGATATTGTTTACAATCCTGTAGATGCAGAAAAACAAAGTAAATTAAATTTTATTAATAAAGTTTTTGGAACAGATTTTGGAAATTCAGTTGATACACCTCAAGGTCCTATAATTGATCAAATGTTTGAAAAAGCAAAACAACAACAAGGAATGGTTATAAGAGATAAGATAAATATTGAAGAAGAAGCTCCTATCACAGGACAATTTGATTTGACTGATCAGGGTGCTATAAATCTTACAGGTGCTCCTGATCAAACAACAGAAGGATTAAGAGAACAAATAGATATGAATACTGCAGATCCTAATCTTGACATATTTACTAACGAAGCTTTTATGGGATCAGGACCTAACTTTCCAGCAGGGGGTGTAAAGACAGATGGAAATATAAATACGGGTTTAGATTTGGTTGGAGATCAAGTGTTTCCGTCAGAAGATGGATCACAAACAGCTTTAGATATACTTAACAGTAATGCTAATCCATATTCTAGTGGTGGTTATCCAACAATGCGTTTTGATGACGGTGGATATGCAAAAATGTCTACTTTTGAAAAATTAAAAATGATGGCAGATAATTATGGAAAATAGTTTAAAAAATATTATTTGGGTCGGATTGATTTTAGTAACCGCAGGGGCAACCTACGGAATGATGTCAACAAGATTACAAGCAGTTGAATCAAAACAAATGCAACTAGAAAAAATAATATTATCAGACATCCCAGAAATAAAAGAACGGGTGATAAGACTTGAAGTACTTCTCGAAAGAGCATTAGCTAAATAAATATGGCTGATAATTTTTTAATAGCAGGAGCAGGAGAACTTGTAGTTAAATTAAAAAACGGTAAATATTGGACAGTTCCTTTTCCCAGTGAAAATGCATCGATTGATACCCCAGGATATAAATTTGCATTAGAAAAACACGGTGGAGAGTTATTAAACATGGGAGAAATGTCTGACGCAGAAAGAAAAGCTGTAAGAGCTGACGTAGAAAAACAGCTCGGAGAAACTGTCTATACACACCCAGGTAGCGAAAACACAAAGAAAGTATCAGGAAGATTTCCTAAAATTTTAGAAGGGCTTTCAAAAATTACAGGTAAACTTCCAGGTATTCTTGGTGTTCTTGACATTTTAGGAATGAAAAAAGAATATGATCAAATTATGGCGGGAGAACATCCAAGCGGAATTACTACAACAGTAGAAAAAGAAGCTGCAAAAGTTTATGCAGATGGTGGATATGTTACAAACAATCCCTTCGTTGAAGATATATTTGACAATTAACTAAATAAAATCTTTTTTGGGTCCTCGCCCATAACTTGACTTGCTAAATCTATTTTATTATTTAACGCTTTAACAATCTTTTCATCTATCGTATGATCTGTTATTAAGTCTACATATGTCACTTTCGATGTTTGTCCTATTCTATGCGCTCGGTCTTCTGATTGTAACCTTACTTCTAATGAGTAATCGTTAGAATAGTACACAACAGTGTGACTAGAAGTAAGAGTGAGACCATAGCCTCCTGTTTTGGGATTTCCGACAAAAAATCTAAGAGGGTCACTAGGATCCATAAACCGGTCAACAACAGACTGGCGTAAATTATCTTTTGTGTCCCCATAATAAGTTGCCACGCTCTCTTTACCATATTTCTCTCCTAGTGTTTTTTCTATTTGTTGTATGTCATAACGGTACACGGCCCAAATAATAACCTTACCATCTGTCTCTTCAAGTACCTCTAATAACTCTTTTATGCGGTTGCTCTTAATAGATTTAATCTCTCCGTCATCTGTTTTAACATGACCACAAATAATCTGATGTAATCGTATCATTTGTGTCAAAACTGAGGCTGCAGTCATCACATTTTCCTCAAAGAACGTTATTGCCGCTTTTTTCATCTCTGTGTAAGCTTTTACCTGTTCGCCGGTCAATGACACAGAGCGCTTCGTATAAACCTTCTCAGGTAGGTCTAAACAGTCACTTTTTAAGACACGAGTCGAAAAATTCTGTATTTTTTCCTGTAATTCGTCTAATCGTTGATATTTGACAATGTGTTGAAAAGAATGTGTTCCAACACTGCGTTGAACGACCACGGCATACCTTGCACGGAAACTGTAGTACGATTGTTGGTCCAACAACCACGGATCAAGGAACTGTACCTGTGAAAATAAATCCAAAGGAGACTTAGTTACAGGAGAACCTGTCATGATGCGTCTATACTTTGCGTGTTGCGATAATTTTAAAATATTCTTAGTGCGTTGAGCTGAATGATTTTTAATTGTTGTTGATTCATCAACACAAACTAATGTTTGATTTTTTAATAAAAACTTAGAAGCAAATTCATATCCACGTTTGGTGGATAAAGCCTCAATGTTCATAATGAAAACGGTTAAGTCATCAGTGATCACGGACAACTGCTCAAGCTCTGTCTTCTCTTCTTTTTTAGGAGACGCTGACCACACAGCTACTCGGTAGTTTATATGATCGGCTAAATGTATTTTTAATTCATTACGCCAGTTACGTTTAATACCATTAGGTACAATAATAAAAGCTGAGTTTATTTTGCCTTTATCATACAAAATAGCAATATTATCTATGCATACTTTGGTCTTTCCGGTACCCATTTCCATGAATAAAGCCCATACTTCTTTGTTCCAACTAGCTGATAATGCATCTAATTGATGTTGAAAAGGCGTTGTTTTAAATCTATAATCCATAATAACTTTCTAAAAGAGCAATATAATACTTGCTTTAATAAAATACAAGAGGTAAAGGAGAAATTAGAAAGATGGAATTTAAAAAAGAAAAAGAAAATAAAAAACCTACTGTATTTTTAGTACAGGAAAATCCTTATATTAATGTGTTAAGTGCACAAGAATACGGTGATATTGTTTTATTGTTTGAAAGTGGTCAACAAATTATGTTTAGTCCACAGCCTGCGATAAAAAAACTTCGCAGAAAACTCAAAGATTTCGATGATAATGACTATCTTTTAATGATGGGCGATCCAGCAGCAATGGGTATTGCATGTTGTATAGCTTCTGATATGAATAGAGGTAGATTTAAAATACTTAAATGGGATAAAATTCAAAAGAAATATTATTCTGTTAGTATAAACATTAATGAGAAAGGCGAAATAGATGAGCAAGATAAACTTTGAAGGCGACGCAGTAGCTAACGTAGAGCAAACAGGTTTAGAATCTGTAGCAGAATTACTAAGAAAACAATTAAAATTAGAAGCAAAAATAGAAGACTATGAAAGTCTTTTAAAGACACACAAAGAAGATTTAAGAAAATTATCTGGAGAAACTATTCCAGAGAAAATGGCAGAATTAGGAATGACATCTACTACTATGTATGACGGTTCTAAAGTGGAAGTGGTGGAAGATATTTATGTATCTATACCCAAAGATCCACAGAAATCAGCCGCATGTTATGAGTGGTTAGAAGATAACGGTTTAGGAGACATTATTAAAAATAGTGTCGGTATAAGTTTCGGTAAGGGTGAGGGTAATATGGCAACACATTTGCAAGAAACCATCAAAGAGATGGGCCTCATACCTGAAGTAAAAGTTTCAGTGCATCCTTCGACACTGAAAGCAACTGTTAAAAAGTTGCATGAAGAAGGAAAACTATCTGTCCCAGACAATACTTTTAGTTTGTTTATCGGACAGAAAACAAAAATAACCAAGAAAAAATAAGGAGTAAATATGGCAAACGCTATAAAGAAAAAAGACGAAAATAACGTAGTTGCTTTCGATCCTAGCATGTTTGAACAAGATGCTAATAAAGGATTGGGCAATCTGGGAATGGACGATCTTGCAATACCTTTTCTTAGAATACTGAGTGATACGTCACCACAGATTAAGAAAAGAGATCCTCTCTACATAGAGGGAGCGGAAAGTGGAATGATCTACAATACGCTTACAAAAGATATATACGACGGAGAAGCAGGAGTAAGTGTAATACCTTGCGCCTACCAACGTCAATATATTGAATGGACAGATAGAGGCGAGGGCAGTGGTGCTCCTGTTAATATCTATCCTGCAGAGAGTGATATACTTTCAAAAACTACAAGGGATGAGCAGAGAAAAGATAGGTTATCTAATGGTAACTATATCGAAGATACTGCGAATCATTACTGCCTGGTCATTGGCAAGGATGGAACCTCCTCCCAAGTCCTCGTTGCAATGAAAAGCACCCAGCGTAAGAAATCTAAACGCTGGAACTCTCTTATGCTGGGGCTTAAATTGAAGGGTGCAAATGGATTATTTACACCTCCTTCATACTCGCATGTCTACAAACTTAAAACATTAGCAGAGTCTAATAATTTAGGGGAGTGGTTTGGTTGGGATATTACCAGAGTAGGACCTGTAGAAGATGTTGATACTTATCATGCTGCAAAAGCTTTTGCTGATAGCGTTGCTAAAGGCGAAATAAAAGTTAAGCACGAAGATGAGAATGTTGACAATGGTGAAAAAGCACCTTACTAAAAAACTTTTAATAAGGGGCGACCGCCGTTGCCCCTTTAAACATATGAATGAGAAAGATTTATGGACGACCAGAACAAGTTTATTGAAATATTTACAGGCTTAGACCGAGCATACGGTCAGACACAAAGTCGTGAAAAGAATGAAGCGGGCAAACTAGAAGGCCGCTCTTGGTTAGTTAAAGAACCAATTACCAGAGATAAATGGATTAATCACTTAGAAGGAAAAGAACCCTCCCTTGGTATCATACCAATTGATGATAACAATCAATGTAAATGGGGTGCTATTGACGTTGATACGTACGATGGCTTTGATTATAAAAAATTAATTACAAGAATTGTCGAAAAGAAATTACCACTGGTTGTGTGTAAATCAAAAAGCGGGGGTGCTCATGTATTCTTATTTGTAAGCGAACCAGTGCTTGCAAAGCAAATGCAAATAAAATTAAAAGAGATAGCTGTATTTTTAGGCTATGGTGATTGTGAGATATTTCCAAAGCAAATTGAATTGAACTCAAAAGGTACAGGCAACTTTTTAAACTTGCCATATAACCATCCAGAGTTTCCCACAAGGTATGCGTTTGATGACGAAGGTAATGCATTGATTGAATTAAGTAGCTTTATAAAGCATTACGAAACAAAAGTCGTATCGCAATTAAACAAGGTGGTTATCGAAAAACCAATTACCGAAAAAAAGAATGATGATTTTAAAGGCGCTCCTCCATGTTTAGTTACACTTGCCTCACAGGGATTTCCTGAAGGCTCACGGAACATGGCCCTATTTCAATTAGGAATTTATTTACGTGAAAGGTTTCCTGAAAAGTTAGAAGAGAAATTAGATTACTACAACTCTAAATATTTTTCACCACCTCTACCTAGTAGAGAAGTGTTGACGATATTTAAACAAGTAGAAGATAAAAAATATTTTTATCGGTGTGAAGAGCCTATGTTTAAAACAGTGTGTGAGAAAATTAAATGTCAGTCACAAAAGTTTGGCGTTGGCAACTCTGCTACAAATGAAATTATGGGATTAAAAAAATGGGTGTCTGATAATCCTGTGTATGAGTTAACGCATAATGGTAAAGTTATTATTTTAACAGTTGATCAATTATCTAGTCACTCGGAGTATAGAAAGCAATGTATAGCGCAAGCGAATGAAAGCCCACGGCCCATGGCTCCTGCTATATGGGCAGACATGGTAGATGCATTATTAAAGAATATGCGGAAAGATGATTTTATACAATTACCAGGTGAGGTAACAGCAAAGGGTCAATTCTTAAATCAGTTACAAATATTTATAGAAAACAACAGAGGTGCGAAGGACAGACAAGACGTACTACAAGGTATGGTCTTTGAATTAAAAGATAATTATTTCTTTAAACCTCAAGCATTTAGAGACTTTTTAAAGACAAAAAGATTTACTAAAGCATCTGATTCAGAACAATATAAAATGTTCGAAGAGTTTAAAGGAACTACTGCTAAATTAAAAGTAAATAGCAATGTAGAACATTGTTGGAAAGTACCAACAACTGTATTGGAATCAGAATATAAATTAAGCAAGAAAGACTTTAGTGAAGAGGAGGCGTACTAATGCATAGACATATTGTTATAGGTCCTCCTGGTACAGGTAAGACAACTTATTTAAAAAATAAAGTACAAGAACTTTTACAATCAGGTGCGTGTACGTCGCAAGAGATTGGTTATTTTAGTTTCACTGTAAAAGCTGCTGAAGAAATTCGAGACAGAGTTATGGATAATGAAAAGTTAAGTAAAGAACAAATGAAAATTATGTTTCCTTATTTTTCCACGTTACATAGTTTAGCTTATAAACGATTACAGTTACAGCAAGGTCAGATCATGGATGATAATGACTACGAGGAACTATCACGGCTCACGGGACATGAGTATGTAAACAAGATGCGTAAAGGTAACGGTGTTGATATATCAATGCCAACAGCGAAGAGTGAATACCAAGACATTATTAATTTAGCATACGCAAAGTATCCTGATGATGACGATAGGTTAGCTAAAATATTTAGAGAAACAACTTTAAATAACTACGGCGCACGGAACATGATTGAACAAATGGATTTAGACTTGCGTAAGTTTAAAGAAGATAGAGATAAGTATGAGTACGTTGACTACTTTATAAATTTTATTAAAAATAGAAACGCTCCACAATTAAAATATTTATTTATTGATGAGGCACAGGATCTATCAGCACAGCAATGGCAAGTGGTTGATATGTTACAGCAAGAATCTGGAGCATTAGAAACTTATGTAGCTGGAGATGATGACCAAGCAATCTTTAGATGGGCTGGTGCAGACATTGAACATTTTATAGCCATGGCTAATGATGAAAACAATACAATTATTCCTCTTACACAATCTTATCGTATCCCAGTGAGTGTGCACACTCTTGCCACAAAATTAGCACAGTCTATTTCACAAAGAATACCAAAAGAATATAAACCAAGAGACGAAGAAGGAACAAGAAAAGTCTTAAATATCAGACCTTTAAACAAAGGATTGGTAGAAGGTGAGTGGCTTATTTTATGTCGAACTCATGAGATAGTGAAGCAAGTTTCTGAATCTTTAGAATCTTATGGATGGTTATATAAACGTTATGGATCATCTGTTATTAGTTTTAAATATATAGAAGCTATCCGAGCTTGGACGAGATTACAGAATGGTAAAGAAATATCTGGTGTTGATTGTGATACATTATATCATCACATGGATAGTACTCGTATTAAAAGAAACTATGGTGTCTTTAAAGGACAACATGAAGGCATGTATGATTTAGATACACTTATAAAAGAATATGGGTTAAGAGAAGATATAAAGTTATCAAGTACAAAAACAGCAAGTGTGAAAGATATAACCTGGTATGAGATGTTAAACGGAAAAGGTTTACGAAAAAGAATTCCATACCTTCGTTCTATTATGCGTTCAGGAAATAAATTAGATGCAATACCTCGTATTGAAGTATCAACTATACACGCCAGTAAAGGCGGTGAGAGAGATAATGTAATGTTAATTACTGATTTATCTTTTGGTCCTTACAAGTCATCAACGGAAACACAACAAGGTAAAGATGATGAAGCAAGAGTTTTTTATGTAGGAGCTACAAGAGCGAAAAAAGAATTACATATTGTTCATCGAACAGAAGGACAGTACGAATATGAACCTATATTTTTTCATGAAAGGAACTGTGCATGATTTCTCAAGACTTACTGGATGAAGCCAAGAAATTAATTGGTGGTGATCGCCAAGAAGATTACGGTGATAAATTAAAGAACCATCAAAACATTGCTGACTTCTGGTCTGTCTTTTTACAGAAAAAAATTACAGCGCATGATGTTGCGATATGTATGGCATTGGTTAAAGTAGCACGGCTCATGAACCAACATAAAAAAGATAGTTATTTAGATATGGCTGCTTACGCAGCTATTGCTGGAGAGATAGAAGTAAGAACAAATAAAAAAAATATTTCTTTTGAATCAGAAGGAGAGAGACGAGGACGACAAACATCAGAAGCTATTACTAAATGGCATAAGGAAAGAGAAAAAAATGAAAGAACAACCTAATTGGTTTCCTAAAGTACACCGCATGCCCAGTGAATGGGTTATGCCTGATACATTCCCTGATCTATCTGGTTATGACGAGATAGCTATTGATTTAGAGACTAGAGATCCTGGTATTAAAAATACAGGACCAGGATATATACGTAAACACGGCGAAGTAGTAGGGATTGCTGTAGCAGTTGAGGGTTGGTGCGGTTATTACCCCATTGCCCACGAAACACCGCCCAATATGGATAAAGAATTAGTAACACGTTGGCTTAAAAAACAATGTTCTTATGAGAATATAAACTATATTTTTCATAACGCTTTCTATGATGTTGGTTGGTTAACAACAATGGATATTGACATCAAAGGCAAAATAATAGACACTCTAGTTGCTGCTCCTTTAGTAGACGAGAACAGGTTTCGTTTTGATCTAAACTCACTCGGAAGGGATTATTTAAAAGAGTCAAAATCGGAAACCCAACTCTACGAAGCAGCTAAAATGTGGGGCCTTGATCCTAAAGGAGAAATGTGGAAGCTTCCCGCCTCACACGTAGGAGAATATGCGGAACAAGACGCAGCACTTACGCTACGTCTATGGCATCATTTACAGCGAGAAATAGCATCACAGAACCTTGTTAATATTTTTGAATTAGAAACAGATTTATTTCCTGTTCTATTTAAAATGAAACAAAAAGGTGTTCGTGTTGATCTTGACAAAGCAGAGAGGATTAAAAATGATTTACAATCTAAAGAAAATAAAATTTTACGCTCAATTAAAAAGCTCACAAATTGCGATGTGGAAGTCTGGGCTGCAGCTTCGGTGGCGAAAGCATTTGAATCACTCAAAATTTCTTATGATCGTACACCAACAGGTCAACCAAAATTTGATAAAAACTTTTTGGCAAGTCATGATAGTCCTTTGGCACAGATGGTGGTGGAAGCCAGAGAAATCAATAAGGCGCGAACCACATTTATTGAAAGTATCACCAAGCATTCGCACAGAGGCAGGATTCATGCTGAAATACACCAAATGCGATCCGACCAAGGAGGAACGGTAACAGGTAGATTTAGTTACTCGAATCCTAATTTACAGCAAATACCAGCACGACACGGGATCCTCGGACCCCTGATCAGATCTATATTTATTCCTGAAAAGGATTGTGAGTGGGGTATATTTGATTACTCGCAACAAGAACCACGGCTCGTGGTCCACTACGCTAGTATGAGACAATATTCAGGTGCCGGACAATTTGTAGATGCTTATCAAAATGATGATGAAACAGATTTTCATCAATTAGTTGCTGATATGGCTGACATACCACGTAAACAAGCTAAGACAATTAATTTAGGTTTATTCTACGGAATGGGTAAAGGTAAGTTAATGTCACAGTTAGGTGTAAGTTTAGAAGATGCAACCGAACTGTTAAATGCCTATCATGAGCGTGTACCTTTTGTTAAACAATTAATGAATGACACCATGAATAAAGCATCCAAGAAAGGTTTTTTATTTACTTTAGAAGGCAGAAGATGTCGTTTTGATCTATGGGAACCAACAAATGAGTGGGGCTCTAAAGCTTTACCACTTGCTGAAGCTCAAAGAGAATATGGCGAAAGTATGATTAAACGTGCCTGGACCTACAAATCTTTAAATAGATTAATTCAAGGCTCAGCTGCTGATCAAACCAAGAAAGCTATGTTAGAATTATCTAAAGAAGGATACCTTGCTCACATACAAGTACACGATGAACTTGATTTTTCTGTTGCTAATGAAAAAGATAAAGCTAAAATCAAAGAGATCATGGAAACATGTGTGGAATTACAGGTCCCTAGTAAAGTTGACGTAGAGTGCGGAAAGAATTGGGGTGATGCAGGTGGTTAATGAAATCTTTATGCTTAACATTATTTTTATTTTGTCAAACGACATTTAATAATTTTGATTTTACTTATTCAACAAAAGACGAATTTGTAAATGGTATTGTTGATTGTACTGTATTAGCTAATACTTTTATACCGCCCACGGAACGTGTCATTATTTTAATTAGTGCAGGACAAGCAGTCTTAGAATCGGATTGGGGACAATCCAGGTTCGCTAAAGTAGGTAATAACTTTTACGGTGTCATTGAAACGGACCCAACATCTAAACATTTAAAAGCCTTAGGTAATCCTAAAATAATGATTCGTGTATATGAAAAAAAATGTGAATCCGTTGCTGATTATATTAGTATCTTAAACAACCATCCTAACTTTAAAGAATACCAAGACCTGTTAGT
>Ga0080013_1003190_pt1 | contig 17729 bp, 23 predicted proteins | sample ETNvirenome_6_85_FD_69236 | JGI IMG/M metagenome (GOLD analysis project Ga0080013, IMG submission 69236) | Marine viral communities from the Pacific Ocean - ETNP_6_85 (SPADES assembly) (version 2) | ecosystem: Environmental > Aquatic > Marine > Oceanic | place: Pacific Ocean | collected 2013-06-19 | reverse complement strand
ACACAGTTGGTATCTGACTGGCCTGACAGCAGGGACTTCTTACACTTATTATGTAGGAACAACAGGTCGAAATGCCAATCACACTTGGAAGTGGGGAGGCACAGATCAGGCCGAATATCCGGACCTTTTCATTCGAGCTTTGTCACTTCCAAACACAGTGGCACAAGATTAAACACTTGACTTTATATAACTTCTGTGTTAATCTAGTACTATAAAAATAATTGGAGAACTAACTTGTCTAAAAGAATACCTTTTGTAGGGTTGCATGCACACAGTGGCTTAAGCTTAAACGATGGCCTAGGCTACCCGCAAGATCATATGGATTTTGCCCTTCACAATGGCGGTAATGCCTTGGCTTTGACCGACCATGGTCATATGAATGGGCTTCCGTATCAAGTACTCCACGCTAAGAAATTGAAAGCAAGTGGGGACAATTTTAAGCCTATTTTCGGCGTTGAGGCTTATTTTCTGCCCTCACTGGATATCTGGCGAGAACAATATGAGAAGGCAAAAAACGAAAAAAAGAAGGTCGAAAGCGATATTTCTCTAAGTATCGAGGATGAAAAGGCTTCTAAGCAAAAAGCTACCAACATTCTTAAGAAAAGAAACCATTTAATTTTACTTGCAAAGAACCAAAAGGGTTTGAACAACATATTTAAGCTAGTTTCGGAGAGCTATAAAGATGGTAATTTTTATCGATATCCTAGAATGGATTATAACCTCCTGTCTCAGTATAGTGATGGCGTTATTGCTTCCTCTGCTTGTCTTGGTGGAGTGTATGCTGGAAATTATTGGGACAATAGGGAAGAAGGCAACGAAGCTATTCTGGAGGCGATGAGAGATACCACTCTTCGTATGAAGGAAATATTTGGAGACCAATGGTTTGGTGAATTACAATGGAATAACATCCCCGAGCAGCATGAACTCAACACCTGCATCATTCAGGTTTGTCGTGAGCTTGATGTTGATCTCATTTCTACTGCTGATAGTCACTATCCTAACCCTGATGCATGGAAGGACCGAGAACTCTACAAGAGAATCGGGTGGCTTGGAAAAGGAGGACTCCCAGAGTACATGTCCGCTGACCTCCCCGGAGGAGTAGAAGAAATCGGATATGAGCTTTACCCAAAGAATGGGGAGCAGATGTGGGAGTCTTATCAGAAGTATTCTGAGGCGCTGGATACAAATTATGATGATGAGCTTGTACGCGATTCAATCACACGCACAGAACACATTGCGCACGATCTTATTGAAGACTTTATGCCAGATAACGAAGTCCGTCTTCCAAAGTTTGTAGTTCCAGCCGGAAAGACCGACATTCAGGCTTTGACAGAAAACTGCCTTAAGGGACTCAAAGAAAGAGACCTACAAGGTAAGCAGGAATATGTTGATCGCTTAAAAGAGGAGCTTAAGGTTATTAAAGATCGCGGCTTCGCGAAATACTTTTTGACAATGGACGCAATTGCAGACAAAGCTAGCTCAGTTCAACTTACCGGCCCCGGTCGAGGTTCCGCAGCCGGCTCACTAGTTGCTTATGTTTTAGATATCACACAAATTGACCCAATCAAGTATGGTCTTCTTTTTTCTCGTTTCCTAAGGAAGGATGCGATTGACTATCCAGATATCGACTACGATGTGTCAAATCCTATGCAACTTAAAGAGATGCTTATCGATGAGTGGGGCGACTCGACTGTTGTTCCCATCTCAAACTACAATACATTACAACTTCGCTCTCTGATCAAGGATGTTTCTAAGTTCTACGACATTCCGTTTACAGAGGTTAACTCTGTGACGGGCAAAATGATTGCAGAGGCGACACCGATTGCAAAGAAGGCTCACGGCATCAAAGCGGGAGTTTACGTGCCGAACTTTGAAGAAGTAATGAGCTATTCAGACAGTCTTAAAAGGTTCTTGAATAAGTACCCTCACGTCAAAACTCACGTCGAGGCTTTGCTCGGTCAGGTTCGATCTGTGTCTAGACACGCAGGAGGAGTTGTGGTCGGTGAGGATCTGGATAAGTGGATGCCCCTTGTGAATAGTGGTGGCGTTCGACAGACTCCATGGTCTGAAGGCCAGAACGTTCGACACCTTGAGCCATTAGGATTCATTAAGTTTGATATCTTGGGCCTGACGACCCTCCGTATGATTGAGGGTGCGATTAGACATGTCCTTAAAAGACATCACAATAATCCAGATCCATCATTCAAGGATGTGAAAGCGTATTACGATGAGTTCTTACATCCAGACAAGATTGATCTGCACGACCCTGCGGTATATGGAAACGTATTCCACAAAGGCAAGTGGGCTGGCATATTCCAGTTTACTGAAAAGGGTGCACAAAAGTTCTGTAAAAGAGCAAAGCCAAAGAGCATCATCGATATTTCAGCTATCACTTCGATTTACCGTCCCGGACCTTTGAGCGCAAACGTCGATCAGACTTACGTTCAAGCAAAAAACAATCCAAAGGACATTTCTTATCTTCACGACATCGTTAAAGACGTTACGAAGGAAACTTATGGATATCTTATTTTCCAAGAACAGATTGCGCTTCTAGCTCATCGTCTTGGAGATAACATTTCTCTCGATGAAGGAAACACCCTTCGTAAACTACTAACCAAGAAAGGCACAGGAGATCATGAAACAAAGAAGCTCAAAATTTACAACAAATTCGTCAAAGGTTGTCTCGATAAAGGATTATCACAAGAAAACGCCGACGAACTCTGGCAAACCTTTGAGTACTTCTCAGGGTACGGCTTTAATAAGTCCCACGCTGTCAGCTACAGCATTCTTAGCTATCAGTGTGCCTATCTTCTTAATTACTATCCCTCTGAGTGGATGGCAGCGTTTCTCGACAAGGAACCAGAGAAGCGAAAAGAGCGTGCTATCAATACTGCTAAGTCAATGGGATTCAAAATCAGAGGCTTAGACATCAATGCGTCTGGTGAAGTTTGGGAGATCGCGCCCGAAGATAATAAGACCTTGATTCAGCCGTTAACTTCTGTGAAGGGTTTGGGTGAGTCAGCGATTATGCAAATATTGAGCAACAGGCCGTTTAATTCTGTCGATGAACTTCTCTTCAACGAGAATATTACATACAGCAAGCTTAATAAGAAAGCACTGGACGTTCTTTGTAGGTCAGGTGCCCTAGAGGATCTGCAGGATGATCGATTCTCAGGAATGAAACACTTTTGGTCAGCAGTTGTTTGTGACCGACCGAAAAACCCAAAGAAGCTGACAGAGAATATCGAAGCTTATACAGACGAGGGCGACTTCACTGTTGAAGAGCGCATCGTCCACCAAGCTGACTTAACCGGAGTATTCCCTCTTGATCTGGTGCTCAGTGAAGAAGTTCGCGAAAGACTAGAACTCAGAGGCTGTCCACCAATCGCAGAGTTTGATAAAGACTTGCAACTCGTTTGGTTTATTCCGCGAGAGGTCATCAAACGCAAAACAAAGAATGGAAAAGAGTATTGGATTATTAATGTAATCGATTCCACAAGCAACTCAACGTCTATTAAGTGTTGGGGTGTATCAAGGAGAGATAAACTTTCTTTGAATCGACCATACGTTGCCAAGCTTGATCACAATGAGCAATGGGGATTCAGTACTCGAAGTATTTTTCACAATTTTAAAAGGATAGGATAAAATGAAAAAGAGAATAGGATTAATTGGCGCGGGAAACCGCACGATAAATTATAATTTACCGATATTGAAACTGATGTCGGACGATTTGGAGATTGTTGGAGTGACAACAAAGTCTGGGGAAGTGCACAGACGCATGGATGTCGATGCCCCAGTGTTTGATTCGATCACCAAGATGGTTACAGAAACAAAACCTGATATGCTGGTCATCTCAATAAAGTCAAATACTGTAACAGAAGTTTTAAACGAAGTGATTAGTACAAATACTCCTTTCGTGATTGAGACAACCGACAATTATTCAATTTATACTACAATCTCAGAGAGCGGCGTCAAAGCCGGCGTTTTAGAACAGTGGCCCTTCCTTCCCCTAGAACAATTCAAAAAAATGGTTCTGGAATCTGGAGCTTTAGGTCAGATACTTTCTGTTGAAAACGATTATAGGACGTATGATTATCATGGAGCCGCACAACTCAGGAATTACCTTGCCGGCGACACCACACCAAAAGTAATTTCCTTAAAGTCTGTTGAGAATAACTACCGATCAGAATTTTATGTGGATAAGGAAGGGGAGTCCAAGATGCCAGCCCTAGAGAAAGTGAAAGCAAAGGTGGGTCTCTTTGAAAATGGCACTATGCTCATATATAAGTTTTCCGATAAACATAAAAATATGCCATTCAGAAAGTTTAGGTCACTAAAGGTAGCCGGATCAAAGGGCTCTATCATTGGTGACTGTCTTTTGGAAGGTGGTTGTGAAATATCTGTTTTAGATGATGAAGGCACATCTCGTGATTTAAAGATCGAACAAAAGTTTAAAGAAGAGGTTATTGACACTATATCTTGTACGCTTCCAGATGGCAGAGTAATCGAATGGAAAAACAAATTTGGAGAACTCTCAGAACACCAACTTGCAACAGCACACTTGTTTCAAGAAATGCTTATCAACGATAATATGTTTTATTCAGTTGACAACGCAATGCAAGATATGGTAGTATCATATGCAGGAGGATAAGATGGATTTAAAATTTTATAAAATGAGACATGGATCAAAACTACCCCATCGAGCACATTCAACAGATGCAGGAATGGATATTTTCTATTGCCCGGATACATCTGAGAGTAACAAGTGTGTATGGGAACCCGATCACAAGTTCAAGATCCCAGCAGGGGAAAACTGCTTAATACCAACCGGAGTAAAAGTTGATTTACCAGAAGGATATATGCTTGAGATTAAGAATAAGTCTGGTATCGCTTCAAAGAAACAACTACTCGTTGGGGCGTGCGTCGTAGACCCGGGATACACCGGTGAGATTTATATCAATCTTCACAATATTGGCCGTAGTGCCCAAGAAATTTCACCGGGATCAAAAATTGCACAGGCAGTATTGGTGCCGATTGAGGTCTGTAAAGTTACAGAGACGTTTATAGATCCAGCAGAAAAGAAAACTCAAAGAGGCCATGGCGGCTTCGGATCAACAGGAGAATTTTAATGGGAGAATTTGTTAGACCGTGGGGCACTTACGAAATCTTATTGGACTCGCCTTATTGTAAGGTAAAAAGGATTATCGTTGAAAGCTCACAAAGATTGAGCTATCAGTATCATCATAAAAGAAGCGAGGTCTGGACCGTTGTCAGTGGCCACGGGAAAGTAATCTTGGATGAAGAAGAGAAAAACATTTCAGTAGGTGATGTTGTCCAGATTCCTGCATTGACAAAACATCGGGTTGAGAATACGGGAAAAGAAAAGTTAATTTTTATTGAAGTACAACAGGGTTCTTATTTTGGAGAAGACGACATAGTAAGACTAGAAGACGATTATAACAGAGGAAACGCGAAATATGAGTAAATTTGAAAGAAAGATCAGAAGACAGCAAGCGAAAGAACAAAAGAAGCTGGCCGAAAAAGAAATGGCAACCAAAGTTGCTATGTTCGGAGAACTTGGTGAAAGTTGTTTGATTTGTGAAAAAGATTTTGACAAGACAGACAAAGAGATGGTATCATCTTGGTATGTCGTGGTTAGAGAACAAGAGAACAAAGTCAATTTGTATTGCCCTCCTTGTTGGGAGTCAGCATTGCAAAATATAAAAGAAATCCAAGAAGCAATCGCAGAGGGTAAAGATGATAATTAATGGCGATGGCACAATTGGAGGAAAGATCGAAGAAGCTGTTTGTTTCGACGACGTTCTTCTAAAACCCCAATATTCAGATATCAAGAGTAGGTCTGAAGTTGATATTGGAAACAATCTTGCAGGTCAACACTATTATTTGCCTATCATCTCAAGCCCAATGGACACAGTAACGGAAGAAGCTATGTGTACTGCAATGGCCGGAAGAGGTGGCTTAGGCGTCATACACAGATATAATACCATCGATGAACAACAAAAGATGATCGAGACTCTTTATAACCAAATTAGTAATATTGCAGTCGCCATCGGAGTATCAGATGATTTTAAGGAGCGAGCCACCGCATGCGTTGCATCCGGAGCATCGACACTTTGCATTGATGTTGCTCACGGACATCACACTTTAGTTGAGGAAGCTATCAAAACCCTGAAGGACAAGTATGGTGAGAAGGTGCACGTTATGGCCGGAAATGTGGCCACCCTTAAAGCGTTCAACGATCTCGCAGATTGGGGTGCCGACAGTATCCGTGTCGGAGTCGGCGGAGGATCCATTTGTTCGACCAGAATTCAGACCGGACACGGCATTCCGACACTTCAGTCGGTAATTGACTGTGCAAAAACGGACAGAAATGCCCTTCTAATCGCCGATGGAGGCTTCAAGGTCTCCGGGGACGTTGTTAAAGCGCTTGCTGCAGGAGCGGATTTTGTAATGTTGGGGTCTATGTTAGCAGCAACAGATGAGTCACCCGGAGAGACATATATTAGCGCAGATGGCAAGAGATATAAAGTGTATCGAGGAATGGCCTCCAAGGAGGCTCAGATGGAGTGGAGAGGCAAGACGGCATCACTTGAAGGGGTGTCGACAACAGTGCCTTACAAGGGCTCTGTGGAGCTTGTATTGGCTGAGTTGGAACAAGGTATCCGAAGTGGGTTCTCGTACACAGGAGCTAGAACACTAGCAGAGTTGCAGACCAAAGCTGAGTTCATTAAACAAACCAGCGCAGGACAAGCAGAAAGCTCGACTCATATTTTGAGGAGAAAATAATGTCCGAGATCAATTATGGAAAAGATCTTAAAAAGATTTACTTCGAGGAATTGGATAAGCGGCATGCAGACTTAAAGATTCTTTTGCATGCTGACGGCATCCGCCAAGGAGAATTCTTTAGATTAATGGTCTCTGGTTATCTTGAAAAAGACGAGAGAATTATAAGTTATGTTGAGGAACACAGAACAAAAAAGAATATTCAGAGTAAAGATAAGAGAACAAAAACTAAGAAACTACGTCAAGTAGGAAAAGAAACGACATCCAAGTTTGCTTTAGATAAAGGGGAAATCGAAAGTATATTTGATTTAATTGCAGAGGAGCATCCAGAACTATGAGAGATTGTTGTAAAGCTTGTATAAAGCAAGAAGTTTCATGCCCAGTTGAAGACTGTGAGCATTGGATAGATTTTGAGGGGGACAGAAACTGCGCCCTCATTGCCATCAACGACCACGGTCGAATGACGTTACGTGAAGTTGCCGATAGAATGAAGGTCAGTTTTGTTAGAATTAAACAGATAGAAGATAGAGCTTTGAAGAAACTAACCGAGAGTAACTTGAATATGAAAAAGTATCTTTTTTACGGGAGGGATTAAAGTAATGAAAATAAAGCTTTTTCCCTCTTACAGTACTATTTATTATTGTATTTTCTCAACCACACCTAGGAGTAATAGAAATGAGTGACAAAACAAAGACCCTTAACGAGTCCACAATCCGACGATTTATGTCGTTGAGCGGCCTTAAGCCTCTTACCGAGACCTTTTTTGATAAGAACGAAACTATTGAAGAAGAAGTCGAAGAAACAGAAACTATTGAAGAAGAAGTCGAAGAAATCGATGAGCAGGGAAACCCAGTAGTTACTCAGATTGAAGAAGAACTCCCGATGGATGAGCCTGAATTAGAAGATGCTCCAATGGAAGAGCCAGAGATGGAAGAGCCAGAAATGGAAGAACCAGCCGAAGAAGGTCCAGTTGGCGAAGCTGACGTAAAAGAACTTGTTGATGCAATTGCAGACGCAATCACTTCGACAACCGGCGTTGAGGTTTCCGCATCATCCGATGCTGCTCCCGAAGAGGCTCCAGTGGACGACATGCCTATGGACGACATGCCTATGGACGATATGCCTATGGACGATGCTGCTCCTGAAGAGCCAATGATGGAGACTACGGAAGAAGAGACTGTAACTGAAGATACAACAGACACTGACGAAGAGACTGCAACTGAAGAAACAGACACTGATGAAGTTGATGAGGCTCTCGTAGCTGAGATCACCCGTCGAGTGGCTGCTCGTCTTAAGGGTGTTTCAAAACGTGAGAACATCGCGGAGAAACTTGCCGAGCGAATCTTCAACAAGCTCAGCAAGAAGGGATAAGCTCTTTTGAGCTATGGGGGAGCGACAAATGTCAGCAATGTCCCTCAAAGAACTTCGGAGGCTCAAACTGCGCGTACGCATTATTGAGCAAATAAACTCTGATATACCTAAATTCGCAATTGAGCGAAAAAGTGAAAGCCTCTTAATGAGGCTTTTGTCTTTTGTACTGTTTTTTAATAAGGGCTTCATGACAACTTATGTGTCAACATTTTACCCCAAGGTCTTTGTGCCCGATTGGTGGGGCTTCCAAAAGAGTCGCCAAAGAGCGGAGATAGAAATCTTGGCCCATGAGTATGTGCATATGTGTGATAGAAAAAGATTGGGGATACTATTCAACTTAATCTATCTTTCACCGCAGATCTTTTCTTTGTTGGCCATCGGAGCTTTCTGGAATTTATCGTTTCTTTGGTTTTTACTTTGCCTACTACCATGGCCCTCCCCGGGCCGAACTTGGTTAGAACTTCGAGGCTACAGAATGAACTATGCTGTTAACTATTGGATATTTTTGGCTGAAAATTCAGAAAATAAAGAAAAACACTATACTTTTTTAGAAAACTGTGATATAACTTGGGTTATAAAACAATTCACAGGACCAGCCTATTATTTTATGTTTCCTTTCGAGAAATATATCGAAAAGAAATTTCGTCAAGCTTTGCTAGATATTAGAGACGATAAGTTGAATGCGGAATTGTTAAAAATAAAGAGTGTGGTTTTAAATGATTGAAGAGTATAAAGAATTTATCTGGTTTTTCGCCGGAGTGTTTGCTTACAGAACCTTGGCTATGTTATTTGCATACGGACACATGAACCTTTTTGTAAAAGCCGTAGCAGATCAAACATTGAAGATGATGGGTACAGTAGCAGAAGATATTGGGTTCATCAGAGAGACAAAGTATAAAGGTATGTCCGAGGCAGGGCATTCCGATGATGCAATTAAAACAATTAGAGATATCGATGATAGGGTGTTTAACGGATGGAAGAGCATGTGCATATCACATATGTTGGTGAATTATCCACAGCCTTACAGAAGGTCTTTGAAATTTGAAGATTGGGAGGGGGCGATGATAGAATTGGATCGTCTTTACAAGTATGAAAGTAAAAAGAAAAAAACATAAGGAGGCAGGTTTGCCAAAATTAGAAGAAGAAAAGGGTATCGACGAGACAGCAGAGGAACTACAACAGTTCCTTCTCTTAAACTCGTCCCAACCCGAAGAAGAACCAAGAGTTAGAATGATCAGTCTTTTTGGAGAGGTCGAAGAAGAGCGAGCCAGTGAGCTTTGTTTTTCTATGGTTGCTCTAAAAGAAATGGGAAGAAGAGAAACTCTGGAAGACCCAGAAGATTTAGAGTCACCAATCATCACAACTTACGATCCGTTTACATTTAGTCTTTCTACTTACGGCGGTTCAGCCGTTGAGATGTTCGCCATTTACGATACAATGCGGATGATCAGGCAAGAGTGCGAGATTCACACTTTCGGCTTGGGCAAGGTGATGTCTGCCGGAGTCCTACTCTTAGCTGCCGGCACAAAAGGCAAAAGAAAGATTGGAAAGAACTGTCGTGTAATGCTCCACTCTGTCATTGGAGGCTCTCACGGGTCTATTCACAACCTAGAGAACGAGATGGAAGAGATCCGATATCTTCAAGAGCAACATATTAAATGTCTCATCGAAGAAACCGATATGACAAAGCGATATTTAAATAAACTTCTCAATAGGAAGATGAATGTGTATTTAACAGCAGAAGAAGCTGTAGAATTAGGCATTGCAGATGAAGTTGTATAGGCCGAATAACATTAAGGAAACTAATTATTAGCATGAAAAAGATTGACGAAGCCATAGAAAATTATTTTGCCCCAAAAGAAAAGAAGCCTCTTGGAATGAATACTCTCGTTGAGATGATCAACGAAGAGATATCTAAGTTGGATGGTGTTATATTAAAAGAAGCAGATGACGGCTCTGGCCGATTCAGCGTTACGCTCTCGATTCCAAAGTTGGTTCCTTCTGAGGCTTGGGGAGACCCAAACTCTCAAAGTCGAAAAGAGATCAACAAGGTTTTTGAATCCATCACTGGTGGACAAGACATTAAAGCAAGAATTGAGAGTATTAATAAGTTTCTCTCACCTACATCAGCCAAGAACAAAACATCCCCGCGAGTTATCATTAATATGATGATGATCACCGAAGCCCTTCAGGCCACTTTGAACGATTATAATGAAAGCGCCGCCGGCTTCGTCTTTGAGGGATTCATGGCAGCACTGACTGGCGGTAAACAAATCGCCGGCAAGATTGCAGGTACCCTCCCTATTGAGGATTTCGTGGCCTTCTCAGAGTTCGGAGCAAACGTCCCTGTCAGCTTGAAATTACTCAGCCCAACCACAGGTGTTAAGGGAAGCTTCACTAACATCGTCGATTTCCTGCTGTATAGAAATGCATCGAGTATTAAATATCTTGTTGCTTACAAGCTAACTTCTGGTGAGAATGTTGAGAAGTTAAAGATTTTTGCTTTCGATATTACGAGAGAAAACTTTATTGATTTTGTCTCCGGCGTTAGCGGGAACAACTTGGATGGCGTTAGTGTAAATCAACTTGAGAAAGCCATGACAACGTTCAATCAAGACCCAAGTGATGAAAATCTTGTACCACTGGCACAATTAATAGTTAAAACCCGAGGCTATACCAAGAAGGGCTTTTTGAATCAAGTCGCCGCAACTGGCGAGAGAGCAAAAGAATTATCTCCAGAAGAAGAAGCTGAGAAAGAGCTTGAAAAACAGGCCGCAAGAGAGAAATCATTTGCTAGAGTTGGCGCAAAAGAACTGCCTTCCGATGTTAACGAAAGTTTGGACATCCTTTTAGAAGAACAGATATCAGGCAAGTCAGATCTTACGCTGAACGAAACATTCCATTGGATTGAGAAACAAACCTTATTAACAGAGTCAAAAGAAAGTCAGTGGGAAGCATCTTGGCCTCAGCTAGAGAAGACTGCCCAATATACAAACTTGCAAAGTTTCGGAGAGCTAGACCTTTCCCAGAACAACATCGATGCTCTGGTTCAGATCTATTCCAAGATTATAACTGGCGGTCTTAAGATTCTTCTGGAATCGACTAAAAGTCTGACCGAAAATGTTGGCGAGTATTACAGCGAGAAATCCAGAACGAAGGCTCAGGCATCCGGCAAGCAAGCCGAAAAAGATGCTGAGAATGTCACTACCGCACTCGAAGAAGATCCAAGATTCTCAGAAAAAGACACAGAATAATAATTTAGCCCTTTACTTTTTTGTGAAAGTTGTTATAATAGATGTACTAACAATTAGAGGTTTAAATGTCTAAAACATACTGTTCCGATTCTTCACTTCATGAAGGCATACTCAAGGGTGTCAACACTCTTGCAGATAACGTTGCATCAACACTTGGTCCACGAGGCCGCAATGTGATCTTGCACAAGAAGGGTACCCGCCCTATCATTACAAAGGATGGCGTGACCATCGCTAAGTTCGTAGATCTTGACGATCCATTTGAAAATGCAGCAGTACAAGTTATTAAACAAGCTTCATCACAGACGAATTCAGTTGCGGGTGATGGCACAACGACGGCTACAGTTTTAGCACGAGCGATTCTTCAACAGGCCCAGAGATATCTTAAGGCAGGAGCTTCTCCTGTGGAACTTAAGCGCGGCATTGATAAAGGTGTCGCAAAGATTGTAGAAAATATAGAAGAAGTCTCAAGGCCGATCATGAGCGAAGAGGACATCGCTCACGTTGCAACTATTTCAGCCAACGGAGACAAGACAATCGGCGAGCTTATTGCCACAGCGATTGATCGAGTCGGAAAGGACGGGTCAATTACAGTTGAGGAGGCACGCTCAGTAGAAACTTCTTTGGATCTTGTAGAAGGATTTCGTATTGATTCCGGATACTTATCTCCACAATTCATCAATGATGAACGACGAGGTGCCGCCAAGTACGACGATGCTTTTGTGTTAGTTACAGACGAACAAGTTGATGCAGTCGAACAGATTCTCCCGGTGTTAGAAGTAGTATCAAGGGAGGGTCGACCTCTCGTTATTATTGCTGAAAATGTAGAAGGCCAAGCTCTCGCTGCCCTTATCATGAATGCACTTCGTGGAACGATGAAGGTTGCTGCCGTGAAGGCCCCTAGATACGGCCAAGAGCGCCGGAACATCCTTAAAGACCTCGCAGCATCAATCGGAGCAACATTCGTCTCTAAGGAGAATGGAGCCAAACTAAAAGATACGAAGCTTGAGGACTTGGGTCGCTGCAAAAGTATTGATATTACTAAAGGAGTTACAACGATTATCGATGGAAAAGGTGATGCCGATGAAATTGAAAAGCGAATGGACGCCTTAAAAATTGAATTAGAACAAACTGATTCAGTTTATGAATGCGAGCGTATTCAAGAGAGAATTACCCGTCTCGCATCCGGCATCGGAATCATCCGCGTTGGTGGCCTCACAGAAGTTGAGATGATTGAAAAGAAACACCGCATTGAAGACGCCCTAGAGGCTGTTACATCCGCGCAACAAGAAGGCGTGGTTCCCGGTGGGGGCGTGGCTCTTCTAAGGGCGACACGAGGCATACAAGTCGAAACTGAAAACGAAGATCAAGAGTTAGGAGTCAAGATTGTGCTCGAAGCAGTGAAGGCACCTCTTCGTCAAATGGCCGCTAATGCTGGTGAATCTCCAGACTTGATTTTATCTCTTGTCCAAGCCGCAGATGACAACTTAGGTTGGGATTTTGCAAATGGAAAGTTGGTTGATATGATTGAGCAGGGAGTTATCGACCCCGCCAAGGTTACAAGAACAGCCCTTCAAAACGCCGCCTCGGCAGCGTCTACATTATTAACTACAAATTATGCGATTGTGGAAGTGTAAAGATTCGCCGCGAAACTAGTTATATGCAGAACCTTCAAGGGGTCTATATTATGAGCGACGATGTAAAAACACCTTTTAATTCCAATTTCCGAGATACTTGGAATCAGATTGTAGAACTCAATGGAAAAATCGAGAGATTAATGGATTCCATTGAATCTATGAAAGAAAAACAAGAGGAAATGGCTGTTGGCATCGAAAAGATTAAAGAAGCTGTATACAACCCAGACCAAGGGATCTACGCTCGATTAAGAGAGTTGGAGAATTGGAAGAGTTCTTCTTCAAAAGTCCTCTGGATGCTTGTTGCCAGCATTCTTGGGTTATCATCGGCTGCCCTTTGGGCACAAATAGTGACCGGGGGATAATCGAGGTTGAAAGATGTCTTCGTACCTTTACTATAAGAGCTATAAAAAAGTTCATAAACCAAAAATACAGGACGAGAGCATACCTTTACTTATAAGAAGTTTGATTAAAGACGCACCTACATCAGATGCACAATCATTTTTGGAGTCTTTAATGAACTATTATCACACTTACGGAGGTTTAACTCCAAAACAGATGTCAGCACTTAAGGATGTTGAACTTTCTATTGTAGAAAGAATGTCTATTGATCATGAAAAGTGGGTTAAAGAATATAATGATGAGAAAAGAAAGGTCGCAAAGGTTTGTGCACATTATTATGCAGCCCACCCTCCATATTATGAGTCGCTTATTAAGAACGTTTTAACAAATCCAGATTTTGTCCCCACAGAGAAACAATATATCTCCATGTGTCAGAATGTTTACACAAAAAAGGTGTTAGCTGCAACAAACGATGACCCAATTTATGCAAATGGCCAGCTTGTTCAGGGAAGAAAGACAGCACCAAAGCAAATCTGCAATAAGTTATGCACGGTTGTGGCGTCAAATGACCGCCCTGTGACTTCTGCAGCAAAAGGATCCAAGACCTATCTGGTTTTACCAGTTGGAGAAGCGTCCCCAATCGAGTGTGAAGAGCGACACTTGAAAAACTTTAAAAAATAGACTTGACAAAACATTAAAATTGTTATATAGTTAACAGAGTATAAGGAGAAAATAATGAAAGTTACTATACAAACAACTCACGAGTTGAATACGGTTCCAAAAAAGGTCGCAGGAATTGTTAATGAGGCATCCGAAATCTTAAAGAAGGACGCTTTACCAGACCTCGAAGAATCTTTCGGATTGCTGAGTTATTCAAAGGATCTTTCCGATATCTCCAAGGTTTATGACAACATTACAAAAACAAAAGAAAACTTAAATCAAGCTATTGAAACACTTGATGACTGCTTGCAAATCCTGTTGGGCTATGGCAAAGTTATAAACCAGATTTCACAAGGGGCAAACGAACAAGCAAATAAAATTGAGCCAACAGTTGATGAAATCTTAGAAGACATTGAAGCCGCAGAGGTTGAACTAGAAAAAGGAGTCACAGATGAGGGAGATTAAGGTTGGAGATCTAGCCTTTTTACCAGCCAATGTGACGCTTTTGCGACACTCAGATCACAGAAGTGGCTTCTGTAGAACAAGGGTACCCAGACATGTCCTTGTGTTAGAGACGATGACGAATCCAGACTATTATACAATTTTGTATGATGGGGACAAGTGGTCTGCTTATAAGAAAGATATTTATCCGATTGTTGAAAGGGAGGTTATTAACAATGATAGTTAAATTTGTAGAGGTTTTTGAATCGACAAAAGTTCATTCAAATGACACCAGTAGAACCTTCTCGTTGAGAGAAGTTTTTGTAAATCCAGAACAGGTTGTTTGCGTAAGGTCCGATGTGGATGTGCACCAGAGACTCCAAGAAGGATACATGCCTGAGGGCTTAGATCCAAGGCAAGAATTTTCTAGGATTTACCTCAATAGGGGCCAAGCTGGATTAGATATTATTGTCGTTGGGAAACCCTCGATTATAGAAAAGGAATTAAAGAAGAATTACAAACAAGTTTTAAAGGGATAAATGTTTTTAAACAAGAAATACTGGATATCCCCAGAGTTACTAGAGCATCAGATATCGGAAGTTGTTGCTATCAAAAGATTAATAAAGCACTTAATCAAGGATAATGTCGATAATGATTCTGCTTGGAAGTCGGACCTGTTACCTTTGTTGTTTGAATACCACACGTATACTTACCAAATGGTTCAATTCTTAACAGAACTATTTCTTGGCAAAAAGAAATATAATCCTGAAATGCAGAAACAAGAGTACTTGATCGATGAAGCTCAGAGTCTTTATTTAAAGAGTCACACTTCTTTATTACGAATCATTGACGCCGATTTAAAACATAAGCATGGAATATCGGTTACGATTCATTAAGAAATCAACTAGTTAGTTAGATACAAATTGTACGGAGCGCAGGGCATGAAAGAAACAAGAAAATGGCTTAAAGAAACAATAGAAAGAGAAATTGCCTTAAGGCAACCAGCAGACATAAGTCAACCAGTATATGATGGCGACCAATTTAAGCAAGTGCTTGTTGAAGAAATTCAAGATTTCCTCTCCGAAGCAGTTGAACCCGACGCCGAGCGACAAGGCCACCAAGCAAGAATAACTCAAGTTTATGAAGTCCAAGCCACCCTTGTTATTAAAGATACGGTGAAGATCGACGATGTATATACAGAAATTCGAGCCATCGATGGCGTAACTATTGTTTCCACAGCAGTTGAGAAAAGAGCTTCCGGGGTTTCACGAGAAAGATCATTAATTAAAATTAAATTTATGAAGGGGAGCAACTCCTTAAAACATTATGTTTCTCTCCTGACGAGAAGTATTTTAAGAGTTAATGGAGTGGTCAACGTCAAGTTATTGGCAGCGAGGAAGCTGGACCCTGAATGAAAAACCTTTTAGAATCTTGGAAAGACTATTTGAATGAATCAAATGGCGGTACGATACTTGCAATCTTTGGCCCATCAGGCTCTGGTAAATCGAGACAAAAGAACATCTTTAAACAAAATGGATGGGACGAGATAGTCTCCTTTGTGACCAGACCTCCAAGAGGTGACTCTGATGCAGAGTATGAGTTTACAACAGAAGAAGAATGGAAGTCCGAGTTTGAAAAAGGAAATCTACTTAACACAAACGAGTATGCCGGAAATTTTTATGGCACAAAAATCTCAGATTTTCGAAATGCAGATAGGGCCATATTAGTCACTGATATTACTAATGTTGACGGAACTCGCGGAGAGCAAGATTTAAACAATGTTGCAAAGCGAGAGGGAAAGAAATTAGTTTTAATTTTCTCAGCCCCACCTGCAGAAAAAGAATTAATTAGAAGACACCAGCAGAGGCTTGACTCAGGAGAGTATTCAGGACCAGAAGAGTTTGAGGAAAGAGTGCGCCAAGCTCGTGAAGAATCGGACACTATGCAAACAAAAGTAAATGGGCTAAGTGCTGAAGTTTATACTATTTATAATGACGAAGAAGCTAAACAATTAGCAGAGGAAATAAAATGAGCGATATGAAACTAATAATGGAAAGCTGGCGCACCTATTCCAACAAGGCTAAGACGGCAGAGAATTTTGGAACTGTACTTTTGTTTGAAAACAAAACAGTTGTAGAAAAAGACTTTAAAGACCTTTTAAAAGAATATGATAGTGGAAATATTTCGGCTGAGTATTTGGCTAACACTTGGAATGAGTCAGTCCTTAGAGAAGTTATGATGGATTTTGACCCCACAGGCGGCGCAGCAGCAGCAAGTCATGCAAAATCAGGTGCCAAAATGCTCGCCAAAGCCGCAGGCTGGCTCGATACAAAAACAATTCAGCTATATCAATTGGCCCAAAGAGGCATTGAGGGGTTGGTTAAAGGCGCAGCAGGTATCATAGACGTAGCAAAAAAATTCCAGAAAAACCACCCAACTGTTGCTAAGGTTGCTGTTGTTCTTGTAGTTGGCGCTGCTGTATTTGGATTAATGATGGCGTTTTCATCGGAGGCTAGCGCAAATATCGCCGCTCCGGAAACCACCGGAGCAGCCCCCGGTGGCATTGATGTCGGCCCCCAAGGGCAGATCAGTAACGGCTATTATGAGGCCCTTAGAGGAATGATTCATCAAAGCAAAGAAATTTCCGGCACCTCACTCGAAATCCGCGCAGAGGCGATGCAAATTGTTGACTGGGCACAGGCACAGGGGGAGACAGTTAATCTTGCAGATCTTCAGGGAAAGTATGCTGAATTTGCAAATTCGAAACTCAGTACACTAAATGGACTCGCGAGATTGGCAAAGGAAGGCGATCCAGATGCTATTCAGTGGATTAAAGAACTGGTTGCAACTGGCAAAGATGTCACCTATAAGGTTCTGGGTAAGGCCACAAGATAGGAAGTTTTGCAATGGATAAGATTTTTGAAAATTGGAGAAGGTATCTTGAGGAAGCGGAATAATGACCAATTTTAATAAAATATGGAAGAACTACATTAACGAAGAACTTCTCGTTGAAAACCGCTACACCGATGCACTAGCTTACGCTCAGAACTTTAACAAAGGCGCGAAGCAATTCAGAGTTAAAGATGTAATTGACCAGATGTCAGCTACACAAATTGAGACCCTGAAGGACGGTGCAGCCAGAGCAATCGACTATGTTAGGGAGAACGATCCAAGCGGAGATAACAAGTATCTTATGTGGGTTGCCCGCTACATCCGAAAAGATATA